>Ga0129306_1000156_pt1 | contig 120401 bp, 100 predicted proteins | sample P827metagenome_FD_94438 | JGI IMG/M metagenome (GOLD analysis project Ga0129306, IMG submission 94438) | Capybara group fecal microbial communities from Wisconsin, USA - P827 metagenome | ecosystem: Host-associated > Mammals > Digestive system > Large intestine > Fecal | place: USA: Wisconsin...
AGTGTCGTTGGCCAGTAAACAGGGCTGGCCGTAAAATCGATCCTACGAGTATCCTTGCGGAGATAACGACAAAGAATAAAAGCTCCTATCTTTTAGGGGCTTTTTTCATTTCTTTTGCCCGCTGCGGGTTTTTCCTTGATATGGGGCGTAGGTCGAATGCTGTAAGTAGAAGTTGTTTCGACTTCCCATACCATTCTGTGGTGACAATCAGCCTGAACTCTTTGCCTTCAAGGTAAATCCTGTTTTTCTTTCCTTCTGTGTTAAGCTTGCCGAAATTCATAATCATCAGGATGAAATCGATTGGGTCGATATTGAAATCCTTGATTTCGTCGCCGTGGTCCGTAAGAATGTGCGATAGTCCGAAACCACCCTTACCAGTGGTTTTGTCGTTGGGCTTTCCCCAAACGAAATCAACAAATCCGACATCTTCACGATAGAAGGCTTTTGGACATTCTCCGCCTTTTACATTGCATAGATGGGTCATGGCTTCTTTCGGTTTGCTCTCGAATTGGGTGTAGATGGGCCCAAATGCTCCTTGTTGTAACTCTTCCATTTTCTTTGTTTTTGTAATACTGTCGCAAAGATGCAACCCTTGTCAAGACTAAGCCGTTGAACAAACGTTTGTAGTCGATAGTAGTCGTTTGCTGTCGGGTAAGTAACAGGGAATGAATGTAACTCAATAAGCGTGGACCGCATTCATGTTTCACGGATTGAAGCATCTTGAGGATTGTCCGTCATTGCGAGGAACGAAGCAATCTAGATAAAGAGCTCACCATCTGGATTGCTTCGTCGTGCCTCCTCGCAAATCGAAGATTCGGCGGAGCCAATGCGCGAAGCGACGACGAGGAATAGTCCTCTGGCGGTGTAAGGGATGGCGGATCCTTGTCCGCCATGAGGACGTGGGGCAGGAGCGTGTCGTTTAGAACGAATGTGAAAACAACGGACACCGTGGGCGGGTTCGCCAAACCTCGACCGGGGTGGGCGCGCGGGCCCGGCCGCCGGGCGGGGAAGCGCCCGCAAGGGATGGCTAAACGGTTGACCCTCACGGAGCGGCGTTTGTCGTTTACCTTCGCAGAAGGTACTCCGCGACCTGAGGGTCAGGCGTTTAGACAGCCGCGGGGAGGTCCGATGGAGGCGGCCTTGATTCTTCGCTTACTTCTCATCAAGGAGAAGGAAGGTAAAAGCGAGCCGCAGGCATAGATACACTCGCCTGAATCCCCCGCCCTTCGGGCACCCCCTTTGAAAGGGGGAAGGCTCGGTATGACATGCCTGCTAGCGTCTCGGTAAAAATAGAAAAGCCGCCGCAGGGGTTTTGACCCTCGCGGCGGCTTTTGTCATTACTAATTGATTGCCCTATCAGCAAATCCTTATTCCACCACCTGCTCGATGTAGTGATAGTACACAGAGTCGCTCTCCGCAGCGGCGGAAATCAACAGACCGTTGAATAGTTATTAGCTTTAAATCCTTTCTCTCAACATCTGCATTGCCTTCGGCAGTCCGTCTGCATTGCGGCCACCGGCCACGCAGAGGGTCTTCTGTCCGCCGCCACCGCCTTGGATCTCCTTGGCCACCTCACGGATGAGCTTGGTGGCGTCAAGGTCTTTAGCATCGGCAAAGGCCTCGGGCAGCAATAGGCAGAGCGAGGGCTTGCCTTCGGCCACGGAGCCGAGGATGGCGATGGTGCTCTCGTTCATCTGTTTCAGCATTAAGGCGATGTTGCGCAGCTGGTCGCCACCACAAGGCAGGGTCTCCATGATGAGTTTGTAGCCTTCGTGGTCGAGGGCCTTCTCATGCAGCCTCTCGGCCATGGCTTGGGCCTTCTCCTGCATCAGGTGTTCCACCTCTTTCTTCAAGGCGGAGTTCTGCTCGTTGAGCGAGGTGACGGCCTTCACCAGGTCGGGCGACTTGACGCACTCGCGCAGACGACCGATGAGGTCGAGCTGCTCGTCGAGGTATTGCTCCACGGCCTCGCCGGTGATGGCCTCGATGCGGCGGATGCCCGCGGCGATGGCGCCTTCACTGACGATCTTGAACATGCCGATGTTGCCCGTGGCGCTGGTGTGACAGCCACCGCAAAGTTCCATGGAGTAGTCCTTGTCGAAGACCACCACGCGCACCTTGTCGCCATATTTCTCGCCAAACAACGCCGTGGCACCCATGGCCTTGGCCTCGTCGATCGGCATCTCGGCGTAGGTCACATTCGGGATGTTCTCGCGGATCTTCTGGTTGACGATCTTCTCCACCTTTTGGATTTCCTCGGGTGTCATCTTGGCGAAGTGGCTGAAGTCGAAGCGCAGACGCTGGTCGTCGACCAACGAGCCCTTTTGCTCCACGTGGCTACCAAGCACCTGTCTCAAGGCAGCATGCATCAGGTGGGTGGCGCTGTGGTTGTTGGCGATGCGCTGACGGCGTTCCACGTCGATGGCGGCAGTGAATGCCACCTCGGGGTTTTGCGGCAGCTGCTCGGTGATATGGATGACAAGGTTGTTTTCCTTGACGGTATTCACGATCTTGATGGTCTCGTTCTCGGAGGTCAGGGTGCCGGTGTCACCCACCTCACCGCCCATCTCGGCATAGAACGGGGTCTTGTCGAGGACGATCTCGAAGTGGGTCTTCTTCTTGGCCACCACCTCGCGGAAACGCAGGATGTGGCTCTCGCAGCTCATGTCGGTGTAGCCGACGAACTCGGTGGGCTGCTCGCTCTCGTTCACCACCACCCAGTCGCCATTGGCTTTCTCGGCGGCTTTGCGCGAGCGGTTTTTCTGCTCTTCGAGGTTGGCCTTGAAGCCTTCCATGTCGACGTTGATGCCCTTCTCGGAGGCCATCAGCTGGGTGAGATCGATGGGGAAGCCGAAGGTGTCGAACAGCTCGAAGGCGAAGTTGCCGTCGATGTCCTGACCCTTGTGTTGTTCCACATAACCCTCAAAACGCTTGATGCCTTGTGCCAGGGTGCGCAGGAACGAGGCCTCTTCTTCGCGGATGACCTTGCTGACGAGCTCTTCTTGCGACTTGATTTCGGGGTAGTTGTGCTCCATCTGCTGCACCAGGATGGGCAGGAGCTGGCACACAAACGGCTCTTCGAATCCGAGGAAGGTGAAGCCATAGCGCACGGCGCGACGCAACACGCGGCGGATGACATAGCCTGCCCCGTTGTTCGACGGCAGCTGTCCGTCGGCGATGGCGAAGCTCACGGCACGCAGGTGGTCGGCGATGACGCGCATGGCGACGTCGGTCTTCTCGGCCTTGCCGTATTCGATGCCCGACATCTTGGCGATGGCCTGGATGATGGGCTGGAACACGTCGGTGTCGTAGTTCGAGGTCTTGCCTTGCAGCACGCGGACGAGGCGCTCAAAGCCCATGCCCGTGTCGACATGCTTGGCGGGGAGCTCCACCAGCTGGCCGTTGGCCATGCGGTTGTATTGCATGAACACGAGGTTCCAGATCTCGATCACCTGCGGGTCGTCCATGTTGACGAGGTCGCGACCTGGGACTTGCTTGCGGGCAGCGTCGTCGCGCAGGTCGATGTGGATCTCCGAGCAGGGACCACAGGGACCCGTCTCGCCCATCTCCCAGAAGTTGTCTTTCTTGTTGCCGTAGATGATACGGTCTTCGCTGACGTGCTCTTTCCAGTAGCCATAGGCCTCCATATCGGCAGGCTGGCCGTCCTTCTCGTCGCCGCCGAAGACGGTCACGTAGAGACGGTCCTTGTCGATTTTCACCACCTTGGTGAGGTACTCCCAGGCGTAGGCGATGGCCTCTTTCTTGAAGTAGTCGCCAAACGACCAGTTGCCGAGCATCTCAAACATGGTGTGGTGATAGGTGTCGTGGCCTACTTCCTCGAGGTCGTTGTGCTTGCCCGACACACGCAGGCATTTCTGCGAGTCGGCGGCGCGTTTCCACTTCGAGGGTTGGTTGCCCAGGAAAATGTCCTTGAACTGGTTCATGCCAGCGTTGGTAAACATCAGGGTGGGGTCGTTCTTGACGACGATGGGTGCCGACGGCACGATGGTGTGCTCCTTCGAACGGAAGAAGTCCAAGAAGCTATTTCTTATTTCGTATGCGTTCATTTATAGTGAGTTATGTGTTTTTGCTTCAAAAAATACTTCAAAAAATCGTGCAAAGTTACGGTAAATTTGTAATTTTGCACAATAAAAAATTGATTTACAAGGTAATCAAGCCCAGTTTTTTTGTCAAAACATGGCGAAACAGAAGTATATATTCAATCATAAGACGTTGAGATTTGAGAAGTTTCAGCTTTCTCGTTCGAAACGTATCGGTCGAGCCGTTTTGGTGTTTTTGTCATTGGCAGGTGTCGCTTTTTTGTTTGCCATCCTGTTGTTCACCTTCTTTAAGTCGCCCAAAGAGAAGGCTCAGGCGCGTGAGCTTGAGTTCATGAAGCTGAAATATGAGATGTTGAACGACCGTTTGGACGACATCGAGGCGTTGGTGACGGATATGGAACAGCGCGACAACGACATCTACCGAGTGATGTTTGAGGCCGACCCCATCCCGAGTTCGGTGCGCCGTTCGGGTTTCTCCGATGCCGACCGTTATGCCGACATGTACGGCTATATGAATTCCGACTTGGTGGTGAACTCAGCCCGCAAGATGGATGTCATCGCCAGCCAGCTCTATAACCAGTCAGTCTCCTACGATTCGCTGTTTGTGATGGCGCGCAACAAGTCGGCCATGTTGACCCATATCCCCGCCATCTTCCCCTTGAAAGAGGACGAGATCACTTACATCTCCTCGTATTTCGGCTATCGTCCCGACCCGATCTATAAGGTCGAGAAGTTCCACAGCGGCATCGACTTCTCTGCCGCCCTGGGCACCGAGGCCTATGCCACCGGCGACGGCGTGGTGGCCGACGTTGAGAGCAACGACTGGGGCTATGGTAATATGGTCACCATCGACCACGGCTTCGGCTACAAGACCCGTTACGCCCACCTCCAGAAGGCCGCCGTGCGCAAGGGTCAGAAAGTGAAGCGCGGTCAGTTGATAGGCTTCATAGGCAGCACAGGCAAGGCCACAGGCGTACACCTGCATTACGAGGTGCTGAAGAACGACGTCCATATCGACCCGATCAACTTCTTCTACCACGACCTTACGGCTGAGCAATACAACCAAATCCTGCAACAGTCAACCTTACCAACCCAAACAATGGATTAGCCATGGAAGAGAATACCACCGGAAAATACTACTACAGCATCGGCGAAGTGGCCGCCATGTTCAACGTCAACACCTCGATGATCCGCTATTGGGAAAAGGAATTCGACGTGCTGCGTCCCCGCAAGAACAAGAAGGGCAACCGCCTCTTCACCGAGCGCGACGTGCGCTACGTCCATGTCATCTACCATCTGTTGAAGGAGAAAGGCTATACCCTGGCGGGTGCCAAGGCCGCCCTCAAGGAGAAGTTCAGCGACTACGAGGAGAAGGTCATCCTCTTGGAGACCCTCGAGAAGACCCGCAGTTTCCTGGTGGATTTGGATAAGGCCTTGGCCGAAAAGCAAAAGAAATAGAAGGGATTCCCTTCGGGAATGGAGTTAAAACCATAGGCATAAAGCGGCGGTTAGTAACGTTTACATTACGTTGACTTTACTAACCGCCGCCTGTTTACTTAATGCAGAGTTCCATTCCCGAAGGGAATCTAATGTCTTATTCTTCCAATAGATTCCTCGCTTTCAGATACACCCTCCATTTCTCGAGCACCTGTTTCATGTCGTCGGGCAACTCGGAGGTGAACATCATCTCTTTGCCCGTGGTGGGATGCACGAAGCCCAGCTCCTTGGCATGCAAGGCGTGGCGCGGCATGATCTTGAAGCAGTTGTCGATGAATTGTTTGTATTTCGAGAAGGTGGTGCCTTTCAGGATGACGTCGCCGCCATACATCGCATCGTTGAACAAAGGATGGCCGATGTACTGCGAGTGCACACGGATCTGGTGGGTGCGGCCCGTCTCTAAGCGGTATTCGTTCAAGGTCACATAGCCGAAACGCTCCAGCACTTTCCAATGGGTGATGGCGTCTTTGCCGTGGTCGCCGTCGGGATAGACGGTCATCTTGCGGCGGTCGCTGGTGCTGCGCCCGATGTTGCCCTCAATGGTGCCTTCGTCAGCGTCGAAGTCGCCCCAGACCAAGGCATTGTAACGGCGGTGGATGCTGTGTACGAAGAACTGGTGCGCCAACATGGCTTGTGCGGCCTCGTTCTTGGCCACGATCATCAGTCCTGTGGTGTCCTTGTCGATACGGTGTACGAGGTAACCAAAACGGTTCTCGATGTTCTGGTGGGTCTGTTCAAAGTAGTAGGCCAAGCCGTGCAGCAGGGTGTGCTCGAAGTTGCCGTGACCGGGATGTACCACCAACCCCGCCTGCTTGTTGATGACGATGACGTCGTCGTCTTCGTAGACGATGTTCAACGGGATGGCTTCGGGCTTGATGTCGGTCTCGCGCGGCGGATAGGTGAACACGATGGAGATCACGTCGTTGGGCTTCACCTTATAGTTCTGCTTGACCACCTTGTCGTTCACCAGGATGTTGCCCGCCTTGGCCGCATTCTGCACACGGTTGCGTGAGATGTTGGAGAGGTGGTTGGTGAGGTAGGTGTCGATGCGCTCAGGCTGCTGACCGGGGTCGACGCTCATTCGTATATGTTCGTATAGCTCGGTACTCTCTTCGTTTTCCGAAAGCAATTCGTTATCGAGGGTCTCGTTGAGGTCGTCGTTCATTTCTTGATGATGAATTTTTGCGTGAAGACTTGGCCTTCTGCCGTGGTGATGCTGAGGAAATACATGCCGTCGTTCAGCTGGCTGACCGGGATCTCTGTCTGATACTCGCCTTCGAAGACTCTTCTGCCCGTGAGGTCATAGATGCACACCTGTCCGTCATTGATGTCGCCATCGAGGTGCAAGGTGCTGCTGGCCGGGTTGGGGTAGAGCACAAAGGTTCCTGTGCCTGTCGAAGTGCCGTTCTCTTCCACGCCGATGTAGTAGGATGACCCCACCACGGGACGGATCATCAACGAACCGTGCTTGCTGCTTTGCTGCCACGCGCCGTTGGTGTTGATGAAGTTGTATTGTATGTTGTCGACTGACGCGTCGAAGCCGATGTTGATGAGGTCGTCGCTGCGTTGCTCGATGCCCATGTAGAAGGCGCCGGAGAGCAGTACGGGTTTCATGAATCTATAGTAGCTGAACTGGTAAGGCATCTCCTGCCAGATGGGACGTTGTCCTTCCAAGCGGTACACCTCTTCGCCGGGACGGCCGTTCTCGTCTTTCCACACCACGATGTCGAAGTATTTGTCGTTGGCGTCTTTCAAGGTGTGGTTGAAGAGCAGCTGAACGCCTGCGATGGTGTCGAACTCTGCGAGGTCGAAGCGCACGGCAAACTTACCGCCAGCGGGACGCACGCCGAAGCCCAACTCTGGGATGCCGTCGTCGTAAGCATAGTAGTTGTACATGCCTTGGCGATAAATCATCGAGTCGGTCAAAGGCGGGTTGCAGGTGGAGTCGTAGATGTAATGCTTGACGAGATACGACACCGAGTCGTAGTCGAAGCTGAGGGCGAAGAGCTCGCCCACGTAGGGGCAGGCTGGCGATTCGCCATAGTCGGGACACTGCAGGTAGCCGTGGGTCTTGTAGGGATGTATGGTGGTGGGCTCCAAGGCACGCGTGTAGTGTTGGCTGCCGCCGACTTGTTGTACCGAGTAGTAGTAATTGGCCTGGTGGTCGACGCCGTCAAGGTTGGCGATGTCGATGTGCAGGTTCTCGCGGATGGCGGAGTTGGGGTTGATGCGGTATTGGCGGTAGGGTATGGCCTGGTAGCGTTCGAAGAAGCTAGGTCTTTGTCCCGAGAAGGTCAGCATGGGATAGGTGGTGTCGTTGACCGAACGGCCGAGGTTGAGGTAGACGAAGTCGATGTTCCAGTTGTCCTCGTTGCTGCGGTTGGCTGGCAGCGAGCTGCTGACGATGCTGGCGTAGTTGTAGAAGCGGAAGTAGAAGTCCTCGCGGAAGAAACGCTCGTCGCGGATGGGGATCAGCACCTGCTTGAAATGTGCTCCGTCGTTCTCGTTCATGAAATCCTCGAGGGTCTGTCCGGGCACGCTCCAGATGTGGTACCAGGTGGTGTCGGCCACGGTGGTGAACACCGAGTCGCAGGGCACGGCGATGCTGCCTTGTGTGGCAGGCGTCAAGGTGTCGGTGACGATGGTGAAGAGGCCGGGTTGGCAGCCTACGGAGGCCCAAACCGTGTCGCCGGGGAACAGGGTGTCGACCTGCATCTCAGCGAAGATGTCGGCGATGTCGTAGTTCTGGTAGTCCAAAAACAGGAACTCCTGACGCAGCACGGTGGTGCCGAACTGCAGTCCCAGCGAGTCTTGCTCCTCGGGCGCGTTGCCGTTGCCTTGGGGCTGGTAGTAGAAGCTCAGGTAGATGGAGTCGGCAGGGGTGAGGGCGCGAGGCTCAGGCTCCATGACGGAGTCCAAGCGGATGCGGACCGAGGTGAGGTATTCCGCCAAGAAGGCATTGCTGATGGCATAGCTGTAGACGCGGCCGTTGGCGTCGAGCACGTCGAGGGTGATGCCGTTGCGGTTGGGCGGACACAAGGGGAAGCCGTCGTTGACCAAGGCGTTGCAGTCTGTCCACTTGGTGGAGTCGGGGTAGAGGGCCGACTGGCTGAAGTCGTCGAAAAACGGCAGAAAACGTGCCTCGGCGACGCCTCTTCTCACAGGAGCCTTCTCTGTAGTGGAACGGAATGGGGTTAATATCTCTTGTGCGCTGACGCTTCCGGCGATGAGGCCGAATGCCATTAACAGCGCGAATGCCTTAAAACTCGTCTTCTTCATTATGCTCTTCATAATCGTTGGTTTCAATAGGTTCATTGGGGTCTAAGATGGTGTCAATCTTGGGCTGCGGTATGTTGGCGATGGAGTCCTCGTGGAGCAGTTCCTTCATCTCTTTCTTGAAGTCCAAGGTCTTGCTCGAATGGTACCACACGTCAACGAAAGTGCCAGGCTCCACGTTGCCCGAGCTGGGTCCGGGGGTCATGCGCTTCACAAACTCGTATTGCAGGCTGTCACGGTCTTCGTAGGATTCCTTTCCAAGGTTCAACCCCGCCAGGTTCAGCATCTTCTTGATGTCGGAAGCGGGCTTGCCGATCAGGTTGGGCACTTTGACTTTGGCCTTGTCTTGACCGATGCCCACGCGGAGCATGATCTTGCTGCCTTTCACCAACTCGGTGCCTGTCTCGATGGGCTGGCCTTGGTAGAACTGCTCGATGACGTTGTTTTTGTAGGAATATTCCACATAGTCGAGGTAATCCACATCCAAGCCGTTCGATTCGAGTCGTCCGATGGCCTCGCGGAGGGAGATGCCCTTCAGGTTGGGCATGACGGTCTTTTCGGGAGTCACGGCCACGATGATGGCATAAACGTTACGGCCACGCTTGATCTTGGAGCCAGGCAAGGGGTCTTGCTGGTAGATGGATCCGGGCTGCTGTCCCTTGGGATACACACTGTCGATGAGGATGAAATGGAAGTCCTTGGAGTGCTCGTGCATCACTTCCCTGTAGTCTTGTCCAACAAAGTCAGGCATGGTATAGACCTTGTCATGACGAGTATATCTATCTAACAATCTGAATGTTAACCATAACAATACTCCGCACAAGAGCAGTATGATGAGCAGATTGAGGTAAAATTTCTTTTCCCTAAGGAAGTGAAAGCGTCCCATATTTTTCCTATTTTAGCCGTGTTTTTTACAACTCAATTTTGAGCAATTTTATTGCTCACTCATTTAAACCGACAAAATTACAAAAAATATGAAAAACGTGGCAATTATTTGTGGCGGAGATTCGGGAGAGTTCGAAATTTCCGTCAAGAGCGCCCAGGTGGTGAAGCAAAATCTGAATCCGGAACTGTATAATTCGAAGATCATTGTGGTGTCGAAAAAGGGATGGTATGGACTCTTGAAAGATGGTACCCGAGTGGATGTTGACAAGAATGACTTTTCCATTTCAGTAGGGGGCCACAGGACGAAATTTGATGTGGCTTTCAACGCGGTGCACGGCGAACCTGGCGAGAACGGGCCGTTGTCGGGCTATTTGGAGTTGTTGGGTATTCCTTGCACTTCGTCGCCTTTGACCACTTGCGCCCTGACGTTCCATAAGGACTTCTGCAAGCGTGTGGTGGCTTCCTATGGTGTCAAGGTGTCGCCTTCAATTCTTATCAACGAAGGTGAAAAATATGATGCCGACGAAATCATCAAGCAATTGGGGCTGCCCTTGTTTGTAAAGCCGACTTGCAACGGATCCAGTGTGGGCGTGACCAAAGTGAAGACGGCGGAAGAACTTGGACCTGCCATTTTTACGGCACGTGCTGCAGGCCGTCAGATCATGTGCGAGAAGTTTGTCGACGGACGCGAGTTTGGCTGCGGCGCCATGGAATACAAAGGCAAGATGATGGTCTTCCCCTTGACCGAGATTTGCAGCAAGAACGAATTCTTCGACTATGAGGCCAAATATACCGCTGGCAAGTGCGATGAGGTGACGCCCGCACAAGTGGACGAGGACACCGAAATCGAAATCAAGGCGACGACGTCGATGCTGTATGAAAAGCTGGAATGCAAGGGCTTTGTCCGCATGGACTACATCGTCAGCGACGAGGGCGTGTTCTTCATCGAGGCGAACATCGTCCCAGGCATGTCGGAGGCCAGCATCATTCCCAAGCAGGCACAATGCTTCGGATTGCCGTTAGGACGGCTGTTTGAAATGGCAATAGAGAATGTCCTCTAACTTGTCTTTTTCTCACGCAGAATCCGCAGAATTGTGTGAAGCACGAATCGACGCTTAGACTGCGTCCGGTAGGCTTCAGCGAATTCAGCGGATTCTGCGTGAAACAATAATTTCAGCGTGAAATGATCACACCGTGAGAATGTCTTTCGACTTCAGCTCAGTGAGGTCGTCAATCTTCTTGATGTATTTGTCGGTGAGCTTCTGGATTTCTTCTTGAAGGAGCTTTGATTCATCTTCCGAAATCACATCTTTCTCCAGTTTCTTGGCGTCGTCGTTGGCGTTGCGGCGGATGCCACGGATGCCAACTTTGGCTTCCTCGGCGGCGTTTTTGGTGCGCTTCACCAGCTCTTTACGGCGTTCCTCGGTGAGGGCGGGCACTGCGATACGCAGGATCTCGCCGTTGTTGATGGGGTTGAAGCCCAGGTTGGCGTTCAAGATGGCCTTGGCGATGTTGCCGAGTGCGCTCTTGTCGAAAGGTTGCACCACAATCATGCGGGCGTCGGTGCAGCCGATGTTGGCGGTCTGCTCGATGGGCACCGTCGTGCCGTAGTATTCAACCATAACGCCGTTCAGCATGGCTGGACTGGCCTTGCCTGCCCTGATGCCCTGAAATTCATGCTCCAAGTGCTTGATGGTGTTGTCCATGCTTTCAGTGGCCTCGTCTAATACAAATTGAGAATCTTCAGTCATAGTTTTCAAAATTTGAGGGCAAAAATAGACTTTTTTTCGTTTTCAAAAGCAGTTGTGCGTTATTTTTTCATTTACCATTCCAGACTAAAGACTATTGAGATGTTAGAAATGTTGTCTTTTCTGTCTTCGTAGTAACCGGATGCTCCCATTCCCATTAAATTCATGTGATAATGTGTGACGGTGACATTGTGGTAATAAGAATATGTTGTCATCAAGTTGAAGGCGATGCGACTTTTGGTGGGGAAACGCACGCCAACACCTACATTACCGTAAGGACCAAAGTTCTTAGGGGCATAATAAGCACCGACACGCGCTTTTATTACAGGACTTACCCTTTTGGTAGGCAAAATCACATAGCGGAACGATCCGTAAAATGGTACAAGTTTGGGAGAGTTGAAGATGCTGATACCATAACCGACACCAAGACCGGCGAAAATTTTGTCGTTGAATTGGTAGCCGTGTGTCGTTGATATCGTGTATAGATAACCATCGACACCATACTGATTCCAAACACCGCCAATACCAGTTTCCAAAAAACCTGTGTATCCGCTTGGGACGCGAATGGATGTTTCTTTGTTTTCTTGTGCAAAAGCCGTAATGGTCATTAAGATGATGGCAAATGCCAGAATTGTCTTTTTCATAACAAATGTATTTATAGTTACGAAAAGAAAATCCCGCAAAAATAATACCAAAACGGTTTTTCCTCTAGTTCAGCGGCTCATACAATCCCGTCAAAACAGTTTTTGAGTTTGACTTTTAACCTTAATAATAAAAAGAGAACACGCCGAAAACGGTGTATTCTCCCTCGTTATTTAATAGAATTGGTTATCAGTGTTTCACAACAATCTCCTTGGCAAAAGCCCGGCCTTGTCGGTCGTTGGCTTTCAACAAGTACAAGCCGCTGGGCAGCATGGCAGTGGCCACCTCGCAGACGTTGTTCAGACTCAGCACCAAGACACCCTTCGTGTCATAAACTGAAACGTGGGACATTTCCTCGCTGAGGATGATTCTTTCATTGGCGGGATTGGGATATACATCAACCAACTGATTATCATCGCTTTCTTTGACCTCCAAAGGCTTTGAAACATGAATCAATTCCGAGTGGATGGATTTGTACTCATTGCCGAAAGCGTTATGTACGGCCACGATGTCGTAGGCAAAATCGGTGTGGTTGTATTGTTCCAAATCGTCAAAAGTGGCGGATTCAACCTCGCCCGAAAGTTGCTGCCAACCAAATAGTTGATAAGCTTGCTCACCAGTATCCAGGTTTTGTGTAACGATGATGTTGTCAATCAAGAAATTGGCCCATGATAATGAGTGGAATGACAGACGCTCATGAGCACTTTCGGAGCCAGTGGCAAATTCGAGACTGAAGGTTTGCAAACCCGTTTCAGTGAATTGAACCTCTTTTGTGTCGGCTGAAGCATCCACTCTGACAATGGCACCTTCCTCACCATACATGGTTACTTTCACACGGAAAGTAGCGTCATTGTCGAGACGGATTTCCGGTGTGCGCAATGCCCCATTGGCAATTTGGTCGCACCCTGCACCAAGCATTCCATTGGCAAGGATGGTGTTGTAGGCCCACCAATCAGGAGTTGAAGTATATTCATCGAGATTCATAGAGTAATAATTGCCAAGGAATTCCGGGTTATCAGGAGTCGCTGAACTGGTCACATTCGAGAAGTCCTCATATAAAATGACATGATCCTGTTCTGTTTGATATGCGGTGTACACATAATAGTTGTAAAGCAGATATTTGTCAGCTTTCGGATGCGCCTCCCAGTTGGCCGTGTATGAGTCTTCGGTAATTCCAGTTGCCTCGTGCATTGTTGGTGCCGCCAAGCCAAAACATTCCACGCTTTCCGACTTCTCGGAGGTGTATTGACTGTTGCGGGCTTTCACAAAATAGTAATGGTCGTCTGCTGGATTCAGGCCCGTCACATCATAAACGGTGTCGTTGACAACCATATCTTCGATAATGAACTCTACCGTTGTGGGCTGGGTGGTTGTGAAATCCCAGTCATCCAAAGCCCAAATAGTGCCATGACCCGAATAAACAATGGCGATTTGCTCGTATTGCTGCGTGTTCATCTGGTCGATGATGTTCGTGCGGTTCCAGTCATATCCATGGTTTCCGTAAAAAGCCCAATCGGTGAAGAAGTAGCCAAGGCTTTCCCATACTCCATTGTTTATTCCATAAAGCAACAGGTCTGCATCGTCGGTGGATTCGTCAAAAGAAAGCAGTTTCAGGTATACATTCGATTCGATGATTCTGCCGCCGTTGGTAGGGATGACGAGGGTGTCGCCTTCGGCATCCAAACACAAGGCAGTCGGTTCGCTGATGCAATTGCCGTTGCCTGTGATGACTTGTCTTTCATAGCCTGCGTCAAGATTGATATGCCAGCCTTCAGGATAGTTGGGATTCATGAAGTCAATCCATTGGCCATTATGGTTGATGCCGTCGAAGCCTTCCAAATAGGAAACTGTTTCAGGACCATTAAACTCCTTTTTGTATACGGACAACAGATACTCGTCGGCCAGTTCGACGGGCTTCCAACTTGCGGTAAATCCGTCCATCGTGTAGTTGGTGGCTTCATGCACCATCGGGCAAGGACAGAAATTCAGTTCTCTTGTCACCACGATATCGTCAACAAACCATTCTGCAAAGCAATAAATCTGAAGATAGGCATTTCCGGTTTCGTGGTTTTCGATATCGAACTCGTATTGCGCCCAGTCGTGGTTGATGTAACTGCCATTATAAGCAATCACATTAGGGTCATACGGATCTGTAGCGAGCAGCACATACATCATAGTTTGGTTCGGGCTGCTGTTTTTCATCCTTGCTCTCAGTGAAATGTGCAGACTGCCGACCATGTCCATTTCGGGTGTGCCGATAAAAGCGGAGTTGGCGTTGTTCAGGCAGCAAACCCCACCTGCTTGAAAAACATCAGAGCCCATCCAGCCTGGAATGTGGGTGTAGGCAGGGTCGATCATGTAATCCGGACCAGCGAGGTTGGTGCCGTCAGGATTGGCTTCACTTCCTGCCGTCATCAGGCTGAAGTCTTCGTTGATAAGGACATCTTGTGCGTTTACGGTTGCCGCAACAAACATTGTGGCAAAGATGAAGGCCACGATTTTTTTGGTAAATGTGATCATTTTGTTGATAATTTAGTTTTGCTGCAAAATTGCGGTGCAAAAGTATTGAGGAGTGAAAAAGCCAGCTTTTTTTCTGCGTTTACATGGTGTTTACAGGCAGAAAAAGCATGTTTACATAGTGTTTACAACAACCATCAAGCAAATGATTTTCAGTATTTTGATAGAAATTTTATCAAATCGGTATCGGAATCGGTGATGCCAAGGGATTTCCGTAAACGGTGCCTTGCCATTCTGACGCTTGATGGCTCGATGCCGCATATTTCGGCGATGTCCTTGGTATTAAGATTCAGGCGAATATAGGCGCAAAGGTGCGTTTCGTATGGCGTGAGGTCAGGAAAATCATGGCTCAGTTTTTTGTAGAAATCAGGGTGGGTTTGGGTGAAATAATAGTCGAAGTCCTCTGGCGTTTGCGCGTTGCGGTATTGCTTGAAGTCATTGATGATAGACTGTATGCTGTCCGACATCTTTTTCTTGTCGTTCTGTACGGCAGTAAGTTTTTCGACGATGTCGGTCAGGATTTCCTGCCTTTGCGATTGGACAAGTGCCTTGGCGGTCAATTCACGGTTTCGCAAGTCCAGTTCATGTGCCATTGCTTCTTTCTGCAACTCTTTGTTTTTCAACAAAATCTTGTTTCTGTTTAAGAGTAAAGTCACCATCAGTACGGCAAAGACTAACGCTCCAATGATTAGATAAAGTATCATGCGGCTGCGTTGCTCTTGCATTTCTTTCAGCAGTTGTGCTTGTTCCAATTGTTCCTTGGCCATGTCAAACTGATGCTCTAGTTCCAACTGCTTTAGTTTGTCCAAATCCTTTGTGGCATCAAGGCTATCCTCAATAGCTCGAAGTATCCTTGAAGTTTCAGCGTATTGCTTATAATCCCCAATTTCGTATAGGATTTCGCATTTATAGTGCAAACCATTTCGTTGGAGATAAAGAATCTCTTTTTCTTTAGCCAACGCAATACCTGAATTGATTAATGCCAAGGCTTGGTCGTCATTCCTTGATAAAGCATGACTTAACCCTTTGTTAATAAGTAAGTTGGATTGCAGTTCAAGATTGTTTTCTTCGGTAATTGTAGCCAAACCATTGTCAAAATCAACGATGGCTTTGTCGTATGCCTTCCTTTCGTTTTCCATAATTCCGTGATAGAGATAAATCCAAGCAGAAAAAGTTGGCTTTTGCGAATATATCAGAGCCGTATCAAGATACATTTCTGTTGTGTCGTAGCACTTTTTAGAGAGATAGTATCTTGCCATGCTGAAATAATTCATATATTTGTTGTAACCGGAATAAGTGGGATTGGCAAGCATTTTCCTATTGATGGCGGCAATTTCATCCTGAAGCCCAAGATAGCGGTATGTCACAAGAAGATTGTTGTCGAGTTTGAATTGGAGATATTGATTTCCAAGGGCTTTATTCAATTCGATGCCTTCCTGTAAGCTTTGGTAAGCCTGCGGAAGTTTCATGGTCTTAAGATAACACGCACCCAACACAATTTGTATCCTCACCTTGAGAGTCAAACTTTTGTCATTTTTGGGGAGTGTTTTTGCCAATTCTTTGGCTTTAAAAAGGTAATCAAAGGCATTGTCGTAATCATCTTCAGACCATGAAACAGCACCATAATAATAATTGCAAACGGCTTTTAAGTAATCGTCATTCAAAGTATTAGAAAGGTTTTCCAATTCTTTGACATAAGGCAGGGAAGCCTGATATTGTTGTTGTTCGTGCATCGCGTCAACCACCGTTTGTAAGGCCTCACAACGCTTGCTGTTTGATTTGACATTTTCGTCAAGGAGGAATTGAAGGCTGTCAGGAAGCACATATTCAGACCCTTGAGAAAAGCTCTGCAAAAAGAAAAACAATAGCGCTATGAAACAAAAGACTCTTTTCATGGTCAGTTTAAAGGCTCATAAAGCCCCGTCAAAATGGTGCTCTTTCGGGTGAAGTAATAGCTTATCTTGTTCAGAATCAACGGCTTTTTCCCTTGGTTCCAGAGGTAGGCCTTGATGGTCTTGCCTTCGGGCTTGAAGTTGTCGTCGAAGATGATGGCGTCGGCAACGGCATGGTTGCCAGGCAGGAAATGTCCATCTTCAGGCAACGAGCTGTGCCATAAAAGGAGGGAGTCGGTCGCCGCATCATGGACCTCGATGACGGCAACGCATTGGTTGGCTTCGACCTCGTTGTAGAATTGGACGACGACGCCCAATGCCTCAACATCCTTAGGCAGCGAGTCGCACGAGAATGAACAGGCTTGTCCCCATTCCTGGCCTTCAACATAGTAGCAGGAATCGGTGCTCAACTCATTGATCAGGTATTGTGCGCCTTCCGTCGGGGTCTTGCTCAAGGTGAGGTAACGCGAGGTGAACCAGTCTTTCTTTTCGATGAGGTAAGGATAGTTGCCCACAGCCGTGGCTTCCCAGATCGGGTTGACGTAGTCGGTCCAGCCGAAGCCAAGCATTGGGGTTTCGTGGTGTTCGCTGAGCCAACGGTTGAAGTCACCCAACTCGGCTTCGCGCACTAAATCACCCTCTTCGTTGTAGATACGGTTAAAGACGATGCGGTTCTCGACATCGGTCTTCGCTTGGTAGAACTCGGCAGCCTCGCCGATCTCGGTCCTTGTCGCGAACTGGATCTTGTCGCCATATTGGTCCTTGTCTTGTTGCATCTCGGCGGCAATCTGGTCGAAGCCTTGGTGGTACATCAGGTCGAAGTGGCGGCGCTCCATGATGAGTGAGGTGGTGCCGACAAAGAGGATGGCGGCCACGACCAGGGCGGTCTGCCATGGCGACAAAGTACGGGTGCCAAACATGGAGAAAGCCACAATGATGACAAAAGGATAGCTGAAAATCAGCGTGCTATGTTGCAAAATAGGTTCGCGCTTCAAGGAATAGATGAACGCGATGGCGAAGATGATGACAAACCAGGCGATGCCGGCCCAACGCAAGGGCTGGCGTTGCTTGCTGCGTTTGCCGAGGATGAGCGGTAAGAGGATGACGATGCCCACGGCAAACATGAACAGCTGCGAGTAATTCATCGTGTATTGGATGAAGTCGAGCAGGAAGGTGGACTTTGGCACTGCCAACCAACCACCGATGCTTCCACTTACGAAGAGCTGCTGCCAGAAAATGGGCAGGGTGGGGGCAAACAACAGAACTGCGGCTATGCCGCTGAGCCAATAGGCTTTTCGCCGTTCCTTGGGCAGGAAGAACAAGCCCGTCAGGAAGATGAGTCCCGCCTGTGCGATGGAGAAATATTGGATGACGGAGCAAGCCCACGCCGATAAGGCGAAACCGATGTAAATGCCGAGTTTGGGCTTCTTCTCCTCGAAGACGATCTTATGCCAAAACCAAGCCATCAGCAGGATGAAGAACAGTCCCGCCGAATAAGGTCTCGCCAGCTGGCTATAGAAGATGGTGAACTGGCTGACGGCGAAGAAGGCGGCCGAAAAGAGGCCCACCTTGCGGTTGAACCATTGCCGTCCTATAAGATAGATAAGGTATATGGAGGCGATACCCATCAGCACGAAGGGCAGCTTGACCCAGAATGCACTCCATCCGAAGAGCTTCACCCATCCCCAAAGGAACAGCTGCACCCCGATGGGATGGCTGTCGGGCATGACGCCCTGCTGTATGAAGTCGTGGAAGTTGTCGAAGCGGGTGCGTAGCAAGGCGCTGAACTCATCGTGCATAAACGGCACCTGGCCCAGCTTCCAAAGCCTCAGGACGGCGGCAACGAGTATGATGATGCCGATGAGGATGTAGTCCATCCTCTTGCTCGGCACATTGTGGGTTTTGCGCAGATGGTTTTTGCGGGGTCTCATAAATTGTTTATTTTGTAGAGACGCGCCATGGCACGTCTCTACAGGACAAATCATTTCGTCACCAGCGTTCCGATGTTCTCGCCGCGCAACACCTTCATCAGGTTACCACGCGTGTTCATGTCGAAGACGTACATCGGCATGTTGTTCTCCTTGCACATGGTGAAGGCGGTCATGTCCATCACCTTCAGGTTACGTTGGTAGGCCTCGTCGTAGGTGATGTGCTCGAACTTGGTGGCGGTGGGGTCTTTCTCGGGGTCGGCGGTGTAGATGCCGTCCACGCGGGTTCCCTTCAAGATGATGTCGGCCTTGATTTCGACGGCGCGGAGGGCCGAGCCGGTGTCGGTGGTGAAGAAGGGATTGCCCGTGCCGGCGCCCATCACCACGATGTGGCCTTCTTCGAGCAGGCGGATGGCCTTGGCACTACTCATCGTATCGGCAATGCGGTCGATGTAAAGGCCAGCCAAAAGTGTAGCTTTCTGTCCTTTGCTCTGCAAGGTCGACTGCATGGCCATCGAGTTGATGACGGTGGCGAGCATGCCCATATAGTCGCCTTGGATGCGGTCCATGCCCTTCGAGGCACCTTGCAGGCCGCGGTAGATGTTGCCGCCGCCGATGACGATGCCGATCTGCACGCCCGCCTGGGCAGCTTCGATGATCTCGTCGGCATATTCACCCAGACGCACCGGGTCGATGCCATATTGCTGGCTACCCATCAGGGCCTCGCCACTGAGTTTTAGGAGTACGCGATTGTATTTCATGATTTTAGATTTAAAATTCAAGATTCAATATTTAAGGATTTGGGATTTAGAATTTGAGGATTCTTGTGGTGGTTCCTTGGGTTGACTTGATGAAATAAACGCCATTGGCCAGGGATGAGACATCAATCGTGTTACTTCCCACGTTGATTTGGATTGTCATCAGTGGCTGACCAATCGTATTATATAAGGTGAGGGTGCCTTGAACACCGCTTTCAATTGTCAGTGTGGAAGTGACATGGGTTGGATAAACGTTGAAGCGTGTTTGTTCTTGTTCGCCAATGCCAACGGTGGTTTCCACCACAATCGGGCCTGCTTGCACCGATTCCCCTTGAGGATAGACCGCTGAGATGGTATAACGGTGGCTGCCCGTTGGCAGATCATAGTCCTCGTAACTCATTTCGGTGACGGTGGCCACGAGGGCATCGTCGCGATAGAGTTTGTAGGCATTCGGTTCACCTTCGATGGGGAGGTTCCAAGTGAGTTTGACGTTGTCGTTGCCAAAGACTTCAGCGGCAAAATCAGTGGGTGGATAGAGGATAACTGCCTCAGCGTATTTCATGCAAGAGGCAAAGCCCTGCAAACCGTTGTCGGAATAGGCCACATAGAGGGCTCCGTCGGTGGCAGTAATGCATGGGTCGTCCATGGAACCTTCCGAGACGAGGCTTGGCCCAACGTAACTCCATTCCTCCTCATATTGCAGAACGCTTAGGTAGTTCGACTGCCCTTCGTTGACGAAAGCCACGGTGAACTTGCCTTCGTTGAAGCAAGCGCTGAGTTCAGATACGGCGCCTTCCGCGAGGTTGTCGCCAAGACTCTCAAAATCGTTGCCATTGAAACGGACGGCTCGGAGTTGATAAGAAGGATAGGCGCAATACGCAAGATAAGGCATGTCGTTTTCGTCAAGTGCCATGCTTTGGTAGAAATAGAGGTTGTCGATGCCGCTCCCCACAGCAACCCATTCTCCGTTTTCGAATTTTCTGACTTTCAGGGTGTTGCTGGTCATATAATCAGCGTAACTGATGTAAGGCATATTATTGCTGTCGAAGACCAATTCTTGATGGCAGGCGTATTCCGCGTCTGGAACATAAATGCCCGTACCGCTCACAGGCACCCAGCTGCCGTTCTCCAATTTGAACACGACCCCCTTGTAGCCTTGCGAGACATCGCGCGCAACGAGGTAGGGCAAGTCGTTGTTGTCGAGGACGATATGCGTCTCCACGCTGCTGAAGGCACTGCCTATGGGAGTCCATTGGCTGCCGTCCCACTTGAAAGCATACCCATTGTCACTTTGGTCGGAGTAGGCTACATACACATCGCCGTTGGAAGCCAGATCCATGCCGCCTGCTGAAACCGAACAGGAAGTGCTGATGCTGCCCATCTGCTCCCAAGTGTCGGTACCTGCAGCGTTTTTGTATAAAACAGGAGTGCTGTTCTCGTTTCCAAAGACATACAGGTTGCGTTCATTGTCCATCTTTATTCCAAACACTTGGAAGGCGTTTTGCGAGAATCCACGAGGTCCCACATATTCCCAACTCCCGCTCAGGGACTCGTCGACGATGATGGTGAAATCCTGAATCGTGCTATGGATGCATTCTGACAATTCCAAACGCACCTCGTAGCTTCCCGGTTGGTCAGGAATACCGTAAAGGCAGGCTGATTCTCCGTCGTATTGCTCTAACGTCAGCCAACTCGGGGCTTGTAGAAGAGTGATGTTGACATAGTCAGCGGGGTCGGGGTCGTGGAAATACACATTATATAGGTAATTCAGGTTGGCGTAGGACTCGGTCTTCGGTGTCGAGGTGAAAAGGGGCGCGGCTGTCTCTTCGCCATTGAGATAGGGACTCTTCACGGCGTTTTCCACCGTGCCGTCAGGAGCAATGAGGAGGCCGATGACGCGTACATAGTTGTAATCATAGTTTTCATCAATTGTGTAAGTGAACTCATAACTAGCTGTTTGTCCGCTCGGCAACGAACTCGGGAACGAGCCTTGTATGCCATCATAATCGCAGAGCAGTTGCCGTCCCACGTGGTCGTAGGCGATACGCTCGGCTGGGATGGGGTTAGGTAGGTTCTCGTACCCACCCATGGGTCCATAACCGCCTCCGCTGTAGGAATTGGTTTGGTTGTAGGAGGGCGCTGGTCCCGTCACACCATCTTCGGTGAGGATGGCCGCGAAACGGTAGTCGCCGCTCATGTTTTCCAATGCCGTGGCAGTTACATGAGCTGTCAGTTGCCTTGTGGCAGGGTCGTAATCACAGGTGATGCCCATGTTCACTTTTGGCGTGACTTGGCTCTCTTGTTCCACTTTCGAGAACCAGTTCTGCGTTTCTTGGGCAAGGAAGTGCCGCCCGATGTTGGCTGAAGGCGCACCGAGAAGGCCCGAGGCGTTGTAATAATCGTTGTTAGCCATCGGGTCGCTGCTGTGGATGGCGACGAAGATGACGTTGTCGTGGGTGCCGCAGAGCGAGTCACCGTAGTAGATGCCTCTCGGGCACCATTGGCACCAGGTGCCGGTCAGTTCCTCGACGAGGACGTTCTTTTGTGCAAAGCCGATGCTGAAGGTATATAGCAACATCGCGGTGAAGAATAGTTTTTTCATGGTGAATTGGTTTTATTTGCTCGCAAAAATAGCATTTTTTCAGAATGCTTAAACAAAACGAGCGGAATTAAACCCTAATTCCGCTCGCTTTTTTATGTAATGGATGCTTATTCAGCAGCCTCCAAACGTCCGTGGCAGTTCTTGTATTTTTTGCCGCTACCGCAGGGGCAGGGGTCGTTGCGGCCCACCTTCTTCTCCACGCGGATGGGTTGGGTGATGGTGCGCTGCTGCGTGTCGCTGTGCGACTGCGCCAGCAGATCCTGACGCTGCTCGCGGATCTTCGACTTGTCGATGCCTTGCGGACCGCGCGACTCACGCACGGCGTTCGGGTCTTGCGTCGGGATGTCGGCACGCATCAGGAAGGAGATGACGTCTTCGTTGATGTTCTCCAACATGGCCTTGAACAGGTTGAACGACTCGAGCTTGTAGATGACCAACGGGTCTTTCTGTTCGTAGGAGGCGTTCTGCGCCGATTCCTTCAGATCGTCGAGTTCGCGGAGGTGTTCCTTCCAGGCGTTGTCGATGAGGCCGAGGGTGATGCTCTTCTCGATGCAGAGGTTCACCTCGCGGGCGCCGTTCTCGACAGCCTTCTTCAGGTTGACGATGACGTTCATGCCGCGCTTACCGTCGGTGATCGGGATGGCGATGTTCTCGAAATGGGTCTGATTCTCGTACACGTTCTTGATGACGGGCAGGGTCTTCTCGCCGATGATACGGGCCTTCTCGCGATAGTGCTCAAGGGCAGCATCAAACAGTTTGTCGGCCAGTTCCTTGGTCTTCATCCGGTCGAAATCTTCCTCGCTGAAGGGCGGCTCTATACCCATGGTGGAGAGCAGGTCCATCTTGAAGCCCTCGTAGTCCTTGGCGTCTTGATATTCTTCAATCAGTTTTTCGCCAAAGTCAAACATCATGTTGTTGAGGTCGATGGAGAGGCGTTCTCCGAACAAGGCGTGACGGCGTTTCTTGTAGATGACCTCGCGCTGGGCGTTCATCACGTCGTCGTATTCGAGCAAGTGCTTACGCACGCCGAAGTGGTTCTCTTCGACTTTCTTCTGTGCCTTCTCGATCTGCTTGGTGATCATCGGGTGCTGGATGACTTCGCCTTCCTGCAAGCCCATGCGGTCCATGATGCCTGCGATACGCTCTGAGCCGAACATACGCATCAGGTTGTCTTCCAACGAGACGTAGAACTGTGAGCTACCCGGGTCGCCTTGACGTCCGGAACGACCGCGCAGCTGACGGTCGACACGGCGCGACTCGTGGCGCTCGGTGCCGATGATGGCCAGACCGCCGGCTTCCTTCACGCCAGGGCCGAGCTTGATATCGGTACCACGACCAGCCATGTTGGTGGCGATGGTCACGGTGCCCGCCTGACCGGCTTCCTTGACGATTTGTGCTTCCTTGAAGTGCAGCTTGGCGTTCAACACGTTGTGCGGGATGCCCTTACGGGTCAGCATGCGGCTGAGCAGCTCGGAGACTTCCACCGAGGTGGTACCTACCAGCACGGGACGGCCTTCCTTGACCAAGGCTTGGATCTCGTCGATGACGGCATTGTATTTCTCACGCTTGGTCTTGTAGATCATGTCCTCCTGGTCGATACGGGCGATGGGACGGTTGGTCGGGATGACGACCACGTCGAGTTTGTAGATGTCCCAGAACTCGCCTGCTTCCGTCTCAGCGGTACCGGTCATACCAGCCAGCTTGTGGTACATACGGAAGTAGTTCTGCAAGGTGATGGTGGCGTAGGTCTGCGTGGCGGCTTCCACCTTCACGTTTTCCTTGGCCTCCACGGCTTGGTGCAGACCATCGCTCCAACGACGGCCTTCCATGATACGGCCTGTCTGCTCGTCAACGATCTTCACCTTGTTGTCGATGATGACGTAGTCGACGTCTTTCTCAAACAGGGTGTAGGCCTTCAGCAGCTGCTGCACGGTGTGCAGGCGCTCCGACTTCTCGGCGAAGTTACGCATCAGCTCGGCCTTGCGCAACACCTTCTCGTCGTTACTCAAGTCGGAGTGCTCCAAATCGGCGACTTCGGCACCCACATCGGGGATGATGAAAAACGACGGGTCGTTGTAGGCTTGCGCCAATTGTTCGCTACCCTTGTCGGTAAGGGTCACGGTATTCAGTTTCTCATCGATGACGAAATACAGCTCGTCGTCGATGATGTGCATATTCTCGTTACGGTTCTGCATGTAGAAGCCTTCGGTCTTCTGCATCAGGCTCTTCATGCCTTCCTCGCTGAGGAACTTGATGAGGGCGTTGTTCTTGGGTAGACCACGGTAGGCGCGGAAGAGTTGGTCGGCACCATGTTTCTTCTCGTCCTCGGTGGCGTTGGGGTCGGTGAGTATGCGCTTGGCCTCGGCCAGGATTGTCGTCACATAACGCTTTTGGGCTTCATACAGCTTGACGACGTCGGGCTTCAGTTGGTCAAACTCCTGCTGGTCGCCGCGCGGCGTGGGACCGCTGATGATCAAAGGCGTACGGGCATCGTCGATCAACACCGAGTCGACCTCGTCAACGATGGCGTAGTGGTGCTTGCGTTGCACCAGCTCGTCGGGGTTGCTTGTCATGTTGTCACGGAGGTAGTCGAAACCGAACTCGTTGTTGGTACCGTAGGTGATGTCGCAGTTGTAGGCGCGGCGACGTGCGGCCGAGTTGGGCTCATGCTTGTCGATGCAGTCGACGGTGAGGCCGAGGAATTCGTACATCGCGCCCATCCACTCGGAGTCACGTTTGGCCAGGTAGTCGTTCACGGTGACTACATGCACGCCCTTGCCTGCCAAGGCGTTAAGGTAGACGGGAAGGGTAGCCACGAGGGTCTTACCTTCACCAGTGGCCATCTCTGCTATCTTGCCTTGGTGCAGCACGATACCACCGATGATCTGGCAGTCGTAGTGCACCATGTCCCAAGTCACCATGTTACCGCCAGCCATCCAGCTGTTCTTGTAATAGGCCTTGTCGCCTTGGATGGTGACATGTTCGTATTTTGAAGCCAACTCGCGGTCAAGGTCGGTGGCGTTCACCTCCACGGTCTCATGCTCGCAGAAGTATTTGGCAGCGGCCTTCACCACGGAGAACGCCTCGGGAAGAATCTCATTTAATGCCTCTTCGATATGGTCAAGCTCTTGTTTCTCTAACTTGTCGATTTGATTGTAGAGTTTTTCCTTCTCGTCGGGGTCCATGTCGGGGTTAGCTTCGGCCTTGGCTTTCAGCTCAGCGATTTCGGCCACCTCGGCAGCGGTCTTGTTCTTGATGTATTCCTTGAATTCTTGTGTCTTATGTCTCAGGCTGTCGATGTCGAGTTTAACGATTTCCTCGTAAGCCTTGAGTGTCTTTTGCAGTATGGGCTCCAGGGCCTTGTTGTCGCGTGAGGCCTTGTCGCCAAAGAGTTTCTTGAGAAATCCCATTTATTTGTAATTGAAAGTTGAAAATTGATAATTTACAATTAGATGATTGCGGTTTACGCAAAATTCGTGCAAAGGTAGTGTTTTTCCGTGAATGGTGGGAAAAATACGACAAAAAGTCAGAAAAAGATAGCCTTACTTCCGATAAAGACCTCTTACTCTTTCCTCCAAATACCGTTCTGGGCTCGGTGCGGGTGCTAATCCGATTTTGCTGCCTTTAGTAATAAGGATATATTCGGGGAAAGTACGCACATTATACGCTTCAAGTAATAGAATGTTGTCGCCGAGGTCGAGGAGGGGCCAGTCTTGGCGCTTCTCTTCAAACTGCTTCTTGTAGAGAGACATCTTGCTGTGAGTGGCAATAGTGATGATTTGCACCGTGTCTTGCCATTGGTTATGAAGGGTTCTCAGCTCAGAGAACTGATGCTCGCTAACGGCAGAAACGCCGTCGACAAATTGCAGCAACACCAAGCGGTCTTTGTAATCTGAAAGGCTCACTTCTTTGCCGTCGCTGCCTTTCAAGGTGAAGTCAGTGGCAGGTGTGCCTGGGGCAAGGCGGTTGAGATTCGTGAAGAAGTCATTGATTACAGTCTTGTGCTCAGCATATTTGGTTTGGCTCTTGAGATAATTCAGATGGTCCTTGGCAAGACGGCTTGTGTTTCGGTCTCCAAAGCAGAGCTTCTGTAAGTTGTAGATCGTGATGAGTTCTGCAAGACGAGGATTTTTCGCCATGAACGGGTCTGTGTCTAGGTATCTTTTGAAAGGCCCCGGCCCTTCAACAAAAGCATCATTCAACAGATGGCTGTCGTAGGCCGAGCTGTTGAAGTAGCCGTCAAACAGTTCCTTGAACAGGTCGATGTAAGCACTTTGTGTATAAAGTACAGGCTGACCGTCGTAGTAGTCCTTGATGACTCTTTTGCCGCCATCGGTGCTGATGCCTAATTTGATAGCGGCGATTTTGTATCGGTTGTGGTTTTTCACATAGTCTGCCTTGATGTCAGGCACCTCATGGTTGATGGCTTTCTGGATGGAGTCGATATAGCGAACTTGCCGACCACGGTAGATCTGATTGAAATGCTCCATCATATAGCCGTTGATAATCTCTTCGGAATAGATGATCTGGCGGTAGATGCCTTGGTCGGTGGCACGCTTTACGCGTATGGTCGGTAGCTCTTTTTCGAAATAGGAAACATTCTCTTGTTGTTCGGGCACAATGATTTCTATGTCGTAGGTGGCATTAGGGGAGAGGATGAGGTCGACATATTCGAGCCCGACATAGATTCGGGCAGGCGTGATTTGCTTAATGCTTCCTTCCAGAATGAAATGCCCTTGGGTATCGGTCTGCCTTTGGGCAAGGAGAATACCGGTTTCATTGACGAGGTCTTCGTACGTGAAGAGCCGCATCAAAGTGTTGGCTTTATTGCTCCTTCCTGTAATCGTCACATTTTGGGCGTTTGCCGTAAGGAAGAGCAGGGATAATAACAATGTAACAATCTTTCGTTTCATGTACTGAAAACGAAACGGGAGCAGAATTATTGCCTTTTCGGCAGCTTCACCTCTTTGGGCAGGAACTTGGAAGTGTCACCGCCGTTCTTGTAGATGTCGCGGACGACACTCGACGACACGCCTACCAGCTCGCTTTCGGTCAGCAGGAAGATGGTCTCCAGCTCAGGGTGCAGGCGCTTGTTGGCATGGCCGATCATATTCTCGTATTCGAAGTCGCTGCCACAGCGTAGGCCGCGAATAATGGTGTTGGCACCCACTTTTTTGCAGAAGTCAGCGGTGAGGCCTTCGTAGCTCTCTACTTTCACCTGCGGATAGTTTTTGAATACGGCCTTGCACCATTTGATGCGGTCTTTCAGCTCAAAAGTGGAGCGTTTTTCCATGTTGATGCCGACGGCGACGTAGATCTCGTCGAACATGGGCAGGGCTCTTAAAACGATGGAACGGTGACCCAAGGTGATGGGGTCGAAGGAACCGGGGAATACGGCTATTCTTTTCATTTCGTTTGATTTGAAATCGGCTGCAAAAGTATCACTTTGTCACGATTTGGCGCAATTCTTTTCCAAGAATTTCACTGATGGAACGGAAAGTATTTTTCAAAAACCCTTCAACATCTTCTTTTCCAATGAGTTTTATCTCAGTGATGCCCTCTTCGGTCTGCGGTTTGGGCTGTATGGCCTCTAAAGTGCTCATGAGGTACCAATAGGTCGGTTTCAGTGCCCACTCCTCGTGCTCCAGATAGCAATGCCAAGTGGTCGTCAAAGCCTTGACGATCTTCAAGTTGCCAATGCCTGTCTCTTCTTCCACCTCGCGCAAGGCGGCTTCTTCGGGGGTCTCTCCTCGTTCGACGTGGCCCTTGGGTAGGTCGGGGATGCCTTTGCGCACGATGCTGACGAAATGGCCGTCTTTTTCGACGACGCCTCCCGCCGCAGGAGCCAGCCTGAAGGTCTCTTTCAGGGCTTGCACCACGGCGTTTTCACCCACTTCGTGGATGAAAGTGTCGCCAGGATCGTGGTCGTCGAGCCATTCGGGCAAAAAATCGCACAAGAGTTCGGCATCGTATCTGTCGGATTCTTGGGGCGTTGCGTCAAATTTCAAAGAATCACCTTCAATTTTTGGAAAAACCAGTGCTTTGTTTTCTTGAAAAATCTTGTACATTTGCAGTCTGTTTGTCTTGTTTTCAAGCGACAAAGATATAAAAATAGTCTCGACAAAGCTCTTTTACCATGAAATACGAAGATTCAGCATTGACTTTGGCCCAGCATCTGCTTCAGATTAAGGCCGTGAAGCTCAGCCCAAAGGCTCCGTTCACTTGGGCGTCCGGACTGAAAAGCCCTATTTATTGCGACAACCGTGTCACGCTTTCCTATCCTGCCGTGCGTACCTATATCCGCCAGCAGTTTGTGGAAAAGATCATACAAAACTACGGCAAACCCGATGTGATTGCGGGTGTGGCCACGGGTGGCATCGCCCAAGGCGCGCTGGTGGCACAGGAGTTGGGCCTGCCTTTCGTGTATGTGCGTAGCGAGAAGAAGTCGCACGGCATGCAGAACCAGATTGAAGGCGTACTTACTCCAGGACAGTCGGTGGTGGTCATCGAGGACTTGGTCTCCACGGGTAAGTCGAGCCTCTTGGCCGTCGACGCCTTGCGTGAGGCCGGCGCCGAGGTGAAAGGCATGGTGGCCATCTTCACCTATCAGATGGAACTCGCCAAGAAGAACTTCGAGGAGAAGGACTGCCAGCTGGTGACGCTGTCGAACTACGAGACGCTGATCCAAAAGGCCGTCGAGGAGAAATATGTCACCGAGGAAGACGTGCAGTCGCTCAAGGAATGGCGCAAGGACCAACAGGCCTGGAGCGACCAGTGGAATTAAACCAAAAACTTAATCTGCTTGATTTCGTAACAGTGCAACGTCTGTTGCTCGTCAACGAGTTGTAGCCGTCCGAATGCGTCTATTCCGGTCATGAATAGCCTCAAGGCTTTTCCGTCGACTTCATAATCGGCCCAGGTTTGATAGCGGAACAACCGTTTCAAATAGGCCTGCTCAATAGCGGTGGGGTTGCTTTTCAGCAGCTCCACCTTTTTTATGATATGCGCTGCGATTTGCTCCATGAGGGGCTGCAAATCGTAGTCCTTGCCTGTGATCATCTTCAATGAGATGGGATGCGTCGGCCAGTCTTTGAACTGCATCTGGTTGACATTCAGTCCGATGCCGATGATGGAGAGGTCCATCATATTGGCTTTTATGGTGCTGTTGATGAGGATGCCGGCCAGTTTGCGATTGTCGTAATAGAGGTCGTTGGGCCATTTGATGCTGAACTTTTCTGTTGGCAACAGTTTATCCAATACCTCGACAATTCCAAGCGGTACTGCCTCGGAGAGCAGAAACTGCCTCTCGGCGGGCAGAAAACCCGTGTCGACGGCCAAAGAGAAAGTGAGGTTCTTTCCCACCTCACTTTCCCAGCCGTTGTTGCCCATGCCTTTGCCTGCGGTCTGCTCGTCGGCGCTGACCACCCAATCGCGGATGTCGGTTTCCGATTGTAGCCTTTGCAGGTAGGCATTGGTCGAGTCGAGTGTGTCGAAATGATGGTACTGGAGCATCACTTCACCACGACCCTTTGTGTCTCGTCGCCGACTTTGACAGCATAGATGCCGCAGCCGAAACGCTTCATGTCGATTTTCAGCGTGCCTTCGCAATAGCCTTCGTAGACGCGCTGTCCGGCCATATTGTATACGCTGACCTGTTGCTTGCCTTGGCTAATGATATTGAGCATGCCGTCGGTCGGGTTGGGGTAGATGCTGACGTTTTGGTTGAGGTTCTCGTCCACATCGGCCGTCACTTCGTAGGAGAACTCGTTGCTCTCGCTGAAGCCGAAGGTGTTGCCCGAGAAAAGGGTGACGCCACCGGCTTTCAGGCCGTAGACGCCGCCTTCGAGTCCGTTGCCGCCAGCGTCGTAGATGGTGAAGTCGTAGCAGCCGTCGCCCGTGATCTCAAGGGTCTCGTTGAACATATGGTTGGCTTGGTCGTAGGGGCCGCCTTCGAGGACGACTTCTCCCGTCCAGAGGTTGGTCACCTTCCAGGTGGTCTCTTGCGGGTTGTTGTCGGTGCGGATGCTGAGCTTCATCACCTTGGCGACGTTCTCAGGGGCGCCCTTGAAATCGATAGTGACAATGTCGTTGGTCGAGGCTTCGTCGGCTCCTCCGTTGATGCTCTTAATCCTCACCTCCAGGGTGTTCTCTTCTTCCACAGGGAAGCTGAACTCGCCCAGGTCAACAGTCTCCGATTTGAAGGTGGACAGGTTGCCGCTCCATTCCACGGCGCCTAGCATCTCGCCGTTGACGACGACCTCCAACTCGGCGGAGGTCAGGGCGTTGCTGCCGTTGTTGGTCAGGAGGACCTTGGGGTGGGACTCGCCGCTGCAGTTGGTGCCTTTCACGTTGCTGATGTCGCTCACCATGGCTTCGTTGGCATAGAAAGGCTCGATGCTCACGCTCGACTTGCAGGCTTGGTACACCTCTTTTGTGCCGTAGTTCTGAATCCAAGCGATGGCATCCAGTTGGTCGTTGTTATAAATATTGGCGAGTTCCCAAGTGAAGGTGTAGGCGAAATAATCGCCAGCCTCCATGCTGCCAAGCGAGGTGCCAGAGGCAGAGGGGAGGAGCTTCTTCATCACGCTGTAGAAATCGCGTTCGCCGTTGGGACCGGGAGCGGAGTTGAAGTGGATCTCTTTCTCGATGACGCCCACATAGAGTCTCACGTTGCCTTCGATGGCGGTGGAGGCGCGACCCATCACATGGACGGTGATGGTGTTGGCGGCTTCGTCCACTTCATAGGAGAGACGCATCTCAAAAGGCGATTCTATGGTCAGCCAGTTGTTGACCATGTTTTGGCTTAAGCCACCAGGTGTGCTGCCGAAGCGGATGCCGTCGACGACCGTATGGGGCACGGAAGTGACGTTGTAGACGCCTTTCCGAGAATCATTGTCGGCCGTGTTGTGCAGATACATCGGGTCGTTGGCTGAAGGCCAATTCATGTGGTACTTGATGGCGGCCACACGGTCGGCATTGGCGGCGATGAGTGCGTCGAGGGCAGGGTTCTGCTGAGCACAGGGACCGCAGCCCGTGTTAGTGAAGCATTCAAAGAGGAGCACACGCTCGTTTTGAGCGTTTAGTTTCAGTGTAAAAAGCATCAGAAGCGATGCTAAAATGAAGGAAAATCTTTTCATCACGAAATGTTTTTAGTGTTTTTCAGCACAAAAGTAGATATTTTTCAAAAAATGGCAATATTTTTGTTGCATGATTGGGAAAAGTTTTGCATTTTTGCAGGTTGAAATTGAATGAATTAAAATAACAAATAAAAAACCGTTTCTATGATGAAAAAATCTATCTTTACACTGATTCTGTTGACCCTGATGGGTTATGTTTCGGCTCAGACCTTGCAGTTCGAGTGGGAAGGCACCGTCTTTGACGAGGGCGAGACCATTGAATGCACCAACGACGAGTTCGGCTTTGGTGAATACATTCAGCACATGCAGGTCAGAAACATCACTTCTGAGCCTATGAAGGTATTGGTCGAAAAAGAGATCATCCAAGACCTTGATGGCGTGATGAATTCGTTCTGCTGGGGCATGTGCTTCGGCCCTGACATTTTTGTCAGCCCCGATGCAATCGACATTCCGGCAGGTGAAGTCAACACCGATGAGCTGTCGTTCCATGCGCTTTATCCTGAAGATGTCTATGGCGATGTCATCATCAAGTATTACGCTTATGAAGAGCGTAACCCCGACCAGCGCATCAGCATCATTGTCCGCTTCCGCAAGTCGGGTGTCGGCGTCACTGAGAATGCTTATACGATGACGCTGGGTCAGGCTTATCCCAATCCTGCTACCAACACGGTGAGCTTCAACTACTCGTTTGGCGGCAACCTCTGCGCCGTGGTTTACAACCTGGTGGGTCAGGAAGTGATGCGTCAAGAGCTGAATGCCAACGATGGCCAGCTGAGTTTCTCGGTTGCCGACCTCCAGGGTGGCATTTATTTCTGCACCATGTTGGTGGATGGCCGCGCCGTCTCCACGCAAAAGTTCGTGGTGAAGAAATAATCGAAAGGCTTACGCGAAAAGAATGTTATGCCGCTCCTCGGAGCGGCATAATTTTTGTAAGGGTACTACCGAACTAAAAAACGAAAAAGAAAATGGAAAATCAAAAGAGACTACAAAGAGACAAACAAAACAAGGTGATTGGAGGCGTTTGCTCTGGAATGGCTAACTATTTTGGCATCGACGCGGCTCTGATTCGGCTGCTGTTTGTTGTCGCTTTCCTGTTCTTCAGCACCGGCTTCTGGATCTATGTCATACTCTGGATCGTGATGCCGGCTGGCGACATCACACGTCATCAGGCTGACTACGTCGTGTCGTCCGACGGTACGGTGGAAACCAACCCTGAAAACACGAAATCTGCCGTGAAAGAGCCCACGCTCAACAAAGGTAGCCTTGTCGCCGGCTTGGTCCTCATCTGCATCGGCGCCTTAGGCTTGCTGAACATGTATTTCCCTGAATTCAATTGGCGTACGGCATGGCCCATCCTGCTCATCGCTTTAGGCCTCTTCCTTATCATCCCCTTTAATAGAAAACAGTCATGAAAAGCAGAAATTTATTGTTGGGGATTCTCATCCTCTTCGTGGGCGTGGTGGCCCTGTTGGCAGCTCTCAATGTCATTGACTTCAGCTGGTGGGTCGCCAGAAAGCTGTGGCCCATATTGTTCATCATCGTCGGTGTCATGATCCTGCCTCTCAAGGACTGGCTGAAAGCCCTCTTGCTGCTGGCCACGTTGTTTGTCGGCGTGCTCTTGTACCAACACGAGGCGAACGTCAAGCACCATTGGCTCTTCTCACAAACGGAGAAGGCCCAGACGGAAATGCTTGCTTAGGTCAGGCCTTCTGAAAAGGACAAGAGGCGAATTGCTTCTTTTTGCAAATTTTTGGTCGCTTGTTTGCAATAATTTGTATTTTTGCATCTTCTTATAATAGGTGTAAAACAAATTATTTGATAACAATATGTACAAACGTCAACTAACCAAGCTGTTTTTTGCGACTATCTTTTTCTTTTTTACCTCGATTGTAGCTGTGGCTCAGGACAATAGCATCAAGGGCTTTGTCTATGAGGAAGCCACTGGCGAGCCGATGATGTTCACCAATGTCTACCTGAAAGGCACCACGTATGGTGGCTCGACCAACGAGAACGGTTACTTCAATATCAACCGAATCCCCGACGGCAACTATACCTTGCTGATCACCAGCGTGGGTTTTGATACGATTTCGGAGAATTTCTCCTTGTCGAAAGGTCAAAGCATCAGCCGTAAGTATTTTCTGAAGGAAACCAGCAAACAGTTGGAGACGGTGACCATCACAGCCGACAAGATCGAGGCCCGTTCTGAAACCAAGACGTCGGTCATCACCGTGACACCTAAGACGATTACCAAGATCCCCAGTGTGGGCGGTCAAGCCGACTTCGCCCAATACCTGCAGGTGGTGCCAGGCGTCATTTTCACTGGCGACCAGGGCGGACAGCTCTACATCCGTGGTGGCTCGCCCATCCAAAACAAGGTGTTGCTCGACGGTATGGTGATCTATAACCCCTTCCATTCCATCGGTCTGTTCTCGGTGTTCGACACCGATATCATCCGTAATGCTGATGTCTACACTGGTGGCTTCGGCGCTGAATACAGCGGCCGTATCTCTTCCATCATGGATATCTCCACCCGCGACGGTAACAAGAAACGTATCTCGGGTAAGATTGGTGGCAACTGCTTCGGTGCGAAGGTGATGATTGAGGGTCCCCTCAAGAAAGCCAAGAATCCCGACGACGCCACAGCTTCGTTCATCATCTCTGCAAAGAACTCCTATTTGGAACAATCCAGCAAGGTGTTGTATCCCTATGCCTCAGAGACGGGTTTGCCGTTCAACTTCCAAGATATCTACGGTAAGGTGTCGATCAACGCGCCCAATGGCAGTAAGTTCAACCTCTTCGGCTTCTCGTTCAACGACCAGGTGAACAACTATATGTCGCTGTCCGACTTCGGATGGAATTCGTTTGGCGCAGGCTCCAACTTCCTCGTCATCCCCGGCAAGGCCCCTGTGATGATTGAAGGTACCGTCGCTTACTCGAGCTATACCTCCCGCATGAAGGAAACCGACAACCCCGACCGCTATAGCAACATCAACGGCTTCAACATGGGCTTCGACTTCAGCCAGTTCATGGGTAAGAATACCTTGAAGTATGGTATCGAGATGCTCGGTTACACCACCGACTATCAGACTTATAGCGTCTACGGACACAACAAGATCGGTTCGAAAGTCAATTCCACGGAGATTGGTGTCTATGCGAAATACAAGGCTGTTCTCGGCAAGTTCTTGCTCGAACCCAGCTTCCGCTTGCAATACTATGCCTCGTTGCCCGACATCTCGCCTGAGCCTCGTCTCGCAGTGAAGTACAATGCCACCGACCGTTTGCGCCTGAAAGCGGCTGCAGGTATGTATTCGCAGAATTTTGTGGCCGCCACCAGCGATCGTGACGTGGTCAACCTGTTCTATGGCTTCCTCTCGGGTATCAACAACATGCCGAAGACCTTTGATGGTAAGCCCATCACCAGCTTCCTGCAGAAGGCCAACCATTATATCTTGGGTACTGAGTTTGACCTGACGAGTAAGGCCACCGTGAATATTGAGGGCTATTGGAAAGACTTCGTGCAGCTGACCAATATCAACCGCAACAAGCTGTACAATGAGACCGAGTTGAACTCCGACATTCCCGACCTGCTGAAGAAAGACTTCACCAAGGAGACGGGCGACGCCTACGGTTTCGATATCTCAGTGAAATATGAGGACCAGCACTGGTACCTTTGGGCGGTCTACGCCTTGGGCTTCGTGACACGTGAATATGAAAAAGCCGTTGAGAATGGCGTGGAGATGGTGCAATATGCGCCTCACTTCGACCGCCGTCATAACGTCAACCTTATCTTGACCTACACGGCAGGCTCGAAGCGCCAGTGGGAGTTCAGTGGTCGTTGGAACTTCGGTACCGGCTTCCCGTTCACCCAGGTGCAAGGTTTCTATGAGTACTATCCCTTCCAAGATGGCATCAACTTCGACTATACAACCACAAATGGCGAACTGGGCGTGCTCTATGGCGAGCTTAACGGTGGCCGTCTGCCTACCTACCATCGCTTCGACATCGACGTGAAACGTAAGTTCTACTTCACGGAGAATGTCATGCTGGAGGCCGACTTAAGCGTGACCAACGTCTATAACCGCCACAACGTGTTCTACGTCAACTTGGTTACCAGCGACATTGCACGTCAGCTGCCCATCCTCCCGACCTTGGGTTTGACCCTGTCGTTCTGATGGAACTAATAAGAGAAAAAGGAATTTGAATATGAAAAGACTAGCATTGATATTGGCCGCTATCATGGTGACATTTAGTGGCTTCGCACAGAAGTTTACGGAAGAAGACGCCAAGCAGTTCTATCGTACCATGCAAGGCGACTACAACGTCATTGTGAACGATTCGACGACGGCCACGGCCCATTTTACCCCGATTTGGGAAAACATGGGCAACCGCTTCCAATGGATGTATGTTGAAGTGATCAAGGACAAGAAAGTCATCCTTCAGAAGGTGCTTGAAGTGAAGCCGAAGAATGACAAGCTGTTCCGCGTGTATGTCTACGACCTGAAGAACCCTGCCGAGTTTGTCGGGAAATGGGGCAACCGCAACTATTTCGACGGCTTCAACACCAGCATCCTCAAGGGAAAGAAACGCATGACCTTTGTGAAGACTTCCGATTTCTCCTATCAAACCAATAGCGGTCCCAAGCGTATCAAAGGCATCGACTGTTTCCCGAATGGCGATCTCTTGCACTTCAAGTTCGTGCAGGAGGACGAGCGCTTCTACATCAAGCGGATACCTAAGGGAACGAGTAAGATCATCGGCTATCAGGGCCTCAAGGAACTGACGGACGGTCCTATCGGATAAACAAAAAAAGCGGCAAACGCCGCTTTTTTCATTTCATCTTGAACACCCAAGCCGCTGTGCTGCGGATGTCACTGTGTTTTAGCCCACCTGTATCAATGTAGAGTTGGCCGTCTTTGTATTTCCAAGGCAGTGCCTTCGGGCATCCCAACAGGGTGACTTTCATGTCATCGGCTGGCTTGTCGATGTTCAACACCAATTGGTCTTCAGGATAATCCAAAGCGATGGCGTAGAGCGCGTTTTTGCCTTGCGTGTAGCAGATGTTGGGCTGCTCACAGGTATAGGTGGCTTTCAATCCCATGGCAGGCAACATGCCTCCTACTTGGAATCCACTCATTATCTGTTTCTCCATCTTCTTTGACGACCAATATAAGGCAATCGTGGCTTCGAGCTCGTCTTCTTCGTAGAAGACTTCGATGCTGTGTTGGCCTTGGGCCAGTTTCATCTTGCCCGTCTTCGCTTTGTTGGTGTCTTCGATGACGGTTTTCCCGTCAATGACCAATTGTGCCTTGTCGTCGGTCTGGATTTCAAAGGTATAGGTGTCGGCGGGGCAGGAGAACACGCCTTGCCAATGTGCCTGGAAATGGTCGCAGCTGATGGCAGGATCAGGCGAGTTGCGCTTCCAGTCGAAGTTGATTTCGTTGTCGTTGCGCACCACCTCGACGGGTTTCATCTCATAGAATTTCTTGTAAGGTCGTGTGCCGTAGATGGCTTCCCCATTAATATCAAGCCACTTGCCGAGATCCAACAATCTTTCTTGCTGCAACAACGGAATCTTGCCGTCAGCGGCAGGACCCACATTGAGGGTCATGCCACCACCTGCCGCCACGAGGACGCAGAAATGACGGATGAGCTCGTCGGAGGTCATGTAGTTTTCCAAAGGCTCGTTGCGGTTAAGGCCAAACGAGCGACCCAAACCGCGACATTCCGCCCAAGGCCTGTCGGTGAGGGTGATGCCCGCGCTGTATTCAGGCGTGCGGAAACCGTGTTGCTGTCCGTCGCCCCAGCGGTCGTTGACGATGGCGTCTTTGCCCACGGTGTTGTAGTACCACGAGATGAGTTCGGTGGCGTGCCATTGCTTCGCGCTGTTGCGCCATTCGCCGTCGGTGAAGAGGACGGTGGGCTTGTATTTGGTGACGAGTTCCTTGAACTGCGGAATCATGTGCGTGTCGACGTATGTTCCAATTTGGTCGTCAGGGTCAACGTACCAGCGGTGGATGTCGCTTTTCCATTCGGGCAGGGAGTAGTAGAAGCCCATCTTGATGCCTTTTTTGCGCACGGCGTCAGTCAGTTCGCCACAGATGTCGCGGTGCGGACCGACTTCAACGGAATTCCATCCTGGCGCATATTGGCTCGGCCAGAGGCAGAAGCCGTCGTGGTGCTTCGAAACCAACAGGACATACTTTGCTCCCGATTTCTTGAACAACTCTGCCCATTCGTTAGGATCCCAAAGTTCGGCTTTCCACATGGGCGCAAAGTCTTCGTATTTGAAGTCCTTGCCATAGATGCGCTCTTGGAAGGCCTTGCGGTCGTCGTTGGTCATCAGGCCACGATAGTACCACTCGGCATAGCCTTCGAGGCTGGCGTAGGCGGGCACGGAATACACACCCCAATGGATGAAGATGCCCAGTTTGGCGTCGGAGAACCACTGTGGATAGCCGCGTTCGTTGATGGATTCCCAGGTGGGTTTCACCTGCGCGGAAAGGAGGTTGCTGAAAAGCAACGCTGTGATGAGATAAAAGGTTTTCTTCGCTTTCATAATGTGCAAAGGTAGTACAATTTTCATTGTTTTGGTTTTTTGTACAAGTTTTTCTAATTTTGCCGTATGAACATCTATCAACTCTTCCCTCGATTGTTTGGCAACAAACAAACCGACTTCCGCGTCGACGGCAGCAAGACCGAAAACGGCTGCGGTACTTTCAATGACATCGACGAAACCGCCCTTGATACCATCAAGGACTTGGGCTTTACCCATATATGGCTGACGGGCATCTTGGAACATGCCTCCGAAAGCACAGGAACGCATCCCGATATCACCAAAGGCCGCGCAGGCTCGCCTTACGCCGTTACCGATTACCATGCTGTCGATCCCGATTTGGGCACAATGGCCGACTTTAAGCAACTGGTTGAGCGTATCCACGGAAAAGGGATGAAAGTCATCATGGACTTTATTCCCAATCACTTGGCGCGGCAGAACAAGGGCTTCGACCCTTGCAATTTCTATTATTGCGAAGGGCAGGCGTTTGTCTCTCCTCGACGGCTTGCGGAGCAAGCCTTCGAGGAGTATCCTGCAAAGGCAACAGGCAATAATGTCTTTGCCCCCAATCCGAGTATCAACGACTGGTACGACACGGTGAAGCTGAACTACGATGAGCACGACACATGGGAGAAGATGCTCGAGATCTTGCGTTTCTGGTGCGGCAAGAATGTCGATGGCTTCCGCGTTGACATGGCCGAGATGGTACCCGTTGCCTTCTGGCAGTGGGTGATTGGCGAATTGCGTAAGGATTACCAACCTCTGATGATTGCGGAAATCTATCAGCCCGACCTATACCAACCTTTCTTGGATGCGGGCTTCGACTATCTTTACGATAAGGTGGGTTTGTATAATACCTTGGAGCGTGTGCTTTGCGAAGGCCATGAGGCGAAGGAGATCAGCCAGGTGTGGAAAGACTTGAACGAGATGGATGCCCACATGCTGCGTTTCATGGAGAACCACGACGAGAAACGCTTGGCCTCGCCGCAGTTTGTGGGTGATGCCTTTGCCGCCTTGCCCGCCGTAGCCCTCTCTGCTTTGATGAATACGGGACCATTTATGGTCTACAACGGACAGGAGAGCGGCGAGAATGCCATCGGCGAAGTGGGATACAGCGGCGACGATGGTCGCACTTCCATCTTCGATTATTGCCACATGCCCGAGCATCAGAAGTGGATGAACGGCGGCACATTTGATGGCGGTCGGTTTGATGAAAAGCAAAAGCAATTATTTGCCTATTACCGAAAGCTGTTGCATTTCAGAAACGAACAATCAGCCATCGGCGAGGGCAAGTTCTACGACCTGATGTGGTGTAACCCATGGTACATGAACTTCGACCCGCAATTTGTCTATGCCTTCTTGCGCTATTCCGAAACGGAGCGTTTGCTGGTGGTTGTGAACTTCAATCGCAACGAGGTGAGGGATGTGGAGGTGAAGATTCCGCACGATGCTTTGGCCATGATGGGCCGAAGCAAGGCCAATGAGTTTGACATGAACGACTTTGCATCAGAGGTGCATGCTGTACATTTGGCGCCGGCCGAGACAAAGATTATCGATTTGGATTCGGGAAAGATTGTGTTTGAAAACGGTTGGAATTGAGTAGATTTTGATATTTTTGCACGATACAAAAGAACTATGCTATGCTTTCCCTTGTAAAAAACGACCCTTGGCTGGAACCTGTTGCCAAGTTGGTGGACCGACGCCATGACCGCTATGAAGAGCGGCTGCGTGGCATCATCGCTCGCTATGGTAGCCTAAAAACCTTCGCTACAGCACACCAGTTCTTGGGTTTCAACTATGACAAACGCCGTCATGGCTGGTGGTACCGCGAATGGGCACCAGCGGCACATTACCTCTCGCTGATGGGCGACTTCAACAACTGGAACCGCTATGAGTATCCTTTGGAACTCGCAGGTGCAGGCCTGTGGGAGATCTTTCTGCCCGACAGCGAATTTGGTGATAGGCTTGTCCATGGTAGCAAGCTGAAGGTGCTAGTGCAGTCGCAGATTGGGGAGCATGAGCGCATTCCCGTGTATATCAAGCGGGTGATTCAGGACGAGGGTAACAAGGACTTCGCAGGTCAGTTTTGGAATCCGCCTACACCTTATATATATAAGCACGCCGCGCCACAGTTGAAGGACGAGCCGTTATTGATTTATGAGACGCATGTCGGCATGGCCCAGGAAGAGGCTAGGGTAGGGACCTACAGGGAGTTTACAGAAAAGATATTGCCACGCATCAAGGCGGATGGTTACAATGCCATACAACTCATGGCCATTGCCGAGCATCCCTATTATGGTTCGTTTGGTTACCATGTCTCCAATTTCTTCGCGCCGAGTTCGCGTTTCGGTACGCCCGAAGAGTTGAAGGAGCTCATCGATACGGCGCACGGCATGGGCATGCTGGTCATCATGGACCTCGTGCATTCCCACACGGTGAAAAACATCCGCGAAGGTATCAATCTCTTCGATGGTTCTGACAGCCAATACCTGCATCCTGGAGCGCGTGGCAACCATGACCTCTGGGATTCCAAACTCTTCAACTACGGCAAGGAGGAGACCCTGCAGTTCCTGCTCTCCAATGTGCGTTACTGGTTGGAGGAGTTCCGTTTTGATGGCTTCCGTTTTGATGGCGTGACTTCGATGCTTTACCTAGACCACGGCATCGGAACGACATTCGATGCGCCGGAGAAATACTTTGGCGACAATGTGGATGACGATGCGGTCACCTATATGCAGCTGGCCAATACGCTGTGTCATGAACTGAACCCGAAGGCGGTCACCATTGCGGAGGATGTGAGCGGCATGCCGGGTCTCTGCAACCCCATTGCCGACGGTGGTATGGGCTTCGACTACCGCTTGGGTATGGGCCTGCCTGACTTCTGGATTAAAGTGCTAAAAGACGAGCCTGAGGAACAGTGGAACATGAAGAATTTCTTCTTCACCATGACCAACCACCTGCCGCAGACTAAGACAGTGGCTTATGCTGAGAGCCATGACCAAGCTCTTGTGGGCGACAAGACCATCGCTTTTCGTTTGATGGATAGGGAGATGTACACCGCCATGAGCGTTGATACGCCTTCGATGACCGTTGACCGCGGTATCGCCCTGCACAAGATGATTCGCCTTTTCACGCTCACTTTGGGCGGTGAGGCTTGGCTCAACTTCATGGGCAATGAGTTCGGCCATCCCGAGTGGATTGATTTCCCGCGTTTGGATAACGGCTGGAGCTACCAATATGCCCGCCGTCAGTGGTCGTTGGTCGATAATGACAACCTGAAATACCGTTTCATGGGTGCCTTTGACAAGGCCATGCTTGAGTTCGTGAAGCACCATCCCGTGATGCAGGCTCCACCTGCTTGGATGCTTTATGCCGACGAGGAAAACAAGACCGTCGTCTACGAGCGTGGCAATCTCATCTTCGTCTTCAACTGGGGCTACAAATCTATTCCCGATTACAAGATCCCCGTCAGACAAACGGGTGATTATCGCATCATCCTCACCTCCGACGACAGAGTCTTTGGCGGTTTCGGCAACATCGATGCCAGTGTGAAGTTCCCCTCGGAGAAGAAGGGAGACACTATCACTATGAAAGTCTACAATGTGAGCCGTGTGGCGACGGTGTACCAAAGGGTTTGATTACTTTCCCAATTGTCCCTTAAACCAAGCTTTGAGTTCCTCGTCCAGACCTTCCTGTTTCTCCAACGAGGTGTCGATGTCATCAAAAAACTGGCGGAAGCTGTCGACGCTTTCGTGCAGCGTGTTCGGGAAGTAACTCACCTTTTGGCCAATGCTGCCGAATAGTCCCAGAGCATCGTTCAACACAATGTTGGCTTTGCGATTTTTCAGTCCGGCGATGGCTTTGGCAGCGCGATGGCTGTTGCCTATGATGCCGTCAGTTAGGTTGAGGGTGCCGCTTTGTGGATATTCCACACGAATGTCGGCTTTGTCTTTCCATTGGCCTTCGGGTAGTGGTACTACAAGGGTGAAGTTGTCGCCATCGTAGGTCCATTCGATTTCCTTTCCGTTGCAATAGACATGTTCGGGAACGTCGGAAGCGACAAACTTCAGCGTGATGTTGCGTGAGGCAGGTATGTAGTTGCCTTCAGCAGGGTAGATGTTGGCGAAATAGGTGTTTCCCTGCTTTGTGGCACGGAATTTCACCCACATATTGTTCTCGTCGTAATTCTTATCGTCGCCATCATCGTAATACATCGTGAATTCGCCATCGGCGCCAGGGTAAATCATCAGGTCGAAACGTGTCCATTCAATGCCTTCCACGTGTTGGTGGCAGTCGGCATATTGCGGGATGATGGAGCCAGCCTTCACATAAAGCGGGTATTCGTCGATCATGAAGCTGCGGGTGACGACTTGGTTGCCTTGCAACATCGTTCCTGTACTGATCTCAAACCAAGTGCCTTGTGGTAGCCAAATATCCAAGGTGGAGAAACTGCCTTCCATCGGGGCGGTGATGGGAGCCACCAGCATATCGTCGCCAAACATGTATTCGTTGCGGAAACTGTAAGCTTCAGGACTTTCAGGCCAATCGTAGTAGAGCGGGCGGCAGAGCGAGAGACCTTCGTCGTGTGCCTTGCGTGCCATGGTGTAGATGTAGGGGATCATTTGGCGGCGTTGCTGGATGGTGTTGCGGATGATTTCAGTGTATTCTTCGGGTAAGGTCCACGGCTCCTTGTTGATGGAGGCGTCCTTGGTGGAATGGCTGCGCAAGATGGGACTCAAGGCACCGAATTGCATCCAGCGGGCATATAATTCAGGGGCGATGGCGCCACCCCAGTGGCCACCGATGTCGTGGCTCCAGAAGCCATACAACACATTGCTTGCTGTGGAGTTGAAATAGGGTTGGAAATCCAGTGATTTCCATGAGATGAAGGAGTCGCCCGAGAAACCAATTTGGTAACGGTGGTTGCCCAAACCGCCCCAACGGTGATAGAGCATCGGGCGTGTGTCCCGGCTGCGCTCGAAGTTGGAGAAGAAGCAGTAGTTGATCCACCAGGTGTTGCTCAGGTTGGTGAGTTGCTTGTCGTTGGGCCATTGCTGCCAGTCGAGCCACCAGAAGTCGATGCCGTTGAGTTCCATGGGTTTCAGCACGATGTCGAACATGCCCGACATAAAGTCCTTGTTGGAGCCTTGCCACGGAATGGCAGGGCGCCCCGTAGTGTCGAGGTGCATGTAGGCTGCCAATTCGTCGTAGCGTTCTTCGTAGGGTTCCATGCCTCCTGCAGGATGCAGGTTGAGCGTGGTGCGGATGCCTTTTTGGTCCATATCGGCGATGAGGCGTTTGTAGTCGGGGAAGAGTTTCTCGTTCCAAGTCCAGCCCGTCCAATTGCCTTTGCCTTTCTCGGTGTAATGCCAGTCCATATCGATGACGAGCACGTCGATGGGGATGTCGTATTGCTCGAATTTCTTCACCAAGTCGCGGAGTTCTTTGTCACTGTAAGACCAATAGCGCGACCACCAATAGCCAAAGGCATAGCGAGGTGGCAGCGGCACCTTGCCGGCAAAGACGGTGAAGTCCTTCAGTGCCTGCTTGTAGTCATGGCCATAGCCCATGAAGTACCAGTCTTGGTTGTCGAGGCTTTCGCGCTCCTTCACCCATGCCCAGTCGCTATCGTCGAAGAGGTAGCTTTTCGAATCGTCGATGAGCGTCCATCCGTCGGTGGCCAAGAGTCCGTCTTCAAGGGGTATCTTTTGGTCGGTGGTGCCGACACGAGTGTCGCCCTCGTAGCTATCCAAGGTGCGGTAAGTGCCTTTCAGGTTATGCTCTTGCACCATGCCCGGCTTCCAAACAAAACTCGGCTTGACGCCTTTCAATGAGCTGATGCTTAGATTATCTGCATTAAAGGCACCGCTACCTTTTTTATATTTCAATTGCAGTTTGGCCGTTGTGATTTCGATGGTCTTGCCTTCTTTGACCTTGAAAAGTACATCGGGATAGTCGCGGATAACGGCCACTTGTGAGGCTTCGTCTACAAAATGTCCATCGGCGGCATATTCCATTCGGATGACGCCATCGGTGATGACGGTGAAACGTATGGTTTCATCTTGGTAGGCGATGTTCTTGTTTTGCGCCCTGAGGCCAAGCGCCATCAGCGTGAGCAACGTGAAGGTAAGGAGCTTTTTCATATTCGTTGATTATAGGACGCAACAAAGATATGAAAAAACCCAAACAAAAAAGCCGCCCCGAAGAGCGGCTTTTTTTGATGTAGAGACATAATGTCTCAGCTTTCTATTATCTTAGAAGTTGTAGTACAAGCCAAATTGCGGAGCCAGGGTGGCGCAATCCAGGAAGAAACCATTGGCTTCGTGATACATGCCGTGGTCGTATTGTGCGAAGGCAAAACGGAAGGCGGCAGTCCAGTGCTCAGTGGCCATCCAAGCCACGCCAGGTCTCAGGCTGATAGCCCAGCCATTGTTGTTGACCACGCCGAAATCGCCAGTGAGGTCCATGAACACGCCGAATTTTTCAATCGTCGTGAGGTTGCAGCGCACATAGGGCTTCAGGATCAGTTCGTGCTCGGCGTCGAAGTCTTTGAACTTCAAGAAGGTGTAATCCACTTCGGCGGCAACGGTCATAGGAGTACCGGTGAAGCTGTAACCAACTTCAGGGGCGATGGCGAAAGTGGTGACATCTTTGGTGATGCCAGCGCCGATGGAACCACCCATCCACAGTTGAGCGTTTGCACTGAGAATGCCAACGAAGGCAAGAGCTAAGGTCAAGAATAATTTCTTCATTTCTTTAATAATTTAGGTTAAACAATTATTGATTAGGTTTATTTTCTGTTTTAACGAACCGAATGGTAAGTAACAATTTCCGTGCCAGAATTATTTTTCGATGAACGCAATGGTTTCACCTTTGGTCACGCGCTTGCCTTGTTCAGCCGTGGCTTCAACGATCTTGCCTGGCCAGAGGGCGTAGACGGGCTCCATGCCGTGTTCGCTGTTGATGGCGCAGAGCAGGTCGCCTTCCTTGTAGACTTTGCCAGGGGCAGGGGCGATGCTCTTGTCGTCGAAGTCGACTTCCCACATCACGATGCCGCTCACAGGGGCGACGACGGGCTCGGCGTTGGGATGACGCAAAGCACGCAGGTCTGGGATCTTGGCCTCACCGCCAGCCTTCTCAAACTTAGCCTTCATCTTGGCCTCCAGCTCTTGGTTGAAGCGACGCTTGGCCTCGCCTGACTTGTACTCGCGATATTGCTTCTCGTGCATGGCGAACTCGAAGAGTTCTTCGTCGTCTTGGCCGCGGTCCCAGCCCTCCTGCTTCATCATCTCGATGAAGTGCGGCAAGGCGTTGGGATAGTTGTCTTGCGGGTTGCCAGTGAAGAACTCGAGACCTTTCTTCTTGGCCAGCTCCACGATTTCAGGTGCGAGGGTGCCAGGAAGCTTGCCAGCCTTGCCGAGGATCATATCCCATGCGGCAGGGTCGATGCTGGTCTCGTAACGCGGCTCGCCCTTGCTCAATGCGAAGAGGTTCATCAAGGCGATGTTCTTGGTATATTGGCTGAACGGCGTCACCAAAGGCGGGTTGCCGAGTTTCGGCCAGATGTCCTGCACCTCTTGGAACAGCTCGACAAGCATCTCGTCTTCGCTCAATGCCGGCAGACCTTGCTTCTCGCGGTTCATATTGATGGCAGCGTGGACCGGTTTGAGGTCGGCCATCAGCGAACCCATCATGCCACCAGGCAGACCGCAGCCCACCAGCAGTGAGTTGATGTAACGGTTGCGCGGGTCGATCCAATAGCCGAGGAAGTCGTCCATAAAGCTTTGTGTCATGCTACGGGCGGCCATATAGGTCTTCATGTCGATGTCTTTCACAAGGAAACCGGCGTCTTTCAGCATGGCTTGCACGCTGATGACGTCGGGGTGGACGGTACCCCATGACAGTGGCTCCATGGCCACGTCGACGTAGTCGCAGCCAGCCTTGCAGACCTCAAGCATCGAAGCCATCGAGAGGCCTGGGGTGGTGTGACCGTGGTATTGCACCTTGATTTCAGGATGGCTTTTCTTGATGTGCTCCACGATGCGGCCCAAACTGACGGGACGCCCCACACCAGCCATATCTTTCAAAGCAATCTCCTTGGCGCCAGCTTCGATAAGTTGGTCGGCGATGTGCATATAATACTCGGCGGTATGCACCTGCGAATAGGTGATACTCATGGCGGCTTGCGAGATCATGCCAGCTTCGTTGGCCCAATGGATGGACGGGATGATATTGCGCACGTCGTTGAGGCCGCAGAAGATACGGGTGATGTCGACACCTTGGGCTTTCTTCACCTTGTACATCAATTGACGCACATCGGCGGGCACGGGGTTCATCCTCAATGCGTTGAGGGCGCGGTCGAGCATGTGGCACTCGATGCCGCCCTTGTGCAGTGCTGCCGTGAAGGCACGCACTGACGGATTCGGGTTCTCGCCATAAAGCAGGTTGACCTGCTCGGCGGCACCACCGTTGGTCTCCACGCGGTCGAAGCAGCCCATGTCGATAATCAAGGGGGCGATTTGCTCCAGTTGGTCCTTGCGTGGCACATATTTGCCTGACGACTGCCACATGTCGCGGTAAACCAGGCTGAATTTTACTTCTTTCTTCATTATTTATTGGTGTTTTTAGACGATTTTTATTGGGGCTGCAAAGGTACAACTTTCCCGCGAACAATGTCGAAAAATTCGTTACGTTTCATTTGCTTTCTGAAAAAAGTCGTATATTTGCGGCGGTTCTTGTGGCGGATTTGTGCCGCCGAATTCTAGAAACACGAAGCGTTATGCTCGTCTTGTGTCCGTAAACGTGAGAAATTTTCGTAGACAAGTGAGTATAGTGGTTCGCGCATTTTAGCGTGGACTGTTATAGTTGCACCTTTCTACAAAGGTAATTCTCACGACCTACGGACAGAGATGTGGTATATCAGTGCCACGCTTCTTTTGGAATAAAAGTATCCTTAAGGCGCTGAAGGATAACTAAATAATAAATTTTTTTAATATGAAGAAAGCATCTATCTTGGCATTTTCCATCATGCTCGTTGGGCTTTTTGCCTCGTGCACTGCCAATCGAGGTTTTGTTTCGTCCCTGACCCGAGCTGACATCCGACAAGTGCAGCAATTTGAGCCGCTGAATTATGTCGGCATCATCGAAAAAGGCAACAACATTAGCTACAACGATTCGCTTACGGATGTTGCCAAGGCTCTTTTCGAAAAAGAGTTATCACGAAGTAAGACCATACCCGTCAAAGGAAACATCGTCATTGAGGATAGTTTGGTCAACAACAGAGTGCAAAACGAAATCTATTTGCTGATGAACTATGTGGAAAACAACGTTCGCACCAAAGATCTTCCTATCCCTCCCACTATCGATTCCATTCTTGAGGCACGGAATGAGCGCTTCGGACTGTTGGCCTATAATTGGGGCTTCACCAGAACAGGAGGCAATTATGCCGGACAAATAGGGAAAGGTGTGCTCATCGGTGTGCTTACTATGGGTACTATGTACACAGTGCCCTACAAAGATATGAGCCGATGTGGCGTCATCATTGTCGACAGCAAATACAACAACCTGGCTTATGTGGCTACGTCAAACCGCGAGAGCGACCCGCTGAAAGCCGAGACCTACAGAAGACAGATGGAGGACTTGTTGAAAAAATACAAAAAGTAAACTAGCTATCAGTTTGTGTGGATTCAAAAAAACGCGCCAATAGGCACTCCCTTCAATGCCTTTGTAAAATGTGTGATTACACCGCTGCCAATTCCCGCCCAACGGCATGAATCGTGTCGAGGATCAAGGCCATTCGGGCTTTGCTGGCGTTTTTCTTTCCACTGATATATTGTGCCATCAAGCTTTGCGAGATGCCTATTCGGCGTGCCAACGCAGACACGTTCAGTTCAGGGTGCGCCATGAAGAGTTGATAAAGAGCTGTCGGTTCTTGTTTTTCAAAGAACCCTTCAAAACTTAAATCTTCATCCAGTTCTTCCCAATGGATTCCGAATTCATCTGTCGTAAAATCAATAAGTTGCTCCTTTGTGGCAAAACGCAAACGAGGATAGTCTGCAAAGAGTTCGCAGGCTTCCTTACCTTCATCGGTTCTAATCCATACGGCTGTCTCCGTCAGCCAAACTTTTTCTATTTTCATCGTTTTACTTCCTTTCTCATTTGTTATTGTTGAAAAACATGTTCCAGTGTTTGGCGATTGTTTCCACATTCTCCTCAATTATGGCCTCAATCATCTTCAGTTCTGTCGGTTTGAAGCCTTGGTTGTCTACAAGTTCGACAGGAAATAGGTTGAGTTTAGCTTTGGCTCCTCCTTTAATTACATGTACATGCATGGGTGTGTGGTCATTGGAGTAGAACAAGAATCGGTATCCAAACAAAACAAATATCGTTGGCATAGTTTTTATTTTTCTGCAAAAATAGGTAATAATTTTATTACCCGCAATTGATTTTTTGTTTTTTTTCTAAACAGAAAACAAATAGAGGGCGTGCCTGCTAAGGCACGCCCTCTATACTGCTGGTTGGTAAAGATGTAGCGCGTTACGTCTCTACAAATGTTCAATTCAATTAGAACAATCCATCAAGGATGTTGTCTTCCACCAAATTCGGCATTGTGACCTTCAGCTTTGGCTCGGCCTCCATCGCGCGTTTGATGGCGAAGGTGGCGCCTTCGTTGCGGGCCCAGTTACGACGGGCGATGCCGTTGTTCACGTCCCAATGCAGCATGCAGTGGAGTCTGCGGTCAGCATCGGCAGTGCCGTCGAGGACCATGCCAAAGCCACCGTTGATGACTTCGCCCCAGCCTACGCCGCCGCCGTTGTGGATGCTCACCCAAGTGGCACCACGGAAACCGTCGCCGATGACGTTTTGCACGGCCATATCGGCGGTGAACGATGAGCCGTCGTAGATGTTGGAGGTCTCACGGAACGGGCTGTCGGTGCCAGAGACGTCGTGGTGGTCACGGCCGAGGACGATGGGACCACTCAGGCGGCCATCAGCGATGGCCTTGTTGAACTCGGCAGCGATCTTGGTACGGCCTTCGCAGTCAGCATAAAGGATACGGGCTTGCGAGCCGACCACGAGGTGGTTCTCCTGTGCGCCACGGATCCACTGGATGTTGTCGCGCATCTGCTGCTGAATCTCAGCAGGAGCGGTGCGGGCAATGTTCTCGAGCACTTCGCAGGCGATGTCGTCGGTGACGGCGAGGTCTTCAGGCTTGCCAGAGGCGCAGACCCAACGGAAGGGGCCGAAGCCATAGTCGAAGCACATGGGACCCATGATGTCCTGCACGTAGCTGGGATAACGGAAGGTACCGTCTTCTTTCATGATGTCAGCACCGGCGCGGCTGCTCTGCAGCAGGAAGGCGTTGCCGTAGTCGAAGAAGTACATGCCCTTGGCGGTCAGCTTGTTGATGGCGGCCACATGGCGGCGCAACGAAGCCTGCACCTTCTCCTTGAAGAGCTCGGGGTTCTCGGCCATCATGGTCTTGGATTCCTCAAACGACTGTCCGACAGGATAGTAACCACCTGCCCATGGGTTGTGGAGTGAGGTCTGGTCGGAGCCGAGGTCGACGTGGATGTCGTGCTCGGCGGCATATTCCCAGAGGTCCACCACATTGCCTTGGTAGGCATAGCTGCGGGCTTCCTTCTTGGCGAGGCTCGCGTTGACGTGCTTGAACAGTTCCTCGATGTTGTCGTACACTTCATCGACCCAGCCTTGCTGATAACGCTTCTGCGTGGCAGCCGGGTTGATTTCGGCGGTGATGCTCACCACACCAGCAATGTTGCCAGCCTTGGGCTGGGCACCGCTCATACCGCCGAGGCCAGCGGTGACAAACAGTTTGCCAGCGGTGCTGCCGCCGTGTTTACGGGCTGCGTTGAGCACGGTGATGGTGGTGCCGTGGACGATGCCTTGAGGTCCGATATACATATAGGAGCCGGCGGTCATCTGACCGTATTGCGTCACGCCGAGGGCGTTGTAGCGCTCCCAGTCGTCGGGTTTGCTGTAGTTCGGGATCATCATACCGTTGGTGACCACCACGCGCGGGGCGTCCTTATGCGAGGGGAAGAGGCCCATCGGGTGACCGCTGTACATGGCCAGGGTTTGGTCTTCGTCCATGTTGGCGAGGTACTGCATCACGAGGCGGTATTGTGCCCAGTTCTGGAAGATGGCGCCGTTGCCGCCGTAGATGATAAGTTCGTGCGGGTGTTGAGCCACGGCGGGGTCGAGGTTGTTCTGGATCATCAGCATGATGGCTGCGGCCTGCTTGCATTTGGCAGGGTATTCCTCAATTGGGCGGGCGTACATCTTATAGGACGGACGGAAACGGTACATGTAGATGCGGCCGTATTTCTCCAGTTCCTCAGCAAACTCGGGGGCCAAGGTGGCGTGGAACTTGGCGGGGAAATAACGCAAAGCGTTGCGGATGGCCAGCTTCTTCTCGGCCTTCGTCAAGATGTCCTTGCGCTTGGGCGCATGGTTGATGGTGGTATCATAAGGTTTCACTTCCGGCAGTTCATCGGGGATGCCGGCAAGAATCTCTTTTTGGAAATCGTTGAGTGCACTCATTTTATGTTGTTTTTATATGACTTTTCTTGAATCTGCAAAGATACGAAATCTTTAGATTCGACGAAACGAAGTGAGTCAAAAAAACTCGTTCTCCTTAAAAAAGAAAAATGTGTATTTTTGTCTTCAAATTCTATGTTATGAAACGTCTGTTCGTATTGTTTTCGTTATCACTGATATTTCCTTTGTGTGTATTGGCGCAAAACGTTGAATCACAAAACTATAAATCTGCATTTGATGCTGCTTATGAGGCTTGTCCCACCATTCCGAAAGGTTTGCTTGAGGCCATTTCGTTCACCAACACGCATTGCCATCATCTGACAGACGCGAACTATTTCAACGATGGTCCTGAAGCCATGCCGCGTGCCTATGGTTTGATGGGTCTGGTGAAGGACGGCAAGGGTTATTTCCGAGAGAACCTGCAACTGGTGTCGGAGTTTTCAGGCATTTCGGAAGCTGAGGTTTTGGAAAGTCCCGAAAAGAATGTACTGGCATACGCTAAGGCGTTCGAACGTTTGGCCATAGAAAGCAAAACTGCTGAAATAAAGGATTATCTTTCTGTTATTCAGCAACTTTCCGAGTTGCCAATAGGAGAGGAGAAAGACGTTTATCCCATGCAGTCCATGCTCTATTCGGTTTGCTCTTTCTTGAATGATGAGACGCATGCTGAACAATACGGCTTCTCGAAATATGACATCGATTTGAAAGCGGTTTTTGCTGAGCATTACGATATGCTGACAGCGCCTGGACTGAGCGTTCAGCGTGAATCCGACTATCCCGCTGCCATTTGGGACCCTGCCCCCGACTGCAATTATAGTGAACGTACTATGGATGTAAGTGCAGTGGTCATCCATTACACAGAGGGCTCTTATGCAGGCTGCATCAGCTGGTTCAAGAACTGTGATGCTCAGGTGTCGGCGCACTATGTCATCCGTTCCTCCGACGGACAGGTGACGCAGATGGTGCGCGAGGCCGACAAGGCATGGCATGCGCGCTCTGCCAACGGCTATTCCATTGGCATCGAGCATGAGGCCTATGGCAATATTTGGAGCTTCTTCACCGATGCGATGTACCAGTCGTCGGCCAACTTGGTGCGTGACATCTGCTCGCGCTACGAGAGCATCGACGGTCACCGCACCTTCTACCGCGACACCTTGGATAGTGGCATCTGTCTCAATGAAGGTCTTCATGACCTCGGCGGTGAGAACGCCTGTGTCAAAATACGCGGTCACCAGCACTATCCCGACCAGTCGCACACCGATCCGGGACCATATTGGGATTGGAACTATTACTACAAACTCATCAACGAAGGTACCTCTGTCACCGTGTTGGAAGGTGAGGAAGGCCGTCTCGACCATCAGTATTATGGCGATGATGAGCGCAAGATCTGGGTGATTCGGGGTCCGGAGGGGAAGATCATCAGCCTTGATTTCAAGTCCTTTGATCTGGAAAAAGACTTCGATTTCCTTTGGGTTTATGATGGCGATGACGTTTATGCCCCTAAGATTGGACGATGGAACACGCAAAGTCCTGGAACGGTGCATTCCTCGGGCAATGTGATGTGCGTAGAGTTTCGTTCCGATTGTGCCACCAATGCGCCTGGTTGGCAAGCTGAGTGGAAGGCCGTCAAAACCATACCCATCGAGCCGGAAGAGCCTGAAATTGAGCCAGGTGTGTTCCCGAATCCTACTACAGGGAAATTCACCGTGAAGTCGGACAGAGAAGGCTTGACTGATTTGACGGTGTTTGATGTTTATGGCAACATGATAACCTCTTTGCGTTTCCAGAATTCGGTTGAAATCGAAGCAAGCAATTGGGCCTCTGGTATTTATATGATCCATTATGGCGAGCCAAACCGTCCTGACAAGGTGATTAAGTTGGTGAAGTGGTAAACGGTTTGTTGAAACAATAATCGTCGACTTGTTGCGTTCATCAAAGGAAAATTCCTATCTTTGCAACCTATTTTGTTTTGGGATGAGAAATACAAGCATCATAAGAAAGACCGTGTTGCTGCTGGCATTGATGATGTTGGCAGTCTGTTCTGAGGCTCAGGACACCTGCAATTTCAAGGTCAAGTTTCGCCAGTTGAAATTGACTTGCAGCAACCACGATGAGGAAAACGGCCGCAATGCACAGGTGCAGGCCTATGTCGATAGTATAGCCACGGTGCAACAAGGTGGCGTCTTTGCCCCGCCCTATACCTATCAATGGGAAGTCAGCCCACTTCATATCGCCCCTACCGACCCCACTTGGGCCATTGGTTTGGAGGCTTACAGGTACTATTTTATCCGTGTGACCGATAGCCAAGGTTGCATGCGCCGCGATAGCGTGTGGTTGAAGGCCTACCCCAATCCCATCGTCGAGATCTCGACCGAGCCGAAAGATACCGTGTATCTGCAGAATCCCCATGTGACATATTCGTTTGAGAACCTATCTGCCGATACGCTTGACATCAGTAACTTTTATTGGATTCTGAACAGCCAGTATAACATCACTTCCACCGCCGAGTCGCCTCGTTTTACCTATGTGGAAACCGGAGAATACACTACCGAGTTGAAAGTGTTTAACCCTCAAGGCTGCGACACCTCGTATTTTAAGACCATCAGGGTAAACCCTGTGAAGCTGAAGATTCCCAACGTATTCACGCCTAATGGCGATGGCATCAACGATTATTTCATCATCTCTCTTGATGGCGGCAGTGACATGCCGAGTTCGAAAAACGACGGAGGAGGCACGGGCGCTGAGTATGAAGGCTATGAGCCGCTGAGCAGTTATTACGAGTCGTCGGAGCTGACCGTCTTCAACCGTTGGGGCCGTGTGGTATATCACTCCACCGACTATCAAAACGATTGGAACGGCGGCGACCTGCCTGATGCCACTTATTTCTATGTGCTGAAATGCCACGGATTGAAAAATGACGCCACCTATCAAGGCTCGGTGATGATTGTGAAATCGCAGAAAGGATTATGATCATGAAGCATCTGTTATCGTTTTTGTTGCTGGCCTCCTTGTTTTTGTCGGGCTGTAACAATAAAAGCCAAAATGGGCAACTCTCAACCGATTTGGTGACGAGTCCCAAATCGGCTACGCAGACCTCCGACAAGCAAGCGGCCATAACGTTTGAAAAGGAAGAACATGACTTTGGTAGCTTGCTGCAAGGTGAAGTGGTGAGCTATTCTTTCCATTTTACGAATACAGGTAACGCGCCTCTGATTATCAGCCAGGTGACTTCCAGCTGCGGCTGCACCGTGGCTAATTATTCACGTGATCCTATCGCCCCAGGTAAGAAGGGCGTCATACAGGCCACGTATAACAGTGCTGGGCATCATGGCTTCCAAAACCGTTTCCTCACAGTGATGAGCAACACCATGCCTGCCAAACATATCCTGCGTATCAAGGGCAAGGTGCTTACCCCTGACCAATATTGATTCTTAACCTAAATACTTATTATTATGAACATGCTTACTATCTTATTACAAGCTGCTGAAGCACAACCTCAAAGAGGTGGCTCTATGGCCTCAACCTTGATTTTCATGCTGCTTCTCATCGTCGTTTTCTGGCTGTTCTTCATCCGTCCCCAGTCGAAGAAAGCCAAGGAGGAACAGAAGTTCCGCGACAGTCTGCAGAAGGGCGACAAGGTGGTTACCATTGGTGGTTTCCACGGTAGAGTCACCGAGGTGAAAGATACCACGGTCATGATTTCACTGGCCCCCAATATGGAGGTTGAAGTGGAGAAGACGGCTCTCGTTAAGGACGGTGCCCGTGTGGGTCAGGCTTAATATGAACCAACTGGATACTATCAAGCAAAAGGCAGAACGCCAAAACAGGCGTTCTGTCCTTACTTTTCTCATTTTTTTGGCCCTCTCTACTGCTGCTTGGTTCCTGGTCAAACTGTCAGAAGACTATACCACGCAAACCAAATTCAAATTGCAGTTTGAAGGGGTGCCTGCCGACAGGTGGATATCATCGGGCGACCAGTCGGTGAAAATGTCGTTGTTGATCGACGGCTTCCACACGCTAAGGTATAAGATGATCCGCGAACCTAACCGATTCGTCACCATATCACTAGACGAGGTGCCTTACAGGTTAGAGAATGACAATACCTATTCCTTCAGCAGCCAATATGTCGCCGAAAAGGTGGCCGAGAGGTTGGGTATCAACGCCTCGGATATCACCATGAACGAATCCAAGGTTTATTTTACCATGGACATATTGAAGTCGAAAGTGGTGCCTGTCGTCCTTTTGTCTGACATCAAGACAGCGCGGCAATATGGCCTTTATGGCATCCCTATGCTCGACCCGTCTTCTGTGACTATCTATGGCCCCGAGGAAGCCATCGACACGGTGAAATCAGTCAAGACCGAGTTGCTTTCCAGAGCCAATGTGAGCCAGGGTTTCAGCGAGACCGTGGCACTCAATCTGCTTGACGGCCAGATCCATTCCAATACCAAGGAAGTGAAGGCTACTGTTCAAGTGGAAAAATTTACAGAAACCGATATCGAGGTGCCCATCAAAGTGAGCGACAGCCTCCGGCTTCGTTTCTTCCCTGAGACCATGACGGTGAAGTGCCTCGTGGCTATCAAGGATTATTCCTCCATCACCCCCGACCAGTTTAGTGTTGCTATCGACAGGCAACAGCTGAAAGCCAAGCAAACGCTGTTGGACGTGCGCCTTGCCGCTTGGCCACAATATGTGCAGATTCTCAGCACCCACCCCGACAAGGTGGAATATCTCATCGTACAATGAAGAAAGTCGCCATCACCGGCAACATAGGCAGCGGCAAGTCGTGGGTTTGCGAGTTGTTCAAGCAACACTTGGGCATCCCTGTCTACAACAGCGATGATGCAGCCAAGCAGATGTATTTCTTGCCCGATGTACGCCAACAATTGGTGAAACGTTTCGGCGATGCATTTTATCTTTCTGAAACAGCATTGAACAGAAAGCTTATCGCCGATTTGATCTTCCATGATGAAAAAGCACAATGCGATTTGGAAGGCATCCTCTATCCCGCCTTGTTCGTCGACTTTGAGCATTGGATGGAAAAACAAGATGCGCCCTACGTCCTGTTTGAGTCGGCATTGATTTTTGAGAAGCGTTTGGAAAAGCGTTTTGACGCCGTCGTGATGGTGTCGGCATCGGAAGCCACTCGACTTCGTCGCGCCATGGAACGCGACCATTGCGATGAGGCTACCGTCAGGGCGCGTATGGCCAAGCAATGGCCCGAAGAAGGCAAGCGCCTGCTTGCTGATTATGTCATCTGGCATGAAAACGATGACGAAGACGAAGCCTTGTTGAGACAAATCATCGAAGTCCAAAAGTCTTTGTAAAGTTTTTCTTGTTTGTATTGTTTTATTCCGTATCTTTGTGCCAACTCATAAAGTATAAGTACAAGATTTATAGATATGGAGAAAGTATTGCTTTTAGGCGATGAGGCCATTGCACAAGGCTTCATCGACGCTGGCGGCTCGGCCATCAACAGCTACCCGGGCACGCCCTCAACCCAAATCACGGAGTATGTCATCAACTCGAAGCAAGCCAAGGAACTCGGCGTGATTGCCAACTGGTGCGCCAATGAGAAGACGGCCCTTGAGGCCTCCATCGGTGTGGCCTATGCTGGCAAGCGTGCCATGACTTGCATGAAACACGTGGGTCTTAACGTGTGCGGCGACCCCTTCATGAACGCTGCCATCATCGGTACGAAGGGCGTCCTCATCGTGGTGGCCGACGACCCGAGCATGTTCTCGTCGCAGGATGAACAGGACAGCCGCTTCTATGGTCACTGGGCCATGATTCCCATGCTGGAGCCTTCGAACCAACAGGAAGCCTACGATATGGTGCACTACGGCTACGACCTGAGTGAGAAACTCGGCACGCCAGTGCTCTATCGCATCCCGACCCGTTTGGCCCACAGCCGCGCTGGTGTGGTGCGCAAGCCCGTGCGTCCGCAGAACGAGCTCACCGAGCCCGCCGACGCCAAGTCGTTCGTGCTGCTGCCCGCCAATGCCAAGCGTCTCTATCGTGACCTCATCGACAAGCAACCCGCTTTCACTGAGGCTTCGGAGACCTCGGGCTTCAACAAATACATCGACGGCCCGAAGAAGAACATCGGTATCATCACCACGGGTATTGCCTACAACTACCTCATGGAAAACTTCCCCGATGGCAAGTGCCCGTATCCCGTTGTCAAGGTGACGCAATATCCGCTGCCTTACGATATGATCAACAAGCTCTACGACGAGTGCGACGAAATCCTTGTCCTCGAAGACGGTCAGCCGTTTGTTGAAGAGCACATCAAGGGCTTCCTCGGCAAGGGTAAGAATGTCATGGGTCGTCTCGACGAGACCATCCGCCGCGATGGTGAGCTGAATGCCGAAAAGGTGGCCAAGGCCCTCGGCATGGATGTGCCCACGATGTTCAAGGTGCCGGAGGTGGTCACCAACCGTCCTCCTGCGCTCTGCCAGGGTTGCCCGCACGTCGACAGCTACAATGCTTTGAACGCTGTCATGGCTAACCATAAGGGTGGCAAGGTGTTTGGCGACATCGGCTGCTACACCTTAGGCTTCAACATGGGTGCCATCAACACCACCGTGTGCATGGGTGCTTCCATCACTATGGCCAAGGGCGCCAGCGAGGTGGGTATCTTCCCGAGCGTGGCTGTCATCGGCGACGGTACCTTCGGTCACAGCGGCTTGACGGGTCTCATGGACTGCGTCAACGAAAAGGCCAACGTCGTGGTCATGATCCTCGACAACGACATCACCGCCATGACGGGTGGTCAGCCTTCGTCGGCACACAACAAGATCCGCCGCATCTGCGAAGGCCTCGGCGTGGAGCCGGAGCACATCCGCGACATCATCCCGTTGCCCAAGAACCACGAGGAGAACGTCAAGATCATCGAGGAAGAGGTCAACTATAACGGCGTTTCGGTCATTATCCCGCACCGCACCTGCATCGTCGAACTCAAAAAGCATATGAAGAAGTAACTATGGCCTATAGCCAATGGCCTATGGCTGCCTCAACGTCAAGGCAAGCCATGGGCCATAAGCCATGAGCCATAGTTGATAAAGCAACTATAAAATACTGAAGTTTACATCTAAATTATAGAAAAATGAAAAAAGATATAGTATTATGCGGCGTGGGTGGCGACGGCATCGTTTCGGTGGCCAAGATTATCTCTGACGCTGCTCTCAATATGGGTATGAACCTGAAACAGTCCGAGATCCACGGCATGTCGCAGCGCGGCGGCTCTGTGTTCTCACACCTCCGCATCTCCGACAATGAGATTTTCGCCGATGTCATTCCGGAAGGTCAGGCCGACATCATCCTCTCATCAGAGCCTATGGAAGCCTTGCGTTATCTGCCTTGGCTGAGCAAGGAAGGTTGGGTCATCACCAACAACGACCCCTTCATTAACATCAGCAACTATCCCGATATGGATAAGATCAACGCTGAGTTGGGCAAGCTTGAGCATGTTGTTTCCTTCAACGCCAACGAGATTGCCAAGCAACTGAAGGCCCGTTCCAACATGGTGTTGTTGGGTGCCACGGTGCCTTATCTCGGCATCTCCATGGAGAAGGTCGAGGAGGCCATCGCCCACATCTTCGGCAAGAAAGGCCAGGAGGTCGTTGACCTCAACATCCAGGCCGTGCGTGCTGGTTACGCCCAGGCAACGAAGTAATCCTTTCCCGTTGCAAACGAAAAATGCCCGATTGGTTTTTCCAGTCGGGCATTTGTTTTTCGTTATTTCTCGCCCCATTTGAGCGGGTAATTAAGGCAGGTACAGTAGGCTTTTTCTCTCAAATAAAACCGGATGACCCTTTCTTGCCCGTCGCTACCCAAGAAAGAATAGGCGTCAAGCCAGCCGTAATACACACCATCCTCGGTGTTGTGCACTACAGCAATCGGATGAACGGAATCGTAAAAAACGTGTATGCCTCGTTCCCACCAATAAGCGTCTGTTATGTTTGGGTTGTCGCTGCTGAGGATGCAAATCTGCCAATCTTTCATAGCTTGGATGAAAGGGATGTCATATTCGAAATAGACTTTCAGGTCGGTCGTCTTGTCTTGGTCAAGATCAATATAGAGGGTGTCCCAAATCTGCACGGAGTCGGCATAACTATAACTTATGTTCAGCGCAGGGTCGTATTTCTGATGTAGGATTTTGCCCGTTTGACCTCCGTATTCCACTTTGTGACAAGCGGAAAAACAACAGAGCCCCACAACGATTGGCAATACCAATGCAATCCTTCTCATTACGATAGAACTTTTTGGTTTTTCTTTAAAAACACTACAAAGAGCACCAGCCCCAGCACGGTGATAGCGGCCCCGATGCCGTAACCAACAGGACGGGGCAGGATGGAACCTAAACCACCGTCAGCAGCCTTGGCCACGAAGAGGAAACATCCCGTCACCATGGTCATGAAGAGGGCAGGGATGAGGGTGATGAGATACCATAACTTACCTTTGTTCTTGACCAAGTATACTGAAATAGCCCAAAGTGTCACTGTGGCTAGCACTTGGTTGGCCCAGGCAAAGTAACGCCAGATGACCTGGAAGCCTTTTGCGTCGGATATGCTGTAGACCAAGATGGCGGCTGTGACAACAAACATCGGTACAGCCACAATCAGGCGGTTCTTGATGGGCTTTTGGTCGTAGTGCATGAAGTCAGCGATGATGAGTCGCGCCGAACGCAGGGCAGTGTCGCCCGAGGTGACAGCAGCACTGATGACACCAAGGATGGTGATGGTGGCAATGATGGGTGTGAACCACGTGTTGGCGATGATGCCTACGATGGCGGCACCGCTCTTGCCTGTGACGTCGACGACGCTGTCGGGACCAAAGAAATAGGCGGCGGCAGCGGCCCAAATCAAAGCCACGACACCTTCCGTGATCATGGCACCATAGAAAATCGGGCGACCTTGCTTCTCGTTCACCATGCATCGCGCCATCAGCGGTGATTGCGTGGCATGGAAACCCGAGATGGCGCCGCATGCGATGCTGATGAACATCATCGGGAAGATGGGGTTGTTGGCCGCATCGGGATGACGGTTCTGCATGCCGCTCCATAGCTCAGGGATTTCAGGCTTATAAATGAGGAAAGCCACAAAGATGGCCACAGCCATGCCCAAGAGCAAGATGCCGAAGATGGGGTAGATCTTGCCGATGACCTTGTCGATTGGTAACAAGGTGGCAATCAGGTAGTAAGCCAAGATGATGCCAATCCAGATATAAGGATTCCAGCCCTGTGTAAAGTGTGCGTTGAGTAGGGTGGCAGGTGTATTGACAAACACCACGCCGACCAAAATCATCAAGATGATGGTGAAAGCACGCATGACTTGCTTTGCGCCATTGCCCAAATAAGTGCCGTGGATTTCGGGCAGACTAGCGCCTTTGTCGCGCAACGAAATCATTCCTGCTAGGTAGTCGTGGACGGCACCGGCGAAGATACTGCCCAGCACAATCCACAGGAAGGAGGCCGTGCCGAACTGTGCGCCCATAATGGCACCGATGATGGGGCCTACACCAGCAATGTTCAAGAACTGAATCAAGAAGATACGCCAAGGCTTCATCGGCACGTAGTCGACGCCATCGGCCATAGTGATGGCAGGGGTGGGGCGTTGTGGGTCGATGCCGAAGACCTTCTCGACGAGCTTTCCATATACAAAATAGCCGAGAATGAGGACGGCCAAAGCGATAAAGAAAGTAATCATAATACACGTTTTTATATGACTGCAAAAATACGTTTTTTGAAATACATATTGTAAAGTCACCACAAAAAAACAAAAGCGGCCTGAAAGATTTCAAGCCGCTTGATGGTTGGTTTGGGTATAACCTTAGTCGTCGAATTCGAGGACGCGGAATTTCTTGTCAAACTTGATTTCCAGTCTGTTGCTCAACTCGATTTCCCAATCTCTGCGATCTTTGTCAATTTTGATGATATCTTCATCGGGGAAACTGGCTTTCACATAGTTGGCGATTTCAACAGGAATAAGTGCGTTGGGCACGCTGGTATAAACATTAGAGTGCTTGCAGTCGATGTGTTTCCACTCGCCTTTACGAGTAAACTCGATTTCCGTGCCGTCGCTCAACCTAACCTCATATTCGCCTTCATCACGTTGGGTGAAAAGGATGGTGGTTTCGGGGAAATAGGTTTTCACAAATTGTTGAATGGCTGGAGTCGGGTCTTTGGCAAGCATGGCCAAAAACATGGTGATGATGGTTAAAGTTTTCATTGTTTTGTTTGTTTTTGTAGATATTGCTTTAAGTTATTCTTTCTTTCCTCCAAACTCCATGAGGTACGCCTTAAGGAAAGCATCAATATTGCCATCCATAACGCTTTGAACGTCAGAGGTCTGGTAGTTGGTACGGTGGTCTTTCACACGGCGGTCGTCGAAGACATAGGAGCGAATTTGGCTGCCCCATTCGATCTTCAGCTTGCCCGCCTCAATCTTGTTTTGCTCTTCCATGCGGTGGCGCATCTCGCGGTCGTAGAGTTGTGACTTCAAGAGGCGCAAGGCGTTCTCGCGGTTCTTGGGTTGGTCGCGGGTTTCGGTGTTTTCGATGAGGATCTCCTCTTCTTCGCCTGTGTATGGGTCTTTGTATTGGTAACGCAGACGCACACCCGACTCCACTTTGTTCACGTTCTGTCCACCGGCACCGCCGCTACGGAAGGTGTCCCACGATAAACGCGACTGCTCGATGACGATTTCGATGGTGTCGTCGACGAGCGGGGTGACAAACACTGAGGCGAACGAGGTCATACGTTTGCCTTGGGCGTTGTAGGGACTGACGCGCACCAGACGGTGAACGCCGTTCTCGCCTTTCAGGTAACCGTAGGCATAGTCGCCTTCAATCTTCATGGTCACCTGTTTGATGCCAGCATCGTCGGCTTCCAAGAGGTTCGATATGGTGAGTTTGTATTTGTGGTTTTCGGCGTAACGCATATACATGCGCATGAGCATCTGTGCCCAGTCTTGGGCCTCGGTGCCGCCTGCGCCCGCGTTGATTTTCAACACGGCGCTCATCGGGTCGGCCTCTTCACGCAGCATGTTCTTGAACTCCATGTTCTCCACAATCTGAAGGGTGGCGTTATATTGCTCGTCCACTTCCTCCTCGGTGGCCTCGCCTTCCTTGGCAAAGTCGAAGAGCACGGTAAGGTCGTTGCCGGCATCCTCGGCTTCCTTGTAGCCGTTGAGCCAGCCCTTCACCTCACGCACCTTCTTCATGGTGGCTTCGGCGGCCTTGGCGTCGGCCCAGAACTGCGGGTCTTGCGTCTTTTCGTCTAATTCCTGTGCTTCGATGGTACGTCTGTCGACGTCAAAGATACCTCCTCAAGGCATCAATCCTCTTACATAAGTCTTTAAGTTGGTCTTGGGTGATCATATTATAATAAGGTGTTATTTTCGGGCTGCAAAGGTAGTAATTTTATGGAGAATTTGTATTTTTGCCCTGATTAAAAGCTTATCCTATGAAAAGACATTTCCTTTTGTTATTGATGGTCTTTGGCGTTTTAGGACTGAATGCCCAGACCTTTACTTATGGCGACTTGAACTATGAAGTCAACTACGGCGGCACTTCCGTCACCGTGTTGGATCATGTCGATGGCACCGATGCCACGGGCACCTTGACCATCCCCGATCATGTGGTGTATAATGGAAACACTTATGCTGTCACCATTATTGATGGCTATGCTTTTAGCTATTGTAGAGGGCTTGAAGGCACTTTAGTTCTCCCCAACACCCTTGAGGAAATCGGTGACGATGCCTTTGTTTACTGTGGTTTTACTGGTGTCGTGAACATTCCTGCTTCGGTGGAATGGATTGGCTACACGCCTTTCTATGGCTGTGATGGCATCGAGGGCTTTGTGGTGGACCCCGCCAACGAGGATTACGACTCGCGTGACAACTGCAATGCTGTTATCTCGTCTTATAGTAATGAGCTGAAATTTGGATGCAAGAATTCAACCATTCCCAATGGGGTTGAATCCATTGCCGAGGATGCATTTAGCCATATCGGCGGCCTGACTTCCATCACCATCCCCAGCACGGTGACTGAAATTGGCGGCTGGTCGTTTTGGTTCACTGGCTTGACGAGTATTACCATTCCCAACGCGGTGACTTACATTGGCACAAACCCGTTTGGTGGTTGCACTGAACTGGAAGAAATCGTTGTTGAGGACGGTAATCCCGTCTTCGATTCCCGAAATGGTTGCAACGCCATCATCAGGACAAGCACTAACGAACTGCTTGCCGGCTGCCAAAACACGGTAATCCCTGATGACGTGACCCGTATCGGCAGCTACGCATTCTATTATTGCAGCACACTCACAGGCGAGTTGGTGATTCCTGAACAAATCACTTCTATTGGACATTATGCCTATGAAAAATGTACAGGTCTGACGGGCTCTTTGGTCATCCCAAATACCGTCGTTTATCTTGGCGAATCTGCTTTTGCGAATTGCACAGGTTTTGATGGTACCTTGACCTTGAGCGAAAACTTGACTTACATAGGTGGATGGACTTTTGAGGAATGCGCAGGCTTCACCGGCTCCTTGGTGATACCTGATTTGGTGACAGAAATTGGTTCAAGTGCGTTTGAAGGCTGCCATGGTTTCGACGGCAAACTGACGCTTCCCAAGGGCTTGAATTATGTTGGTAGCTTTGCTTTTGCAAGTTGTTCGGGCTTCACAGAGGCGGTAGTTTGGGCTGAGACGCCCCCAGCACTTGACATGTATCCCTTTGGCGGCTTTGGCTGTACCACCCTCATGGTACCTTGCGGATGCGTTTCAGTGTATGAGAACTCTGACTGGAGCGAGCAGTTCACCAACATCGTTGAGGATTGCACGGCTGTTTCTGAAAACGGGGACAACAGAATTTCGGTCTATCCCAATCCAACCCATGGTATGGTGAGAATCGAAGCAGAGGGTATCAATAACATTTGCATTTTCAATCTCTTGGGAGAAAAAGTGTTTGAAAGTGTTGTTAATGGTGATGCTTTTGAATTTGACTTTGGCAGTTTGGAAAAGGGCCTTTATGTGATCAGGATTGAAACAGCAGAAGGCTTTTCGACAGAAATTGTCACCGTGATGTAATAATTCCTTTCCCTTGTTGTCTAACATGATGAACGTTGCAACGAAAAACGCATTATGAACAACGACAAGGAACATCAATTTGAACTATTGGTGCGGCAGCACAAGCGGACCATCTACACGGTGTGCTACATGTTCTCGCGCAACAAGGCCGAAATCGACGACCTGTTTCAGGAAATCCTCATCAGGCTTTGGAACGGTTTCGACAATTACGAGGGCAGAAGTACCGAGCAGACATGGATCTACCGCGTCGCGCTTAACACGGCCATTAACCATGACAAGAAGGAACGCCGGCGCATTGAGACCGTGCCGCTGACGGTGGACATCGACCCTTACGAGGCTGACGACCCCAAGACGCAACAAATCCGCGAACTCTACGACCGCATCTCGCGCCTCGACTTCATTGACCGAAGCCTCATCCTTCTTTGGCTCGAAGGCATCAGCTACGACGAAATCGGGGCGATCATCGGCATCACGCCGAACAATGTAGGGGTGAGGCTGGGACGCATCAAGGAAAAACTGGTGAAAATGTCGAAAAACGAATGAAAGGGAATCATCATGGAAAACAACGAAAACAATAATCTGAACGAACTGGACCAGCTGAAGGCGCAATATGAAACGCTGAAACAGCAGTTTGACCAACAGGAAATCGTCAATGACAGATTGATGAAGTCGTCTATCAAGCATAGCACCGATTTTTACAAGCGCTACCGATGGCTGCAAGTCGTGCTATATCCGTTGGCGGCATTTTTCGGATGGCTGATTATCACCTGGAATTTGGGCAATCATCTTTCAGCGAAGGTGTTTTGGGTGGCTTTCTGTGCGACTTGTTTGGTCATTGAGTTGCTCCTTACTAGAAAATTGCAACTTAAGACCCTTGAAAACGATGATTTGCTGACTTTGTCAAATCAAGCTAGAGGTTTTAAAAGGCTCTTTGCCACCTTTACGATTCTCAACTATTCCACCGGGTTTGTTTTGTTTTTGGGTTTGCTTTTGGCTTGGATAGGAAATGGAGTGCCGAATTTAGGCGGGGTCATGGTAGTTTTTTGCATCGCGATTGTAATCTTTGTTCTTGTTGGAATCGCCGAAATCCGCTATAAGACCAAGCCTTGCGACGAGATTATCCGTCAGATAGAATCCGCTGAGACCTCTTGTGCCAAGAAACCAAGATTGGATCCAAAGCAAAAGTGGTCCTTCATCGCCATGATTGTGGTGTTCTTGGGCTTCGACATATGGGGCGGCTATTTGATTGCCAAACATTTTAAACTGGTTGGAAAAACCTTTCGCTACGAAAGGGCAGAGGGTGATCTGACCACAAAGGGCAGCCTCGAAATTTGGGAGGTTTATAACTGGATTAGGGTCCCGGATAAGGAGCGTTTTCTTGAGGCCACAACGATGGAAGACAATGATTCTTTGGTGTATCGATGGTCGGCAGATACCACCGATCTCATGCTTTACACCTTGAAAAAGACTACGGAAGTCGGTCCTGCCATCAGTTCGGCAGTACTGGGTGGGAAGCCTTTAGTCAAACGACTGGATAGTGGACCCTATAAAGAAGGAACCTTCACAGCCATCATTCTCGAGTTGATGCCTGAAGCCACAATTTTGTTCAAGCGAATGACCGAAGAGGCGCTACTACAGCCTCAACCTGTCAATATAGCAGTCGTTATTGACGGTCAAGTTTATCAAGAGTGGCGCATTGCCAATGCTGTTTGTAGCGCTTTCTTCATCAATGCCAACCCGAATTGGTCGAAAGAAGAAGTGGAGGCCTTCTGCGAACAATTGATAAAGCAGTAAATATAAAAAATCAAGCATATCGTCGAATTCTACAAATTATCAACTATGAAAAAAGTTATTATTATTGTTTTGGCACTTGTCGTTGGCGTTGCCTTCAAGACTCATGCACAAATCCTGTATCGCATTTCTGGAAATGGCCTTGAAGCGCCCAGTTATATTGTCGGCACTTACCATTTGGCACCTGCTTCGTTCGCTGATAGTATTCCGGGTATGCGACAGGCCATAGAAGAAACTACTCAAGTTTGTGGTGAATTGGATATGATGGATGTTTTCAAACCCGAGAACGCCGCACGCATGTTGCAGTCGCAGATGTTGCCAGAAGGGGTCACACTATCCTCGCTACTCACCTCCGAACAGCGTACGCGTCTCAATGCTTTGTTGCTTGAGGTATTGGGCACGAATCTAGATGATGAGGCTTATGCCGCTCAAGTGGAAAAGATGAAGCCTGTAGTTCTCTCCACCACGCTCTCCCTGGCAGCCTTCATGAAGAAGACACAGTCATTCAATCCCATGGAACTGCTTGATAGTTATTTTCAGGTGCATGCCTTACAGAACGGCAAAAGTGTCAAGGGGTTCGAAACCGTTGACTTCCAGATGGAAGTGCTCTACGGAGGAGAACTGCCAAAGCAGGTGAATGACCTTATGTGTATGGTGGACCACTTTGAGGAGAGCACAAAACTGGTCGATCGGATCACGGATGCCTATTTCTCGCAAGATCTTCAAAGGTTGGAAGCGGTATTAGAGGAAGAGCTTGATGGTGAATGTGGTGGTTCCCCAGAGGATGAGGCTGCCTTAATCGATAATCGTAATCACAACTGGATCAAAATGATGCCTGAAATTATGGCAGAGCAACCAACACTCTTTGCCGTTGGTGCCGGACACCTTTGCGGGGAGCAAGGCGTACTGAAACTTCTCGAAGGATTAGGCTATGTTGTCGACGGCGTAAAATAGCGGAAAAGAAATAAATCGAAAAAACTCAACTTTTTTCTTGACTTATTCAAAAAAGTTGTACTTTTGCAGTGTGATAGTTTACTAATACACTACAAGAATTATTTGAATTGTTTCATACGAAAAGCAATAATCTTTAGTTAATATCTTATCAAACAGTTTAATCATGAAAAAACGTTTTCTTTTATTCTTCATCGCTTTAATTACTTTATCATCAACTACTTTTGCTCAGAGTAAAGTTTCGGGAACCGTCGTCGAAGAAGCCAACGGCAAGGCTGTTCCCTTCGTCAATGTGGGTCTGTTCCGCCAAGCCGACAGTGTCTTTGTGAGCGGTGCGGCCTCCGACGACAAAGGCCGTTTTGAGTTGGTGGCACCCAATGGCGACTACCGTCTTCAAGTGTCTGCAATCGGTTTCCAGACCTTCGAGCAGGAGTTGGCGGTTAAAGGTAACCAAGACCTCGGTCAACTGAAACTCAAGGAAGGCTCCACCAAACTTGGAGAGGTGACCATCATCGAGAAGCGTCCTCTATTTGCAGTGGAAGGGGAGAAGACCATGTATAATACGGCGGAAGATCCGAGTATCCAAACGGGTACGCTGTCCGATGCCTTGCAGAACGCCCCTGGTGTGAGTGTTGACGTGGAGGGCAACATCACCTTGCGAGGAACCTCTAGCGTGGAGGTGTGGATCAACGACAAGCCTTCGCACATGACTGCCGAAAGTCTGAAGACCTACATCCAGACCATGCCAGCCAACAGCGTCGACCATGTGGAGGTCATCACCAACCCCTCGGCACGCTATGGCTCCAAGGCCGACGGCATCATCAACATCGTGACGAATGCCAAGGTACAGAAGAACGAGTTTTTCAGTTTTGGTGTGAACGGCTCCACCCGTCCCTCAGTTACCCCGTGGATGTCGTATGTCTGGTCCAATGACAAGTTGACCTTCAATGCCTATCTTAATGGCGGCTATTCCATCTGGAAGGGTAATGGTGCAATAGATCAAAATCTTTTTGCCGACAACCATATTCTTGCCAACCACGAAATCGATTCTTCAAGATACCAGAGCAACAGTTACAATACGGGTGGCTATTTCAGCCTTGATTATGAAATTGATACGGCCAATAGCCTGAATGTCTGGGTGAGCGGATGGCCTGACTGGAGCTGTAGCGAGAGCAATAGGTATTCCTTTAGGGAGGAGTTCTTGGATGCCAACGGCATTCCTTTTGCCACACCTTCGTTGGTAGACTATGGTACCCATTCCACCTCTGACAACAATAGTTTCTTTGTTAATGGCGGCCTGTATTATCAGCATAAGTTTGACAACAACGGGCATAACCTTTCTGTGAGTGCCAATGCCATGAGCTGGGGCTTTAAAGGCTCAGGTTTGGTCGATCGCCGCTTCACCCTTCCTGTTGAATACCGTAGGGCCATCAATTCCACCCAGTCCAGACGTAGCACGGGCGGTGAAGTGGAAGTGGTTTACAACCGTCCCTATTCTGAAAACGGCGAGATCTCGGTAGGATGGAACACGGGCTACAGCCCTGAAAAGGTGCTTAGTGTCAACGACACCTTGGTGGGTGAAGACAACTGGGTGAACGATGCTTTCCGTACCTACGATGCTACATTCACTACCCTGACCAACGATGCTTTCATCACCGTCCAGCATAAGTTTGGTAACTTCACCGTGAAGCCAGGCATCCGTTTCTGCCATGAGCTGGAGGGCGGCCGATATGTTGATTCCACCCAATACAATTTCAGCAAGTCTTTCTTCAGCATTAGGCCTTCACTGCATCTGTCCTATCGAACGGAGTCGATGCACAACTTCAATTTGAGCTATACACGCCGTATTGCCGCTCCCGATGCGAATTCGCTGAGCAGCTTCCCCCTCTACGATGAGGACGAGTTCAGTACGGGCAACCCCAACCTAGACCGTGTTTACACCAATTCGGTTGAGGCAGGTTGGACCAAGTATTTCATGAATTTCGGATCGGTGGGCTTGTCCGCCTACTATCGTGGCAAGTCGAACGAGGTCAGCACGATACAAATGTCCGTCTATCATCCTTTATATGGCCGTGTAGTGCCTTACAGCTATCCCGTCAACGTGGGCAAGACCCAACAGCTGGGCATTTCCTGCAACATGATGTACCGCCCGAGCGGCTTCTTCAACTTGCGTTTCTCTGCCAACCTCTACAATTCGGATATTGAAACGGTGTTTGGCGGACAGGAGTACAAGTTTAATGACTGGGCCTATGCTTTCAGCTTGAATCTCTGGACGAAGTTGTGGAACAGGCTGGAGGTGACGGCTTCGAGTTACTACAGTTCGCCTACGCCTTCTCTCTTTTACGAGTGGGGTTCCCGTTTCGGTGTCAACGCCGGCCTCAAGGCTGATTTCTTCGACCGTAAGATGTCGGTCTTTGTCAACGCCAACGATATTTTCAATACCAACCGATGGGGCGAGAGCAACTACAGCCCATACGTGGAATCCATTTCCAGCTCCAAATACAACAGCCGTAGCGTCTCAGTCGGTGTGACCTTCCGCTTCGGTAAGATGGAACTGGAACAGATGGCCCGTCAAGGTGGCGAAGGCGCACCAAGTGCTCCTCAAGGCATGGGCGGGATGTGATTTACTTGATCACAATTTTCTGTGTTTGAACACGGCTTCCCTCTGTGAGTCGCAGCAAATAAATACCAGGAATCAATTTCGTAGAGACGGTGTGTACGCCGTCTCTATTGTTTATGGTTTCGGAATAAACGGTTCTTCCTACCAGATCACAAATCTGTAACGACAATTCTTTAGATGACTCCAAGCCAAACAAATGGATTGCACCATCCGAATAATAAGCAAAGACCTCGTTTTCTATTTCTTCAATGCCATAATCAGGTTTAAAGACAATCTTGAAACGTGATGCATAATCGTTGGTGTTGGCCGAGAAGGTATAATGAGGATTGGATAAAAGGTCGGTTTGACTTCCTGCGATGTTGTCAATCAGGTTAAGTGTGCTTATTTCCATTTCATTGACTTCAAAATGGAGGGTGTAATTGCCGTTTTCGTATGCCTTGAACCTAAGTGGAAGCGCGTCCAACGAATCAATGCTGATGATAGCGAGGTTTTGGTTGTTATCGGTGAAATAAACCTTTGGGGCTTCTGCGTTGAGAGTAAACTTGCCTAAGTTGTCGTTGGGATTGAAGCTGATGATGGCTTGATCCAATGGGTCGTGTGCTTCAGCCTGGGTCAGGTAGATTGCAATATAGCCTTGGTGTTGTGAGTAATCGTCGTTGCGGCTGAAAGCAATAGTCTCGTTAACGGCATCTGCTTTGACGAAGATTCCAGTGCATGGTTTGATTGCCGTTGCTGAAGAAGCTGTTACAGGTGTGAGCCTGTAGGTAATCGGGTCCATAACGTAATAGCTTTTGCTAGGGTAGGCATTGCAAGGCAAAGGGTTGCCCACGAAGTTGTATCCAGCAAGGTTGTTGTTGCTTGAATGAAAGTCGAGGCTGATTTCAACAGGCATGCCACTTCCCTGTGTGAAACCAGCGAATAACAAGGTGGTGTCAAGCGCATTGGCATAAAGATAGCCTTTCCCATTGGTGATGGGGAAGTTTTCTTCCTTGAAGTTGAGGAAACTATGACTGGCTTCGTCATATGCGAGAAGGGCATAGCCTGTTTCGGGCTCGGTTAGGAATCCGTTTTCTGTTGTAGGCATGAAACTCTCCGCTATAGGGGATGCAATGATATCCCAAGGATGGGTTTGTTCATCATATGCTTCGATTGTCTTCTTGAATAGAATCTGTATTGGATCGTCATTCAACAGCTGCGCTTCATCTTCCAGAATGAATGAGCCTCCCTTGTCCCAAACAATAGTAGAGATGACAACCAGTTTCTTGCCCGATTGTATGGTCAGTGTACATGGTATGGCGTCATATAAGTTTTGGATAGTTACGTCTTCGTCTACAACGATATCGGCATTGATCGACACATATTCGCTTTCTTCGTTAGGTTTCAATCCATCAAGCCAGTTGTCGGGATTCGACCATAGGTTGTTGACAGTGCCTAAGAAAGTTTGCGCCATGGCGGAATTAAGCCCAATAATAAAAAGGCAGAATGTAACAATGATGCGGTTAGATGGGATAAAATGTCTTTTTTTCATATTGAAATGGTGTTTTTGTTTGAGGAAAGACTCTTTTTTGAGACCCCAAAATTATGAAAATTTCGCGTCACGAACCGGATTTTGTCTGTATTTCGCCACAAAAAAGCCCAAATTTCGCCACAAATAGCCGAATTTCGCCACATTCGGCCCGTATTCGGCACATTTTTCTCGCGGAGTGATGTGATGCTGTACTTTTGCGGCGTTTTAAAATTGAAGACGAGTTTTAATCTAATCGAAAACGAAATGAAAATAATTGGAACTGGAAGCGCGTTGCCGTCCCTCACTGTCACCAACGACGACTTGGCGACTTTCTTGGACACCAACGACACTTGGATTTCGACCAGAACGGGTATTCAAACCCGCCACCTTTTATCTAACGAAGATTTGTATGACTTGGCTGTTGAGGCCGCCACAAAGGCCATCAACGCCTCGGGTTTACGCCCCGACCAGATTGATTTCCTCTTGGTCTCGAACGTGGCCAACCGTCACATCACCCCTGGATTGAGTTGCATCGTGCAAAAACGCATCGGCCTCAGCTGTGCTGGTCTCGACATCAATGTGGCTTGCGCTGGCTTTGTCAACGCTTTGATGCTCGCCGACGGCATGATGAAAGCCGGTCATGCGAAGAATATATTAATATTGTGTGCTGAAGAACCCACCAAATACTGCAACTGGCACGAGCGTGACTGCAGCGTGTTGTTTGGCGACGGTGCAGGCGCCGTGGTGCTAACCGCTGGCAATGCCTTCAAAGACGTGAAACTCACCATGATCAGCGACCGCGATGTGCTTTACTATGAACGTGGCATGGAGACGACGCCTTTCGAACAGCATTATGTGAAAGGTCAACCCTTGGTGATGAAAGGCAAAGAGTTGTTCAAGACCGCCGTCACCGAGTCAGCCAAAGATATTCAGAATGTGCTGGATTATAACCATCTGACCCATGAGGATATCACTTGGTTCATGCTGCATCAGGCCAACAAGCGTATCATCGAAGGCATCCGCCATATCATCGGTGGTCCCGAAGAAAAATACCCGACCGTCATCGAGAAGTACGGCAACACATCATCGGCCAGCATCCCGATCATGCTTGACGAAATGTTGAGGGCTGGCAAAATCAAAGAAGGTGACAAGATCATCATGAGTGCCTTCGGCGCTGGTTTCGTTTCCGCCGCCTGTTTGTGGGAATGGGAATTTTAAAAGTTTAGAGTTTAGAGTTTAGAGAAAATGGAAAACAATAACAATATTAGAAGAGTAGTTATAACGGGCATGGGTGCCGTTTCGCCCATTGGCAACGACCTGCCTACCATATGGGATAACCTGATGAAGGGCTATTGTGGCATCGACTTCATCAAATCGTTTGATACCACGGATCTTCCCGTGAAGATTGCGGCTGAGCTGAAGGACTTCAACCCCGAGGCTTGTGGTGTTGACAAAGGCTTCGTCAAACGTAACGACCGTTTTGCAGTCTATACCTTGGCTGCTGCCTATCAGGCCATGAAGGACAACGAGGACATGCAGATGAGCCCCGACCGTCTGGGCGTGTATGTCGGTTCAGGCATCGGTGGCTTTGACACCATTATGAAGGGTGTCAAGACTTATTATGATGAAGGTGCACGTTGGATTTCTCCTTTGATGATCCCGACCATGATTGGCAACCAAGCCTCAGGCAGCGTGGCCATCCGCTACAACGCCCAAGGTCCCTGCGTGCCCATCGTGACGGCTTGCGCCACGGGTACCCACAGCATCGGTGAGGCCTACCGTGCTATCAAACACGGCTATGCCGATGCCGTCATCGCGGGTGGCTCGGAGGCTGGCATCAACCCCGTCTCCATCGGTGGCTTTGCCAACTGCAAGGCTTTGACGAAGTCGGAAGACCCCAAGTATGCCTCTCTGCCGTTCAACAAGAACCGCGCTGGTTTCGTCATTGCCGAAGGCTCGGGCATCGTGCTTCTTGAAGAATACGAACATGCCAAGCAACGTGGCGCGAAGATCTATGCAGAACTTTGTGGTTACGGCAACTCTTGCGATGCCTATCATAGCACGGCTCCGCGTCCCGATGGCACCACCCAAAGCCTCGCCATTAAACAAGCTCTCGAAGAAGCCCAATTCAAGGCAGGTGAGAGCATCTACATCAACGCCCACGGTACAGGTACTCCGATGAACGACAGCGGCGAGACCAAAGCCATCAAGATTGCAATGGGAGAGGAAGAAGCTCATAAGGCTCACATCAGCTCTACCAAGTCGGAAATGGGTCATGCCCTTGGCGCTGCTGGTGCTATCGAGCTTGTTATCAGCGTGATGGCTCTAAACAACGGTATCGTTCCTCCGACCATCGGCTTGGATGAGCCCGATCCCGAGTGCGACCTCGACTACACGCCTAACAAACCTCTCAAGGTGGATTTGGACATCGCCATCTCCAATTCCTTGGGCTTCGGCGGACATAATGCTTGTCTGGCAGTACGTAAAGTGAAATAACAACACAACAATCAACAATATGAACAGAGACGAAATCAAACAGTATCTCCCGCACCGCGAGCCTATGCTCCTGGTCGATGAGATGACCCTCGACGAGAACCATGTGGCCCATTCCAAGTACCATGTGACGGGCGAGGAGTTTTTCCTGAAAGGCCATTTCCCTGGCGAACCCGTCGTGCCTGGCGTCATCCTTTGTGAGATCATGGCCCAGTCGTGTGCCCTGCTGATGAAGGACGACCTCATCGGCAAGCTGACTTTCTATACCGGTATCGATAAGGTGCGTTTCAAGAACAGCGTCAAGCCGGGCGACACCGTCGAGGTGGAAGCCACGCTGACCTATCATCGTGCCAACATCTACATCTGCTCCGCAATGCTCAGCGTAGGTGGAAAGATGTGCGTAAAAGGCGAACTTTCTTTCGCTTTATTGCCGGATACGAGAAAATAATTGTAATTTTGTGGATTATGGCTACGATACAAGACAAGACGAGGGCGTTGATTGCTACCAAGCTAAGCATTAGCGAGAGCGAGATTACGCCGGAGAAGAACTTCTTCAACGATTTGGGTGCCGATTCGTTGGATTTCGTCGAGCTTTCTATGATTCTGGAACACGAATTCAACGTGAAGTTCACCGAAGACGACACGGCCAAGGTCAAGACCGTCGGCGACTTGTATGAACTGATTGAAAGATACAAAAACAAAACCAAATAAAAGAGAAACCATGGGATTATTAGACAATAAAGTGGCTCTGATTACGGGAGCCGGCCGTGGCATCGGCAAGGCCATCGCCTTGCGTTTTGCCCAGGAAGGCTGCAACATTGCCTTCACCGATATCGCCCTGAACGATGTCGTCATGGAAACGGAAAAGGAACTGGCTGCTCTTGGCGTGAAAGTCAAGGCTTACGCCTCCAATGCCGCCAACTTCGAGGAGACGCACCAGGTCGTCGACGAAATCGTCAAGGACTTCGGACGTATCGATATCCTCGTCAACAATGCCGGTATCACCAAAGACACTGCGCTGAAGCGCATGACTGAGGAACAGTGGGATGCCGTTATCAATGTGAACCTCAAATCGGTGTTCAACTTCACCAAGGCCGTGCAGCCCGTCATGTGGAAGCAGGCTGGTGGCAGTGTCATCAACATGAGCTCCGTGGTGGGTGTCTCGGGCAATGCCAACCAGTGCAACTACAGCGCTTCGAAGGCCGGTATCATCGGCTTCACCAAGAGCGCAGCCAAGGAGATGGGTGTGCGCAACATTCGTCACAACGCCATCGCTCCTGGTTTCATCATCACGGCCATGACCAACGCCCTGCCTGAGGACGTTCGCAAGGCATGGGAAAGCCTGATACCGTTGCGTCGCGGTGGCACGCCCGAAGATGTGGCCAATGTGGCCCTCTTCCTCGCCTCCGACCTCAGCTCGTATGTCACGGGGCAAGTCATCCACTGCTGTGGCGGCATGAATTGCTAAGAAAACGAATTTTTGAAAACGATAGCAGAAGAAAAGCCTCGCCGATTGGCGGGGCTTTTCATTTATTTCTTGTTGAAGGCTTCCAAAACCTTCGCCGAATAGGTCTTGGAAACAGGCACTGAATCCAGCCCCTCTCGCTCAAAGTCAATGACAAAACCGTCGGCCTCATTGTGCAAGACGCTCACTTTCTTGATGTTGACGATATAGGAACGGTGGCAGCGCATCAAGGAGCTGGAATCCACGCAGTTGTCGGCAATGGTCTGCATCTTGCAGCGCAGCATGTAGCTGGCGATGGCTCCGCTGCGCTGGTAAAACACGTTGATGTAGTTGTCCTCCGCCTTGATGTAGTAGAGGTTGTCGAGCTTGACGGACAACTTTAGGTTACCGTTGTTGTCCATTAGGTTGATGATCTCAGTGTGTTGGGGCATCACCTCGTCGTCCGACTCCACCGTGTCGCTCTTGGTGAGCATGAGGCGTTGCTGAGCGTCTTTCAGCAGGATGACCAAGTCGGTGACCGTGTAGGGCACGCCTAATGCGACTAGGGTGATGAGGAAGCTTTTGGCCAAGATGTAGGAAAAACCATAGCTTTGGCCTCCTGTTGGCTGTATCTGGAAATAGGAGAGGAGGGTGTAAAACACCGCAATCAGCACGATTTCAAGGAAAAGCCACAGGATATAGAACCAAAACGGGAAATGGCGCATTTTCTTGACGAGCCAAGTCATCAGCGTACGACTGAGGGCAAGAAACAAGGTGCCAGTACCCACGAATGCCAGGGTGGTGAAGAAATAGCTTCCCTTTCCAACTTGGAACCAGGCAGTGGATGAAAACGGAACGTAGGCGGTCAGGAAAACGAGAGCAAACAATGTCGAGATGATAACGTTAATAGACTGGCTGACAGGCTCTGTCAGACACTCAGGCGTTTGCGTTATCAGTCGTTTTGGGTATTTCATCGTTTACTCTGGATTGGACGGCAAAGATACAAAAAAACTCTAAATTCCAAATTCCTTCAAGACCTCCCAAACCAAAGAACCTTCAAACCCTTTCTGCATGGCGTAGGCAGCCAGCTTGCGTTTTTTCTCGAAATCGGAGGAGGCTTTTACGGTCTTGGCCTTTGCTTTTAAGATGTCGATAAGACGTTGGCGGTATACCTCTTCGTCGGTTTGCCCTAAGGCTTCATCGATGAGTTCCTTGTCGATGCCTTTTTGGATAAGGTGGAAACGGATTTTGTTCATGCCCCAGCCGCTTTGGTTGACCTTGCCGCGCACAAAGCTTTTGGCGAACCTCTCGTCGCTGACGAAGCGGTTGTCCAAGAGGTAGTCTAGGATTTTGTTTTTCTCCTCTTCGGCGATGTCGTAGGTCTTCAGTTTGTCCTTGACATCCTTGACGCAACGCTCCTGGTAGGCACAATACTTGGCCATCTTGTCCAACACTTGGTCGGGCGAGAGCGGTTTGGCAGGCGTTTTTGGCATCAGCAGTCGATTTTGAGGTCGCCTTCCTTGATCCAGCCTATCTTTCTCAGTATCAGGCCGAAAATCCATGTTAGGACAGCAGGCAGCACGAAGCAGACCAAAGCCATGCCTATCCACATGTTCATGCCGCCTTCGGGCATGGCGGTATAGATACCGATGGGGCCGACGAGGCCGCAGGTACCCATGCCAGAGCCGATAGGGATGTTTTCCAAATGGAAGATGCAGGTGGAGATAGGTCCCGTGATGGCAGAGGTAAGCAGTACGGGAATCCAGATCTTAGGATTCTTCACGATATTACCCATCTGTAACATGGAGGTGCCGAGACCTTGTGCCACCAGTCCACCCCAGCGGTTTTCCCTGAAACTCAACACCGCGAAGCCGATCATCTGGGCACAGCAGCCGGCTGTGGCAGCGCCGCCCGCGATGCCGCCCAAGCCGATGGCAAGGCAGATGGCTGCCGAGCTGATGGGCAGGGTGAGCACTGAGCCGATGACCACAGAGACGACGATGCCCATCAATAAGGGCTGCATCTGGGTGGCATTCTCGATGAAAGTGCCGAGGGCGGTCATCACCTTTTGTATGGGTGCACCGGCGAGGTAGGCCATCAGCACGCCGCTGATGATGACGACGGCCGGGGTCACGAGGATGTCGACCTGGGTCTCTTTATAGACCATTTTGCCCAATTCGATGGCCACGATGACAGCGACATAGGCGCCCATCGGGCCGCCCAACTCGTTGCCGGCGATGCCTACGGCGATGGCGCTAAACAGCACCAGACCCTCGCAACCGAGTTTGTAGGCAATAGCCACAGCGATAGCGGCTCCCGTGGCGGCTTTGGCATATTTGGCGATGGTCACAAAGGCTTCAATGCCTGTCTTGTCGCCCAAGGTCTGGAAGATGGTGCCGATGAGCAACGAGGCAAACAAGCCCAGCGCCATAGCGCCAAGAGCGTCGACAAAATAGGCCTTCCAGGTCATGTCGACACCCTTGCGTTGGCAAAATGCTTTGAATTTGCTCATGTTTGTTTATTCAAACTCAATGCCTTCGATGCCGTTTTCCTTCATCAGGTCGGCGAGCTTGGTGTCGTTGTCGTCGACGGCGGCGAGGCAGTTGGTCACGATGCGGATTTGGTTGGCAGGATAGAAGGCCATCAGGTCTTTGGTGGTCTCATAGACACAATAGTCCGTGGCGATGCCGCACACGTCGATGCCTTCAAACTTTTCTTGCTCGATGACGGCGCGAAGTTTTGCACCGCTACGTTCGTTTTGGAAGATGCTGAACTCCTCTTTTTCTGCGAGGTCACCCTTTTGCATGTAATGGATGTTCGGGATGTTGGGTGTGATGGCCGTCAGCACTTCTTGGAGGGCGGGGTAGACGTTCATGCCTTCGGTGCCTTGCACGCAGTGAGGCGGAAACACACCGCCTTGCTCAACAAAAGAGCAGTGGTTGGCCGGGTGGGCGTCTTGAGTGACGACGATCCAACCATAATTCTTCCAAGCGCCTTCATTCAGTGCCTGGGCGAGGAAGTCCATCGAAGCGGGACCCTTGGCAGTGGCTAAGCTGCCCGTGGTGAAGTCGATTTGCGGGTCGACGATGATGAGCATACGATTGGGAAGCTCGATCTTTTCGGTGACGGTCTCAACGGCTTCTTCTTTGACTTCTTCTTTTTGTTTTTTGTTGTTGCAGCCTGCAAAAGCAAGGGCGGCGATGAGCACGATGGCTCCGAAGATGTGTTTTTTCATGTCTTTATCTTTTAGATTGTGAAATTTGTTGCAAAAGTAGTGATTTTTATGATTTGAAAAGCTTTTTGATCCATTCGGGATGCCCAATTCTGCGTAAAGCGTTCTTCACCCACTCGCGGTTCTCGGGTTTGTACCAGAAGAAAAACCGTTGTTGGGCAAGCTTCTCCTCTTTGGTCTTGGCGCAAAAGACGGGTTCAAGCGTGTATGGGTCGTAACCCGAATAGTAGATCTCGGTGGCTAAGGTCATAGGGGTCGGGGTGAAGTCTTGAACTTGTTCCAGGTGATAGCCTAATTCCTTGGTCCTCACGGCCAAATCAGCCATGTCCTCAAGATAACAGTCGGGGTGCGAGGAGATAAAATAGGGGATGAGTTGTTGGTTGAGATGCTCTTTCTCATTGATTTGGTCGAATTTCTGTTTCAACTTCACGAACATGTCGAACTTGGGCTTGCGCATGAGTTTCAACACAGCGTCGCTGGTGTGTTCTGGCGCGACTTTCAGTCTTCCACTGACATGTCGCGTGACCAGTTGTCGGAAGTATTCGTCATAACCCATGGCCTTGTTTTCCTCGGGCGTGCTGTCGTGCAGGAACAAATCATACCGGATACCCGAGCCTATGGTGGCTTTCTTCACCTTCGGGTTCTTGTCCACCTCTTTATATATGTCAATCAGCGGATGATGGTCGGTGTTGAGGTTTTTGCAAACTGAGGGCTGCAGGCAGGTGGGACGGGCGCATTTCTCGCAGAGGCGTTCGTCCTTGCCTTTCATTCGATACATATTGGCCGATGGACCGCCCAAGTCGCTGATGTAGCCCTTGAAGTCCTCCATCTCTGTCACTTTCTCCACCTCTTTTAATATAGATTCCTTGCTGCGTGAGGCAACGAACTTGCCTTGGTGTGCCGAGATGGTGCAGAAGGCACAGCCGCCAAAGCAACCGCGATGCAGGTTGACGGAATGACGAATCATCTCGTAAGCTGGGATGACACCGCGCTTGGCGTATTTGGGATGAGGCAGGCGGGTGTATGGCAAATCGAAGGAGGCATCAATTTGCTCTTCAGTGAAGGTGGGTAGCGGCGGGTTGATGATAAGACGTTGATTGCCGATGTCTTGAATCAGCCTAGCGGCGTGTTTTTTGTTGGACTCCTCTTCGATGTGTCGGAAGTTGGAGGCATATTTTTTCTTGTCCTTGAGGCAGACTTCGTGTGAAACGAGCTCGATGGTCTCGCCTTCGAAATCGGGAAGTGGCTGTTTCTTGTCTTGCAAGAAAAAGGTCTGCTTGATGTTGGTCAATTCGCTGATGCTTTTGCCGTTTTGAATGGCCTTGGCAATTTCCACCATGGTGAGTTCGCCCATGCCGTAAACACCAATGTCTGCTTTGCAGTCGACCAAGATGCTGGGCTTGAGGCAGTCGTCCCAATAGTCATAATGCGTCACACGGCGCAACGAAGCCTCAATGCCACCAACGACGATGGGCACGTCGGGATAGAGTTGTTTGAGGATGTTGCAATAGACCACCGTGGCGCGATCGGGACGGAAGCCCGCCTCGCCGCCGGGAGTGTAGGCGTCGTTGCTACGCAGGCGCTTGTTGGCGGTGTAGTGGTTCACCATCGAGTCCATGCAGCCTGCCGACACGCCAAAGTACAATCTCGGTTTGCCGAATTTTTTGAAGTCGCGCAGGTCGTCACGCCAGTTGGGCTGGGGGATGAGTGCCACGCGGAAGCCATTATGCTCCAAAACCCTTCCGATGACCGCTGCTCCAAACGCTGGATGGTCGACGTAGGCATCGCCGGTGACGAACACCACGTCAACCTCATCCCAACCGCGCAGGTCGGTCTCTTTTTTCGTAATGGGAAGCCAATCGAGCAGAGTCATTGCTTAAATTTGCTGCAAAGGTAATTATTTCTTGAATTTGTTTCTTTATCTCGAAAAGAATTCCGACCTTTGCAGCCTCTAAAACAAACAGAATTTAATTAATCAAATCTTTAAAAATCAATAATTTATGAGTAAGTTTAATGATATAATGAAGGAAATTGGCGATGCTTTGGTCAGCAAAAAGTTCTGGGTCGAGCTGCTGATTATGACTTTTGGCATGTTTATGACGGGCGTCTGTGTGTATTATTTCCTCGTTCCCAGCAAGCTGATTGTGGGTTCCATCTCGGGTCTTTCCATCGTGCTGACCAACATTTTCAACGGCATGGGCATCAACATCGGCCTTCCTACGATGATTACCGTCATCAACGCTATCTTGTTGATCCTTGCCTATATACTTGTTGGCAAAGAATTTGGACTTAAAACGGTCTACTGTGCCTTGATTCTCGGTCCCATGACCAAGTTCTGCGAATGGCTCTATCCTTGGCAAAACTTCGCTACCCCCAACGACTACCTTGTCAATATGGGCGTTGCCCCCGACCAAGCTTTCTCGGTGATGGGCAACCCTTGGTTCGACCTGCTCTGCTGCGTGATCATCCTCAGTGCCGCCCAAACGCTGATGTTCTCCATCAACGCCTCAACTGGAGGCCTTGATATTTTGGCCAAGATCGTCAACAAGTATTTGCACTTCGACATGGGTAAGTCGGTGAGTGTGGCGGGTGCCATCATCTGCCTCACGGCTTTCGCCATCAACCCCTTCCAGATGGTCATCATTGGCCTCATCGCCACATGGATCAACGGCATGGTGGTGAATATGTTCACGGCTAACCTGAACCAACGCAAACGTGTTTGCATCGTCTCGAAGGACTTCGACCGCATTCGCCATTACATCATTGACGAACTCCACCGCGGCTGCACCCTGTATGAAGTGATCGGTGGCTACACCAATGAAAAGTCCATCGAGCTGGAGTCACTGCTCACCAACGACGAGTTCTCGAAGTTGATGGAATACCTTGGCAAGAACGAAATCAATGCCTTCACGACTGCCGGTAACGTCAGCGAAGTATATGGTTTGTGGGCCAAAGACCGTCACCGTGCGAGAAAACACGCCGAGAAGCGATAATTACAAAAGTTTTCCTATTTTTGTGCCAAATTAAAAACAGCACAAAATGGAAAAGCTTTTAGACAAATTTTTGAGATACGTCTCTGTTGAGACAACCTCCGACGAGAATTCCGAATCGCAACCCAGCACCGCCAAGCAACTCAATCTTTTGGGAATGCTTCGCGATGAGTTGCAAGCTCTTGGCATCCCTGCCGAGTTGGACGAATATGGCTATGTGATGGCCACCATTCCCTCCAATGTCGACCGCGAGATCCCTGCCATCGGCTTCATTGCCCATGTGGATACCTCGCCAGATGCTTCGGGAGCCGACATCAAGCCGCAGATCATCCCCAACTACGATGGAGGCGACATCGTTTTGAATAAGGATAAGAACATCGTGTTGCGTGTTTCGGAGTTCCCTGAGATGGCGCAATACAAAGGCCAAACGATGATTACTACCGACGGTACGACCCTGCTTGGCGCCGACGATAAGGCTGGCGTGGCCGAAATCATGTATGCTGCACAGTATATGATGGAGCATCCCGACTTCAAGCATGGTGAGATTAAGATTGGCTTCACGCCCGACGAGGAGATTGGTCGTGGTGTGGTGAAGTTTGACGTGAAGAAGTTTGGTGCCAAATATGCCTACACCATGGATGGCGGCGAAATCGGCGAGTTGGAGTATGAAAACTTCAATGCCGCAGGTGCCAAGATCCACATCCAAGGCAGCAATATCCATCCCGGCTATGGCAAGGATAAGATGGTCAACTCGATGCTCATCGCCATGGAACTCAACGGTATGCTACCCGTGGAGCAACGTCCGCGTTTCACCCAGGGCTACGAAGGCTTCTTCCATCTGACCGAAATCAACGGCACGGTAGAGGAGACCACGATGTCGTACATCATCCGTGACCATGACCGCGCTAAGTTTGAGGAAAAGAAAGCCCTGATGACCTCGGTGGTGGAGTTCCTCAACAAGAAATATGGCGATGTGGTGAAGCTGGAACTGAAGCACCAGTACTACAACATGCGCCAAGAGGTAGAACCTCATTTCTTCATTGTGGAGAGAGCGATTAAGGCCATGGAGATGGCCAACATCAAGCCGAAAGTGCAGCCCATCCGTGGCGGTACCGATGGTGCCAACCTCTCGTTCATGGGTCTGCCTTGCCCCAACATCTTCGCTGGCGGTCACAACTTCCACGGCAAGTTGGAGTATGTGCCACTCGAGAGTATGATGAAAGCTTCGGAAGTGATTCTGAATATTATCACCCTGTTCCAAGCGGAATAATAAGTAGCCGGTATGAAGGCGATGACCTTGGGTAAGCGGCAGAAAAACATCACGCTGGCATCAGTATTCACCGTTGCCGGCGTCTTGTATTGCCTCATATCCTTGGTCAACCATTTCCTTTTCAAGACGTATGCGCTTGACTTGGGGCTTTACACCCATGCGATGTACGACTATGTGCACTTTCGCATCGACGACTGTAGCATGTTTAAGGATGCGCCTCAACGTGTTCTCAGCGACCATTTCGACTTGTATCTGGTCCTCTTTTCGCCGTTGATCTATTTGTTTGGGACCTACACTTTGCTTGTCATCCAAATAGTGGCGGTTTTGTTGGGAGGATGGGGCGTATACAAACTGATTGGGCTTTATTCCGATGATGACTGGATGCCATTGTTTGCTAGTGCTGCTTTCCTCTTTTCGTTTGGTGTCATACAGCCTTTTGGCTTTGACTACCATTCCAATGTGGTGACGGCCATGTTGTTACCCTGGCTACTTTATTTCATCAAGCAGGGAAGGTATGGCATGGCTACTTTGTTTGTTGTTTTGTTTGTCATCGGGAAGGAGAACATGTCGTTGTGGCTGTTTTTCGTCGTGATGGCCTTGATGTGGGATTACCGAAAAGACAAACGGGCTCTTTGGCATTTGTTGGCCTATGCGGTCTTTTCCATAGCTTACTTTTTCATTGTCAATATGATAGTGATGCCGAAATTAGGCGGCAATGGAGGAGGATTCGCCCGTTATGCCCATTTAGGTGATAACTATTTGGACGTCGCCAAGAATTTGCTGATGAATCCAGGAGAGACCATCCGATTGTTGTTTGTCAACACGAATGGTTTGCCGCGCTTTGATGGCGTGAAGGCGGAGTTCTTTATTTGTGCCTTGACCACAGGGCTGGTGCTGACCTTTTTGAAACCCAACTATCTGATCATGCTGATTCCTTTGATTGGGCAGAAAATGCTTTCCATCGATGGCATGTTTTGGGGCATTTCGGTCCAGTATTCGGTAGAGTTCATGCCGGTTGTCGTCATTTCGTCGTTTTTGGTCATTATCAGATTGAAGAAGCAGGCATGGCGGTTGGCTGTGGCAGGTGCATTGCTTTTGTCCGTAATCCTCACCACTTTTTATACCATCGGTGTTCCCAAAGCCTATGTCAATCCTGAAAATATCTGCGTGTATCAAGGAAGGCATTATAAACAAAGCCGTTTCGATGCTCAGTATGCCCGTGAACTCATTCGTCAGATACCTGACAATGCTTCTGTGGCTGCTGCTTCGATGTTTGTGCCGCATTTGGCATTGCGTGACGAAATTTACGACCTAGGCTATCGTCCCAATCCTCATGCGGATTATGTGCTAATCACCCAGGATTGTTTTGATAAAATGGTGCATTGGAAGAAGGCGTTTCCCGACCGTGATGCGTATGAAACGGTAGCCACCGATGGGACGATTTATCTGCTTCGTCGCAAACAACCTTGAGCTTTATTTGCTGTAGTAGTTGATAATGAATGGGAACGCGTCTCGCTCTTGTTCCAAATGGAAGCCTTTTCCTCCCAAATACTCATTTAATCCATGGATTGGAAAGTCCTTGTGATAGGGTAATACCACGCGGTCATAGGTGGCAAAATCGGCCGTCTGGTAATTGCAGTCGTAATAGTAGCCTTGTCCAAGCAGGTAGTTTTGGAACGCGCAATAATCGAGGGGTTGGCTTTGGGCTCGGAAAATCTCGTGGTTTTCATCCAGATAATAGGTGAACTGCTTGTCGAAATACTCGGGCAGGATGACTAAGGCATCTTCTTTCTCTTTCGCTTCAACCAAATGATTGACAATAGGCTTGACATCGTAGTGCCATCCGCTAAAGTGTTTGGTGGAACTGTCGGGCGAACAAGAAACAGCCATGGCCACGGCAAAGACGCCAATGAGCGAAAGTCCGATTGCTTCTCTCTTGGGAAACAACGCGATGCAATAGGCGGCAATGGAAAGATAGAAGAGCGGGAAGAGGAAGTAGAAATAACGGTCGAGGAAAAAGCCGGTAAAGAAGGAAAGCACAAACGAAACCAAGAGCGGAACCACCCAAAGCAAGGTAAGGATGCCGATGTTTCCGAGTTGTTGCTTCTTTCGGAAGGTGCTGACAATCAGTTTAATGAAGATGGCGACAAGAATCACTATGGCCAAGACCGTCGTGACAGGCACGTTGCACATCCGCCAGAGGAAGTCATAGAGGGCTTCGGGGCTGGTGGTCTTGGCAATCCAGGTGCCGTTGACGCCCGAGTCCATGAAACGCCTGAACAGCACTGGAAACATCGGGATGAACAACAGCACAAGTACTGCCGCATGGATCAGATAGGGCTTCCAAATCTTTTTCCTTATGGGTTTGATACTCAATGCGATGATGAATTCCATCACGATGATCCAGACGGAGAGGTAATGCCCGTACATGAGCATCAGGTTGACGAGGGTCAACAAGATGAATTTGAAGGCCTTGGGGCGATGGATGCAACTGATGAAAAGAAAAACCGAGCTTGCCGTGGCAAACCCAATAAGGCTATAGACCCTACAATCGTGTGCCAGATAGATGGAAAAAGTAGAGAAACAATAGAACAGGGAGGCGGCAAGACCAGCCAACCTATGGATGTGCTTTTCACCGAGCAAATAAATCGGTATAACAGTCAAGACGCTGAAAATGAGCGATAAACTGCGGATGGCCACTTCAGAGATACCGAAGAGCTTCACCCAGAAATGCAACATCAGTTCCCATAATGGCGGGTTGTCGCCTTTGCTCAGCAACCGTACGATGTCGGGCAAGCTTTGCAGGGAGATATGGAGGGAGAAGCTTTCGTCGTAGCCCAGGTCGGTCTTACCCAAAAACCAGATGCGAAGCACGGCCGCTATGACGAGCAATACCAAGCATTCAAGGATGGTTTGGCGTTTGTTGGGTGTTGGCAATGCTTTCATGGCTTTGGGGTTATTTCTTCTTCGCTAGCGTTTCTTGGACCGACGGCTGCATATAAACCAAGCCTTTGCAGGCATAGACGAAGAAGTTCTTGGTGGGTCTGCCGCAGCGTTCGATGGTGATGGTGTCAATGGGCTCAATCGACTCGAATCCGCCAGGGTAAAGTCCGTTGGGGTTCTTTAGATAACGGCTGTCGGTAATGAACCAGAAATCCTCTCCTTTTGTGAATCCGCCTCTTTTGTCATTGATCCACAGGTATTTGTGCAGTTTCTCAAGATAGCCGACCCCCATCACTTTCATGCCCAAAGGGCGTGCCACATAGTAATCCAGGTTGGCCAAGGGGAACCATTCGTCGCCCACGATGCCGTCTTCTGCCTTCATCACGCCTTCGGCGATTTTTTGTTCGCGCAAGGCGGCGAACTTCGTCTCGAGTTGCTCCCAGCCGTACATGTCCAAGGTGAAGTCGTTGCGCCCCAGCATCTCGGGCTCGGTGTGGCGGTCGAGCGGGATAAATCCCGTGTTGATTTCGGCGACGCCGAACACGACCGTAAACGCCACGACGCCTAATGCCGCCACAATGGACTTGGGGATGGCAAAACGCCCTTCCGATGGCTCGTGTTTCGTGCTTAACATGCAGGCTGTCAGAAGGCACAAGAGGCAATAGGCAGGGGCGTTCCAGTGAGGCAACGTCGGGCGGGTGAGCGAGAAGAACAGAAACACGAAAATCAAGGGCAGTGCTATGCAAAGCACTAGCCGAAGCGGGCCTTTGTCCATACTGATACTCCCTTTGAAGGCCGCTACGATAGCCATGATGGCCAGTACGAAATTCACGGGGTTGTTGTAGAACAGCTCGCCGGCCAGTTCAGTGCCGAAGGTGGCGGGATTGAGGGCATGGCCTCCTACACGTTCGCCGTGGAATCGGAAGCTGATGAAGTCGTTTTGGAGATTCCAATACAGGATGGGTAGGCAACAGAGGGCTGAAATCAGCAAGGCGAGATAAAGGTAGGGGTTTTTGAGCTGCTTGCGGTTGAATAATAGAATATAAAGTCCCATGCCGACCCATAGGAAAATGCCTGAATACTTGGAAAGCATAGCGAGGCCAGCGAATAGTCCGAAAAGAAGCAAAAACTTAGGTTGCTGAGCCTGTCGAAGCACCGTTTTAGAATCTGTCGGCCCTTCGACGGGCTCAGGGACCTTGACCTTCAAATACTTGATAGCCATCCATGCGGCTAATAGCCAAAACAGCATCAGTGGGGTGTCGGGCATGATGAAGACACCCGTGATGACGAAGGCATAGATCGAGGCGGTGTAAAGCAATGCGGCATAGAGTCCCGTTTGTGCGTTTTTGATTTCTTTCCCGAGGCGGAAGACGACATAGGTGCTGGCGGTCATGAAGACAATGGAGGCCAAGCGGATGAAGAACTCGCTGTCGAGCAATAAGTTAAGGCTGAAGAGCTGGATGACCCAACCCACCATGGCAGGGTGGTCGAAATGGCTCCAATCGGGGTAGAGGGCGTATGTCCAGTAGTAGACTTCGTCGTTGCCAAATTCGATGGAGGCCGCCGCAATGCCTCTCACAACCGCGCTGATAGCCAAGAGCCAAAAGAGGATGCGATTGATTTTCTTATCGTTGTTTTCGACGAGCATCATGCTTCTTTCTCCTTGGCTTTTTTGATGAGGTACCAAATGAGGGCTACGAAGGCCACGACATAGACGAGCCAATACAGACCCGTCTGTGCATAATTGATGTAGTCCAAACGCTGGTCATTGAGTTCGGGCGAGGGATGCCGCGTGACGGGGTTGAGGTAGAGGAAATTCCTGCCGTTCAGGTCGATGCGCGTGCGGACGTAGGTGTCTTCGGGTTGGATGACGTAATAGGCTGTGGGGATGTCCACCTCGGTTTTCAGCACCTTCCCGTCTTGACCGATGAACTGCACCTCCTTCATGGTCTCTGCCGAAGTGCGAATCATCAGGGTGTCGCCAACCAACTGGGCCTGAGTGAGATAGTCCAAAGAGCGGGCGTCTTTGATCTTGTGTTCGAGGGTGAGGGGATAATAATACCAGTTGTCGAACTCCACGGCATAGCACAAGCCTTTGTCCAAGGCGTCGTAGACGTGTTCCTGGTCGAGGTCGGGCGTGTTGATCATGGTCAGGTTGCGGCACACCTCATGTTCATTTGTTATGTCGTGTGTGTCGTCGTCGCCGAGGGCATACACGCGATGGCCGTTGGAGAGGGCTTTGTCCCAGTGCTCGAAGGCGTTGCCGTAGGGGTTGAGTACCTCAAGCAGGCGGTAGTTGCTCAAAAGCATCATCTCATTCACCTTATATCCTGTCGTGAACGAGGCGTGGGCAGGCATGACGAAGCGGCAGCGTTCGCCTAACTTGTTGATCATGTGCTGCTTCATGTTGAGGTTCTGCATGAAGATGTAGTCAGGCCAATACACCTTTTCGGCTCCTATGCAGATCTGGTGCGTCTTGCGGAAGAGGCCGTAGCCATGTTCGTAGGCGGGGATATAACCTTCTTTTTCAGCGCCATGTGCGTTGATGCCCATATAATCGGAGATACCGTAATGGTCATAGCCCAAAGCCTGATACACGCTGTCGATCAGCACCTCCTTGCTCTTGCGCCCGTTGGTGAGCCCAAAATACCTGCGCGAGTGGCAATGGAAGTGGTATTTCTTCCACTGGTCGGGATTCATGTCCTGATAAGGATTGTAAAGGTATTCGCCACCGAATGGCCTCGGCTCCTTGAAGCTGTAAGTGGGCACGGAGAGGTAGACGTATAATATCACCAACAGCAAAGCGATGCCGATGCCGGCCATCACCCTGCCGAAATAGAACCAAAAGTCGTGTTTTTTCTCTGTTTTGCTCATAATGATTTGCAAAGAAAAGGAAAAAAGTGGGATTTTGATTGTTTTTTAATTTGATTTTGAAAGATTTCTTGCTGAAGGCAATTCTGAAAGAAAGAATTAGCGTATCTTTGCAGCCTAATTTGAAATCATTCTTAATAAGGAAGAAGTTGGGTCCCTGAGCCTGTGGTTGCTGAGCACAGCCGAAGCATCGAAGGGCCCGCTCCAAAATAGAAAACTATGGATCAGAATCCGAACGAAAATATCATCAGTGAAGTCACGAACAAAGAGTATGAATACGGCTTCGTGACCGACATTGAAACCGATTTTGTACCGAAAGGCTTGAACGAGGACATCATACGCCTCATCTCCAAGAAAAAAGAGGAACCCGAGTGGCTGCTTGAGTTTCGCCTGAAGGCTTTCCGCCATTGGCAGACGCTGAAGCAACCCAACTGGGCGCATCTTGACATCCCCGAAATCAACTACCAGGACATCATCTATTATGCAGCGCCACGCAAACGCCAGCAGAAGCAGAGCCTCGATGAAGTGGATCCCGAACTGTTGGCCACCTTCGATAAACTCGGCATCTCACTCGACGAGCAGAAGAAGCTTTCGGGTGTGGCCGTCGACGCGGTGATGGACTCCACTTCGGTGAAGACGACCTTCCAGGAGACGCTTTCAAAGCATGGCGTCATCTTCATGTCATTCAGTGAAGCCGTGAAGCAACATCCTGATTTGGTGAAAAAATACCTTGGCAAAGTGGTGCCTTATACCGACAACTTCTTCGCTGCACTCAACTCGGCAGTCTTCAGCGACGGCTCGTTCTGCTACATCCCGAAAGGTGTGCGTTGCCCCTTGGAGCTGTCCACCTATTTCCGCATCAATGCGGCCAACACAGGCCAGTTTGAGCGCACACTCATCGTGGCCGACGAAGGCGCGTATGTGAGCTACATGGAAGGCTGCACGGCTCCGCAACGCGACGAAAACCAACTCCATGCAGCCATCGTGGAAATCATCGCCGAAACCGATGCCGAGGTGAAATACTCCACCGTGCAGAACTGGTATCCTGGCGACAAGGACGGCAAGGGTGGCGTTTATAACCTCGTCACCAAACGTGGTCTCTGCCGTGGTGACCGCTCCAAGATTTCTTGGACACAGGTCGAGACGGGATCGGCCATCACCTGGAAATACCCCGGCTGCGTGCTGTTGGGCGACAACTCAGTGGGCGAGTTCTACTCCGTCGCCGTGACCAACAACTACCAACAGGCCGACACGGGCACCAAGATGATTCACTTGGGCAAAAACACCCGTAGTACCATCATATCTAAAGGTATCTCTGCCGGTCACAGCCAGAATGGCTATCGTGGCTTGGTGAGGGTTGCCGCCAAAGCCGAGAATTCCCGTAATTACTCGCAATGCGACTCACTCCTATTGGGCGACAAATGTGGTGCCCACACCTGGCCTTACGTCGAGTGCGGCAACGAATCGAGCATTCTTGAACACGAAGCCACGACCTCGAAGATCTCCGAAGACCAGCTGTTCTATTGCCAGCAGCGTGGTATTCCAACAGAAAAAGCCATCGGCCTCATCGTCAACGGCTATGCCAAAGATGTGTTGAACAAACTGCCTATGGAATTCGCCGTTGAAGCCCAGAAATTATTGTCAATAACACTGGAAGGCAGCGTCGGATAAACAATTATCAATTCTCAATTATCAATTCTCCATTCCATGCCCGCCCGTTCAAATAACACCCCCTTTTGGTTGCTCCTCATCGGATTGTTCCTCATTCTGGTGAGCAAGAGCCTGTTGACCGAAGGCATGTTCTTTGATGGCGTGACCTATGCCAGCATCTCGCGCAATATGGCGGAAGGGCAGGGGACATTCTGGAATCCGCATTACACCCAGACCTTGTATCCCGAGTTTCGTCAGCATCCCCCCTTGGCCCTAGGCATGGAAGCCTTGGCTTTCAAAACATTTGGCGATCATTGGTGGGTCGAGAAGTTTTATTCCGTGCTGATGTTCCTGCTATCAGGTTTGTTCATCGCCTTGATTTGGAAACGCACCACCAACAACCTCCGATGGGCTTGGCTGCCATTGCTATTTTGGCTCGTTATGCCTTTGGTTTCGTGGAGCTCGACAAACAACCTTCTCGAAAACACCATGTCGGTATTTGTGTTGCTCTCCGTCTATCTGATGATTGTCGGTTACCAACGCCACCATAAGATTTGGTTGTTTTTGTCGGCTTTCACTCTGTTATTGGCTTTCCTCTCCAAAGGATTCACTGGTCTGTTCCCCTTGGTGTTTCCGATTCTTTATTGTGCTTTTGACCAAAAGCGCAAGTGGATACAAGGTCCGATTGACAGTTTGATCCTGCTGGTAGCTGTGGTGGTGTTTGCAGGAATTATGTTCTTGGTTTGCCCTGGTTCTTTTGGCTATATTAAGGACTACATCCGACTTCAAGTCATCGGTGGAGGATTGCACGAAGCAACGGCATCTTCAAGATTTTATATCGTTTTCGCCTTATTGCAACAACTGATCATCCCGTTTGTCCTTGCACTCGTTTTGGTGATTTGCAAGACCAAAAGCAAGGTCAATTTAAAGGTCTTTGAGTTCCCACCCGACAAGGCTTGGTTCTACGTCTTCCTGATCATGGGTCTCGTGGGCGTGCTGCCCATCATGGTGAGCGTGAAGCAACGGGATTTCTATATGCTGGCAGCCTTGCCGTTCTTCGCCTTGGCTTGTGGACATATCACCCTCTCGATACTGACCTTATGGTTGCCAAAGATAACGCCAAAAGTCCATGGATGGATGACCCTTGGTGCAGGTTGCGTCGTGCTGTTGGGATTGGTCTTGAACGTGATCCATATCGGGAAATATGGCCGCGATGAAGCATTGATAGAAGAAGTGAAACAAAAGATTACTGAGTCTGAAGGCAATAATGTCATTGAGATATCACAAGAAGAATATACACAGTGGGCCAAGCATGCCTATTATATGCGCTATGGCAAAATCAGCCTAAGCCCAACCCAATAATTAAAATACAGAAAACTATCAATTATCAATTGTCAATTGTCAACTTAATAATATGTTACTGAACATCAAAAACCTACACGTCTCCATCGGAGGCAAGGAAATCCTGAAAGGATTGAATCTGGGCGTCAACGAAGGCGAAATCCACGCTATCATGGGTCCCAACGGAACGGGAAAAAGTACGCTGGCTGCGGCCATCACGGGTCGCGAGGGCTATGAAATCACCGAAGGTGAGATCTGGTACAAGGGCAAGAACATCGTTGGGATGTCGCCCGAGGACCGCGCCAACGAAGGTATCTTCCTGAGTTTCCAATATCCTGTCGAAATCCCAGGTGTGAGCATACAGAACTTCATGCGCACGGCTGTCAACTCGAAGCGCGAATACCAAGGTCTGCCGCCAATGAGCACGGTCGACTTCATGAAGATGATGAAGGAGAAGCAGGCAATGGTGGAAATCACCGAGAAACTACAGAACCGTTTCGTCAACGTGGGCTATTCTGGCGGCGAGAAGAAGAAAAACGAGATCTTCCAAATGGCTATGCTGGAGCCGAGCCTTGCCATCCTCGACGAGACCGACTCGGGTCTCGACATCGATGCGTTGCGCATCGTGGCCCATGGCGTCAACCAGCTGCACAACAGCGAGAACGCCTTCGTGGTCATCACGCACTATCAGCGTCTGTTGGACTATATCGTCCCCGACTTCGTCCATGTGATGTACGACGGACGCATCGTCAAGACGGGTGGCAAGAACCTTGCCCTCGAACTCGAAGAAAAAGGCTACGAATGGATTAAGGAACTTTGATTATGGACAACCAACTTATCTTAGCCGCCAACCAAAGCCGTGAAATCATTGAGTATGACGATGACGCTCACCTGTCATCCGAGCCGAAGGTCTCCGAAATCATCCTCAATGAGAATTCAAGCCTTGAGTTGTATGTGCTGCAGAATATAAGCAACGAGGCCTCCATCCAAAGGGAGTTCAAGGTCAAGCAGTTGGCCGACAGCCGACTGAAGATTGTGGTCATCACCTTCAACGGTGGTGATGTGCGCAACACCTATCATGTCGACTTGGATGGCGAAGGCGCCGACACGCAGGTGCATGGCTTGTATCTCATCGACAAGACCCAACATGTGGAGAACTTCCTGAAGGTGAACCACAATGTGCCGCATTGCACCAGCAACGAGAAGTTCAAGGGCGTCATCGACGACTCGGCCTCGGCGGTGTTCAACGGCCATGTGTATGTGGCCAAAGATGCCCAAAAGACCGATGCCCACCAAAACAACAGCAACATCCTCTTGACTTCAACTGCTAAGGTCAATAGCCAACCCTTCCTTGAGATCTATGCCGACGACGTGAAATGTTCTCACGGAACTTCCACAGGCCAACTTGACCAAGAGGCTATGTTCTACATGCGCCAGCGTGGCATCAGCAAGGCCAATGCCAGGATTCTGTTGATGTATGCCTTTGCCGCTGAAGTGAGCAACCATATCGGCAATGAGATGCTGCACGAACACATTGACGACATGATCAAGCGTCGCCTGCGTGGTGAGTTGTCGAGTTGCGAGAACTGTGTGTTGCGTTGCAGCCACCCAAAAGATTACAATTTTGAAATTGATTATTCTAAAATCTAACTGGTAGAGACGTAGCGCGCTACGTCTCTACAAACGCAATAAAATGAACATCAACGAAATAAGGTCTCAATTTCCCGTCCTTGACCAGCAGGTCTATGGTAAGCCCTTGGTTTATCTCGACAATGCCGCCACCACGCAGAAACCTTTGTGTGTCATTGAGCGTGAGCGTGACTATTACTTGCACGAGAACTGTAACATTCACCGTGGGGTGCATTATTTGAGCCAGAAGGCAACCGAGGCTTACGAACATGCCCGACAGACCGTTGCCGATTTCGTCCATGCCAAGGAAGCAAGGGAAATCATCTTCACGCGTGGCACCACCGAGTCGTTGAACTTGTTGGCGACGGCTTTCGAGCATTATTGCGTCGATGATGGCGACAAGGTGCTGGTTACGGCTATGGAGCACCACTCCAACCTCGTGCCTTGGCAGCAGATGGTGCAGCGCCATCATGGTCAGCTGCTTGTCGTGCCAATGGACGACAAAGGCGTGCTGGACTTGAATCGTTACGAAGAATTGCTGAAAGAAGGGCCAAAGGTGGTATCGATTGCGCATGTTTCCAATGTGTTGGGGACCATCAATCCAGTAAAGGAAATGGTTGCCATGGCACATCAATATGGCATCCCCGTAGTCGTTGACGGTGCCCAGTCCATTGCCCACCATCTCATCGATGTTCAAGACTTGGATTGTGACTTTTTCGTTTTCTCCGGCCATAAGATGTATGCACCTATGGGCATCGGCGGCTTATTTGGCAAAGCCGAATGGCTGGAGAAGTTGCCGCCCTACCAATTCGGAGGCGAGATGGTCGACACGGTGAGTTTCGAGAAGACTACGTTTAATGTGTTGCCATACAAATTTGAGGCGGGTACGCCTAATGTGGGTGCGGCATTGGGTTTGGAAACGGCTATTAAATTTATTCAAAGTCTTGATAGGAATGAAGTTGAAAAGCTCGAATCCCAGCTCTTGCAGTCAGCTATTGAGAAATTATCTGAGATCGACGGCATTCGTTTCATAGGAGAGGCAGCACATCGCTCAGGTTTGGTTTCTTTCATTATTGATGGCATCCATCCTTATGACCTGGGTACTATTATTGACAAGATGGGTGTGGCGGTGCGCACAGGTCACCATTGCGCCGAGCCGGTGATGACACGCTTCGGTATCCCTGGCACGGTGAGGGCTTCATTTGCCTTATACAATACGCTGGATGAAGTAGAAGTCTTCGCCAATGCGGTGAAAAAAGCTGCGATGATGCTGCGTTGATTAGTTTTGCTCAACTTCCGCTGTACCTTTTGATTCTGTTTTTGTTTCCCCTTCAGGCTCTGATGGCTGCTCTTCTTCTACCGTCACCATCTGTAGCTTGCCGTCTTTCAGCTTGATTTTCTTCTTCACTCGTATGGGTGCGATGATGAGCACCAATAGCACTTCAAGCGCGTACTTCATCCATGGTACGAAACCCGTTGTGAAGTACTGGAACACGATAAGCAAAATGGAGAAGAAGACAAAGAGTGCTTTCCCATACACCTTTTTCCTGAAAACTTGTATGAGGCTAAACACCAACACGGCCGAAAGCGCAAGCTGGGCAATTTGAATCCAGAGTTCTCTGGTTCCTTGCCCAGCATCGTTTTCGTTAAAATAGTATGAATCAATAAAATAACGGACATAAACAAGGGTGAAGATTTCATAAATAAGTAACAACCCATAATAGGTGATGGCAAAGCTTGCCGCCAACTTCATGGCAGTAGTGAGTTGTGGTTTTAAATTGAATATCTTACCCTCGTTTTGTTCCATGGTCAGTCTTGGTTTTGCGTATGGCGTGACATCTCCATCCTTTTGAAGTAGAGGTAATACACGACAATGAACATTACGGTGAGCAAGAGGTCGTAGACGAAGGGAGAGGGCTTCTGTAGCGGATAAACAAAGACCGATGCGTTGATGAGCATCAGGATCTGTGATATGGCATAAACATGAAGGCCCCGTTTGTTACACTTCCACATCTTGATGACACCAATCAAAGAACCAATAAACAACACCAGGAGAATCAGGTAATAGTTTGGGTTGATCTGTGACATCGCCGACATGCTGTCGGTCATGGCATTGGTGAATTCCTCTCCAAAGGCGGAGAAAGGTTCCATCATCTCATCAAATTGGCCATTGCCCATCATCTCCGCCATACGCGGTGTGGTGAAATACAATACTATTGACCTGAGGATATTCCAGCAGGCATTGATGAACGACAGGACCAAAAGAATGGTCATGCCCGTGGGACGCTTTTTATCTAGCTCATTCATTTTTCAGTATGTCAAAGCTCAACGGGTAATCCTTTACGAACTGCACGCTCTTGGCGATCTCGGTGTACATCACCTTGTCGATGCGCACAAACTCCACCTGCTTGCGGTATTCGGCGACGAATTTCTCGATGATGGGCGATGATTTCAGCGGACGGCGGAACTCAAGGGCTTGTGTGGCATTGAACAACTCGATGGCTAACACACGCTCCAGGTTTTCTGCCACGCGTAAAGCCTTGGTGGCGGCGTTGGCACCCATGCTGACATGGTCTTCCTGACCCTGCGACGACTCAATGCTATCGACCGAAGCAGGCGTGCAGAGTTGTTTGCTTTGGCTGACGATGCTGGCGGCGGCATATTGCGGAATCATGAAGCCGCTGTTGAGGCCGGGCTCTGCGACGAGGAACGACGGCAGACCGCGCTTGCCACCGATCAACTGATAGATACGGCGTTCGCTGATATTGCCCAACTCAGCCATGGCGATAGCCAAGAAGTCCAAGGTGATGGCGAGAGGCTGGCCGTGGAAGTTACCGGCACTGATGACCAGGTCTTCGTCGGGGAAGATGGTCGGGTTGTCGGTGACGGCGTTGATTTCCTCGCTGAATACGGAGGCCACATAGTCGATGGCATCCTTCGAGGCACCGTGTACCTGTGGCATACAACGGAAGGAGTAGGGATCTTGGACGTGCTTCTTCTCCCTGACGATCAGCTCGCTGCCTTTGGTGAACTCACGCACACGCTTGGCGGTGACGATTTGTCCGTTGTGGTGACGAATCTTATGCACTTGGTCGAAGAATGGCTCGATACGGCCATCGAAGGCTTCCAAAGAAACGGTGCCGATGAGGTCGGCCAGATAGCTGAGGCGGAAGGCCTTCAGCAGGACGTAAGTGCCATAGCTGCTCATGAACTGCGTGCCATTGAGCAGGGCTAGACCTTCTTTCGACTGCAAGGTGATGGGCTTCCAACCGAATTTCTTGAGGACTTTTTCGGCAGGTACGATCTTGCCTTCATAATGCACCTCGCCCAGACCGAGCAGAGGCAGCATGAGGTTGGCCAAAGGAGCCAAGTCGCCAGAGGCACCGAGTGAGCCTTGGTTGTAGACCACGGGCAGCACGTCGTTGTTGAAGAAGTCGATGAGACGTTGGACAGTCGCCACCTGTACGCCGCTGTTGCCGTAGCTGAGGCTCTGCACCTTCAGCAGGAGCATGAGACGGATAATCTCTTCGGGCACCATCTCTCCAGTGCCGCAAGCATGCGACATGACGAGGTTTTTCTGTAAGGTGCTCAAGTCTTCTTTCGAGATGCTGTGGTCGCAGAGGGAGCCGAAGCCAGTGGTCACACCGTAGATGGGCTTCTCAGGGTTCTCCATCTTCTTGTCGAGGTAGTCGCGGCATTTTTGGATACGCTTGATGGCGTCGGCGCTGAGCTCGAGCTTGTAACCATTGGTTAGTATTTCGTTTACCTGTTTGAAGGTCAATTCCTTGGATGAGATTTTATGGGTTTTCATATCGATTATTTTATGATTGTTTCAACTAATTTATTGGCATCTACCACCGTTTGTGATCCTTCTTTCATGAATTTGACGGTGAATTTCTGCTCGGCCACTTCGCTCTCGCCTGCGATAACGACAATCGGAATGGCGCGTTGGTTGGCGTATTTCATCTGTTTCTGGATCTTTGCGGCCTCAGGATAGATCTCGGCGTTGATGCCGTGTTTGCGTACCTGGTTGAGGTATTTCAGACAATATTTTTCCTCGTTTTTGCCGAAGTTGAGGAAGATGACCTTGGTGCTTTCCGACATCGTTTCAGGGAAGAGGTTGAGGCCTTCCAACACGTCGTAGATGCGGTCAGCGCCAAAGCTGATACCTACGCCGGAGACGTTGGGCAGACCGAAGATGCCCGTGAGGTTGTCGTAGCGACCGCCACCCGAGATGCTGCCGATGGCGAAGTCCCTGGCTTTTACTTCAAAGATGGCGCCAGTGTAGTAGTTAAGACCACGGGCGAGGGTGAGGTCGAGTTCGGTGTCGATGCCGAGTTCCATATTCTCGATGTAGTCGAACAGGGTCTCAAGTTCTTCGATGCCCTTTTGGCCGACTTCGTTATCCAACAAAGGCTTCAGTTGGGCCAGCTTTTCGCGTGTGTTGCCTTTCATGAAAAGGATGGGTTGCAACTTGTCGATGGCGGTTTGTTCCAAACCCTTCTCGGCCAGTTCTGCGTTGACGGCGTCGATACCGATTTTATCCAGTTTGTCAATGGCCACGGTAATGTCGACCAAAGCATCCGACTTGCCGATGTATTCGGCAATGCCAGCCAGCACCTTACGGTTGTTGATCTTCAGCGTGACGTTGATCTTCAAGGCATGGAACACCTCGTCGACGATTTGCACCAGTTCGGCTTCATTCAGCAAGGAGTCGCTGCCGATGATGTCAACGTCGCACTGATAGAACTCGCGGTAACGACCTTTCTGCGGACGATCGGCACGCCAAACGGGTTGGATCTGATAGCGTTTGAAGGGGAAGGCGATCTGTTCGCGATACATGGTGACGAAACGTGCAAAGGGCACGGTCAGGTCGTAACGCAGACCTTTCTCGCTGATCTTGCTAGCTAGCTTCAATGACTCTAAAGGCTCACCGTTTTGTTCCACACCGCTCATGAAATCGCCCGAGTTGAGTACACGGAAGAGGAGCTTGTCGCCCTCGTCGCCGTATTTGCCCAATAGGGTACTCAGGTTCTCCATCGAAGGTGTCTCGATAGGTTGGAAGCCAAAGCGTTTGAAAACCGATTTGATGGTGTCAAAGATATAATTGCGGCGCACCATGACTTCGGGCAAGAAGTCGCGTGTGCCTTTGGGAATGCTGGGTTTTTGTGCCATTCTTGAAAAATTTTTGCAAAAGTACGAATTATTTCAATTCAAACTCTTCGCCAGCCTCGGGGATGACGATATTATCCCATCCTTCCTTGCGCAGCATGCGTTTGTAGTACTTCTGGGCTTCTGGGTCACCGTGGACGATGAAGGTCTTCTTCACCTTGCTCGGGTCTTGGCAACTCAGATAGTCAATCATCTCCTTGTAGTCGCCGTGACCGCTGAAGGCGTCAATTTCGTATATCTCGGCGTTGACAGCATGCTCCAAGCCGAAGATGGAGACAGTGGCAGGCGTGGGCTTTTCCAGCAGTTTGGCACCCAAGGTGGTGGGGGCGCAATAGCCAATGGCGAGGATGCTGTTGTTGGGATTTTCAATGCTGTTGGCGATATGGTGCTTCACTCGTCCGGCTTCCATCATGCCCGATGCCGAGATGACGATGCAAGGCTCTTTGCGGGCATTCAAGGCTTTCGATTGGTTGATGTCGCGCACGAAGGTCAGGCTATTGAAACCGAAGGGATCGGGGTCGTATTCGATGACATCTTTCACATCTTCATTGAAGAGGTCGACGTGCATGCGGAAGATCTCGGTAGCGTTGACGGCCAAGGGGCTGTCGACGAATACTGGAATCTTCTCGGGGAGTTTGCCTTCGTTGTAGAAGTTGTTCATCAGATACACGATCTCTTGGGTGCGGCTGACGGCAAACGAAGGGATGATAAGCTTGCCGCGTTTCTCCACGCAGGTGTGGTAGATGATTTCCAGCAGCTGTTGTTCGGCGTTGGTGCGGTCGCCATGCAGACGGTTACCATAGGTGGCCTCGGTGATCAGGTAGTCGCAGTGCGGGAAAGGCTCGGGTGAGCGCAGCAGGTAGTTGTATTCGCGTCCGATGTCGCCCGTATATCCGATGCGGGTCATCTTGCCACCTTCGTCGATTTCGATGATGGCGCAGCCGCTGCCAAGCAGGTGACCGGTGTTGTTGAACTTCACCTTGATGTTGTTGTCGATATTGAAGTAGCGGTTGTAGGCCACACTGACGAATAGTTCCATGCTGGCACGCGCATCCTTCTCCGTGTAAATGGGCTGCAAGGCAGGAAGCCCTTGCTTGCGGCGTTTCTTGTTGAACCACTCCATATCGTTTTCTTGGATGAAGCCGCTGTCTGGGAGCATGATGCTACACAGGTCTTGTGTGGCATCGGTGCAGATGACTTGTCCGCGGAATCCAAGTTTGTAGAAATACGGAATAAGACCGCAGTGGTCGATATGGGCGTGAGTGAGGATGATGGCGTCGATTTCCTTAGGGTCGACCATGATGTTGCGGTTGGCGGCGTCGGTTTCGAGGCCTTTACCTTGGAACATACCGCAGTCCAACAGGATTTTCTTGCCATGGTCGGTGGTGATGAGGTGCTTGCTGCCCGTCACTTCCTGGGCCGCACCGATGAATTTGATTTTCATAGGCTGAATTCAAAAATTTGCTCCAAAAATAGCAAAAAAAAGTGAGGTGGCAATAAAATGTCACCTCACTTAAGGATTTTTTATAAGCCTTGAAAAGCAGACTTATTCCACCACGATCTTTCTCACAGCCTGTCCGCCTTCAGCCTCAATGTGCATCATATAGATGCCCTTGGCCATCTGCGACAGGTCGATACGTACTTGGTCGCCTTCGACATCAGCGTTGTAAACCATTTGTCCGTAGGCGTTCACGATACGGACATGGTTCAGGCCTTCGCCCTCGAGGGTGAATTCGCCCTTGGTCGGGTTGGGATAGACCTTGGTTTCAATGCTGTTCTCGCCGACGCCTTCGGTGTAGATGAAGTTGGCGTCTAAGTTGCGGCTGCTAGTGATGATGAAGGTGTAATTCATTTCTTCCGAGACAACCTCGCCGTTTTCAGTCCAGTTCTCGAAAGCCCAGTCTTCGTTGCGGACAATGGTCAAGGTGACCTCGTCGCCGTAGTTGTAGGTGCCTTCGCCTGTGACGGTGCCGGCTTCTGAGGGGTTCACCGAAACCTTAACCTCAAAGGTTTGCAGCGCAAAGTTGGCGGTCAGGTTGACGTTGTTGGTGACGGTGAAGGTGTAAGTTGCCTCTTCGGAAACAGAGAACAAACCTTGCACCCAATTGACGAAGTCGTAGCCTTCGTTGGCCGTGGCAGTGACGGTGCAGGTCTCGCCGTAGTTGAAGGTGCCTCCGCCTGCGACGGTGCCGCCCTCAGCAGGGTTGGCGGTCACATTGACGGTGAAGGTCTGCAATTGGAAATGAGCCACATAAGCTGCCGATTCGGTTACGGTGAAGGTGTAAGTAGCATTGGTGCTGACTTGCGAGCCGTTCTTGGTCCAGTTGACAAAGGTGTAGCCTGCAGCAGGAGTGGCGCTCAGCGTGCAGCTGTTTCCATAATTGAAGGTGCCGCCACCAGTGACGTTACCACCATTGACAGGATCAGCCGTAGCAGTGATGGTGTATTGCTGCGGGGTGAAGTTGGCCACTAAGGTGCGGTTGCCATTCACGGTGAAGGTGTAGTTGGTTTGTGTGGAAACCACATTGCCATTTTCCGTCCAGTTGGCGAAAGCGTAACCTGTGTTGGCCGTCGCAGTGACGGTGCAGGATTGTCCTTGTTGATACGTGCCACCGCCAGCAACGCTGCCGCCATTGCTCGGGTTGGCCGACACGGTGATGTTGAAGTTCTGCGGCTGGGCTTGGAAGTTAGCCACCAGAGTGCGGTTGCCCGTGACGGTGAAAGTGTAGTTTCTGTTGGTCGAGACCACATTGCCGTTCTCAGTCCAGTTGGTGAAGGTGTAGCCTGCATTGGGTGTTGCTGTCACTGTGCACGACTGACCTTGGTTGTAGGTGCCGCCGCCAGCGACAGAGCCGCCGATGGTCGGGTTGGCCGAAACGTTAACGGTGTATTGTTGCGTACCGCCTCCAGTGATTTGGATGGTGGCGATATAGGTGATCTTGTTGTAGCCGAACACGGTCAACGTGGCGGTGCCCGTCGTTCCAGGAGCGGCGAAAGTGATGTTACAGGTGCCGTTGTTGATGGTGGCCGAGCCCATGATTTCGTTGTTGCGGGTCAGGGTGGCCAAGGCGCCGTTGCCGTTGGTGGCATTCACAGTGAACGAGGTCGCGCTAGTGCTCATGGAGGAGGCGTGGGTCACGTTCATATTGGCGGGCGTCATGTTACGCACGGTAAGCGTCGGGTCGCCGAAAAGGAGCCAGAACTGATAGGTGGCCAAACCTTGACCATTCGAGTTGTATTGGTCAAGAATCTTCATGTTGCCGTCGGTCGAAATGCCGCCGAGGGTACGCTTGATGCTTCTGTGTTCCGTGAGGACGTTGTTCATCTCATCCTGACCGTACATGGGCGGCTGCCAAGGTTGTGAGATGTAGCTGAACATACCGCCGATGGCTCCGGTAGGCGCACCAGTGCTGTTGTTGGTGGCACGCATCCAAGCCTCAGCGAAGCAGGGTTGCGAATAGTCAAGTTGTCCGTTGTTACAAGCCACCGACCAGATGAAAGGCAACTTATTGTCGTTGGTCAGGGCGTTAACGTGCGAATTGGTATAGCTGAATACACCCCAACTTGTCGGTGAACCGTGGTTGCAGTAGTTGATGATGCTTACACCTTCGTTGATGTGCTGGCTGATGATGGCCGCGCTCGACGAAACACCTTGTACGTTCTGGTAATCACGATGGATGCTGGTGTAATTGTAGTGCAACAGCGTGTCTCTGATGTAGTCGATGTGTTGGTAGTCAGCCTCACCAAAGTGGCCACTGCCTGCACCTTCGTTCTTTGAAACACCTTGTCCAATCGAGAGCCAGGTGTCGGCGGCGGTGACGTCTCTTTCGTAGTGGATCACCTTGTCAACCTGAGTGGTGACATGGTCGGCGTTCTCGGCTGAGAAACGGCCTACGATGACATCGTTGTAGTAGTCATTGCCAACTAATTGTCCGAAAAACTGGTCAGTACGGCCGGAATAGCCTCCAGCAGCGGTAAAGTAACTCTGCACTTGAGCGTTGTCGCCCACGAGCAGGATGTGGCTGATGTTCGGGTTGCTGTTGTATTGGCTTTGGATGTAGTTTTTAACGGCATCGCTAGTGAAGCCCGAAACCGAGGTGCCAACCATCGTGACGGGTCTGCCGATCTGTTTCTTCCAGTTGACAAAAGGTTGCATGGCATCCATGAAAGCGTCGTGGCAGATGATGAGCAATTCACCAGTTTCGTCAACGGCGTTGTATTTGCTCAGACCTTGGCTGTAGTTGATGAAGTGGTTTTGGTATAAGGCACCAAATTCGGGATCCATCCTCACCTCAGATGAACGGCGGCTGAGGGTGTTTTCGCCGAGTTGGCCGTCGCTGTACATCTCAACGGTCATGTTGTAATACACGCGCAAAGTGTGTGTGACAGGATTGTAGGCGAAGGGATAGAATACCATGTTCTGTCCACGGAAGTCACGCAGGATGTAAGGATCATATAAACCTACATTCTGAGCAGGGAAGAAGGCGTCTGTCGAATAGACCTCGCCATAGGTGTAAGGCACATCGTCGGGATTGACGGTGCGCGGAAAATCGCCTTTTGATGGCGCGACCTCCATTTGGAAGTCGGTGTATTGAGCATCAATGAGGCGGATGCTGTAATGCTGTTGGTCGCCGATGATGGCCGGAACGGCAATCATGGGGAGGTTAGGCTCGCCTGCGGCAGCGGTGCTGACGGTGCGCGGAACCGAGATGATGTTGGCTTCGCCACGAGGCGTGGTCACCTCGAAGGTGTAGAAGCCCGGGACTTGCATGTTGACGGTGATTTGGTTCTCGGAAGAGGCAACCAAAGTCGTCTGGATGGTGCTCGGGGCATCGCTCTTGATGGCGACCCACTGCTGACCGAAAGTCACTACGGTAAGCATAACGAGCAGGGCGGTTAGGATATGTTTTCTCATAGTAAAATGAATGTTGATTTTGATGTGGGTTTAAAAAGGCAAAAATAGTGATTTTTCCGGAATGACCGTCATTTTGGAGCATTTTTCCGTGTAAACGCCACCGAGTCGCCCCAGGCGTTGTATAAAACCTTGTGTCCGATGGCTGCGAGACGAACGTCGAGGCAGCTGTGGCACTCGTCGGGTTTGTCCTTGACACAGGCCTTGTCGGGGTAAATGAGGTAGTTCTCGCGGAACTCGTTGGGCGTGAGGTTGGGCATGATGACATTGGCGCCAGCGAGGATGGCTTTCTCTCGTCCCTGCGGGTCGACGGTTTGGTTGGCGGTGGCGGCCACCATGTTGATTTCTGGCATCATCAGTCGTAGGATGGCGATCATCTTCAAGGTCAGTTCCATGCGTTCCTCGGCAGACGGAATTTGGTCTCTATATTGCCACAAAGGCGTGTCGGGGTGGGGGATGAAAGGCCCCATGCCGACCATGGCTACATCTTTTTGTTTGAAGAAAAGCAGGTCGTCGGCGAGGTCATCAAGAGTTTGGAAGGGTAGGCCTACCATCACGCCTGTGCCAGTCTGATAGCCGACTTTCAATAGGCTGTCGATGCAGGCAAGACGTTGCTTGAAGTTATGTTTCTCATCGTGCGGGTGAATCTTATAATATAGGTCTTCGTTTGAGGCCTCAATGCGGAGCAGGTAACGGTGCGCGCCTGCCTCAAACCAACGGCGGTAGGTCTCCTCGGTTTGCTCACCTAATGAGAGTGTGATGCCCAAACTTCCATTGTCTATCTTCTTGATTTCCTTGACCAAATAGGTGATCTTGTCTACAAAAGCTTTGTCGCTCCTTTCGCCGCTTTGCAGTGCCACGGAGCCATAGCCCAACTCATGTGCTAGTTTGGCACATTCGATGACTTCCTCGTCGCTGAGTTGGTAACGTTCCACCTTCAGGTTCTTGCAACGCACGCCGCAGTAGAGGCAATACTTTGTGCAGATGTTGCTGTATTCAATCAGCCCACGCAGGTGGACGTAATTGTCCAAGTGCGCCAGTTTGGTCTGCAAGGCTTTGTCGAAGAGTTTCTTCTTGTCGTCGCCTTCGGCAGCGAGGAGGCATTTGATTTCCTCATGAGTTAAGGTCCCTGAGCCCTGAGCCTGCGGTCCCTGAGGATTCTCGAAGGGTCGAAGGGTCGAAGGGCCGACATTATTTAGGATATCTTCAATAGACATGTATCAAAAATTTGCTGCAAAGGTAGAAAAATAGTATCATCCGAAAAAATAATTCGACATTTTGCGAATTTTTGTATGTTTTTGTGTATTTTTGCATCGTGATAGTAACATTTGAAGAGAAGTATCTAAAAGAATTATACGACGAAGGCAAGACGACCGACAAAAAGCATCGGTTCCAACCAGACGTCGTCAAGAGGTACCAGCAGCGAATCAAAACTTTGGAGTCGGCACCTCGTATTGAGACCTTGTACCAAATCAAATCATTGAACTATGAGGTGTTGAGTGGCGACAAGGCTGGAATTTCTTCAATCAGGGTTAATGACAAGTTTCGTATCGAGTTCACGGTCAGTCTGTTGGATAATCCAGTTGTAACTATCTGTAATATTTTGGAATTGTCAAACCATTATAAATGAAAAGGTTATGATTACATTGAATGGCGTTGATCCTCAAATGATAGCAAACAATATGATGCCTTCTGAGCCTGTGCATCCAGGGTTGTTGTTGAAAGAGGAGATCGAGTACCGTGGCGTCACACAGAAGCAGTTGGCGCAGCAGATGGGCGTTTCGTATTCTGTTTTGAACGAGATACTCAATGGAAAGAGACCCATTTCCATTGAATATGCCTTGTATTTGGAAGCCGTGTTGGGCATCGATGCTCAATTATGGATACAAATGCAAGCGGATTATAACCTCCAAGTGGCCAAAAGCGATAGAAAAATCAATCGCCATATCCTTGAAATCAGGAAAATTGCTGCGGCGTTTTGATGTTTATGTAATCTGAAAGATGATGACTGGTTCTATTTTTCGACTTGATGAAATACGATGCTACGAGGCGGAGTCTCCAAATTACCTCAAAGCAATCACTTCTATTCGTGGACATTTTTCATCTCTAGAAAAGGCTGTTGCTGCGATGAAGCGAGATGCTTTGGAAACATATTTGCCAGAGGAGATTTATGCGTATTTGATAAAAGAGATTGCCATTGACGGCAACCTTGGTGATGTGGATTGGTTAAGTGTCAGGTCCTACGACCCGTCAGGTCAACTGCTTGAAGAGTGTCTTGAAGATTACAATCTTGTCAATCAGTATCATGGACGTGACAAGGAGGACATTCATTTCAAAGTAGGTGACATTGTTGAAGTCTTGTGCTATAATAGAATCGATTTCGGAATTGTAGCTGCATTACCGCCAACGCCAGAAGACCATTTTCCTGTACAGGATGCCATTGATGATAGTTATCTGATTTTGCCAATTACGGAAGACCCAGTTTTTCATCTTCATATTCCTCCAACCCATGTATTTAAGTTAAATCACTTTGTTTCAGAAGAAAACAGTGCTGGGCTCCGAGAGAAATTGCGGGCAAGATGATTTATCATATTTCCAAAAAATGCCTATATTTGCATACATATAAAAAAGAAAGAGGATCAACGATTTCAAATGAATTAAATCTATGATAAGAAGTATACTAGTTTTACTATCGGCAATGTGTTTAATTGCTGTGGGCTGTACAAATAATAGCCCGAAAGAAAAAGAAATAAAACCTGACAAAAAGGAGTTGTCAGCAGAGGACATTTACAAGCAATCTTTTGATAAAGTTGCGATGGTGTTATGCTATCAAGATGGAATTCCATCATCGCAAGGATCAGGCTTTTTTATTGATAAAAACACTCTGGTAACAAACTATCATGTGATTGAGGGCTCTGATTACTTGGAGTTGAAAATGGCAGGAGATGAAACAATTTTTAAAAATGCAAAAGTTATCAAAGCTTCTCCAGAATATGATTTGGCCATAGTACAAACAAAACAAGACTTCTCCGCGTTGGAAATCGTTGATCATTCTAAAATAGAGGTTGGTTCCAAGATTTATACCATTGGTAACCCAAGAGGATTAGAGGGTACAATATCTGACGGCATCCTTTCAGGCAAAAGAAATAATGATGGAATAGAGTATCTTCAGATTACGGCTCCTATTAGCCCTGGCAACTCTGGCGGTCCTGTTTTGAATGATAAAGGAGAGGTGATAGGGGTAGCAACATTTGCTTATAAAAACAGTCAAAATCTTAATTTCGCAGTGCCAGTTTCGTATATTGAGAAATGTATAGATATAGATTCTGTTCAACAAAAAAGGCATACTGTTTCATTATCTGATACAGATGCTGTTTCCATTGTTACTTATTCGAAAAGATACGGTGTTGATTATCAACAGATTTCTTTTAAGAATAATACTAATCATACAATTAAGTCAATTAGTGGGGTTTTAGTTTTTAGACAAAATAAGGTTGATGGAGCATATGGATTAGGGTATTATAATTTTAAACACAAAGAAATTGGTGATGTTTTTCACTATCAAGTCTTTTATGTCAATGTGGATATTGCTCCTCACTTTTCTAAACTGGTCACAATTGGGATAGATTCAGAAATGATTCCTCATTTATATTGTGAAAACTTTTGTAATCATTGTGGAGAACCAGATCATATCCATTATCATTATGAATTTAGACTTCTGTCATACGAAATAGAAGAATGAGTCCATGCAATGGAGGTATTATGAGAAAAGATTGCGGTTTTGGAAAGATTTCTCTAACGATAAAAGGTCAAGAAATAGGTGAGGATGGGAAAAAACAATTCTATTCATTTTTGGAGAAGATAAAAGGTGCCTCAATTGTCTATCGTGGAGTAGATGGCAATTATTTGAGAAGAATTTATAATGCAGATGCGAGTAATATTCCTCTGCTTTCAGATTTATTGTTTCTTTATGGAGAAAAAGGAAAAGCATTTTGAGATGAAATGAAGTTTGGTAATGATATCAATAATTCAGAAAGAATTTGTTTTGAGTCCATTCTAAACAATTTGAAAAGTCTTTTCTGGATTCAAGTTCGAACAATCGTTCTGTAAACAGTCGAATGCCTACTTTTCTACAAGAAAACCAGGTCGTTATAGATAATAATCTTTCATGCAATGTGAATGATTGGTGTAAAAAGATAGATGCTTTACCGCAAATAATAAAGAATGCAATTAAGGACTATTACATGTCTTTTTTGCATACTATCGGAAAAAGTGGATATGGCAATTACTCATTTTTCTTATCCACGACAAAAGAGGAAAGTGTAGCAGAATATTTTCGTAATAATGATGAAAAAACGGTGCAATTATTGTTGGATGGTCTAATAGCAAAGGAATAATATGTTTAGATAGTTTAGATCTTAAGGATACGGTTTCAAAATACGGCTCCCATGCTTTCAATACGTCTTTCTATCCTCAGCAAAAAGAGGATTACACATAATTGTGGATTGTCTCCTCATTTCATTGTGGTTTTCATTACCACGGCGGTTTTGAAATAAACCCATATATTTTAAGAATCAATGATATGGCTGGAGTTCGAAAAAAATGGCTGCCTGTCGACCAAACTGATTTTATAAAGAAGTTATCCAAGACTAACTACAAATCATATTATGATGTCTGCGATTGTTTTTGTTGGCAGCAAAGTATTTAATAAATCGGCTCTTTTTGGGGTTTTGAGCCTCGTACCAAAAAATTCCGTATCTTTGCCGCCGATTTGAAAACGAGAAATTTTATTTTATGACCAAACCATTGAAAATCGTGGTGCTTGCCAAGCAGGTGCCCGATACTAGAAATGTGGGCAAAGACGCCATGACGCCGGAAGGTACCGTCAACCGCGCCGCCCTGCCCGCCATCTTCAACCCCGAAGACCTGAACGCCCTTGAACAGGCCCTGCGCCTCAAGGAGCAGAATCCAGGCAGCACCGTCGGCGTGCTCACCATGGGCCCGCCGCGCGCCGGTGAGATCATCCGCCAAGGCCTCTTCCGTGGAGCCGACACGGGCTGGCTGCTCACCGACCGCCTCTTCGCAGGCGCCGACACCCTCGCCACTTCGTATGCCCTCGCCACCGCCATCAAGAAGATCGGCGATGTCGACATCGTCATCGGCGGCCGTCAGGCCATCGACGGCGACACCGCCCAGGTGGGTCCTCAAGTGGCGCAGAAACTGGGTCTCAACCAAGTGACATACGCCGAGGAAATCCTCAAGATCGAAAACAACATCGCCACCATCCGCCGCCATATCGACGGTGGCGTGGAGACCGTTGAAGTGCCGTTGCCTTGCGTGATTACCGTCAACGGTAGCGCGGCACCCTGCCGTCCCTGCAACGCCAAGCTGGTGATGAAATACAAGTATGCCTCATGCCCGCTGGAGCGTCAGCCCGAAGACCCTCGTGCCGACCTCTATGCCAGCCGCGACTACCTCAACCTCAATCAGTGGAGCGTGGCTGATGTGGATGGCGACCCCAACCAATGCGGCCTCTCTGGTAGTCCCACCAAGGTGAAAACCGTGCAAAACATCGTCTTCCAGGCCAAGGAGAGCAAGACCCTCACCGCTTCTGACGCTGATGTTGAAGGTTTGATTAAAGAATTGTTAGAGGAGAAGATAATCGGATGATAAAGGACTGCGAGACTACGTGACTGCGGGACTACGAGTCGGGGAAACCCGAAGTCCCGAAGTCTCGAAGTCCCGAAGTCAAAAAATTGAATGAACTATGAATAATGTATTCGTATATATCGAGACCGAAGGCACACAGGTGGCCGAAGTCTCCCAGGAGTTGCTCACCAAAGGGCGTAAACTGGCCGACCAGTTAGGCGTGGAGCTTCACGCTGTCGTGGCTGGCACAGGCATCAAGGGCAAGGTGGAAGACCAAATTCTGCCTTACGGCGTGGATAAGCTGTTCGCCTTCGATGGCGAGGGTTTGTTCCCCTACACCTCTGCACCTCACACCGATATCCTCGTCAACCTCTTCAAGGAGGAACAACCGCAGATCTGCCTGATGGGCGCCACCGTCATCGGTCGTGACCTCGGTCCGCGCGTCAGCTCTTCGCTGACCAGTGGCCTCACCGCCGACTGCACCCAACTCGAAATCGGTGACTTCGACGATGTTAAGACCAAGAAGCACTACGACAACCTGCTCTATCAAATTCGTCCCGCTTTCGGTGGCAACATCGTGGCGACCATCGTCAACCCCGACCATCGTCCGCAGATGGCTACCGTCCGCTCGGGCGTGATGCAGAAAGCCATTTACGAAGGCAAGGCCAAGAACGAAGTCGTCTATCCCGAGGTGAGCAAGTATGTCTCGCCCGAGGCTTATGTCGTGAAGGTCCTCGACCACCATGTGGAGGCTGCCAAACACAACCTGAAAGGCTCACCCATCGTGGTGGCTGGCGGTTACGGCATGGGCTCGAAGGAAGGTTTCGACATGCTGTTTGAACTCGCCAAGGTGCTCCACGGCGAAGTCGGTGCCTCGCGTGCCGCCGTCGATGCGGGCTTCTGCGACACTGACCGCCAAATCGGTCAGACGGGCGTCACAGTGCACCCCAAGGTGTACATCGCCTGCGGTATCAGCGGTCAGATCCAGCACATCGCCGGTATGCAGGACTCCAAGATCATCATCTCGGTGAACAGCGACCCCGATGCACCTATCAACCGTATTGCTGACTATGTCATTGTCGGTACTGTTGAGGAAGTCGTCCCGAAGTTGATTAAGTATTACAAACAAAACTCGAAGTAACCATGGCAAATTATTATAACGACAACCCGAACCTGCAATTCTACCTCGACCACCCGCTGATGAAGCGTATCGTCGAGCTGAAGGAACGCAATTTCGCTGATAAGGACACCTACGAAGACGCTCCCGTCGACTACGAAGACGCGATGGAGAACTACCGCCGTGTGCTCGACATCACGGGCGACATCACCGCCAACATCATCGAACCCAACTCTGAGAGCGTCGACCTCGAAGGTCCGCATTTGGAGAATGGCCGCATGATCTATGCCTCCAAGACTGTGGAGAACCTCGATGCTTGCACTAAGGGCGGCCTTTGGGGCGTTTCCATGCCGCGCCGTTACGGTGGCTTGAACCTGCCCATCACTGTCTTCTCAATGTTAAGCGAAATGGTTGCCTCCGCCGATGCCGGTTTCCAGAACATCTGGTCGCTGCAGTCGTGCATCGACACCTTATATGAATTCGGCAACGAGGAGCAGCGCAAGAAATACATTCCGCGCGTGTGCGCCGGCGAGACCATGTCGATGGACCTTACCGAGCCCGATGCCGGTTCCGACCTGCAGAGCGTCATGCTGAAGGCCACCTATAGTGAAAAGGACGGCTGCTACCTGCTCAATGGTGTGAAGCGTTTCATCACCAATGGCGACTCCAACATCCACCTTGTGCTGGCTCGTTCCGAGGAAGGCACCAAGGACGGCCGTGGCCTGTCGATGTTTATTTACGACAAGCGTCAGGGCGGAGTCAACGTGCGTCACATCGAGCATAAGCTCGGCATCCACGGTTCACCCACCTGCGAACTGACATACAAAAACGCCAAGGCTGAGCTTTGCGGTGAGACCCGTCTGGGCCTCATCAAGTATGTCATGGCCTTGATGAACAGCGCCCGTTTGGGTATCGCCGCTCAGTCGGTGGGCCTGGGACAAGAGGCTTACAACGAGGCTTTGAAGTATGCCAGTGAGCGTCAGCAGTTCCACAAGAGAATCATCGAATTCCCCGCTGTTTACGACATGCTTTCGCGCATGAAGGCCAAGATCGACGCCGGTCGTTCGCTGCTCTACATGACTGCCCGTTATGTGGACATCTACAAGTGTCTCGAGGACATCCAGCGTGAGCGTCCGCTGACGCCTGAGGAGCGTGCTGAGTGCAAGAAGTACTCGCGTCTCGCCGATGCCTTCACGCCTTTGGCCAAGGGCATGAACTCCGAGTACGCCAACCAGAACGCCTACGATGCCATCAGCATCCACGGTGGTTCGGGCTTCATCATGGAGTACAAGTGCCAGCGCCTCTACCGCGATGCCCGTATCTTCTCCATCTACGAAGGCACGACGCAGTTGCAGGTGGTGGCCGCCATCCGTTACATCACCAACGGCACTTACCTCACCATCATGAAGGAAATGCTCGAGAACGAGGTCTCCGAGGACTTGAAACCCTTGCAGAACACCGTGCGCACCCTCGTGGAACTCTACGAGCAGAGCATCAACTACGTCAAGGGCGCCAACAACCAGGAAGTTCAGGATTTCTTGGCCCGTCGTCTTTACGACATGACCGGCGACATCATGATGTCGTTGCTCATCCTCGACGACGCCACTCACGCCCCGCATCTCTTCACCCAGTCGGCCAACGTCTACGTCCACGCCGCCGAGGAAGACGTCATCGGCAAGAGCGTCTATGTGAAGAACTTCATCGAAGAAGACCTGGTGAACTTCAGGGCGAAGGCTCAGGAAGTGACAGAGTAAGTTACACGAAGTTTTATTGAAACGAAAAACGGTGCACTTCAATCGAAGCGCACCGTTTTGTTTGACAAATGACTGTTATTATTCCACCAGTCTGATCGTCCAAAAATCAGAGCAGTTCTTGGTCTTTGAGATGTAGTCGTAGGGCATCCAGAAATAGCCCTTGTCGCCCCATTCCTTGCCCCAGGAGTTGCGCACGAGAAGCAATCTTCTGTCGTTGTCATAGCCCGCTGCCATCACGGCATGTCCGCCGAGCATTGACTCGCCTTTCTCAGGCATGGGCATGATGCCAGTCTTGGCGACCTCTTCCGACATGAAGCTGGAATATACCGAGAAACCGAAAACGAATGGATATCCGTCGGCAAGGCAAGCGCGGATGTCGAACATGTTTGCATTGATGCGCCAATACGACAAGATCTGGTTGTCGAGAGCCGACTCGTAACATTTCTTAGGTGGTTCTTTGGTGTATTTTGCACCAGGTTTGGTGCTCTTCGAATAAGTCCAGTCTTTTTCGAGGCACACGCCTTGCTTGTTCAAAGATTTGACGCCATCTCTCAGATAGGCGCCGCTGTCTGACAACACGGTGTCCATCATCACACGTTCGTTGTAATACAGGAAAAGCCTCGACAGTCTCTTGGTGTTTTTTTGCCCTTGCAATCTTTTGCAACATTCCACGGCGGCAAGCAGCGAATTTGCCGTACAACTCCCCAGTTCGCCTTGGTTAAATACGGGCGGACAGATCTTCCTGAGGTCTACTTTCGACGGGAAATCGCTGGCGCTACGTAATTTCATTGGAGCTTCGTAAACATAATCCCTCTCGTCGGGAAGGTCGGGAAGCCATCCAAATTTATGCATTTTGAGAGTGGTTGCTTTAGGTTCTAGATTTTTGTTGGTCATGATATGCTATTTTATGGTGATATAGATTCTACAAGTGTTTAATGGCTTAATGTCTTTTTCCCAAGGCCTTTTTTCTTCGAGAACGACGATGGCTTGTCCTTCGGAAAGGGCTTTGATCTCAACCAAAACAGGAAAACTCTTCCCGAGAGGTTGCTTCTCGTTGTCTTTCGATGGTGTCTTTTTGGAGAGCTGCACTTTGACGCACTCGTCTTTTGAGACGACCGACCACAAATATCCCCCTCCTTCGTGACTTTCCAACTCGAATGTGCGAGTGTCTCCAGCCTTTAGTTTGAATCTCTTTCTCATAGAAGTAGTGTTGTTGTGAATGGAACACGTGATTTGGCACAAAGATAAGCTTTTTCTGAATTGAAGAGGCTTTTATAAGGCTACTTTTTACAATAAGACGCCATGATAGCACCGTCCCTGCCAAGTCTGACGCTCTTCCATCCGCTTTTCGATTTTAGCCAACACCTCATCATATCGGAGCTTCATCCAAGGCTCTGAAACCAAATAGCGCGGTGGTACCTCGCCGGCAAATCGCTCAATGACGATGTCGGGGCTGAGCCGCTCGGCAAAGTCGATGACGAAGTCGATGTATTCTTCCAGATCGAAGAGATGGAAATGATCGGGATGCTCAAGGTATTCCGTGGCCATCGTGGTGCCTTTGAAGATTTGCAGTTGGTGGAATTTGACCGTGGTCAATGGCAGTTGTGAAATGATGTCAGCAGCATCGAGCATCATGTTCTTGGTCTCTCCAGGCAGGCCGAAGATGAAATGCGCTCCACAGGGGATGCCATAGTCGGCCGTCATGCGGATAGCTTTCTCAGCCGTGGCGAAGTCGTGCCCTCGGTTGACGCGTTTCAAAGTCTCGTCGTAAACGCTCTCCACGCCGTATTCCAGCATGACATAGTGCGTTTGCTGTATCTCATTGAGGTATTGCAAAAGAGCTTCATCAACCAAATCTGGCCTTGTGCCAATGACAATGCCAATGATTCTGGGTGTTTCTAAGGCTTTGGAATCCATGTCATTCCGTGTGCAGGGATGTGTGGGGATGGAATCTATGGGTTCCAAAGCCTGTTCGTAGATGCTTTTCAGCTCCTCCAACGGCTTATAAGTATTCGAAAACGGCTGAAAATAAGCCAAATACTTATTCGCCCTGCGATAACGCTTTTGGTGGAACGCTATACCTTCCTCGATCTGTTGCTTGATGGACTTCTCGGGCCGACAATACGATGGGTTGAAAGCCTCGTTGCTGCAAAAAGTACAGCCGCCCGTGCTGATTTTGCCATCGCGATTGGGACAACTGAAGCCCGCGTCGATGCTGATTTTCTGCACACGTCCGCCGAACTGCTTCGTAAAGTAGTTGCTGTAGCTGTTGAACCGCCGGTTGTCGCCCCATAGATAGGTCATGGCCTGGAATAATCTGGGTTGTTCAAAAACGTCTCATCCGTCAAAGTGTTGAGGAAGGCCTTCAATTGCGCTTTCTCCAAATCGGTGAGCTGAACGCCGCCGTCCATCACATGGTGCATCAGCGGGTTGATGTTCTCGGAATCCTTCACGCCTTCGCTATAGAAGTTGATGACCTCGTCCAAGGTAGTGAAGCGCCCGTCGTGCATATAAGGTGCCGAAACGGCGATGTTGCGTAGGGTAGGGGCTTTGTAGGCACCACGGTCCCAATGGCTGCCAGTAACGGCAGCGCGGTCTTCGGGGTCGTTGAACTCGTCATCCAGGCCATTGTTGTAAAACAGGTTGGTGGTCATCAAGGCCAGCCCGCCACCACCATGGCAGTGGAAGCAGTCGGCGCCTTCTTCGGTGCAAAAAAGTTCATAACCAGCCATCTCGTCTTCGGTAAGATTTTCTTCGCCTAACAGATAACGGTCAAATTTGCTGTCGGCAGAAACCAAACTTCTCACAAATTGTGCAATGGCTTTTTCCACATTGACAAAGGTGATTTCTCGGCTGCCAAAAGCTTTCTCGAACAACTCAGGGTAGTCGTCAGTCTTCTGCAGGTATTTGACTACCTGGTTGGTGTCGGCATTGATCTCCACAGGACTGGTGACAGCCGCCAGCACCATGTCCTCCAAAGTGGCCACACCGCCATTCCAGCCCAAACCGGTGCGGTTCCAAGCCAAGTTGATGAGCGGCAGCATGGCATGATGGGTGTTGGTCGGGGCACCGTATTCAAAATTGTTTTCCTGGTGATGGCACGAGGAGCAGCTGCGGATGCCATCCGTACCGTCACGACCGGATAAACGTGAGTCGTAGAAGAGTTTCCTGCCCAAAGCTACGCCTTCCTCGGTCAAGGGATTGTCGGCAGGGATGTTGTTTTTGGTGGGGAAGTAAGAAGGCTGCGACAAATAGTAAGGGGTGGCTTGGTATGTGGGGCCGTGCTCTGGAATACAGCCAGCCATACCGAGCAAAATCAAAAACAATATGAACACGGTTTTTTTCATGATTGCTCCTTGTCTTTGCCGTGGATTTGCGCTATGGTCGTTTTCACGTTTTGCCAAGTCCAAAAACCAGGTTTAGGAGCTGCTTTTTTCATGAGTGTTCTGAATGTTTCCTCCATATGTTCGCCTTTATTCATGCTTGAGCGTTTATTGTCCGATTGTGTGATGATTTTGAAGACGTCGTTACCATTGACGTTAAGCATTCTTTGCGCCTCCTGATTTTGCATGATATGACTGCCCCAGACATTGAAATCGTAGGTGTGCGGGTTGCGGAACCAGTTGTCGATGACCATGGCAAGATGGATTTGGTTTTCATGGTTGGCCTTGATGGTAAGGTCAATGGGAATCTCAACGATGAAGTAGTTTTGGTAAAACTGGGTGCATTCCTCGTTTTGCCCAATGCCGAGATGAATGGCCAAAGGCGCAAGCCGACCTTCTTCGTTCACGTATTTCCCATTTAGTTTCATGTAATGGTAGCCACCACCCATCATGTCGGGCCAAAACATCTCCGACTCGGGTGGGTCGTTGAAGAGGCCGGTGTAGTTATCGTTTTTGTCCAATCCGAAAGTGAAACGGATGGCGTTGTAATGCCCCACATTCACAGGCTTTGCATGCAGTGTTTGCGATTCCGGGATGTTGGTGTCAATGTAAAAGAAACGACAGAGGTCCAAAGTGTCGGAAACGCCACGTTGATGAAGCATGGTCCAGTCGCCAGTCTCGTTTTTCAACTCGATGTTGGAAAGGAACCATTGCACCTCTGTGATGAGAAAGGTATTGCCTGCTTCGTTGGTGTAGCATAGGGTGTCGAGCAGCAATGGACCTTCGTTGATTTGATAGTCAACCAAAAGGTCAAATTCGGCTTGCTCACTTGGTTTGTTGCAGGAGTACAAGGCCGTCAGTGCGAGGATTAATATGAACCAGAGTCTTTTCTTCATGAATTCTCCTTGATTCTTTCAATTCAGCGGCGAAGATACAAAAATTTTGCCAAAAATGTGTAATTTTGCCGACCTAATCAGAAAAACGATGGCAGACTTTAAGATAGGAGATAAAGTGAATTTCCTCAGCACCGTTGGTGGAGGAAAAATTACGAAAATCATAGACTCTCGCATGGTGATGGTCGAAGTGGAAGACGGCTTCGAAATCCCGACTTTGATTACGGATTTGGTGCTTGACTACCGTTCCATGCCTGCTCCGAGCAAGCAGCAACAGACGGTCGACAAGGTGCAGAAAGAGGTCCAAGGTCAAGAGTTGCTGAAGCAACAGCAGGCCGAAGAGGCTCGAAAGGGAGGCCTGCGTCGCTATGCTAAGGAGGCTGAGAAGGAAGGCGTTTATATGGCTTTTGTGCCTCACGAGCAGCAATGGCTCCTCACGGGTCCGCTCGATGTGGTGCTGGTCAACCATACACCCTACGAGATGCTTTACACTTTCACCATCAAGGAGGAAGACAAGTTCGCCAATGTGGACTACGGCCAAGTCGACAAATACGAGAAAATCGTCATCGAGACCATCTCGCGCGACGACCTCGAGTATTGGCTCAACGGCGTGGTGCAAGCTATCTTGACCACTGAGTCATCTGATAGTTTGTTGCTCCCGCTGAATGCGCCATTTTCGCTGCGTCCAGGCCGATTCTTTAAGGAAGGTAGTTACCTGCCCTCTGGCGTTTTGGGTGAGAAGTCGGTGATGATTTGCCTCTCTGAGCTCATCGCATTGAAGCACGGTGATAGTGATTTCACCAAGATTTTAAAGGAAGGTGTCGGCTCACAAGCGCCTGCCAAGGATTTGGTGAAGAAGGAATCGCCCATCGACAAACATAGGGTGGCTCCAGGTGAGGCTGTCGTTGACTTGCACATCGGCGAGTTGGTCGACAACATTCTTGGTCTTTCAAGCCACGATATGTTCAAGATCCAGACGGATTATTTTAAGAAAATGCTCGACAGTGCTATCGCTGCCGAATACAACAAGGTAACTTTTATCCATGGTGTGGGCAACGGTGTGCTGAAGAATGCCATCATCGAGGCCTTGAAGGATTATAAGAACACCGAAAACCGCATGGCAAGCATCGCCAAGTTCGGTGTCGGGGCTATCGATGTGATAATTACCGATAAGCAGCAAAAAGGCTAAGCACGCTTAGCCTTTTTGCAGTGAACCCGCAGGGAATCGAACCCTGAGCTAAGGAACCGGAATCCTTTATTTTATCCATTAAACTACGGGTCCTAATTTGGCTCGCAAAATTAGTAAGATTTTGGAAATTTTGTAACTTTGTCGCTTCAAAAAGCATATTCTTTAATCTAAAATACTGGATTTTAATTGTTTAAGATATGAAAAGTGGAAAACTGAAACAAGAAATCTTGGCCTATTTTTATTTGATTTTAGGCTCGGCTCTTTTCGCCGTCGGCGATGTGATGTTCGTGAATCCCTATCACTTGGCGCCTGGCGGTGTTTACGGTCTCGCCAACGTGTTTAATGCCTTATGGGGGTGGAAGATCTCCGTGTCGGGCATTTGCATGGATATTCCTTTGTTGATTATCGGTACGATTATCCTAGGACCCAAATTCGGTATCAAGACCATCATCTCAGTAATACTGATCCCCGTGTTTACTTATATTCTTGAGACATTCTGGGGATATGCACCTGTGATTCATGGCGGAGCAGTGGCAGCCGACACACAGTCCGCACTTTATTATATTGCAAAAGACGGCTCGCAGAGTTGGTTCATGCCTGATATGTTCTTGAATACGGTGGTAGCGGGTCTCATCTATGGTGTGGCTATCGGCGTCATCTTCCGTTCGGGTGCCACTTCGGGTGGTTCCGACATCATCTCCATGATTATCCACAAATACACCAAGATAAGCCTCGGAACGCTGGTGCTGATTGTCGACAGCATCATCTCGCTGACCACGCTGCTTGCCTTTGAAGATTTCCGTCTGCCCATCTATTCCATCATCCTTATTTTCATCGAGAGCAAGATCATCGACCTTGTGGTGGAGGGTGTGAAGAGTTATAAGACGGCCTTCATCGTCACGGATAAGATTGACGAGGTACGCAACTTCATCCTCAATGATTTGGATCGTAGCGGCACCGTGTTTGTTGGTAGTGGTCTCTACCAAGGTGCTGAACGTAAGATGATTTATGTGACCCTCAACCGCAGCGATTTGGTCAAACTGAAAGCCAACCTCCGTTTCCTCGATCCGAATGCTTTCGTCAACGTGATTGAAAGCTCCGAAATCATGGGTAACGGCTTCAAGGCATTGCCTACTGAATAGCCTTTAGGACTTGCTCAATGGCAATTGGGAAATACGCCTGCTCCAGATGGTGGATCTTTGCCGCCAGGGAGTCAGGCGTTTCTTTTTCGTCCAAGCTGACACGGGCTTGAAGGATGATCTCACCGCTGTCGTAAATCTCGTTTACATAGTGCACGGTAATGCCCGACTGGGCTTCCTTGGCTGCCACTACGGCTTCGTGAACGTGCTCACCATAAAAGCCTTTTCCGCCATATTTGGGCAAAAGGGCAGGGTGGATGTTGACAATCTTCTTCGGGAAGGCTTTGACTAGGTTCTCTGGAATCTTCCAAAGGAAACCTGCCAACACGATGAGGTCGACATGAAGGTCTAGCAGTTCCTTGATGAAGGCCTCACTCTTGAAATCCTCTTTGGTGATCATGCGCAGAGGAATACCCATTTTTTTGGCTCGTTCAATGGAATAGGCCTTGGGATTGTTGCAAACCACGTTGACGATTTCGACGTCTTTATTATTGGCGAAATATTCGGCAATGCGCTGCAGGTTGGTGCCGTTGCCGCTGACAAATATGGATAGTCTTTTCATTCTCTATATCTTATGGTTACGGTTTCGTTTTTGCCCAAATCGAACCACACCAAATAGCCTTCGTCCACCTTGCGGAAATCAATGGGCTTGCCTTCCACCACTATGGGTTTGGTGCATAGTAAAGTTAGACCCTTGATGGCTTCGTTGGGATTGGTCAGTTGTATGGTCTTGTTGTCGATAATCAGGTACTCGATGCTGTTGAGTTTTTCGTAATAGCTGAGGTATTGTTCGATCGTGGTGGGTAGGATTTTCTTCTCATCGCGGAAGTGGGCCAGTTGGCTCAACGCAAAATTGAAGCCAGGCATGGCTACGGCGGTGCCGTTTTCATTATACTGCCAGAAGGCGCGATGAGGGTCACTCCATGCGGGATAAACATGGGTAATGAATACATTATGGTTATCAACAAGGCGTTGCAGACGGATGCTGTCGAAATAATAATACCATTCGCGGTCTTCGTTCACCTCCAAGGTGGAAGGCGTCGACCACAGCAGGAAGTCCTTGTCGCCATTGGGCAAAGTGGTGATTTGTCGGTTGGGCAGGGCGTCGCCGAAGCCGTCGAAAGGTTGCACGAAATGTCCGTCGAAGTTATGGCTTTCCATTCTGTTTTCCTCATAGTAGGCGTTCCACAGGTAGCGGACACCATTCTTTTTCCATAATTCTGCGGCATATTGGGGCGAATCGGGCAGTAGGCCGTCGCAAACCAAGTCCTCGCGGTTCTTGTCGGGACCGTTGTTGTAGCCGTGGTCAATCCAACTCTTGGTGTCGAATTGCCTTCTCATGAAACGCATAGCCTTTGGGAACTCATCGGGTAGGGTGGTGTAGACTTCAGGCGAATGCAAGCAGATTTCAAATCCTTGTTTTTTGATGGTTTTCAGTAGTTTATAGAACTCCCTATCCGTCTTGATGGAAGCGACAAGTCCTTTGAAAAGACCGTTGCTAGTCTTTTCATTGGTCACATTGTCGGGGTTCCAATAGAACACACTCTTCGTGACGGGAATGTTGAAGTAGCAGAAGCCTCCGACGGCATCTTCGGGTTTGGTGATTTTCTCATTTCCAAAGAGTACGGCACGATGAGTACGCAGGTCGGTCCAGTCAGCATGTTCGGTGAAGATGAAAGCTGATTGGTAGCCGTCCCATACGGGCATGAGGCGGGGGAGGTCGTCGGGGACGTAAGTGTAGAGTGTAAATGCTCCTTTTAGGACATCGCCCTTTTTGATGTTACGGTAAGAGATGTCCTCGAAGAAATCTGAGGTGTCGCTACGTAGGGGGTAATGAATAAGCGGATGGTCTCTCCAATAGTCAATGTTGAAGCAGGCTGTACGGTGCTCGGTGTCTATTTGAAGAGATGAAATGCCTGTGTTATGGTAAGTACACAGATTGATGTGGTAAGTGTCTAAATCGACAGTATCGGTCTTTATGGCGAAACCTTCGCGGTCAAGGTAATAGAATGGCTGAAGGTTCGTGGAGTCGATTTGCCGGTTTCTTCGGTAAACGTATAACTCACCTTCGGGTAGGGGCCAGACGTAGGCTAATCTAAGCAGTCTGACATCTTCCTTGAAGTGCGTTTCGGTTGTGATTTGAAGTTTCAAATTCTCATCAATTTCCCACAAATCAGGGTCTGAAAAGTATACATTGATTTCAGAGACTGTTTCAATCACAGACGGATTTGTGAGTGTGTCACCATTGGAATCAATGTATTCCACAATAGGGATGAGATTTTTTGGGTTTGAGACATATGTTGGAAAGGGTAAAGAATCAACTACATTCTGATAGCTCGGCATTGTCATTGTCCTGAATTCCAATCGCGCGTCATCAAAATAGATCACTTCAGAGGCTTTGTTCCACAAATAAACCTTTATCTCGCTGCCTTGAGTATAACAGGCAGGGAAGTTGAGTTCGAGCTGCACTTGCGACCATTCAGCCGTGTCGTTCACGTAATCTGAGAGAGGATAGGCTGCCCAATAGCGGTTGCGGATGGTATCATCGATGCTCGCTACAATTTCGGCTTGGGTGTTGGCATCGGCCTTAAACAAGAAATCGAACCTGCAGTTGACATTTTGGTTAGGGAGATCCTTACCTGCATTAATGCTGAAGCCTAAACCAAATTCGTGGACGCTGTCGCAGATGCAGACGTAATTCTCTTCCGCTGCGCTGCTGTCGGCCACGATATGAAGATTGAACCAAGGTGTCATCCATTCATGGCGGTTCTCAAAGTCGTTGGAAAAGACCTGAGCCTTGGCCGTGAATGCAATAAACATGGCCGCACAAAGCAGTATGATTCTGGTGCAAAACCTCATTGGCATTATATTTTCGGCAAAAATAGTGTTTTTGTGCAGAATGCAAGTTCGCTTTCGGCAAAAAAATCCGCCCCTATATTTATATTAATAAGGTGTGCTCCTTGAACGTGCTTTGTTGCCAGCGCAATGAACCGCTTTTTCCCCTAATAATTATGTCTTTTTTGCAGTGAACCTTGTCGAAAATCACTCGTTTTTGGATAAAAACACCCATAATTAATCCAAAAGACATTAATAATTTGAAAAAATTTGTGTTTGTAATACATTGATAAACAATGCGATGTAAAAAAGTTTCAAAATAATTGAAAAAAATGTTGCGCGTATTGGAAAAAGCTGTACTTTTGCACCCGCTTTCGGAAGGAACGAGGGGATGGTTTGAGGGGAGAAAGCGAGAGTTCTTTGAAAGTCTGAGGCCAGCACAAGACCAGCGCGGCGGGAGCCGCGCGAGGCAAGGAACC
>Ga0129306_1000159_pt1 | contig 117789 bp, 117 predicted proteins | sample P827metagenome_FD_94438 | JGI IMG/M metagenome (GOLD analysis project Ga0129306, IMG submission 94438) | Capybara group fecal microbial communities from Wisconsin, USA - P827 metagenome | ecosystem: Host-associated > Mammals > Digestive system > Large intestine > Fecal | place: USA: Wisconsin...
AGCTGGCAATCCGTGAACGTTCTTACAATCATTTTCCTATGAGACCACTCAACTGGCGTTCACCCAAACAGGTATTATCTGCTTTTCCAAATGTGTAACACATCATTGACAAACCTACAGATTCCCTGAGATTCCTCGTGAAAATCCCTTGACGGTGTTTCCCCGCCGATGTAAAATATTTGGGTGTATTTTGATGAAAAAAGGCGGTGACCGGCATGCCCAAAGGCGGCTTTGACAACCAGCAGTATCTGCGTATGCAGTCCCAGCACATCCAGGACCGGATCGCCCAGTTCGGCGGCAAGCTGTATCTGGAATTCGGGGGCAAGCTCTTTGACGACTACCATGCCTCCCGGGTCCTCCCCGGCTTTGAGCCGGACAGCAAGATCCGGATGCTGGAGCAGCTGAAGGACAAGGCGGAGATCATCATCGCCATTAACGCCGGCGATATTGAAAAGAACAAGGTCCGTGGCGACCTTGGCATCACCTACGACAGCGACGTGCTGCGGCTTATCGACATTTTCCGCTCCCGGGGGCTGTATGTGGGCAGCGTGGTGGTCACCCGCTACACCGGCCAGCCCGCCGCCGACGCCTTCCAGCAGCGGCTGGAGGGGCTGGGCGTCCGGGTCTGCCGCCACTACCCCATTGAGGGCTACCCCCACAACATCGCCAAGATCGTCAGCGACGAGGGCTTCGGAAAGAACGACTATGTGGAGACCTCCCGGCCCCTGGTGGTGGTCACCGCCCCCGGCCCGGGCAGCGGAAAAATGGCCACCTGCCTCAGCCAGCTCTATCATGAGCACAAGCGGGGCATCGTGGCGGGCTACGCCAAGTTCGAGACCTTCCCCATCTGGAACCTGCCTTTGAAGCACCCCGTCAATCTGGCCTACGAGGCGGCCACCGCCGATCTGGACGACGTGAACATGATCGACCCCTTCCATCTCCAGGCCTACGGCCAGACCACCGTCAACTACAACCGGGACGTGGAGGTTTTCCCCGTTCTGTCCGCCATGTTCGAGAAGATCACCGGCAGCTGCCCCTACAAGTCCCCCACCGACATGGGCGTGAATATGGCGGGCAACTGCATCTATGACGACGAAACCTGTCAGGAGGCCGCCCGGCAGGAGATCATCCGCCGGTACTACGACGCTCTGTGCGAGCGCCGTCAGGGCAAGGGCTCCGACTGCACGGTGTACAAGCTGGAGCTACTGATGCAGCAGGCCGGCATCACCCCCGCCATCCGTCCCGTGGTGGCCGAGGCCAACCGTCTGGCCGAAGAGACCGGCGAGCCCGCCATGGCCATCCAGCTGGCCGACGGCTCCATCATCACCGGAAAGACCTCCGAGCTCATGGGCTGCTCCGCCGCCGCCCTCCTCAACGCTTTGAAGCACCTGTCCGGGGCAGGGGGACACGGCGTACACCTGATCGCGCAGAGCGCCATCGAGCCCATCCAGACCGTGAAGGTGGCGTATCTGGGCTCCAACAACCCCCGGCTCCACAGCGACGAGGTGCTCATCGCCCTGGCCTCCTCCGCTAACCAGGAGGCCAAAGCCGCCGAGGCGCTGAAGGTACTGGCCGAACTGAAGGGCTGCCAGGCCCACTGTTCCGTCATCCTGTCCCCCGCCGACGCGGTGACCTACAAGAAGCTGGGCCTCCAGCTCACCTGCGAGCCCCGGTACCAGACCAACAAACTCTATCACAAATAAGCGCAATGAGGCGCCCCCGGGAGAAGGGTCTCCCAGGGGCGCCCATACTTTTCTTGAACAGAACCGTATGCATTTGTCAGATTTTTCATCCATGTTTTTTCTTGACGGTAGGACAAGATAAGAGTACAATAACCCGGTATTTTTTCAAGCAGTGAATTAAATTGATGGAGGGATCATTATGGCAGTGAAGTACATTTTCGTCACCGGCGGCGTGGTGTCCGGTCTGGGCAAGGGCATCACGGCGGCCAGTCTGGGCCGTCTGCTGAAGCAGCGGGGCCTGCGGGTCAAGGTCCAAAAGCTGGACCCCTACCTGAACGTGGACCCGGGGACCATGAGCCCCTACCAGCATGGGGAGGTGTTCGTCACCGACGACGGGGCGGAGACCGACCTGGATCTGGGCCATTACGAGCGGTTCATTGACGAGAACCTGACCTTCAACTCCTCCGTCTCCTCGGGCAAGGTGTACTGGGACGTGCTGAACCGGGAGCGCAGGGGCGACTATCTGGGCGGCACCGTCCAGATCATCCCCCACATCACCGGCGAGATCAAGAACCACATCTATGCCCTTGACACCCCGGATACCGACGTGGCCATCGTGGAGATCGGCGGAACCGTAGGCGACATCGAGAGCCAGCCCTTCCTGGAGTCCATCCGCCAGGTGGCCGCCGAGCGCGGCCGCCAGAACGTGATGTTCGTTCACGTCTCCCTCATCGTGGCCATCCCCGGCACCGGGGAGCTGAAATCCAAGCCCACCCAGCACTCCTGCAAGGAACTGCTGTCCCTGGGCATCCAGCCTGACGTCATCATCTGCCGCAGCGATTACCCCGTGCCCAGGGATATTCTGGAAAAGATCTCTCTGTTCTGCAACATCCCGGTGGAAAACGCCATCCCCAACCTCACTGCCGACCTGCTCTATGAGGTGCCCCTGATGCTGGAGCGGGAGGGGCTGGCCGACGTGGTGGTCCGCCGTCTGGGCCTCATCTGCCACATGCCCGACCTGACCGAGTGGGCCACCATGGTCCACCGGGCCAAAAACCCCACGGGCCAGGTGGAGATCGCCCTGGTGGGCAAATATGTGGCCCTCCACGACGCCTATCTCTCGGTAGTGGAGGCCCTGACCCACGGCGGCATTGAGAACGGGGTGAAGGTGAAGGTCCGCTGGTTGGACTCCGAGACCGTCACCGACGACAACGCCGCCCAGCTCCTGGCCGGGGCCAACGGTGTACTGGTCCCCGGCGGCTTCGGCGACCGGGGCATCGAGGGCAAGATCTCCGCCGTCCGCTACGCCCGGGAGCACAAGGTCCCCTTCCTGGGCATCTGCCTGGGAATGCAGATGGCGGTGGTCGAATACGCCCGCCACGTCTGCCACATGGAGGACGCCCACTCCAGCGAGCTGTCCCGGACCACCGCCCACCCGGTCATCGACCTGATGCCCGACCAGCGGGGCGTCACCGCCAAGGGCGGCACCATGCGGCTGGGGGCCTACCCCTGCCGGATCACAAGCCACGACACCTTTACCTACCGGGCATATGGAGCCGATGAGATCAGCGAGCGCCACCGCCACCGCTATGAGTTCAACAACGACTACCGCCAGATCCTCACCGACGCAGGTCTGGTACTGGCTGGCCTGTCTCCCGACCAGCGGCTGGTGGAGATCGTGGAGCTGCCCGACCACCCCTGGTTCGTGGGCGTCCAGTTCCACCCGGAGCTCAAAAGCCGGCCTAATAAAGCACATCCTCTGTTCCGGGAGTTCATCGGCGCGGCAAAAAAGCATCAAGGCGAATAAGCCCGGTTCTCCACCTTCCCGCTCCGGTCCCGGGGCGGGAGGGTGGATTTTTTCCTTGACTTTCCTCCGTGCTTCCTCTATGATGAGGGTGTCAACTGAAACAGGTACCCTCCGGCCGCCGGGTCGGAGGATTACGCGCCGAACATCCCATCGTTAGGCCTTGAAGATGGGACCGTCGGCGCTTTGTTTTTGATCGGAGGAGGCCCCTATGCCGAAATCGCCCTCGTGCTTCCGGGAATTTGCCCGCTACTGCTCCCTGAATATCCTCGGGATGGCAGCCCTGTCCTGCTATGTGCTGGCAGACACCTTTTTCGTGGCCAACGGCCTGGGTCCGGACGGTCTGGCCGCCCTGAACCTGGCCATCCCTATATACAGCTTTATCCAGGGCTGTGGACTGATGCTGGGCATGGGCGGGGCCACCCGTTTCTCTATCCTCCGGCACCAGGGCCGGACCGGCGAGACGGACGCCGTCTTCTCCCACACCTTGGTCATGGCCGCCGTCACCGCCGCCCTGTTTCTGCTGGTGGGGCTCTTTGGCGCTGACGCCGTCACCGCCCTGCTGGGAGCGGACGAGGCGGTGTTTGCCATGACCCGGACCTATATCCGGGTGCTGTGCCTCTTCGCCCCCGCCTACCTGCTCAACGACCTGCTTTTGTGCTTTGTCCGAAACGACGGCGCGCCCCAGCGGTCCATGGCCGCCATGGTCAGCGGCAGCTTTTCCAATATCCTGCTGGACTATCTCTTTATCTTCCCCATGGGCATGGGCATCTTCGGCGCAGTGCTGGCCACCGGCCTGGCCGCCATCATCAGCCTGGCCGTTCTGTCCCCCTTCTTCCTCCGGCGGCAGAACACCTTCCGGCTGTGTTCCTGCGCCCCGTCCCCCCCTCTGGCGGGCGCTGTTCTGGCCGCCGGCGTCCCCTCTCTGGTCACAGAGGTGTCCGCCGGCGCGGTCATGGTCGCCTTCAATGCTATCCTCCTGGGCCTCGGGGGCAATCTGGCCGTGGCGGCCTACGGCGTGGTGGCCAATCTGTCCCTGGTGGTGCTGGCCATATACAGCGGCGTGGCCCAGGGCGTCCAGCCCCTGCTCAGCAAATACTACGGCGCGGGGCTGCCCTCCCGGGTCCGGGCCGTCCTCCGGTATGCCGTGATAACGGTGCTGCTTTTGTCCCTGTTCTTCTGTCTGATCCTCATTCTGGGCGCGGAGCCCCTGGCCGCCCTGTTCAACCGGGACCGGGACCCGGCGCTCCAGGCCATCGCAGTTCAGGGCCTGCGGCTCTATTTCACCGGCTGTCCCTGGGCCGGGCTCAACATCGTTCTGGCCGTCTATTTCACCGCTACCGACTGCCCCCGGCCCGGCCAGGTCATCTCCCTGCTCCGGGGCTTTGTCCTGATCCTGCCTCTGGCCTTTCTGCTGTCCGCCCTGTGGGACATGCCCGGACTGTGGCTCACCTTTCCTATCACCGAGGGTCTGACCGCTCTGCTGTCCTGGGCACTGTACCTCTTGCGCCATCGGAAGGGATGACCGCTCCCCGAGGCCGCCCATCTGTCCGGTTCAGGCAGCACGCCTCAAGCAAAAACCAACAAGAGGCATCCAAAAGGATGCCTCTTGCTGGTTTGGTCTGGAAGGATGGATGAAAAAGGAATGATCGTGAACAACGGCTTTATTCGCGGATAGACCGGTAAGAGCGGCAGCCGGTATATCGTTAATTTTTTAACCCTTGTTCTGGTAAAACTTTACCACCCCTTGCCCGGAAATTCCATCCCTAAACTTATTATACGCATTATTATCAAATGCCTATGGCAGTCCCCGTTGCGGCCCGGGCATTTTTCGATTATAATCAGAGAAAACCTGCGAGAGAAGGAGGGGGACTATGACGGAATTGGAGCAGCTGCCCATTCCCTTGCTGCTGTGGTACCGGGAAAACGCCCGGGTACTGCCCTGGCGCAGCCACCCCACCCCCTATCGGGTCTGGGTGTCGGAGATCATGCTCCAGCAGACCCGGGTGGCGGCGGTGCTGGACTACTACCGCCGCTTCCTGGAGGCCGCCCCCACCGTGGCCGAGCTGGCCGCCCTGCCCGAGGACCAGCTGATGAAGCTGTGGCAGGGGCTGGGCTATTACAGCCGGGCCCGCAATCTGCAGAAGGCCGCCCGCCAGATTATGGAACAGTTCGACGGAACATTCCCAAACACTTATGAGGACATTCGCTCTCTGGCCGGAGTGGGGGACTATACCGCCGGGGCCATTTCCTCCATCGCCTTCGGTCTGCCCGTTCCAGCGGTGGACGGCAACGTGCTCCGGGTGACCGCCCGGGTCTGCGGAGACGACGGCGACATCACCACGCCCGCCATGAAAAAGAAGGTCACTCAGGCCCTGGCCCAGGTCATTCCCCTGGACGCCCCCGGGGACTTCAACCAGGCCATGATGGAACTGGGAGCCACCGTCTGCCTGCCCAACGGCGCTCCCTTGTGTGAGAAGTGCCCCGCCGCCTCTTTCTGCCGGGCCTATCAGAAGGGGCGCACCGGGGAGCTGCCGGTGAAGGCCCCCAAGAAGGCCCGCCGGACGGAGGCGCGGACGGTCTATCTGTTCTTCTACGAAAACCAGGTAGCTCTTCGGCGCAGACCGGACAAGGGCCTGTTGGCCGGGCTGTGGGAGTATCCCAACGAGTTGTCCGACGGGACCGACTGGCCCGCCCTCTGGGGCCTGTCTCCCCGGACCCTGGAGCGGGCGGGGACGGGCCGGCACATCTTCACCCATATTGAGTGGCACATGACCGCCCTTGCCGGGGAGCTGGAGGCCCCCGGACTGCCGGACGGCTGGGTATGGGCGGACCGTGCCGCCCTCCGGGACGCCTACGCCGTCCCCAATGCCTTCCGGAGCTTTGCCGACCGGGTGGCCGACCGGATCGGCCGGCTCTGATTTTCCAAGGAAAGGATCGTCTGCCATGATCTGCCGTATCTGTCCCCGGAACTGCGGGGCCCTGCGCACAGAGAGCGAGGGCCGGGGCCGCTGCCGGATGCCGTCGGCCCCGGTGCTGGCCCGGGCCGCCCTCCACATGTGGGAGGAACCCCCCATCTCGGGGAGCCGGGGCTCCGGGACCATCTTTTTCTCCGGCTGCTCCCTGGGCTGTGTCTTCTGCCAGAACGAGAAGATCAGCCATCGGGACTTCGGAAAGCCCGTCTCCCTGGCGCGGCTGGGGGAGATCTGTGACGAGCTCATCGCCCAGGGGGCCCACAACATCAACCTCGTCAATCCCACCCACTACGCCCATGTGGTCCGGTCCCTGCTGGAGGACCATCCCCTGCCTGTCCCGGCGGTATGGAACTCCGGGGGCTATGACAAGGTGGAGACGCTGAAGGGGCTGGAGGGGAAGATCGACGTCTACCTCCCCGACCTGAAATATCTGGACCCTGCCGCCGCCGGGCGCTATTCCGCCGCCGCCGATTATCCGGAGAACGCCCGGGCCGCCATCCGGGAGATGGTCCGCCAGACAGGCCCCTGTCAATTTGGGGAGGACGGACTGCTGAAACGCGGCGTGATCATCCGCCACCTGATCCTCCCGGGCCAGGTGAACCAGGCCAAAGCGGTGATGGACTGGGTGGCCGGGGAATTTGAGCCAGGAACGGTGCCCTTTTCCCTCATGAGCCAGTACACCCCCTGGGGGGACCTGTCCTCCTGCCCGGAGATCGACCGCCGGCTGCGCCCTGGCGAGATGCGCGCGGCCCGGGAGTACATGGAAAATCTGGGGCTGTCCGGCTTTACCCAGGACCGGACCAGCGCCAAGGAGGAATACACGCCTCCCTTCGATCTGACGGGAGTATAAAAAAGCAGGACTGCCTCGCAGTCCTGTTTTTTTATTTATGATAGCTGGACCCCTCATTGATCTTAAAGGCCCGGTAGATCTGTTCCAGCACCATGACCCGGGCAAGGTGGTGGGGGAAAGTCATGGGAGACATGGAAAGCTGGACCCAGGCCTCGGCCTTGACGGAGGGGTGAAGGCCGTAGCTCCCCCCGATGACGAAAACCAGGTGCTTGGCGGCGTTCTGCTCCCAGGTGCGGACCAGGCTGGCCAGCTCCTCGCTGGAGCGCATCTTTCCCTCCATGCACAGGGCCACCACGCTGGAGTTGGGCGGGATCTTGGCCCGGATGGCGTCCCCCTCCTTGTCCAGAGCGGCGGCGATCTCGCCCAGAGAGGGATTCTGGGGCAGCTTGACCTCGGGCAGCTCCGTGAGGGTAAGCTTGCAGTAGGGGGACAAGCGCTTCATATACTCGGCGCAGGCCTCCAGATAAAATTTCTCTTTCAGCTTGCCCACACAGATCAGATGTACGCTCAGCACAGCGCCGCCTCCTTCTGAAACACCGCTCCGGCAGCCCTCTCCCGCTCCAGGCGGTAGGTGGGTCCCAACTCGCTCCGGGGGGCCACGGTCAGGGAAATGTCCCGCTCCGGGTCGCAGCCCATGGCGGCCAGACGGCGGCTGACCACCTGCCGGGCCCGGGCCGGGGTATTGTTCTCGGCGGACAGGTGGGCCAGCACCACGGTGCGGGCCCCGGATTCCACCCCCAGGGCGGCCAGCTCGGCCCCGGCCTCGTTGGACAGGTGGCCCCGGTCACCCAGGATGCGCTGCTTCAGCTGGTAGGGATAGGGCCCGGAGCGGACCCAGTCCTCGTCGTGGTTGGCCTCGCAGATCAGCAGATCGCAGCCCCGCACTGCAGCCTTCACCTCGGGGGTCACATACCCCAGGTCGGTACACAGCACCATGCGGCAGCCGTCCCCGGTGATGGAGTAGCCCACGCTGCCGGCGGCGTCGTGGGGGGTGGCGAAGGACTCCACCCAGAGTTCCCCCAGCCACACCCCGGTCCCCGGCTCCTGCTGCCGCACCAGCTCGTCCACAAAGGGGACTTTATAACAGATCTGGCGGCAGGTGGGGCCGGAGGAGACAATGGGGACCCGGACCTTCTTGGTCAGCACGGCCAGGCCGTTGATGTGGTCGTGGTGCTCATGGGTGACCAGAATGGCGGTCAGCTTCTCCGGCGGGACCCCCAGCGCCCTCAGTCCGGTGGTGATGCGCCGGGCGGAGACGCCCGCGTCCAGCAGAATATGGGTATCGCCGCAGGACACCAGCGCGGCGTTGCCGCTGGACCCGCTGGCCAGGGTGGTAACGGTCAGCAAAATGATCCCCCTTCAAATCAATTAGGAATTAGGAGCGGTGGACTTCGCCGGGACGGCCTGTACCGCCCCGCGCGGACCGCCGCTTCCGGCGGCGCCACAGCTCCTAACTCCTAATTCCAAACTTCTCACATAAACTCAGCCCACCTGGGACTGATTCTCCTCATCGGGGACCACGATGACCTTGATGTCGGCGCCCACGGCGGACAGCTTTTCCACCAGAGTCTCATAGCCCCGCTCGATGTGGTGGATGGCGTCGATCTCGGTGACCCCCTGGGCGGCCAGACCGGCAATGACCATGGCGGCCCCGGCCCGCAGATCGCAGGCATGGACAGGGGCTCCGGTGAGCTTGTCCACCCCCTCGATGACGGCCACCTTGCCGTCCACCTGGATGCGGGCGCCCATACGGCGCAGCTCATCCACATAGCGGTAGCGGTTGTCCCACACGCCCTCGGTGACCACGCTGGTCCCCCGGGCCAGACAGAGCACGGCGCTGATCTGGGACTGCATGTCGGTGGGGAAGCCGGGATAGGGCATGGTCTTGATGTTGGTGCGGCTCAGCGGACCGTTCCGGCGGACCAGAACGGCGTCGTCCTGCTCCTCCACATCCACGCCCATCTCCACCAGCTTGGCGGTGATACAGTCCAGATGCTTGGGGATCACGTTCTTGATGAGCACCTCACCCCCGGCGGCAGCCACGGCGGCCATATAAGTGCCCGCCTCGATCTGGTCAGGAATGATGGAGTAGGTGCCGCCCCGCAGGCGCTCCACGCCGCGGATCTTGATGACGTCGGTGCCTGCGCCCATAATATTGGCGCCCATGGAGTTGAGGAAGTTGGCCAGGTCCACGATATGAGGCTCCTTGGCTGCGTTCTCAATGACGGTCATACCGTCGGCCAGGGCGGCGGCCAGCATGATATTCATGGTGGCGCCCACGGACACCATATCCAGATAGACCTGTCCGCCGGTCAGCCGGCCGCCCCGGGGCACCTGGGCATAAATCAGGCCGTTGCGGACCTCCACCTCGGCCCCCATGGCTACAAAGCCCTTGATATGCTGGTCGATGGGCCGTCCGCCCAGGTTGCAGCCTCCGGGCAGGGGCACTTCCGCCCAGCCGAAGCGGCCCAGAAGCGCACCCACCAGATAGTAGCTGGCGCGGATCCTGCGGGCCAGCTCATAGGGCACCTGGCGGTTGCGGATATGGGAGCAGTCCACGTCCACCGTGGTCCGGTTCACCGTCTTCACGTCGGCGCCCAGCTCCCGCAGGATCTGGAGGATCAGCGTAACGTCGCTGATCTGAGGAACGTTTTCAATGCGGCAGACCCCGTCCACCATCAGGGCGGCGGGAATAATGGCAACAGCGGCGTTTTTCGCTCCGCTGATCTCGATGGTCCCATGGAGGGGCTTGCCCCCGCGGATCTGATACTTGGTCAAATCATGCACCTTCTTTGAGCCGCAATGGCGGCGTCTGTATGGAAATCGGCTTCAAGGAGCCAAATATTGTCTATTTAGGCGCCCAGTCTGGTCTGGGCGCTACAAATCGCATATATTATAGCACCATTATACCCCGGAGGCAATGAATTTTACATGTGGGGACTCAAATCGTCAATTTGATGGACAGCCGGAGGATAATTTATCCTCCGGCTGTCCAATTAGAAGAATTTTTCGGGCGGATTTTGGCGTTTTTTCTCAACGATCATTCCAAATATTTCCGTTTTCCGAACTGTTCCCGGGCCCGGGGCAGCAGGTCTGCCAGGTCGGACTGCTCCTGCCGCTCCAGAAGATCCCCGATGAGCTGGTTGGACACCAGAAAGCCCCGGGGGGTCAGCCGCCAGCGGCCCTCCTCGGTCTTTTTGGCCCAGCCCTGGGTCTGGAACTCCTCCAGCCGCCGCTCCAGCGGGGCAAAGTCCATGAAGTAGTTTCCCCGGTACTCCCACTCCTCAATCCCCCGGGCGGTACGCAGGCGGAGCATCAGGTATTCGCCGCCCCGCTCCCGCTGGGGGATCAGTTCCTCGCTGTCGATGATGGCACCGCCCCGAAGCACGCCGTCGATATACCCGTCCAGATCCCGGACAAAGGAGTACCGCCGGCCTCCGAAGTCGGAATGGGCTCCGGGTCCGAAGCCGATATAGGGCTTGGTGAGCCAGTAGCGCAGGTTGTGCCGGGACTCGAACCCCGGCTTGGCGAAATTGGAGATCTCATACTGGGGCAGGCCGGCCCGCTGGAGGCGGCCCACCGTCCACAGATACAGGTCGGCCTGGGTGTCGTCGTCGGGCAGCTGCTCTCCCTCCGCCACCCGGGCGGCCAGGGGAGTTCCCTCCTCCACCTTCAGGCCGTAACAGGACAGGTGCCGGGGGATGAGGGACAATGCGTGCTCCACCGTGGCCTTCCAGCTGTCCATGGTCTGGCCGGGCAGGCCGTAGATCAGGTCCAGGGACAGGTTTTTGAACCGGGCCTTCTTGGCGGCGGCCACCGCCTCGTCCACCTGCTTGGCGGTATGGGGGCGGCGGATGGCGGCCAACTCCTCGGGGCAGGCCGACTGCATCCCGATGGAGATCCGGTTGAAGCCCGCCTTCCGCAGCCGGCGCAGAGACTTCAGATCCACGCTGTCCGGGTTGGCCTCCAGGGTGACCTCCGCGTTTTCCGCCACCTGGAACTGCTTCCGGATCGCCGCCAGCAGCTCCCGCAGCCGCTTGTCCCCGTAAAAGCTGGGGGTGCCTCCGCCGAAATAGATGGTATCCACCGGGATGCCCTGGGCCAGGGGAGCCGTCTCAGCGATGTGGGCCAGCAGGGCCTTCTGGTAGGCGTCCATCCGGTCTTCCCGCCCCGCCAGGGAGTAGAAGTCGCAGTAGTCGCACTTACTGCGGCAGAAGGGGATGTGAATATAGATCCCCAGAGTCTCCCGGCCGGAGGTCTGGGGCAGTTTCTCTTTCTTGTGTCCGAACATGGGCAGCGCTCCTTTTCTTTGAGGGTATTATATCGGAAAACCCTCCCCTTGCAAAGAGGGCGGGCGGAATTTTGTGCAGGACGGCCCCAGAGTGGTTCGATGGGGATGCGTTTATGTGTGTACACTGTGCGTTGGGGCGCATCACGGTGCGCCCCTGCCCCAAATGATCCAAACTATTTTCAGATCATTGTAAAGTTTACTTGACACAAAATGTAAAGTGTGCTATACCATTATTGTAAAGCTAACTTTATTTTATCCCACGGAAAGGACGTGATACGGTGACCAATCGAATCGCCGAACTGCGAAAGGCCCGGCGCATCTCCCAGGCGGAGTTGGCCGACGCCGTGGAGGTCACCCGGCAGACCATCATCTCTCTGGAGAATGGGCGGTACAACGCCTCGCTGCTGCTGGCCCATAAGATCGCCCAATACTTTGGACTGACCATCGAAGACGTGTTTATATTTGAGGAGGATACCCCATGCTGATGAAAAACGTGACCTTTTCCAAGGACTATGACAATACTTTGAAGCTGCGCTGCCTCTGGTTCGGCGCCATGCTGGCCATTGGGCTGGTGGGCTTCGCCTGCTACTTCTTCCTGGTGCCCCAGAGCAGTTTGGGCGACCATGCCAAGGGCTTCTACCTGGGGGCCGCCAGCGGCATCACCGTGGCCGCGGTGTTCTTCCTGATCCGCACTCTCTACCTTATGTCCCACCCGGAGGCCAAGCGGAAGGCCCGCATTGAGGAGACCGACGAGCGCCAGCAGAAGATCGTCGGCGGAGCCGCCCAGTTTGCCGGACTGTTCACCTTCTATGCCGCCGCCCTGGCCCTGTTCGTGCTGCTGCCCCTCAGCCTCCACGCCTACTACGCCCTGCTGGGGGTGCTGGCCGTCTATACCCTGGCTTTCGTCAGCGCCAACCTGTGGCTGTCCAAAAAGCTGTGAGCCGCCGGGTCGAACTGCCCGTGACGGCGGAGCTGGCGGGCGTGAAGGTGGACACCCTGCTGAAAAAGCGCCTAGGCCTGTCGGGGACGGTGGTGCGGCGGATCAAGTGGCTGGAGGATGGAATTTTAGTGGACGGCCAGCGGGTCAACACCCGCTTTGTCCCCCGGGAGGGCCAGGTGCTGTCGGTCCGCCTGTCCGATCCCGAGCGGCGCAGCGGCATTGTCCCCGCTCCCGGCCCCCTGGATATCGTGTACGAGGATGAGGACATTCTCATCCTGAACAAGGCCCCCGGCGTCCCCGTCCACCCCGGACCGGGTCACTTCTCCGATACGATCGGTAATTTTCTGCTGGGTTATTACGATTCAAAGGGCGTTGAGGCGGATTTTCACCCCGTCCACCGGCTGGACCGGGGGACCTCCGGCCTGCTGGCCGTGGCCAAGCACCCCCACGCCCAGGAGGTGTTGAAGAACCAGCTTCACACACCCGATTTCCGCCGGGTCTACCTGGCGGTGTGCGAGGGGGTCCCCGCTCCCACCGTCGGATGGGTGGACGCCCCCCTGGGCCCCCGGCCCGGCTCTCTGGTGGAGCAGATGGTCCGTCCCGACGGAAAAGAGGCCCGGACCCACTATGAGGTGCTGGAGATTCATGGCCCCCGCGCCCTTCTCCGGCTGGAGCTGGATACCGGCCGCACCCACCAGATCCGGGTCCACATGGCCCACCTGGGCCACCCTCTGACGGGCGATTTTCTTTACGGACGGGAGCAGCCCGGTCTGATCTCCCGCCCCGCTCTCCACTCGGCGGAGCTGTCCCTCCGCCACCCGATCACCGGGGCGGCTCTCTCTTTTCGTGCCCCCATGCCTACCGACATGGTGCGGCTGTGTTCCGCCCCCTGAACCGTCTCAAGTTTCTGTGCAATTTCTCTAAATTTCGTCTGGAATTTTCTCCTCTATCATGGTATAATGTAGATGGCATTTTTTGCCCTGTAATTTATTCACATTAGGAGGTCGATTCCAATGTCCTATCTTGACACTTATAAAGCCTGGCTCGCCAGTCCCGCCCTGTCCGCCGAAGAGAAGGCCGAGCTGGAAGCCATTAAAAACGACGACAAAGAGATCGAATCCCGCTTTTTTGACCAGCTCTCCTTCGGTACCGCCGGCCTGCGCGGCACCATGGGCGTCGGCCTGTACCGGATGAACATCCACGTCATCCGCCACGCCACCCAGGCCTTTGCCGAAGTCATCCTGGCGGAAGGCCCTGAGGCCGTTCAGCGCGGTGTGGCTGTCTGCTTTGACTGCCGCAACAACTCCGACCTCTTTGCCCGGGAGGCCGCCTGCGTTCTGGCTGGAAACGGCATCCCCGTCCGCCTGTTCGAGTCCCTGCGCCCCACCCCCGAGCTGTCCTTTGCCGTCCGTGAGTACGGCTGCATCGCCGGCATCAACGTCACCGCCAGCCACAACCCCAAGGAGTACAACGGCTATAAGGTGTACTGGGAGGACGGCGCTCAGTTGCCCCCCAAGCACGCCGATGAGGTGGCCAAGAAGATGAAGGAGCTGGACGTCTTCGCCTGCGTCAAGACCATAGACTATGACCAGGCCCTGGCCGCCGGCAAGATCGTCCTCATGGGCGAGGAGACCGACGAGAAGTTCCTGGCCAACGTCATGGCTCAGGTCAACGACAAGGCCGTTGTGGAGAAGGTGGCCGACCGTTTCAAGATGGTCTTCACCCCCTTCCACGGCACTGGTTACAAGCTGATCCCCGAGGCGCTGAAGCGTCTGGGCATGAAGCACGTCATCTGCGTCCCCGAGCAGATGGTCATCGACGGCAACTTCCCCACCGTCGTCTCCCCCAACCCCGAGAATCCCGAGGGCTTCTATCTGGCGGTGGACATCGCCAAAAAGGAGGGCGCCGACTTCATCCTGGGCTCTGACCCCGACGCTGACCGCGTGGGCATCATGGTCAACACCGGCAACGGCGAGTTCAAGGTCATCTCCGGCAACCAGACCGGCGTTCTGATGTCCGACTACCTCATCGGCGCCATGAAGCGCGCCGGCAAGCTGCCGGAAAACGGCGTCATCCTGAAGTCCCTGGTCAGCACCGAGATGGCCCGCAAGGTGGCTGAGGTCAACGGCTTGAAGTGCTTCGACACCTTCACCGGCTTCAAGTTCCTGGCCCAGAAGAAGGACCAGCTGGAGGCCTCCGGCGAGGGCAGCGTGATCCTGGCCTTTGAGGAGTCCTACGGCTACATGCTGGGCTCCTTCGTCCGGGACAAGGACGCCGTCACCGCCGCTCTAATCCTCACCGAGATGGCCGCCTGGTACGCCGACCAGGGCATGACCCTGTACGACGCCCTCATGGCTCTGTATGAAAAGTACGGCTACTACGGCGAGAAGACCATGAATCTGGTCATGCCCGGTCTGGACGGTCTGAAGAAGATGGCCCAGCTGATGGCCGACCTGCGGGCCAAGCCCCCTGTGGAGATCGCCGGCGTGGCCGTCAAGGAGCAGAAGGACTACCAGGACGGCAGCGTGGTCTGCGTGGAGTGCGGCCAGAAGAGCGCCATGGAGCTGTCCGGCTCCAACGTGCTGCGCTATGAGATGGTGGACGGCACCAGCCTCATCGTCCGTCCCTCCGGCACCGAGCCCAAGGTCAAGGTCTATATCCTGACCAGCGCCGAGAGCAAGGAGGCCTGCGACGAGAAGGTGGCCAAGTATTCCGCCTGGGCCGAGACGCTGAAGGGCTGAGGCCAAACCGTCATCCCGATCCCGCCAAGCAAAGGCGCGCCCTTGGGTTCCAAGGGCGCGCCTCTTTTTGGGCCGCAGCCTTGCAGGGACGGTGCCGCGAGCCTTCTCCCGACGCGCCCCCTTCCATCGGAGGGCTGTACAAAAGAGGGGGCCTTTGGTACAATGGGGAGACAAAAGGGCGGGAAGCGCCCGGGAAAGAGGAAGTACCTGACATGATCCGACTGATCGCCTGCGATATTGACGGCACGCTGCTCCACAACGGAGCAGCCGCCATCGACAACGTGATTTTTGAAGAGATCCGCCGGCTGCGGGACAAGGGAATTTTGTTCTGCCCCGCCAGCGGCCGGCAGTATGGGAGCCTGCGCCGTCTCTTCGGGCCGGTGGCCAACGAGCTGGCCTACCTGTGCGAAAACGGAGCGGTCCTCATGGGGGCCGGCGATCCGGGGCCCATGCTGGGCAAGACGGTGATGGACCGGGAAACGGCTCTGGTCCTGTGCCGGGAGATCATGGAGCTGCCCCAGTGCGAGGTGCTGATCTCCGGCGCCAACACCAGCTACCTTTGCCCCAAGGAGCCGGACATCGTGGAGCACATCCGGTACTTCGTGGGCAACAATCTGGCCCTTCTGGCCGGGCCGGAGGACATGCCTGAGGAGATCGTCAAGGTGTCCGCCTACTGCCCGTACGGGGCGGCATCGCTGGAGCCCCTGATGGCCCCCCGGTGGCGGGACCGGTTCCGGGTGGCGGTGGCCGGGCCCAGCTGGCTGGATTTTACCCTGGCGGACAAGGGCCTGGGCATCCGGGCGCTGTGCCGCTCCCTGGGGGTGGAGTTGGAGGATGTCATGGCCTTCGGGGACAACTACAATGACCTGCCTATGCTGGAGGCGGTGGGCCGCCCCTATATCATGGACAACGCGGCGGCGGAGCTCCGCAGCCGGTTCCCCCACCACTGCCGGCGGGTGGAAGAGGTGCTGAAAACTCTGTGAGCCGGCATTGAACGGCACAAAGCTCAAAAAGGCCCCCGGTACAGGGTTCTGTACCGGGGGCCTTTGGCTTTTACCACGCGATATTCAGAAAAGCGGCTGCCCATTCCAGGTGCTCCCGCAGGGCGGCGGCCAGGGCTTCGCCCTCCCGCCGCCGCAGCAGGTCCAGAATGTGCAGGTGCTGCAGCGTGCTCTCGCGGATGTCGTGCAGGGCCTCCACGGAGAGGGTCTGGTAGCACTTCATGTTTTCGGTGTTGTTGCGCATGATGGACTTGATGTAGTTGTTTTCACATCGCTCCACGATAAGCTCGTGGAGTTCCCAGTCCAACTCGGAGAAGGCCTTGGGGTCCGGCGCCGCTCCGGGATCTCCGGCAGTGTCCAGAAGGCGCCTGAACCGGGCCTCCAGCCCGTCGATCTCCTGGGCGGTGATGTGCCGGACCGCTGTTTTGGCCGCTTGTACCTCCAGCAGGCAGCGGACCTCGTACAGGTCGCGGATGTCTTTGGAGGACAGGGGCTTCACATAGGCGCCGACGCCGTTCTTGATCTCAAGCCAATCCTCGCTGGCCAGCGCCCGCAGCGCCTCCCGGACGGGGGTTCGGCTCATGCCCAGATCCTGGGCCAGCTGATTCTCGCTCAAAATATCACCGGAGGCGATCCTTCCCTCGCAGATTGCTTCTTTGATTTGCTTGTAAGCCAGTTCGGACAGGGTCATCCGGTCGCCGTGTTTGGCTCTGACCATGGCGGCACTCCACTCCATTCAAACTCATCGGTCATCTACATCTCAATGGCACAATACCTGTGCGGTGACAGCTCTCAATCAGAATGAGCAAGGATCAAAGCTCCCGGCGTCCGCCGGCAGCGGGAACGGGAGCAGCCCTCAGTCCTGGATCTCCACGTACCCCTCGTCGGCGTTGACCGTGATGATGTCGCCGTCCTTGACGGTCTCATAAAACTCGGTGGAAAGTCTGTCCACCATGGGGATCTCCATGATGATGGCCCCGGCCACCAGAACGGGATCGGGGTCCTGGACGATCAGCGCGGCGGGCATGTTCTGGAAGCGGTCCAGGTGGTACAGGCCGTCCTGCTGGACCACGGAGCTGCCCTTTCCGCCGGGGAAGAGCAGCACCTTTTTGGCGATGATGCGGCCCTCCAAGTGGTGGTTCTTCTCCTCCATCATGCCGTCCTCGGGACGGACCTGATAGAACATGATGCGGTCCTTGGAAATAATGGCGTCGGCAGTGGCCTTGCCCTCGGAAATCTTGTGACAGGAAAATCTCTTAGCCATGTTACTTCACCTCTCCAGTCAGAGCGGCCTCGATGCAGGTGTCCAGGTCGCGAATCATAAAGTTGATGCCGCGGCGGCGGGGATAGTAGGCGCACTTGGGGGACTCGGTGATGCCCACCTTGCCCTTTAGATAGTGCCAGCAGGGCTGGTCGGGGCAGGTGTCGGGGATGATCTCGGCGCCGGCGGCGGTGAGGATATCGGTGATGCCCATGCGGTCGGCCATCTGACGGGCATGGCTGGATACCAGGATGTACATGGGGATGGCCAGCTGTTTACCCTCGATGTGCTTGGCGATGTACATGGCCTCCTCCAGGGTGAAGTGGGGGCAGCCGAACATGGCGAAGTCCACCTTGCCGTCATGGGCCTCGTCGCTGAACTTCTCCTCAAACTCCTTCAGGTCCTTGTCGGTGATGACCACCTCCCGCTTGGGGGCCTTGCCGCCCAGAGCGACCTCCTTGGTGGGGGCCTCGGGCGTAAAGCCCACGATGTGGTACATGCCGTAAGCGCCGGAGGTGTTCAGCTGCGCGCCCAGATTGCGCAGGGCCTCGGGGGTGATGACCTTGGGCAAGCCGGTAAAGACGGGGATGCCCTCGCCGATCTTATCGCCCATCATGCCCAGCAGGTGGTACTCGTAGTCGCTCTTCATGTTGGCTTCCACGTGGACCAGGATGTCGCCCTTGCGGTTCTCGTCCAGCAGCAGGCCGTACTCGGGGACGCAGCCGGTGATGGCGGCGCACAGGGCACTGTTGGCGCTCTCACGGTTGGAGCGGGCGCCCCAGACGGCGTTGACATAGGGGGTGGCGCTGGACTCGGAGAAGGCGCAGACCTCGCCGAAATTGGGGACGTTGGTGGCAATATAGGGCGTGCAGTTGTAGGACAGCACCGCGCCCAGGGTACGGTAGGCATTGTCGGTGCGCTGCATGTGCTCGGCGGAAGGACCGTCCACGGGGTGGGCGCACTCGCCGGTAAAGTGGCCCAGGCAGAAGCCGGGGTTGACGGTGGGCGCCACGCGGCACTTGGCGCCGGCCTTGACCAGCTTTTCCGCAAACCACAGGTCGCCGGCCTGGTTGCTTAGGGCAACGTGGGCCCGCTTGATGGGGACCATGCGGGGCGCGTCAAAGCACTCGCCGATGCCGACCTGGATCTTCATGGCGTAGGCAGCGCCCTCACCGTACTTGCCATCCAGCATGGCCTTTTGTTCATCGTTTAAAATCACTGCTTGTTCCTCCTTCTTAAAAATCGGTCACAATATTTGATATGGTACGGAAACCCAATTCCAATGAGCGGGACTGCGGAATACAAGCTGTATACAGGCCCCGCTCAGAAAAACGCTCCGTCCCAGGAGCCGCGCCAAAGGCGTTCTTTCACCATTCTCCTTCAAGCTAGCGTACTAAAGCATTTTGAGGAAAATTCCCCGACAGACGGGGACTCTCCATCCATCGGGACCTGACGAGCCGGCGCCGCGCCAGGAGGCGCCGGCTCTGTGTCTGACTGCTAAAACGTGTACCGAGGCTCGTTCCCCTCAGTCCACCAGGCTCAGCCTGGGGTTGGCCTCCACGTCAGCCAGGAGCGCTTCGGAGACCTCGATATACTCCAGATGCAGGGTGTTCTGAATGCGGATGATCTTGGGATTGTCCCGGTCAATGCCCCGGCAGCACTTCAGCGCCACCCGGATGGCGGTGGCCTCATCCTCCACGGTGCAGGGGATGACCACGTCGCACAGGAAATTGCCGGCGATGGCGTTGGCGTACATGGACTCCAGGTCCAGCTGCTCGGCCACCTGCTTGGTGATCACGTCGAACAGTCCCACGCCGATACCGTTGCCGTGGCTGGCCTTGGTAACGTCCAGCAGGATCAGGCGCTGGTACTTGGGGATGGGCAGGACGAAGGTCTTCAGCACGGAGCTGCGCCCCAGGATGTTGGGGTCAAAACCGGCCCCGGAGATGTCCTTGCCGATCTCCTTGCAGACGATCACGTCGGCCTCGGGGAGCATGATGTAGGGCATGTTGCCCTTGGCGATCTGGACCAGCTCCTTTTCCCGGGAGATCAGACAATCCGCGGGAATGGCCTCTACGCCGAAGGTCTGGTCATAGGCGTTCTCCAAAATGGCCACGCCGAAGCCGATGGGGGCCTTTTCCAGGATAATGGAAGCGGTCTCCTCAATGATCTCGGCGAAATCGGCCACATTTTCCTCGTGGACGGCGGTACAGCCCTTTTGATTGCCCAGACCGATGACCAGCATCTTGCAGATGCCGCTCTGGAGCGGGCCCACAAAGTCGGTGTGGAGCTTGACCCGGTTGATGGGGACCACCAGGTCGGCCTCAAAGGCGGCCCGGTCAAACCAGATGGGGCGGCCGTTGGCGCAGTTCCCCAGATGGACGGTGTCCACCGTGGTGACCACGGGGACGCCCAGAGCCTCCTCGGTCACGCCGTAGCCGGCCAGGACTTCCCGCTGGCCCTCCTCGGTGCCGCCGCCGTGGCTGCCCATGGCGGAGACGATGAACGGCTGGGCCCCCATCTCCTCCAGAGCGCGGACCACGGTCTCCACGATGGTGTAAAGGTTGCGGATGCCCCGGCTGCCCACGGCCACCGCTACCCGGGCGCCGGGCTTGACCAGCCGGCGGATCTCCGGCTTTTCCAGTTCGGCGCGGGTGGTTCCCGCCACGTCCTCCAGACGGCGGTCGTCAAACTGCTGGCGCACCCGGTACATCTTGGGCAGGGGGCGCTCCATATCTTCCGGCAACAGAATGGGCATGGTATCCCTCCTTATTATGTCATGTGAAAACACATCGTATTTCACAACCTGTATACAGGCAGATTTTACTACGCCCGGACTCCGGCTGTCAATGGGCCAGCGGTAAAATCATGATGGATCTTCCCAACCACAAAGCCATGCCCGGCGGCAGCCGGTTGGACGGGACGGAGCCGCTCCCGGCTACGGGCCGTCCGATTCCCGCGCGGGCGGGGTGGGCGGCTGCATGCCCCGCCCGCAAACAAGAGGACAGGCCGCCGAAACCAACGGTTCAGCGGCCTGATTGTCCGTCCTCACAGGACGATCCCGTATTTTCTGATCCGGTACTGTAAGCTCTGCCGCAGGATGCCCAGGGTCTGGGCGGTGCGGGAGATGTTTCCGCCGCAGTGGTCCAGAGCCTGGACGATGATCTGGTGCTCGTAGTCGTCCAGCAGGCTCTGCAGGGTGGCGGAGGAGAAGTCGATAGCCGGCGCGGTGTCGGCGGATGCGGCCGGCGCGGTCCGGCTCTTCAGCAGATAGGAGGGCAGGTGCTCCGGCCGCATGGTGCTGGAATCGGCCACGTTCTGGGCATAGTCCAGAACATGGAACAGCTCCCGCACATTGCCCGGCCAGTGGTAGCTGCGCAGGATGGCGTAGACCTGGGGGTCTACCTCGGTAATGCCGTGGACATACTGGTAGGAGGTGGCGTTCAGGTGGTACCGGACCAGTTCCTCCAGGTCCTCCAGGTGCTCCCGCAGGGGGGGCAGCTCCAGCATCACCGTGGACAGCCGGTAAAACAGGTCCCGGCGGAACTGGTTGTCGGCAATGGCGCGGAAGGGGTCCTCGTTGCAGGAGGAGATGATCCGCACATCCAGCTTCAGTTCCTTGTTCCCGCCCACCCGGCGGAAGGTGTTCTCCTGGATGACCCGGAGGATCTTGGACTGCATGGCCAGACTCATGGAGTTCAGCTCATCCAGGAACAGGGTGCCTCCGCTGGCCTCCTCGAAGTAGCCCGCCTTATCCTCGCTGCCGGTAAAGCTGCCCTTCTGGGTACCGAAGAGAAGGCTCTCGATCAGCGTTTCCGGGATGGCGGCGCAGTTGATGGCCAGAAATTTCTTGCCCCGGCGGGGGCTGGCCTGGTGGATGCTCTGGGCAAAGATCTCCTTGCCGGTACCTGTCTCGCCCACCAGCAGGACGGAGCTGTTCTGGGGGGCTACCTTTTGGGCGATGGCTACCGCATCCCGGAGCCTTTGGCTGTGGCCGATAACATTTTCAAAGGTATAGCCGGAGAAGGTGATCTGGCTCCCCCGGGAGGCGAAGGACTTCAGCGCCCGCTGGGTCTCCTCCATTCGCTTGATGTTCCGCTGTACGATCTCCTCCGTCTGCTCAAAGACCACGGCCCCCAGCAGCTCCCCTTCCCGCAGGATGGGGTAGGAGGTATTGGCGGTGGCAATGGAGGTGTCGTCGCTGGCCTTGAAATGGTCCACCCGGTTGATGACGGGGGACTGGGTCCGCAGGGCGGTCATGGTGGTGCTGATGCCCTCGTCCAGGTTGTACAGGTCCAGCAGGTGGCGGCCCTGGGGATCGACGCCGCTGGGAATGTGGGAGATCTTGCGGCTGACCTTGTTGAAGTAGACGGCACAGGCGTTCTTGTCATAAATCTGCACGCCCTCGGCGACCTGGTCCAAGGCCCGGGCAAAGAGGTAGGCCCGGTGGTCCTCTCGGGAGAGAAGGAGATAGGTGCTCTCCCCCGGCCCGGGCAGGAAGCGGTAATAAAAGGTATCCTCATCCCAGCGGAAGGAGCCGGACTCCTGCCCGGCGTGAAGAGGAAACACCGAGGCGGCCCGCCGCCGCCGGGCCACCCAGCTTTCGAAGAGCAGGTGGTAGAGTTTTTTCGCCTCTTCACTGCCCCAGGCCACCGTCTGAAAGCGGCCGTCCAGGTCCAGCGTAAACAATACGTCATAAAAATCCATGGAATGCCTCCTGATCCGCAGTGTGCATGGTACCAGTGTAAAAAATCAGGAGGAAAAAGTCAAGGATAATGCAAAAAATATTTGCGTAGTGCAAAATATAATTGCACTTCAAGGGGGACAGCAGCGCGAAAAATGCGGAAACCCGCCTTTCAAAAACTGTCTGACTGCATAAAATGGGTAGATTGAAACTGTAAAAAAGAAACAAAATTTGAGGGGGACCCACGTTTTAAAAAGAGTTGGCCCGTCCCTTGCTTATAAATATAGGCAGCGACAAAGAAAGGAGGGTATGACGGCAAACTCACCGTCATACGGAGAAAAACATGAAACCTGAAGCAAACAAAAAGCCGATCCGCTGGAACGTATTTGTCCCCTGTTTCCTGGTCATCGGCGGCGCTGCCCTGCTGGGCATCATCAACAACGAGTGGCTGACCAGCGTCACCAGCAGCATCTTCGGCTGGTCCCTGAGCACCTTTGGCTGGCTGTATCAGATCGTGGCCATGGTCACCCTGCTGCTGGCCGTCCTGCTGACCTTTACCAAGGTGGGCAAGATCCGCTTCGGCGGCCCTGAGGCCAAGGCCAAGTATTCCTTCGGCTCCTGGTTTGCCATGACCCTTACCGGCGGCATCGCCACCGGCCTGATCACCTACGGCGTCAACGAGGTGCTGATCTACTTCGGCAACATCTACGGCGAGCTGGACGCCCTGGGCATTCAGCCCCTCAGCGACGAGGCAGCCTGGTTCTCCATGGGCCGCTGCTTCTACAACTGGACCTTTATCCCCTACGCCATGTACGCCCTGTCCGGCGTGCTCATCGCCTACATGTACTTCAACCGCAAGAAGGACCTGTCCGTGGCCGCCTCCCTCACCCCCCTGTTCGGTGACAAGGTGACCAAGGGTATCTGGGTGGTTCTGGTGGACGTGCTGTCCGTCCTGGCTATCGCTCTGGGTCTGGCCGCCTCTCTGGGCGCCGGCCTGGCTCTGATCGGCACCGGCCTCCATGCCGCCTACGGCGTGGCCCAGGGCCCCATCGTCTGGTTCGCTCTGACCGCCATCATCACCATCACCTTCACCGTGGCTTCCGTCACCGGCATCGACAAGGGCATCAAGTGGCTGGCCGGTCTGACTTCCAAGATCTTCTATGTCCTGCTGATCCTGCTGTTCATCATTGGCCCCACCGTCTATATCCTGAACATGGCCAATGTGGGTCTGGGCTACTGGCTGGACCGCTTCTGGACCTGGGGCTTTGACCCCTACACCGTGGGCGGCTCCGCTCTGGTCACCTGGTGGACCATGTATGACTGGGCCATCTGGATCGCCTACGCTCCCCTGATGGGCATCTTCTTCGCCATCATCGCCTATGGCCGCACCATCCGTCAGTTCCTCATCGTCAACTGGATCCTGCCCGCTTCCTTTGGCTTTGTGTGGTTCGCCATCTGGGGCGGCACCGCTCTCCACTGGCAGATCGCCGGCAAGGCCGACATCATTGCCGCCATCAACGAGGGAGGCGCCGTGGCCGGTATCTGGGAGTTCCTGAAGCAGATCCCCCTGGGCATGATCATTATCCCGGTCATTATCCTGGCTCTGATCGCCGCCTTCTCCACCACCGCCGACACCATGTCCACCACCATCGCCGCTCTGTGCACCAAGGGCGCCCGTCATGACGAAGAGCCCGCCGTGTGGCAGAAGATCGTCTGGGGCGTGTCCATCGGTCTGATCGCCTGCATCATGGTCGCCTTCGGCGGCGGCGCTCAGGGCGTGGACGGCGTGAAGTACCTGGCTGCCTGCGGCGGCTTCGTGGTGCTGATCGTCTTCATTCTTCAGGTTGCGGCTGCCTTCAAGGTGTTCTTCTTCGATCCCGAGACCAAGAAGGACATCGTGGACAGCGTGGACCAGATCGAGGAGTAAGCGGGAACCATCCCGCGTTTCGCAACAATGCTGGAGGTCAGGTTGAATCATGAACGAGATCAAGAAAATCGTATTGGGTGATCCCATCACCCTGGAGGACTTTGTGGCGGTGGCCCGTTTCGGGGCCAAGGTGGAGTTTTCCCCCGCCTACTGTGAGCGGGTGAACCGCTCCCGCACCCTGGTGGAGGGCTGGGTCGCCGAGGAGAGAGTGATGTACGGCGTCACCACCGGCTTCGGCGCCCTGTGCACCAAGGCCATCGGAAAAGAGGACACCGCCCAGCTCCAGGAAAATATCCTGCTGTCCCACTCCGTCTCCGTGGGCGAGCCTCTGAGCGTGGAGCGGGTCCGGGGCATCATGCTCATGGTGCTTCAGAATCTGGGCCAGGGCTACAGCGGCGTCCGGCTGTCCGTGCTGGAGCGCTACCGCGACTTCCTGAACCTGGGTCTGACCCCCTGGGCTCCCGGTGACGGCAGCGTGGGCTATCTGTCCCCCGAGGCCCACATGGCTCTGGTCCTGCTGGGCAAGGGCAAGGCCTACTGGCAGGGCGAGCTGATCCCCGGCGACCAGGCTCTGGCCAAGGCTGGTCTGGAGCCCATGGTCCTCAGCTCCAAGGAGGGCCTGGCCCTGGTGTCCGGCACCACCTCCGCCACCGCCATGGCGGCCCTGGCTCTGTATGATATGCAGCAGGCGGCCAAGTCCGCCGATGTCATCGGCGCCATATCTCTGGAGGCTCTGAAGGGCGTAATGAACGCCTTTGACGAGCGGGTCATGTCCGTGCGTCCCCACCAGGACCAGGCGGACACCGCTGAGAACGTCCGCCGCATCCTCAGCGATTCCGGCATCATGAAGAAGTACGAGGGCAGCCGGGTGCAGGACGCTCTGTCCCTGCGCTGCATTCCCCAGCTCCACGGCGCGGCCAAGAAGACCCTGGCCGACGCCCGCAAGACCATCGAGATCGAGATCAACTCCTGCTGCGACAACCCCATCCTCTGGCCTGAGGAGGGCAACGAGGACGTGATCTCCGCCTGCAACGCGGACTCCGCCTATGTGGGTATGGAGATGGACAGCGCCTGCATCGCCGCCGTGTCTCTGGCTAAGATGTCCGAGCGTCGGAACAACCGCATCGTGGACGGCTCCCTGTCCGGCTACCCCTGGTTCTGCATCAAGGAGCCCGGTCTGAACTCCGGTCTGATGATCCCCCAGTACGCCCAGGCCGGTCTGATCAACGAGATGCGCGGTCTGGCCACCCCCTCCACCATCGACAACACCCCCACCTGCGGCAACCAGGAGGACTATGTGGCCATGGGCTACTACGCCTGCAAGAAGGCCGGCCCCATGGCGGAAAAGCTGGAGTACGTACTGGCCATGGAGCTGCTGTCCGCCTTCCAGGTCCAGCAGTTTGTGGACCCCGACGTGGCCCGCAGCTCCGCCACCGCTGCCGTGCTGGCCGAGATTGGAGCCCATGTCCCCGTTATGGAGCAGGATATGCTCCTCTACCCCCACATTGAGTACCTGAAGGACTTTATCCACTCCGGAGAGCTGCTCCGGGTGGCGGAATCTGTGACAGGAGCGCTGAAGTAATATGAAGAAACAGATAGAACGCGTGGAGATCGACCTGAAGAAGATTTTTTTGACGCCCCCCAACACCAACCGCGAGCGGATCACCCTGCTGGTCATGATGGTGGTGCTGTTCGTCATGTTCTTCGGTCCCATCTGCTTTACGGACATTCCGCCGGTCAAGGCCATCGCTCTGGCCAGCCTGCCCACTCTGTCCATCTCCTGGGGCTGGATCGTGCTGCTGCGTTCTCTGTTCCGGAAATCTGACTTCTGCCGCTGAATCATGTGACGAAACAAAGGGCCGCACCTTTTGGTGCGGCCCTTTCCCTGTTAAAAACCTTCTGCTTGAGGCGCAGCGCGGCAGAGCAGACGCGGCGGCATTTTGAGGCCCAACAAAAATTGAGGCGGAGGGATGGCTTGAAGAGAGCGGTCTGATTTGCTATAATCGGCTTAATATGACAGGGAGGGATCCCGATGGAACTGATACAAAGCCAGGTACAGCGCCTCAGCCAGCAGCAGCTGCAGGGTGTGGAGCTGCTCCAGATGAGCGCCCAGGAGCTGGAGTCCTATCTCCGGGAGCTGTCCCAGGAGAATCCGGTGGTGGAGCTGGAGGAGCACTTCGCCCCTGCCCAGGAGTCGCCTCGGGAGGAGGACTTGCTGCGCCGCCTGCGCTGGCTGGAGGACAACGACCGCCAGAACCACTACTACCAGCACATAGATGAGGAGGAGCTGGACCCCCTGGTTCGGGTCAGTGGGACAGGCGGGCTGGAGGAGACTCTGGTTCGGTTTATTTCCCGCCAGCTGGACCGGCTGGGGGTGGAAGAGGAGCTGGACCGCGCCGTCCGTTACCTGGCCGCCTGTCTGGATGGGGGCGGCTACCTGCGCTTTTCCCTGGAGGAGCTGTCCGGCCAGACCGGCATTCCCCTGAGCCGAATGAAGCAGGCCCTGGCCCTTCTTCACAGTCTGGAGCCCGCCGGGGTAGGGGCCGCCGACCTGTCCCAGTGTCTGGAACTGCAGCTGCTGCGGATCGGAGAGGAGGGCCCCGCCCTGGCCATCGTCCGGGACCATCTGGAGGCTCTGGCCAAGCGCCACTATCGGGCCATTGCCTCCGCTCTGGGGATCACGGTGGAGCAGGTCCGGGAGGCGGAGGGGATCATCCGGGAACTGGAGCCCCGCCCCGGCGCCGTCTTTGAGCAGCCGGAGCAGGTGGCCTACATCCAGCCCGACGTGTTTGTTGCGGAGGAGGAGGGCCGGTTCGTGGCCAGGACCCGGGGCGGGGAGCGCCCGCCCTTCCGGATCAGCGCCTATTACCGGGACCTGCTGTCCCAGTCGGGGGAGCAGGAGGTGCGGGAGTATCTGACCGGAAAGCTCCGCCAGGCCGAGGGGGTGCTGTGGGCCATCGGACAGCGGGAGCGCACCCTGCTGCGCTGCGCCCAGGCCATCACCGAGCGCCAGCAGGACTTCTTCCGGTTGGGTCCCCAGGCGCTGGTCCCCCTGCGGATGGCCGACGTTGCCCAGGAGCTGGGCGTCCATGAATCCACTGTCAGCCGGAGCATCCGGGAAAAATATCTCCAGTGCGCCCGTGGGGTGTACCCTATGAGCTACTTCTTCTCCCGCAGCGCCACGGCGGACCAGTCCGGAACGGCGGTGGGAGGGACCGCGGCCCGGGCGCTGCTGAAGCAGCTGCTGGACCAGGAGGACAAGAGCCGCCCCCTGTCGGACCAGAAGCTGAGTGAGGAGATGGAGCGGCAGGGCTGTCCCATCTCCCGCCGCACGGTGGCCAAGTACCGGGAGGAAATGAACATCCCCGGCGCCTCCGGCCGGAAGCGGTGAGGGCTTCTCTTATCCATATCAAAACGATCCAAAAAAACGCCTGTCCCGAAGCGGGACAGGCGTTCTTTTCAGTCGGTGGTTGTGTCAGTAGCCGGATCAGTTGGAGGCGGTATCCAGGTCCTTGTCGCCGCCCCAGATCATGTTCTTGCGCAGCTCCTCGCCCACGATCTCCATCTGGTGCTTGGCCAGGTTGGCCCGCTTGGAGTTGAAGAAGGTGCGGCCGTTCTTGTTCTCGGCGATCCACTTGCCGGCGAAGGTGCCGTCCTGGATGTCGTTCAAAACAGCCTTCATGTTCTTCTTGGTCTCCTCATAGGGCAGAACACGGGGACCGGAGACATACTCGCCGTACTCGGCGGTGTCGGAGATGGAGTAGTTCATGGCAGCCACGCCGCCCTTGTTGATCAGGTCGATGATGAGCTTCATCTCGTGGATGCACTCGAAGTAGGCGTTCTCGGGCTCGTAGCCGGCCTCCACCAGAGTCTCGAAGCCGCACTTCATCAGCTCCACCACGCCGCCGCACAGCACGGCCTGCTCGCCGAACAGGTCGGTCTCGGTCTCGTCATGGAAGGTGGTCTCCATCACGCCGGCCCGTGCGCCGCCGATGCCGGCGATGTAGGCCAGAGCGATCTTATAGGCGTCGCCGGTGGCGTTCTGCTCCACGGCCACCAGGCAGGGCACGCCCTTGCCGGCCACATAGGTGGAACGGACGGTGTGGCCGGGACCCTTGGGGGCAGCCATGAACACGTCCACGCCCTTGGGGGGCACGATCTGCTGGTAGCGGATGTTGAAGCCGTGGGCGAAAGCCAGGGCCTTGCCCTCGGTCATGTAGGGGGCGATGGACTTCTTATAGACGTCGGCCTGGACCTCGTCGTTGATGAGCATCATGACGATGTCGCCCCACTGGGCGGCCTCTTCCACGGTCATGACCTTCAGACCGGCCTTCTCCACGTTGGCCCAGTTCTTGGAGCCGGCGCGCAGACCCACGCAGACGTCGCAGCCGGAGTCCTTCAGGTTCAGCGCGTGGGCGTGACCCTGGGAGCCGTAGCCGATGATCGCGATCTTCTTGCCGTCCAGATACTTGATGTCACAGTCCTTCTCATAATACATTTTTGCCATAGTTGTATTCCTCCTTGAGTTTATTGTCATCATATATAGTGCTGCGCCCTCTTTCGATGGCGAGTGTACCCGTTTTCGCAATTTCCAGAATGCCGAAGTCCTCCAGCAGGCCAATGAGGGCGGAGGTCTTGTCCTTGTCCCCGAAGATGGCCACCGTCAGCGACTCCCGGCTCACGTCGATGATGTTGGCCCGGAAGACGTTGGCCATCTGAATGACCTCGTCCCTGGCCCCCCGGTCGGCCGCCTTCACCTTGATGAGGGCGAACTCCCGCTGGATGGAGGTGGCCTCGTCCAGCAGCTTCACCGCCTTCACCGGGATCAGCTTCCGGCACTGGGCGGCGATCTGGGAGATCATCAGCTCGTCGGCCAGCAGCACGATGGTGATGCGGGTGATGCCGGGCTTGTCCGTCTCACCGGAGACGATGGACTCAATGTTATACCCCTTCCGGGAGAACAGGCGGGCCACCTGGCTCAGCACCCCGGGGATATCCTGGACCAGGATGGCCAGGGTGTACAGCTTCTTTTCGGTATCGAATTCCTTTTTCACGCGGTCCACCCCCTTATCTCAGCAAAAAGTCGGTGATGTGGGCGCCGCCGGCCACCATGGGCCGGACCATCTCGTCCATATCCAGCCGGCAGTCGATGACGCAGCCGCAGCCGGCCTCCATGGCGGAGCGGAAGGCGTCCTCCATCTCCGCCCGGTTGGTGACCCGGAAGCCCTTCAGACCGTAGGCCTCCGCCAGCTTGACAAAGTCGGGGCCGCGGTCCAGGGTGGTCTCGGAGAAGCGCTGGTGATAGATCAGGTTCTGCCACTGGCGGACCATGCCCAGACAGCCGTTGTTGAAGATGACGGTGATGATGGGCAGGCCGTAGTGCTGGACGGTGGACAGCTCATGACAGTTCATGCGGAAGCAGCCGTCGCCGGTGGTGTGGACCACCAGCTTGTCCGGGTTGCCCATCTTGGCCCCGATGGCGGCCCCCAGGCCGAAGCCCATGGTGCCGAAGCCGCCGCTGGTCAGCAGCTGGCCGGGATAGTCGAAGTGGAAGTGCTGGATGGACCACATCTGATGCTGGCCCACGTCGGTGGCCACGATGGTGTCCTGGGGGGCCAGACGGCGGATGGTCTCCAGCACCTGCTGGGGCGTCAGATTTTCGCTTTCCTCCACCACCGAGGGCGTCCGAAGGGACAGGATGTGCTCCTTCCACTCCGGGTGGTGATACTGGGGCACCCGCTCATTGAGCAGGTCCAGCACCCGGCGTGCGGAGCCGATGATGTGGTGGTCGGTGAGGACGTTCTTGTCGATCTCGGAGCGGTCAATGTCGATCTGGACGATCTTGGCCTGGCTGGCGAAGGAGGCCGGGTCCAGCGCCACCCGGTCGGAGAACCGGCAGCCCACGGCGATGAGCAGGTCGCACTCGTTGCAGGCCACGTTGCTGGCCTTGGAGCCGTGCATACCCACCATGCCGGTAGTCAGGGGGTGGCCGCCGGGGAAGCCGCCGCCGCCCATGACGGTGATGGCCACCGGGGCGTCCAGCTTTTCGGCAAACTCCTTGAACTGCTTGTCCGCCCGGCCGCGGACCACGCCGCCGCCGCAGAGCAGCAGGGGGCGCTGTGCCTGGGCGATCATGTCCACCAGGATGCCGATGTCCTCCAGATTGGGCTCCGGGGCCTTCAGCTCGTGGCTGTCGGACAGGGCCCGGATGCTGCTGCAGCTCCGGTTCTGGGTCCAGGGCACAAACTCATAGTCGATCTCCACGCTGGGGGCGGTGACGTTCTTCAAAAAGTCGATGAGCACCGGACCGGGCCGGCCGGTGGCGGCCACGGCAAAGGCCTGGCGCATCACGTCGGGGATGGTCTGGGCGTCCCGGACCAGATAGGTGGCCTTGGTGATGGGCATGGCGATGCCGGTAATGTCCACCTCCTGGAAGGAGTCCTTGCCCAGCAGGGGTTCGGTCACGTTGCAGGTGATGAACACCACGGGGGAGGAGTCCATGTAGGCGGTGGCGATACCGGTGGTCAGATTGGTGGCCCCGGGGCCGCTGGTGGCAAAGCACACCCCCACCTTTCCGGTGGACCGGGCGTAGCCGTCGGCGGCGTGGGAGGCGCCCTGCTCGTGGGCGGTCAATACATGGCGGATCTTGTCTTTGTAATTATACAGCTCGTCATAGAGGTTCAGGATGGTTCCGCCGGGATACCCGAAAACGGTATCCACCTCCTGCTCCAGCAGACACTCCATGATGGCTTGCGTGGCGCGGATTTTCATGGTACTGATTCAACTCCTGTCGGTGGGGGTTAGGTCTCGCAGCGTTTCGCCGCCGCGGCGGCGAAAGAAATTGTAAGCTGTTTTTCCGACGGCATGCGCGGCGGAAAAACTCATCAAGCTATCACGCCTCGCCTGTTCGCGACGGCTCGGACGCTTAGATTTTCCCTCCGCCCTTCTGGACGGCGATGACGCCGGTGCGGGCCACCTCCAGGATGGAGAAGGGCCGCATCATGGACTGGAAGGTGTCCAGCCGGTCGGGGGTATCGGACAGCTCCATGGTCAGGGAGGTGGGGGAGATGTCGTCCACCTTGGCCCCCATGATCTCGCAGATGGTCATGATATCCTGGCGGGTCTTGTTGTTGGCGTTCACCTTCAGGATCATCAGCTCCCGGCCAATGAAGGTGTTCTCGTCCAGGGTGCGGACCTTGATGACCTCCACCAGCTTGTTCAGCTGCTTTTCCACCTGCTCCACCACGCTGTTTCCGCTGTCCACGATGATGGTGATGCGGGAGATGGTGGGGTCGTCGGTGACGCCCACGGCCAGGGATTCAATGTTGAAGGCCCGGCGGGAGAAGAGGCCGGTGATCCGGTTCAAAACGCCGGCCTGGTTTTCCACCAGGACGGAAATAGTCTGTTTCATATTGTAGCCTCCTCCCTGCTCAATCGGTGGTGCTGACGTCGGGGTGGACCCGGCAGATCAGCAGGCAGCTGCCCTCGCTGCCCAGGAACCGGTCCAGCACCTCATCCAGCTTGTCCTCGTCGCTGACCGTCATGCTGGGGATGCCGTAGGCGGCGGCGATGGTGGGAAAGTCGGGGGAGCCATCCAGCGCCACCCCGAAAGGCCCGTGGTAAGGGGCGGAGTTCTGAATCTGGTTGACCAGACCCAGAACCTGGTTCTGGAACAGGACGATCTTGATGTCCATGCCGGCGCACTTGATGGCGGCCAGCTCGTTCATGGCCATCTGGAAGGAGCCGTCGCCGCAGACCACCACGGTCTGGCGGTCCGGCTGGGCCACCTTCACGCCGATTGCGGCGGGAAGGGCGTAGCCCATGGTGCCTAAGCCGCCGCTGGTCAGCAGCCGGCCGTTTTTCTGGGGCAGGTACTTGCAGGTGAAGATCTGGTTCTGGCCCACGTCCACGCATATCGCCGCGTCGTCGTTCAGCTTGGCGCCCAGCTTCCGCAGGACGGTGCCGGGGAAGACGTAGCCCTCCCGCCGGGGGAACACCCGGCCCAGCTCAGCCTTGCGGTAGTCCCGCAGCCGCTCCAGCCAGGCGGCGGAGTCGGGGGGCATGATGTCACGGTCCAGCAGCTGTCTTAAAATCACCTTCACATCCCCCACCAGGGGGATGGCGGCCTGCATATTTTTGCCGATCTCCGCCGGGTCCACGTCGATGTGGATGGTGGCCATACGGCGCTGGATCTCGCCGGGGTCAATGACCGCCCGGTCGGCGGCCCGGGTGCCCACCATGATGAGCAGGTCCGCCTTGGCCAGGGCCTTGTTGGCGCAGTGGTTGCCGTGGGCGCCGATCATGCCCAGATTCAGGGGGTGGTCCGTGGGCATCAGGGAGATGCCCATCATGGTCTTGACCACGGGAATCTGGTTGCGCTCCGCCAGTTCCAGCAATTCTTCCTTGGCGTGGGCCAGCCAAACGCCGCCGCCGGCGCAGATGAGGGGCTGCTTGGCCTTGGAAATGGCCTCGGCCACCCGCTTGATTTGCAGCTCGTTGCCCTTGACGCTGGGCTTATAGCCCCGGATATTGACCTGCTCGGGGTACTGGAAGTTTTTGACCTCCTGGTTCTGGACGTCGATGGGAATGTCGATGAGGACCGGGCCGGGCCGGCCGGTGGAGGCGATGTGGAAGGCCTCCTTCACGATCCGGGGGATATCGTTGGCGTCCTTGACCAGGTAGCTGTGCTTGGAGAAGGGGGCCACCGCGCCGGTAATGTCCACCTCCTGGAAAATGTCCCGGCCCAGCAGGTTGCTGGGCACCTGGCCGGTAATGGCCACCATGGGGATGGAGTCCATGTAGGCGGTGGCCACGCCGGTGATCAGGTTGGTCGCCCCCGGACCGGAGGTGACCATACACACCCCCACCTTGCCCGATACCCGGGCATAGCCGGAGGCCATATGTCCCGCGTTCTGCTCCGTCCGCACCAGCGTATAGCCGATCTCCGGGTGGGCCTTCAGGGCGTCCACCGCCGGACAGATGGTGGCGCCGGCATAGCCAAAAATATAATCTACCTGTTCCTGTAATAGGCTTTCAATCAAAGCCTGTGCTCCGTTCATGGAAGCTCACCTCCATTGGTGTCATGGGGCAGACCCTTCTGCCCCCGCTGAAAAACAAAAACGGCTTCATCCTATCCAAAATCAGATAGGACGAAGCCGATTGCTCCGTGGTACCACCTAAATTCATGGCGGGCTGACGCCGCCACGCACTCGTTGCCCCTGTAACGTGGGGGAGACCGTTCCAACCTACTGCGGCGCGCGCCGGTTCAATCAGACTGCTCGCGGGTGATGTTCGGAAGTGCTCCTTCACGGGAGCTTACACCGACCGCTCCCTCTCTGCGCATCCAGGCATGCCTACTAGCCCGCTCATCGCTTTTGTGATGATTGTCATTTATCATATCTCAATCGGGAAGGTTTGTCAATTCCTTTTCCGGGATTTTCTTTGACGGCTTAATCCGTAAAAGCGTCTCCCGCTTTCAGGGGGCCCGGCCCTTGCCGCCCAAGGGCTGCCGGCCTCGCCGCTCTCCGTGGAGCCCCGCTTCCCCCCTTGACTTCAACAGTTAACTGTGTTAAAGTTTTTCTTGCCCCCCGATTTGGGGGAGCGGAATTCTGACGGGCGCGCCCGAGGCGCGCGGGGGTTACTGTTATGAGCAGACATATTGTGATCGTGGGCCTGGGCCTCATCGGCGGCTCCATGGCCAGAGCCCTGCGGGGGTTTGAAGATTTTGATATCATCGGCGTGGACGTGAGCCAGCCCACGCTGCGCTTCGCTCTGGAAAACGACATCATCGACCGTGCGGAGGAGGACCCGGTCAAAGCCCTGGCCCAGGGGGACCTGGTGTTCCTCTGCCTCCACCCCAGGGGCATTGTGGAATTTATGGCGGAGCACCGGGACCATTTCAAGGCCGGCGCCATGGTCACCGACGTGTGCGGTGTCAAGGGAGCCGTTCTGGAGGGGGCCAAGGTTCTGCCCCCCACGGTGTCCTTTGTGGGCGGCCATCCCATGGCGGGCCGGGAGACCTCGGGCATCCAGTGTTCCCTGGTGAACATGTTCCAGAACGCCCACTATATCCTGACGCCCAACGAGCAGTCCAGCCCGGAGCACATCGCTCTGATGGAGCGGGTGGCCCGCCATGTGGGCTGCGCCGACGTGGTAAAGACCACCCCGGAGCAGCACGACGCCATCATCGCCTACACCAGCCAGATGATGCACATCATCGCCGTGGCCGTCTGCGACGACGAGAGCCTGTTCCGGTATCAGGGCTTCGAGGGCGACTCCTTCCGGGGCTGCACCCGGGTGGCCGCTCTGGACGTGCCCCTGTGGACCCAGCTGTTCACCATGAACGCCGACGCGCTGTGCGGCGCCCTGGAGCAGCTGGAGGAGCACATCCGCAGCTACCGTCTGGCCATCCGGAACGGGGACACGGAAGCCCTGGTCCAAAAGCTCACCGCCTCCTCCGCCCGCAAGCGGAAGATGAACCAGCTGGAGCGGGAGAGCGGCGCTGTGGGCCGGAACGGCACCGTGAATTGAATCTGCAAGACAAATGGCCCTGACCGGATCGGTCAGGGCCATTTGTCTGTGTGTTGTAAAGGAGAGGGAGAAAAGAAGTAATGTGTTGGTTCAGCCGTTCTTTCTGACTGCAAGTATATGCTACAATAGAATTACGACAAATTCGTGACGGCCCCATGAATTTTTTGTAAACATCGCGCGCCCTTTTTCCCTCTCAGCACGACAGAGGGCCCCGACTTGTGGTCGGGGCCCTCTGTCTGTGTGTGTTATAAAGGAGAGGGAGAAATGGGAGATATTTTTATGATTGGTACGATACCATGGTAAAATAGAATTACGTCAAATTCGTGACGGCGATATGAACTTTTTGTAAACATTGGGGTCTCACATTGCAGCAGGGATTTTGTCCCGGCCGCAGGCCGTCGAAACCATTAAAAATGTGTTCGAATAAGCAGCAATTGCGGAGAACAGGGAACCCGTCGGCCTCTTTTCAAGAATCCCGTCTTTCGAAGCTTTTGCCCGGCGGAGTTCACCTCCGGTCTTTCTTTTGCTTGACGGTGCATATTGATTTGTGGGATAATAAAATATTACCAAAAGCGGGTTTCCGCCCTTACATCTAAGGAGTGTCTGTACATCATGGGTTTCTTCGTCAACTTCTGCCTGCGCGGCGGGGATAAAAACGACCCCGAGACCCGCCGCCGCTGCGGCACCATGGCCGGTGGCATCGGGATTTTTCTCAACATCCTGCTGTTCCTGGGCAAGCTGCTGGCCGGCCTCATCACCTCCTCGGTGGCCATGGTAGCCGACGCGGTCAACAACCTCTCCGACGCCGCCACCTCGGTGGTCACTCTGATCGGATTTCGTCTGGCGGGGCAGGAGGCTGACGCCGACCATCCTTTTGGCCACGGCCGGGTGGAATACGTCACCGGCCTGATCGTGGCTCTGGCCGTCCTTCTGATGGGCGTGGAGGTGGGCCGCTCCGCCCTGGACGCCCTGTTCCACCCCCAGCCTGTCCAGGCTACCCCCCTGTCCCTGGTCATTCTGGCGGTGGCCATCGCCGTCAAGCTGTGGATGTTCCTCTTCAACCGGGCTTTGGGCCGGACCATCGACTCCGCCGCCATGGCCGCCACCGCCGCCGACTCCCTGTCTGACGCGGCTTCCACCCTGGTTGTCCTGGTGTCCGCCCTGCTGGCGGGGCGGATCTCCTTTCCCATCGACGGTCTGGCGGGCCTGGCCGTCTCCCTGCTGATCCTAAAGACCGGGTGGGAGGCCGCGCGGGAGACCCTGGACCCCCTGCTGGGCCGCCCCATGGACCCCGATCTGGCCGCCGACATCGACAAGCTGGTGCTGGGGCACGACAATATTCTGGGCATCCACGACCTGGTCTATCACGACTACGGCCCCGGCCGGGCCATGATGTCTTTTCACGCCGAGGTCCCCGCTGACGGCGACCTGCTGGAGATCCACGACGTCATCGACCACATCGAGCGTGAGCTGAAGGCCAAGCACCACATCGAGACCACCATCCACATGGACCCGGTGGTGCGCGACGAGCGGACCGCCGAGCTTCGCGCCCAGGTCACAGCCCAGGTGAAGGGGCTGGACCCGTCCCTCTCCATCCACGACTTCCGCATTACTGCCGGTCCCATCCACACCAATCTGATTTTCGACGTGGTGGTGCCCTACGGCTTCCGCCTCTCCGACGACCAGGTCCGGGCGGAATTGAGCGCCCGGATCAAGGGCCTGTCCGACCGCTATTTCTCCGTCATCCAGGTGGACCACTCCTATGTGGACGGCAGAAAGAATTAGTCCCCGTCCCCGCGGGGCATCATGTCCCGCCCAACTCCCCGCCAGCTTCCCGCCGCGTTCTTCCGGCTTCAATTTACAAATTATTCACCCAAGAGGCCTGATCGGCGGTATAATAGAAATATCCGAAAATTCTAAGAAATGGGGTGCCCGCTATGCCCAAAAAGGTTCTGATCGTGGAGGATGACGGCAACATTGCCGAGCTGCTCCACCTGTATCTGGAAAAAGAGGGATTTGAGACCCAGGTGGCCAAGGACGGCGGCAAGGGTGTGGAGTATTTCCGCTCCTTCCAGCCCGATCTGGTGCTGCTGGACATCATGCTGCCCATTATGGACGGCTGGACCGTTCTGAAAAAGATCCGGGAGGCCTCCAAAACTCCCGTCATCATGCTCACCGCCAAGGGGGAGACTGAGGACAAGGTCACCGGCCTGGAGGGGGGCGCCGACGACTACATCGTGAAGCCCTTTGAGATGAAGGAGGTGCTGGCCCGCATCCACGCCGTCCTCCGCCGCAGCGGCGAGGAGGAGGAGCCGGGAGAAAAGAAGCTGTCCTTCGACAAGCTGGTCATCAATCTGGACTCCTACGAGCTGCTGGTGGACGGCCAGCGGGTGGACACGCCCCCCAAGGAGCTGGAGCTGCTCTACCACCTCGCCTCCGCCCCCAACCGGGTCTTCACCCGGAACCAGCTGCTGGACGAGGTCTGGGGCTTCGACTACTTCGGCGACAGCCGCACCGTGGATGTCCACATCAAGCGGCTGCGGGAAAAGCTGGAAGACGTCAGTGACCAGTGGAGACTGAAGACCGTCTGGGGAGTCGGTTATAAGTTCGAGGTAGGTGGAAACGGATGAGCACCTTGTCGCTGACGTCATGCGCGAAGCGCATCGCCGCGAGTGCGGCGGTGCCGGGCAGAATTCATTTTGAGGTAGGTGGGGCCGCTTGAAATCCCTCTATCGCCGCCAGCTGACCATGATGCTGGGCGTGATGGTGCTGTCCTTCACGCTGCTGTCCGCCGCCTTCATGCTGCTGTCCTACCGCTATATCATCTCGGAAAAACGGGAGTCCATGCAGCGCAACGCCGACTATATCGCCACCTTTACCGCCTCCTACTACCAGCAGTACCTGGACATCCGCAGCGAGCTGTATAAAAACTATGTGGCCTCCATCGCCCTGCTGTCCGACTCCCATGTGATCGTCTCCGCCCCCGACGGGCGGATCATCTACGCCACCGACGGGGCCCGCTTCTCCACCTACAGCGAGGACGAGCCCATCCCCAGCAGCGTGGTCCAGTCCATTCTGGAACAGGGGTCCTACACCGGCATGAGCAATCTGGACGGCATCTACCCCGAGCGCCGGTATGTGGCCGGTCTGCCGGTGGTGGTCAAGCTGGGCGGACTCTCCGCTGTCCAGGGCCTGGTATTGGTCTCCGCCGACGCCTCCAGTCTGGCCGAGATGTGGGCCTCCACCGCCACCATATTTTTCTTCACCGCCGTGGTGGTACTGCTCATCGCCGTCATCGCCAGCTCCCTCACCTCCGCCTATCAGGTCCGGCCGCTGAAGGAGATGGCCGAGGCCGCCCGGAAATTCGGCCGGGGCGAGTTTGACGTGCGGGTCACCAACTACGAGGGACGGTGCGACGAGATCGGCGAGCTGGCCGACGCCTTCAACTCCATGGCCAACTCCCTGGCAAAGGTGGAGAGCCAGCGGGCGGACTTTATCGCCAACGTGTCCCACGAGCTGAAGACCCCCATGACCACCATCGCCGGCTTTGCCGAGGGCATTCTGGACGGCACCATACCCCCGGAGCGGGAGAAGGAGTCTCTCCAGATCATCGTGTCCGAGACCCGGCGGCTGTCCCGGCTGGTCCGGCGGATGCTGGATCTGAGCCGGCTCAACGCCCTGGCGGAGAGCACCCTCACCGCCCAGGAGCAGTTCGACCTGACCGAGGTGGTGTCCCAGGTCCTCATCAGCCTGGAGGGCAAGATCACCGGCCGGAACCTGGACGTGGACGTGCAGATGCCGGAGGGGAAGCTGATGGTCTGGGGCGACCCCGACTCCATCACCCAGGTGTGCTATAATCTGCTGGACAACGCCGCCAAGTTTGCCGCCTCCGGCACCACCCTCACCGTCCAGATCACTAAGAAGGACGGCAAGGCCTACACCACCATCCGCAACCTGGGTGCCACCATCCCCCAGGAGGAGCTTCCCCTCCTCTTTGACCGGTTCCACAAGGCGGACTACTCCCGCTCCATGGACCGGGAGGGCGTGGGTCTGGGCCTGTATATTGTCAAGACCATTCTGAATAATCTGAAAGAGAACATTACTGTCACCAGCGAAGACGGCGTCACCCAGTTCACCTTCACCCTGACGCTTGCCTGACCCCTCCGCGCCCAACTTCAAACTCCTACCATAAAAGCGGGGTGTTTCTTTGGACAATCGAAGCGACGATCTGTGGCAGGGCGGCCCCTGGGAGCAGCCCTCTCCCGTCTTTCCCGACCCTCCGGCGGTGCGCATCCCCGCCGGAGCCATGGAGCCCCGGCGGCCCGTGCTCCGTCCCCGCCGCCGGCGGAGATGGCCCGGCGTGGCCGTGCTGGTCCTCCTGATCCTGGCTCTTACCGTGTTGGCCGTGGTGCTGGGCACCCTCTTCCATCCCAACCCCGCCATCACCCTTCCGCCCTCTCAGGATGACTCCTCCTATCAGGAGCAGGAGTACAGCACCGAGCCCCCCGCCATCCCCCGGGCCGAGACGGGGACCGGGGTCACTGTGGAGCTGAAGGCCCCCTCCGGCCTCTCCCTGACCTACACCCAGATCTATGAGAAGAACGCCCCCTCCATGGTGTCCATCGAGGCGGAGAGCCGGCGGGAGTACAGCACCGGCACCGGCGTTATTCTGACCCAGGACGGCTATATCGTCACCAACGCCCATGTAGTGGCCGGGGCGGAACGGGTCCGGGTGGTGTTCTCCGACAACAACGTGCTGGACGCCAGTCTGGTGGGCTTTGACGCCGACGAGGACCTGGCCGTTCTGAAGATGGAGGCCCAGGGCCTGACCCCCGCCGAGTTCGGCGACTCCTCCGCGCTGCGCTGCGGCGATCCGGTGGCCGCCCTGGGCGACCCCCTGGGCTACCGCTCCACCATTACCGACGGCATCGTCTCCGCTCTGGACCGGGAGGTGACGGTGGACGGCGTCACCATGGTGCTGATCCAGACCAGCGCCGCCATCAACTTCGGCAACTCCGGCGGCGCTCTCATCAACCAGTACGGCCAGGTGGTGGGCATCACCACCATCAAAATCGTCACCGATGACGGCTCCGCCGAGGCTCTGGGCTTCGCCATCCCCTCCCAGCGGGTGAAGTATGTGGCCGACGCCCTCATTGACGGCCGCGAGGTCCGCACCGGCGTTTTCGGCTTCACCGTCCTTACCCGCCCCGTTCCCGGCGGCGGTCTGGAGCTGCAGAGCGTGGACCCGGACAGTGACGCCTGCGTGAAGGGCCTTCGGGCCGGCGACGTCATCACCGCCGCCAACGGCCAGCCCATCACCGGCGTTCAGGACTTGGCCCGCATCAAGCTGTCCCTGGGCCCCGGCGACACGGTGGTCCTCACCTATCTGCGGGACGGCCAGTCCTACACCGTTGAGGTGGCTCTGGTGGACTCCGATTTGATCGGCTGATGGGCTCATTCCTTCTCTATGGACGCTTTTTTCTAAGCGTCCATATTTTTATTTGCCCCCCTTCGCCGGCCGTGCTATACTGAACAGGTAAGGAGGGGAACACCCTTGATCAACACCACCCTGTGCTACATCCGGCGGGGAGAGGAATACCTGATGCTCCACCGGATCAAAAAGGAAAACGACCTGAACCACGACAAATGGATCGGCATCGGCGGAAAATTCGAGGACAAGGAGAGCCCCGAGGACTGTCTGCTCCGGGAGGCCTGGGAGGAGACCGGCCTGACGCTGACGGACTACCGCTACCGGGGACTGGTCACCTTTGTCTCCGACCGCTGGCCCACCGAGTACATGCACCTGTTCACTGCCGACGGCTGGACGGGGACGCTGAAGGACTGCGACGAGGGGGCACTGGAGTGGGTCCCCCGGCAAAGACTGCTGGAGCTGCCCCACTGGGAGGGGGATGCCATCTTCCTGGACCTAATCGCCCGGGAGGACACCCCATTCTTCTCCCTGAAGCTGCGCTACGAGGGCGAGACCCTGGCCGAGGCCGTCCTGGACGGCAGACATTTGAAAGGAGCGCCGGAAGTATGATGGTAACGCTGAAAAATTCCCGCCTGACGGTGGAGATCGACGACTTGGGCGCCCAGCTGTGTTCCGTAAAAAGTCCCGAGGGCACGGAGTACATCTGGCAGGCCGACCCCGCAATTTGGGGCCGTCATGCCCCCCTGCTGTTCCCCGTGATCGGGCGGCTCCAGGACGGGCAGTACACCCACAAGGGACAGACCTACTCCATCTCCAGCCACGGCTTCGCCCGGGACAGCCGGTTCGAGACTGCGGAGCACACCGACACCCGGGCGGTCTTTCGTCTGACCCACAGCCCGGAGACGCTGGCCGTCTACCCCTTCCCCTTCGTCCTCACCGTCACCTACACCCTGGAGGACAACCGCCTGACCAAGACCTGCCGGGTGGACAACCCCGGCGGCGGGGAACTGCTCTTTGAGCTGGGAGGCCACGACGGCTTCCGCGCCCCCTTGGATCCGGGAGAGACGATGGACGACTATGCCATCCTCCTCCCCGGTCTGGAGTCCATCACGCCCTATGGCATGGACGCACAGTGCATGACCACCCCCAAGGGTCCCACCTTCCCCCTGGAGGGGGGCCGCCTGCCGCTGAAGCCCTCCACCTTCGGACTGGACACCGTGATCCTGGACCAGCTGCCCCAGCGCCGGGCCATCCTGGCGGACAAGTCGGGCCGGGCCCGGGTGACCATGGACTTCCCCGACTTCCCCTACCTGGGGATCTGGACCCAGGGGAAGCCCTTCGACACCAATTACGTCTGCATTGAGCCCTGGTCCACCCTCCCTGACGCCGTTTTTGTAGGCCGTGGGCTGGAGGACAAGCAGGGCGTCTGCCGTCTGGCCTCCGGCCAGTCCCGTGAGCTGTCCTACACCACCACATTTGACTGAGAAAAGGAGTGCGTTCCATGAAGCCGCAGTACGCCAACACCTTCGGCATCCGGAAAGTATCTGACAAGGAGGGCGAGGTCCTGGAGGTCACCCTGGACGTGACCTACAAGTACATGGAGACCGCCGTCACCATCACCCCCAAGGGGATCGAGAACATCTCCACCCCCACGGTGGAGCAGGTGGCCTCCATCGTCATGAACCGGCAGAGCGCCATCTCCCTGCGAAACCTGCTGATCCAGACCCTGGGTGTGGAATCCTGACAGAAATCGGGACCCTCCGGCGCTGCCGGAGGGTCCCGTTGTTTTAACTCATATAGCGGTCCGCCTTGACCAGATTCATCTCCTCCAGAGTCAGGTCCCGGTCAAAGGGGTTGATGAGGCGGTTCACCGTCTCCACGGTCTTTTCGGCGTCCAGCTCATAGCAGTAGGTGTTTCCCCGGTACACGCCGTCTCCCCGGCCCTCCAGCGTGGCGGTCTCCACTCCGGAGGCGGTGTTGAGGTTCACTGCCTGCGAGGCGAAATAGAGCATGTCGGACAGCTCCAGATCGGTGCTCACATACTTGTTGAAAATCTCCACAAAGCCGTTGATCTTGGTCAGGCTGTTCCAGGACAGCACCTTTTTGGCCAGCGCCACCAGCAGCTTCTGCTGGGTCTGGGTGCGCCCCACGTCGGAATAGCCGGACAGATCGTTGTTTTTCCGGAACCGGGCCACCTCCATGGCCTGCTGGCCGCTCAGGTGGTACTGCCCCTCCTTGTAATGGATGGACAGGTCCTGATAGGGGTCGTCATAGTCCATGTCACAGGGAACATAGAAGTCCACGCCCCCCAGATAGTCCACCAGAGCGATGAAGCCCTTGATGTTCACCTTCACATAGCCGTCGATGGGGATGCCCAGCATGTCGGAGATATCGGCAACCCGCTGCTCCACACCGCCGGTGCCGTAGACCAGCTTTGGGTTTTTCCCTCTGTCCCGGTCGGTGAGGGTGTCCCGGGGGACGGACACCACCCCCACCTTCTGGTTGGGGATGTCATAACTCAGCACCATCATGGTGTCGGTGCGGAAGCCCTCCTTGTCCGTGGCCGCCAGGAGGACATTGTACACCTTTTCGCGGCGGACCAAGGGATTTTCCACCTCAGAGGCGTCGCCGGTGCCGGACGCCCCGCTGACGACCGGGACCGTCTGCCCGCCGGTCTGACCGGGTTGGACCGTCGGCGCCTGCTCCGGCGGACGGACCATCAGCCGGGCTCCGATATAAACGGCCACGATCAAGGCCGAGATACAAAACAAAAACTTATATAAGCCCCAAAAGGCCGATTTGACCGCCGACCGCTTCTTGGGCCGCTGGTCCCGGTGTGCCTGCCGCGGCGGCGGCTCCAGCACCCGCTTACCGCCTTGGCGGGACACCCTCATATATCTCTCTTCCAGAACGGTCCCCTCCTGCCTGGCCAAAGATTCCCTATCAGTATACCGGGTTCGACGCGCTTCGGCAAGAGGCAGGGGGAGTGTTCACGAAAAATTAAGAATTGCCGCCCAGGGTGTCCTCAACCATGGCCCACACCTGCTCCGCCGTCAGGCCGCCGCAGGTGTACCGGACCAGGGTGCCGTCGGGGTGGAGCATCCCAAGGAGGAAACCCCCACCGTCCTTTGGGCGGAGCCCTCTGTTCAAGGGGGTCTTAAACTAAAGTCTACCCCTCACAACAAAAGCGGCCGCCCGCAGGCGACCGCTTTTCAATATGTACTCTCAGAAGATCATGTCCCGGCTAATCTCGCCCAAGGAGTGGACCCCGCACATGGCCATGGTGTCGGCCAGCTCGGCCTTCAGCTTGTCGGTGAGGACCTTGACGCCCTCCTCGCCGCCGCCGTAGACGGCGGTGACATAGGGCCGGGCCAGGATGCAGGCGTCGGCTCCCAGGGCCAGGGCCTTGCACACATCCACGCCGTTGCGGATCCCGCCGTCCACCAGAATGGTCATCTTGCCCTTCACCGCGTCGGCGATGGCGGGCAGCACGGCGGCGGTGGCGGGCACTCCGTCCTGGACCCGGCCGCCGTGGTTGGACACCACGATGCCGGCGGCGCCGGCCTCCAGGGCCTTTTGGGCGCCCTTGACGGTCATGATGCCCTTGATGATAAAGGGCACCCCGGCATAGTCAATGATCTCCCGCAGCTCAGCCACCGTCTTGGAGCCGGCGGGGGGATTGAGGCCCTTCAGGAAGGGCAGGCCCGCCGCGTCGATGTCCATGGCAAAGACCTTGGCGCCGGAGGCCTTGGCGGCGTCCAGCTTGGCAAACAGGGTATCCCGGTCCCAGGGCTTGACGGTGGGGATGCCCTTGCCGCCGTTCTCGCCGATGGCCTTGGAGGCGGCGGTGAACACACCGGGGTCGGTGCCGTCGCCGGTAAAAGCGGCGATGCCGGCCTTGGCGCAGGCGGAGACCAGGATGGCGTTGTACTCCTGGTCGGTAAACTTATCTCCGTAGTGGAGCTTGACCGCGCCCACCGGACCGGCAAACACGGGCAGCTCATAGCGTTGGCCGAACAGGCTAAAGCTGGTGTCCACGGGGCCGTTGGCGCAGATGGTATCCATATTCAGGCAGATTTCCTGCCAGGCGTCATAGTTCCGGGCGGCCACGGTGCCGCTGCCCTTGGAGCCCGGGCCGGGCATGGTGTTTTTGCAGGCGCGGCCGTTGCACACCGGGCACACCTTGCAATAGGGGCCGCTGCAAGTGCGGGCCTGCTGAAGGACTTCCTGATAGGTCATGATCTTCCCCTCCTTATATTCTCTCCACATCATACCCGACCGCTTTCCGTCCGTCAAGAGCTGCGGGGGCGTAAAGGCGGCAAAAAGCGCGCCGCTTTTCCGGCGGCGCGCTCAAACTGTAGATAAAGCCCTCCTGCAAGGAGTTCCGTCGCCCGCAGGCGACGGAATCAAGTCAAATCACGTCATTTCTGATGACATGCGCGCCAGAAGTGACACCTCTCGCGAAATTTTTGCCGACAATTTCGCAAGAAATCGAGGCGAAAATTTCGTGCTTTCCCATTCGAAAAAGCGGCTTCGCTACTTTTTCGACAGTCACAGGTGGGTCTGGACCTTGGTCAGTTCCTGGGCGATGTTCAGCACATGGTCACCGATCCGCTCAAAGTCGGTCAGCAGCTCGGCGTAGAGGATACAGGCCTCCTCGCTGCAGGTGCCCCTCCGCATCCGCTCCAGCTGGCCCCGGCGGAACTGGGCCGTCATGTCGTCGATGCGCTGCTCCAGCTGGGCCACGTCCACCAGCCAGTCGGGCTGGCCCGCCTGGTGATTGAGCAGGGCGGAGATGGCCTCCAGGGAGATGTCCCGCATCGCTCTAATCTCCCCCTGGGCAGTCTCGGAGAAGCTGACGTTCTTGCCCACCAGCAGCCGGGTGTAACCGGCCAGGTTGTCGGCATGGTCGCCGATCCGCTCGATGTTGCCCGAGATGGCAAAGAAGCTGCTGACCACGGCGGAGCCCTGCTCGTTGGTCTCGATGGAGATCAGGTGGGAGACATAGCGGGAGATCTCCTTGTTCAGGAAGTCAATGTACTCCTCCTGCTCCTCCACCGCCTCCAGCTGGGCCATGTCACGGGCCAGGACCGCCTGGAAGCTCTCCGCCACGTTGTCCCGGGCCATGGACAGCATCCGGTTCAGCTCATGGCGCAGCTGGTCCACAACGATGGCGGACACGCCCAGGCCGCCTTCCTTGCCGCTGGGGGACACCGGGGTCAGGTAGGCCAGGTGCATGGTGCCCTCGCCCTGTTCCGACACGGGCTCCGCCCGGTCGGGCAGGATGCGGACGGCCAGCTTGGCCAGATAGTTGCCCAGGGGCAGCAGCAGCAGGGTAGTGCCTATGTTGAAGGAGGTGTGCATGGCGGCGATCTGAGCCTTGGGCGCTTGGAAGGCGGTCTCGATCAGTTCCGTAATGGGCAGCACCAGGATCAGGGCGGTGAATAAGGCGGTGCCGATCACGTTGAACAGCAGATGGATCAGGGTGGCCCGCTTGGCGTTCCGGTTGGTGCCGGCGGAGGCCAGCAGGGCGGTGATACAGGTACCGATGTTGGTACCGAACAGCACGAACGCCGCGCTGGAGAAGGGGATGACCCGGGCGGCGGCCAGGGTCTGCACGATACCCACGGCGGCGGCGGAGGACTGGATGACAGCGGTAAAGGCCGCGCCCACCAGGATGCCCACCACGGGGTTGGAGAAATTGGACACCAGCCGGATGAAGGTCTCCGATTCCCGCAGGGGGGACATGGCGGAGCTCATCATATCCATACCGATAAACAGCACGCCCAGACCGGCCAGGATCTGGCCGATGTGCTGGACCTTCTGCTTTTTGACAAAGACCATCAGCACCACGCCCACAAAGGCAAACAGAGGGGCGACAGCGCCCATGTCCAGGGACACCAGGATACCGGTAATGGTGGTGCCGATGTTGGCGCCCATGATGATCCACACCGCCTGGTTCAGGGTCATCATTCCGGCGTTGACAAAGCCGACCACCATGACGGTGGTGGCGGAGGAGGACTGGATGACTGCGGTGATGACAGCGCCCACCAGCACGCCCATAAAGCGGTTGGCGGTCAGACGCTCCAGCACGGACTTCATCTTGTCGCCGGCGGCAGCTTCCAGACCGGAGCTGGTCATCTGCATGCCGTATAGGAACAGGGCCAGACCGCCAAGCAGTCCCAACAAAACATCAATTCCCATTTCCTTTTTCCTTTCTGTGCGGTCCTCCCCGCCATAAGCTCACGCTGTCCCAGAAAAAAAGCACAGCCCGCCCGCTCCCGGGCACAGGTCATGCCTGCCTCTCGCTTATGATCCGTCTCCGCAACACGACGGCCGACCGCTATTTTTATCCTACACAGTTTATTCCGAAATTATTATATGGGGGCCGGCGGAAACCGTCAACAGATTTTACATAGGTTTAACAATTCTCTAACACGTCGCCGCCGCCCGGCCGGAAGGCAACAGGGCGGAGAGCTGTGCTCCCCGCCCCGTTGGGGCTTCGGTCAGCCCTGCTCCTTCTGGCTGTTCAGATAATCGTCGTAGGTGGTCTTGCGGTCAATGAGCTTGCCGTCGGCGGTAAAGTCAAAGACCCGGTTACACACGGTCTGGATCAGCTGATGGTCATGGGAGGCCACCAGCACGTTGCACTTCACCGCCTCCAGGCCCTTGTTCAAGGCAGCGATGGACTCCAGATCCAGGTGGTTGGTGGGCTGGTCCAGCATGAGGACGTTGGCTCCGGACAGCATCATCCTGGAGAGCATGCAGCGGACCTTCTCGCCGCCGGACAGGACCTTGACGGGTTTATACACCTCGTCGCCGGAGAAGAGCATCCGGCCCAGGAAGCCCCGGAGGTACTGCTCCTGGGGATCGGGGGAGAACTGGCGCAGCCACTGGACCAGATTGTCGTCACAGTCCTTGAAATACTCGGTATTGTCCTTGGGGAAGTAGGAGAAGGTGGCGGTCTGGCCCCACTTGACGCTTCCCTCGTCGGGCTCCATCTCGCCGGCCAGGATCTTGAACAGGGCGGTGTGGGCGTTCTCATTGTCGCCCACAAAGGCGATCTTGTCCCCGTGGCCCACGATGAAGGACACCTTGTCCAACACCTTCACCCCGTCGATGGTCTTGGACACGTCAGTGACGAAGAGGATGTCCTTGCCCACCTCCCGGTCGGGGGAGAAGCCCACCCAGGGATAGCGGCGGGAGGAGGCGGGCATCTCCTCCACCGTCAGCTTGTCCAGCAGCTTCCGGCGGGCGGTAGCCTGCTTGGACTTGGACTTGTTGGCGGAGAACCGGGAGATAAAGTCCTGAAGCTCCTTGATTTTCTCCTCGTTGCGCTTGTTCTGGTTCTTGATGAGCTGCTGCACCAGCTGGGAGGACTCGTACCAGAAGTCGTAGTTGCCCACATACATCTTGATCTTGCCGTAGTCGATGTCCACGATATGGGTGCAGACGGTGTTCAGGAAGTGGCGGTCATGGCTGACCACGATGACGGTGCCCTCAAAGTCCAGCAGAAAGTCCTCCAGCCAGTTGACGGCGTCAATGTCCAGGTTGTTGGTGGGCTCGTCCATCATCAGCAGGTCGGGATTGCCGAACAGCGCCTGGGCCAGCAGCACCTTCACCTTCAGCCGGGCGTCCAAGGTGGCCATGTCGTTGTAGTGCAGCTCGGTGCCGATGCCCAGGCCCTGGAGGATGCGGCTGGCGTCGGACTCGGCCTCCCAGCCCCCCAGCTCGGCGTACTCCTCCTCCAGCTGGCAGGCCAGCATGCCGTCCTCGTCGGTCATCTCCTCCTTGGCGTAGAGGGCCTCCTTCTCCTTGCCGATCTCGTACAGGCGCAGGTTGCCCATGATGACCGTGTCCATGACGTTGTAGGCGTCGTAGGCGTTCTGGTCCTGCTTCAGGACGGACATCCGGATGTTGGGGAGAATGCTCACCTCGCCGGAGGTGGAGTCCAGCTCCCCGGACAGGATCTTCAAAAAGGTGGACTTTCCGGCGCCGTTGGCGCCGATGATGCCGTAGCAGTTGCCCCGCAGGAACTGCAGGTCCACATGGGAAAACAGCGGAGTGCCGCTGTAGTTCAGGCTCAGGTTGGTGACCGTGATCATATTCGCTCTTGCTCCTTTTCCAGATATGGTCCAAACATTCCGTAACATATTATCATAGGTTTGCAAAAAAAGATAGAGCCTTTTCGGGGAAAATGTTGCGGTTTTGGCTCCAAAAGCTGATAGTTCCGCCAGTCAGGCTCTTTTTACCCGGCTCCCGGAATCTTTCCGGCCTGTCTTTCCTTTTGTCTCAAAACCGTCTATACTAAAGGCAAGAACCGCCAAGGGGGGATTCCCATGACCATACAAGAGCTGACCGCTGCCCAGCGCGCCTTTTTCCGCACCGGAGCCACCCTGGACCTGTCCTTTCGGAAAAAGGCCCTGGACAAGCTGGAGGAGGCCATCCGGGCCCGGGAGGGGGAGCTGCTCTCCGCCTTGAGGGCCGATCTGGGCAAGTCGGACACCGAGGGCTACCTGTGCGAGGTGGGCCTGGCCCTGTCCGAGCTGTCCTTCATGAGAAGGCGCCTTGCCCGGTGGGCACGGGACCGGCGGGTATCTACCCCCCTGGCCCTGTTCCCCGCCAGAAGCCTCACCTTGCGGGAGCCATACGGCGTGGTCCTGGTCATGTCCCCCTGGAATTACCCCCTGCTGCTGACCCTGGACCCCCTCATCGGGGCCATTGCCGCGGGCAACTGCTGCGTGGTCAAGCCCTCGGCCTACGCCCCCGCCGCCTCGGCGGTCCTCCGGGACCTGATCGCCGCCTGCTTCCCGCCGGAGTATGTGGCGGTGGTGGAGGGGGGACGGGCGGAGAACCAGGCTCTCCTGGACCAGCGCTTCGACTACATCTTTTTCACCGGCGGGGTGGAAGTGGGCCGTCAGGTCATGGAGAAAGCGGCCAAACACCTCACGCCCGTCACTCTGGAGCTGGGGGGCAAGAGCCCCTGCGTGGTGGATGCCACCGCGCGGCTGGACCTGGCCGCCAAGCGCATCGCCTTCGGCAAGCTGCTCAACTGCGGCCAGACCTGCGTGGCTCCCGACTACCTGCTGGTGGACCGGCGGGTGAAGGCAGAGCTGCTCTCCCGGGTGGGGCACTGGATGGAGCGGATGTACGGCCGGGACCCCCTGGACAACGGCGGCTACGTCCACATGGTCAACCGGAAGCACTTTGACCGGGTATGCGCCCTCATAGACCCAGCCAAGGTGGTGTACGGGGGCAGGGCCGACCCAGGCACCCTCCGCATTCAGCCCACCATTCTGGACGGCGTGTCCCCCGATGACCCGGTGATGGGGGAGGAGATCTTCGGCCCCCTGCTGCCCGTGCTGGAGTTTGAGGACGTCCGCCAGGCGGAGGATTTTATTCTGGACCGCCCCCGCCCCCTGGCCCTGTACCTGTTCTCCGAGGACAAGGCCGTCCAGCGCCGCTTCGTCCGGCACATTCCCTTCGGCGGCGGCTGCGTCAACGACACCATCATGCACCTGGCCAACCCCCGGCTGCCCTTCGGCGGCGTAGGGAGCAGCGGCATGGGCAGCTACCACGGACGGCAGAGCTTTGAGACCTTCTCCTATACCAAGAGTCTGGTCCAGTCCTCCTCTCGTCTGGACCTGCCCGTCCGCTACGCCCCCTACACCGCGACCCAGGACAAGCTGATCCGTCGCTTTCTGAAATAAATAAACAGCGCCGTCTGTCAGTACGACAGGCGGCGCTGTTTTACAGCCCCAGACCGTAGATCCGGTTGGCGTTGTGGAAAAACACCTTTTCCCAGTGCGGTTCGGGCACGATGCCCTGGATAAACGCAATATATTCCCCCAAGTTGACGATGGGCCAATCGGTGCCGTACATCACTTTGTCCCACTGGCAGATGGCGGTGAGCCAGGTCCGCAGCAGGGACACATAGCCCGCCTGTTCCCGGAAGTAGCGCTCCAGATCCACCCGGCCCTCCAGCAGTCCGGACAGATCGGTGGCCACATTGCGGTTTTTCTCCACCACGGCGGCGGCGGATTCCAGGAAGGGGTTGCCGAAATGGCACATGACAAACCGGGTCTTTCGGTGGTCGGCCGCAACCTCGTCCAGGGCCAGGGGTGGCAGTATTTCAGATGGGCCCGGCCATGGGCGGTGAGGCCCATATGGACGGCCACCGGCTTGTCATATCGGGCGGCCAACTGGTAAATGGGCTCGTACAAGGGATCGGACAGCCAGATCTTGTTGTACCCCGGATACAGCTTCACCCCGCAGCAGCTCTCCCGCTTCAGGTGCTCCTCCACCCGGTCGGGCAGATCGGGGATGGCGCGTTTGCCCCCATCCAGCAGAAAGCTGTCCAGCCCCACACAGTAGTGGAATAGGTCGGCGGGGTAATGGTGGTCACCCGGCTCCAGGCTGCGGTTGCCCATGACCACGCCATGGACCATATCCAGCTCTCCATAGACCTGCCGCAGGTGGTCCACATTGTTGTGGTGCCCCACCCCGGCGGCGGTCTGCTCCGCCCAATCCTCCTGGAGAAAGAGGTGGAGATGGGCGTCAATGATCTTCATGGGTTTTCCGCTCCTTTCTTCCGGCCCCGGCAAGGCTCAGTCCCGAGGACAGGCCGTACAGGAGCAGGGCCATCAGGGTCGCCAGCGCCGCTACCGCGAAGGGCAGTGCCGCCGGCCGGTCCCAAAGCCATGCAAAGGCGGGCACTTGGCCCCGCCACTCCCCGATCACACCGTAGATGGGGATGTGGAGGGCAAACATATAAAAGGTGAGCCGCCTGCCGCAGAAACAGAGGGTCTTTTGGAGCAGGGGACTGGAGACCCGGGGGCTGCGGATGGCGATGGCCAGCAGCAGTATGGCGGTCAGGGCAGAGCCCAGATACAGGTCCACACTGCCGGCCAGCTTCCTCTCCAGCAGGGACAGCAGGGCGCACAGGACCACCCCCGCCCACAGAGGGGCCGTCCGCTACTTCCTCTCCAGTTTTTCCCCCCGTTCTCCCATCCATGCCCCCAGCGCAAAGAAGGGGAACCCGTCCAGCCAGGCGTTTCGCAGCCACAGGCTGTTCACCGGTGACAGGCCCAGCAGTCCACGGACCTCACCCAGACTCAGATGGATGGCCAGCAGCCCCACAGCCAGCGCCGCCAGAGCGCCCCGGGGCAGCTTTTTTCCCATGCGCCGGGCAGCCGCCGTCATAGCCCACCACAGCAGATAGATGAAAAAGAGGGCGGTGAGAAACCACATGGGCCATGCGTAGGGCAGGGGCAGCACCTGGTAAAGCAGGATCTCCTTGAGAAAGAAGGGGTCCAGCCGCCCCCGGAGGTAGGCCGCCGCCGTCTCTCCCCGCCGCAGGGCCAGCACGCAGCCAAAGGCCAGGAGAAAGGCGCAAACCTCCAGCAGCAGCCTCCCGGTCCGCCCGGCCCGGCGGGCCAAGGTCCTTCCATCGCTGTTCCAGCTGAAATAGCCCGAGGACAGGAAAAACAGGGGCACCGCGAACCGGGCCAGACAGTTGACCGCCTGACCGATCGTACCGGGCAGTAGGATATGGAGGAAGATGACGCTGTAAATGGCCACGCACTTCATCAGGTCCAGCGTCTCGTTCCGCCGGCTCGCCCTCTGCGCCATGGTTTCCACCCCTTCCGTATTCCTGCCGCCCCGCAGCTTCAGTAGATAAAGCGATTATAGCAAATTCTCTCACCGAAGAAAAGTCTATCTTGGGAACGCTGCCCAGCACATAAAAAATCCCGTTCCTTTCGGAACGGGATCTTTTATCTGATCTGTTTCGATTACACCAGCTGGATAATGGCCATCTCGGCAGCGTCGCCGCGCCGGGGACCAATGCGGACGATACGGGTGTAGCCGCCGTTGCGGTCGGCATACTTGGGGCCGATCTCCTTAAACAGCTTGTTGGCCACATCCTCCTTGGTGATGAAGGCCAGGGCCTGGCGGTAGGAGGTCAGGCTGTTGTCCTTAGCCAGGGTAATCATCTTCTCAGCCACGGGAGCAACTTCCTTGGCGCGGGTAACGGTGGTCTTGATCTGGCCGTTCTCCAGCAGGTAGGTGACCATAGCACGGAGCATAGCCTTACGCTGATCGCTGGTGCGGCCCAGCTTACGGTTCTTCAGAGACATAGTAAACACTCCTCCGACCTCGCGTGGCGAGATCCAATTAAAATTCGTTCATTGGGCCCTTGGGCCCGGGACACCCGACAGGCGGGACGGCAAAACGCCGTGCGTGAAACGGAACGTTACATACTTTCACCGCTGCCCGGGAAGCGCCGCCGCTCGCAACGGCTCGGACGCTTCTTGTTGTCACGCCTCGCCTGCTCGCAACGCGGTCACAAGCCCCTCCGGCTTCGGGCAAACCCAGTTTGGCTCCTGGCCGCACTTGGGCTTTGCCCATCCGCTCCGGGTCTTGTGCCGCTGCTCGCAGCGGCTCGGACGCTTCTTTAGTTATTCTCCTCGCTGGCCAGGGACAGGCCCATCATAGCCAGCTTATTGATGACCTCTTCCAGGGACTTGCGGCCCAGGTTCCGGACCTTCATCATCTCTTCCTCGGTCTTGGAGATCAGGTCCTCCACCGTGTTGATGTTAGCCCGCTTCAGACAGTTGTAAGAGCGGACGGACAGGTCCATATCGTCGATGGTCATCTCCATCACCTTGTCACGCTGGGCCTCAGCCTTTTCCACCACGGTGGACTTGTTGCCCATGGTCTCGGACAGGTCGGTGAACAGGGTAAAGTGGTCGCACAGGATGCGGGCGCCCAGAGAGACGGCATCCCGGGCGTCGATGGTGCCGTTGGTCCACACCTCCAGGGTCAGCTTGTCATAGTCCGTGGCGTCGCCCACACGGGTGTTCTCCACGGTGTAGTTGACCTTGCGGACAGGGGTGTAGATGGAGTCCACCGGGATCACGCCGATGATGGCCTGAGCGGGCTTGTTCTTGTCGGCGGAGACATAGCCCCGGCCGTGGGACAAGGTCAGCTCCATGCTCAAAGTGGCATCGGGACCCAGAGTGGCGATGTGGAGGTCGGGATTCAGGATCTCCACGTCGGCGTCCGCCTTGATGTCGCCGGCCGTGACCTTGCACTCGCCGGCGGCCTCGATGTGGACGGTCTTCACGCCTTCGCAGTACAGCTTGGCGATGATCCCCTTCACGTTGAGGACGATCTCGGTCACGTCCTCCTTGATGCCGGGGATGGTGGTAAACTCATGCTGGACACCGGCGATCTTGATGGAGGTCACCGCGGTACCAGGCAGAGAGGACAGCAGAATCCGGCGCAGGGAGTTGCCCAGAGTGGTGCCGTAGCCGCGCTCCAGAGGCTCTACCACGTACTTGCCGTAGGAAGCATCGCCGGGATTCTCCACACATTCGATGCGGGGCTTTTCGATTTCTACCATATGCTAGGATACCCTCCTTTTCTCGGCGGCGCTCTCTCGCCGCCTCATTCAGCTCACCAATATCTGAGGGTTGTCTAAGTTTGTACCGCCCGGCCCCCTCAGCCAGGCCGAAGGGGCCGGCGGGCAAATCATTACTTAGAATACAGCTCGACGATGAGGTGCTCTTCCACGGGGAAGTCGATGTCGTCCCGGACGGGCATGGCAACGACGGTGCCCTGGAGGGTATTCTTGTCGCGGGTCAGCCACTTGGGCAGGGTGACCATGGGGGCGTCCTCGCCCAGCAGGCCCTTGAACTTGACAGAGGAGCGGCTCTTCTCCCGGACCTCGATCACGTCGCCGGTCTTCACCAGGTAGGAGGGGATGTCCACCCGCTGGCCGTTGACGGTGAAGTGACCGTGGGTGGTCAGCTGACGGGCCTCGCGGCGGGTCTTGGCAAAGCCCAGACGGTACACCACGTTGTCCAGACGGCGCTCGCACAGGACCAGCAGGTTCTCGCCGGACTTGCCCTGCATGCGGGAAGCCTTCTCATAGTACATATGGAACTGCTTCTCCAGAATGCCGTAGACAAACTTGACCTTCTGCTTCTCGGTCAGCTGCATGGCGTACTCAGACTGCTTCTTGCGCATCTGACCCTTGGGGTTGCGGTTGGTATCTTTCTTGGCATAGCCCATGGCGGCGGGAGACAGGTTCAGAGCCTTGCACCGCTTGGCGATGGGCTGCATGTTTCTAGCCATGTGTCAAAACCTCCTTCAAATCAGACGCGGCGGCGCTTCGGGGGACGGCAGCCGTTGTGGGGGACGGGGGTGCAGTCCTTGATCAGGGTGACCTCCAGACCCACGGCCTGCAGAGCCCGGATGGCGGCCTCACGGCCGGCGCCGGGGCCCTTCACGAAGACCTCGACGGTCTTCAGGCCATACTCCATCGCAGCCTTGGCAGCGGTCTCAGCGGCAGTCTGAGCGGCGAAGGGGGTGGACTTACGGGAACCACGGAAGCCCAGTCCGCCGGAGGAGGCCCAAGACAGGGCGTTGCCCTGGGCGTCGGTGACGGTGACCATGGTGTTGTTGAAGGAAGAGCGGATATGCACCTGGCCCTTCTCAACGATCTTGCGCTCGCGGCGCTTGCGGACCACTTTCTTGCCCTTGTTATTAGCAGCAGCCATTGCTTATCCCTCCTTACTTCTTCTTGTTGGCCACGGTACGCTTGGGACCCTTGCGGGTACGGGCGTTGGTCTTGGACCGCTGACCGCGGACGGGCAGGCCCTTGCGGTGGCGGATGCCACGGTAGCAGCCGATCTCGGTCAGACGCTTGATGTCCATGGCCACGTTGCGGCGCAGATCGCCCTCAACGGTGTACTCATGGCCGATGATCTCACGCAGCTTGGCCTCGTCCTCTTCGGTGAGGTCCTTCACGCGGGTGTCGGGGTTAATCCCGGCCTGGGCCAGGATCTTGTTGGCGCTGGTGCGCCCAATGCCGTAGATATAAGTGAGGCCGATCTCAATTCGCTTCTCTCTCGGCAGGTCAATACCGGCAATACGAGCCATTTATTACAGCACCTCCAATTAACCTTGTCTCTGCTTATGCTTGGGGTTTTCGCAAATTACCATGACTTTGCCCTTGCGCTTGATGACTTTGCACTTCTCGCACATGGGCTTCACGGACGGTCTTACTTTCATTGTGATAACCTCCTGAATGCCTTGATGGCCCCTCGTCGTCGCAAGCTGCGTCTCGCTCGCTTCCGGCAAAAGCCGAAAGCTCGTTCACTTCGCTGCTCCTCCTCTCCAAATGCGGCCCACTCTGTTGGGCCCGCATTTGGGGCGGCCTTCGGCCGCTGTAAGGACGCTTCCCCGGAGGCAAGGCCCCGGAAAAAACAGCTGTCGACGATTCGGTCGTTTATACTTACTTGGACCGCCAGGTGATTCTTCCCCTGGTCAGGTCATAAGGTGACATCTGAACCGTCACCTTGTCGCCGGGCAGAATGCGGATGAAGTTCATCCGCAGCTTCCCGGAAATATGTGCCAGGATAATGTGGCCGTTTCCAATATCCACATGAAAAGTGGTGTTGGGGAGAGATTCGGTGACGATTCCCTCCAACTCGATCATATCGTCCTTAGCCAAGCGTGATTCCCTCCTTGAAGGCGGCCAGCGCCCGTCTCAGTTCCCGGTCAGACACCGGTTGTCCTTGTTTCAGCTTCCGGATGGTGGGGTGAGCGAACTCGCTCCGGTGGTCGGACAGCGGACGCACATGGCCCAGTTTTTTCGGCTTGGGCCTGGATACTTTCCGCCGTTTTCCGTCGGCCAGCAGCAGACGCTGCTCCTGGTCCACGCCGACTACGCAGAACACGCCGTCTCTGTCCCGTCCGGCAGCAGCCTGAACGATCCAGCCTGTGTAATCAGACATAGGCTCCGTCCTCGGTGACGGTAAGGATCTCAGGGTCGCCGTCGGTGATCAGGATACTGTTTTCATAGTGGGCCGTCAGCGAGCCGTCCAGCGAGACCGTGGTCCACTTGTCGGCCAGCACTTTGACCTGCCAGCCGCCGGCGTTGACCATGGGCTCCACCGCGATGGTCATGCCCGGCAGCAGCCGGGGACCGTGGCCCGCGGGTCCGAAGTTTCGCACCTCGGGGGGCTCATGGAGCTTGGCGCCCACGCCGTGGCCCACGAAGTCCCGGACCACGGAGAAGCCGTTGGCCTCTACGTATTCCTGGACCGCGTGGCCGATGTCGGACACCCGGCAGCCCTGGCGGGCGTACTTCATGCCCTCCCAAAAGCTCTGTTGGGTGACCTGGATCAGCCGCATGGCCTCGTCGCTCACCTTGCCGCAGGGGTAGGTGGCGGCGCAGTCTCCGTGGAAGCCGCCGATAGAGGCGCCCACGTCGATGCTCACGATGTCCCCTTCCTTCAGCTTCCGGGGACCGGGGATGCCATGGATGACCTCCTCGTTCACCGAGATGCAGGCGGAACCGGGGAAACCGCCGTAGCCCAAAAAGGAGGGCTTTGCCCCGTGGCTTTCGATAAAGCGGCGTACAGCCTGGTCGATCTCATGGGTGGTGACCCCGGGGGCCACCATGGAGCCGGCCAAAGCCCGGGCCTGGGCAGTGATCCGCCCGGCCTTGCGCATTGCTTCGATCTCCCGGGGGGATTTCAGCGAGATCATTTCCAGTCCCATCAGATGCCCAGGGCCTCCATGATGACGTCGGTCGTCGCCTCGATGGTGGCCTGATTGGCCACGGGGGAGAGGACGCCCTTGCCCTCGTAGTAGCCCTTCAGCGGCTCGGTTTCGGCGTGGTAGACCTCAAGGCGGTGAAGCACGGTCTCCGCCTTGTCGTCGTCCCGCTGGACCAGGGGGCCGCCGCAGGAATCGCACACTCCCTCCTGTTTGGGGGGCTTGGCCTTGACGTGGTAGGGCGCGCCGCAGGAGGAGCAGACCCGCCGTCCGGCCATGCGGTCCACGATCTCGCCGTCGGAGATCTCGATGGAGATCACATGGTCAAAGGCGACGCCGGCCTTGTCCAGAGCCTCGGCCTGGCCGATGGTGCGGGGCACCCCGTCCAGGATAAAGCCGTTGGCGCAGTCGGGCTGCTCCAGGCGCTGGGCCACGATGCCGATGATGACGGAATCGGGGACCAGCTTGCCCGCGTCCATATAGGACTTGGCCTCCAGGCCGATGGGCGTGCCGTCCTTGATGGCGGCACGGAGGATGTTGCCAGTGGAGATGGTCGGGATTCCCAGCTTGGCGCTGAGGATCTCAGCCTGAGTTCCTTTTCCGGCGCCGGGGGCGCCCAGTAGAATCAGCTTCATTCCCATAATCTCCAACTCCTTTTTATTCCAGGAAGCCCTTGTAGTGCCGCATGAGCATCTGGGCCTCCATCTGCTTCACGGTCTCCAGAGCGACGCCCACCACGATGATGATGGAGGTACCGCCGATGGCCAGAGAACGATAGCCGAAGAGGTTGCCAGTGATGATGGGCAGAATGGCCACCACGGACAGATAGAGGGCGCCGAACATGGTGATCTTATTGAGCACCTTGGTGATGAAGTCGGCGGTGGGCTTGCCGGGACGGAAGCCGGGGATAAAGCCGCCGTTCTTCTTCAGGTTGTTGGACACCTCAATGGGGTTAAAGGACATGCTGGCATAGAAATAGCTGAAGCCAACGATGAGGAAGAAATACAGAATGGAGTAGAATGCCTTGCTGGTGTCGAACAGCCGCATCATGCCGCCGCCGAAGCCCTCGCTCTTCACGGTCCAGCCCATGAACGCGCCAATGGTGGCGGGCAGAGAGGCGATGGACTGGGCAAAGATGATGGGCATAACGCCGGACATATTGACCTTCATGGGGATGTGGGTGGACTGGCCGCCGTACATCTTCCGGCCCACCACCCGCTTGGCATACTGCACAGGCAGGCGGCGCTCGGCGTTGGAGATATAGACGATGAAGACCACCAGAGCCAGCATGCCGATAATGATGACGGGGATCATCCAGGGAGCCAGAGCGATCTGGTCCAGATAGGTCTGGGCGTCCTCCACAGTCTTGTAGACGGTGGGATTGCTCTGCTGGATCATCTCGGCAGTGATGCTGCCGGACTTGACCTGGTTCCACACGTTCACGCCGCGGACACAGTCGCTGATCATCTGGGGGAAGCGGGAGACGATACCGGCGAACAGGATGATGGAGATACCGTTGCCGATGCCGAACTCGGTGATCTGCTCACCCAGCCACATCAGGAAAGCGGAGCCGGCGGTGAAGGACAGCACGATAACGATGCCGACCCAGACGGCAGGCAGGGTACCGCCGCTGATCAGGCCGTAGCTCTTGATCAGGGAGTAGTAGCCGAAGCCCTGGAGCAGGGCGATGGCCACGGTGGTATACCGGGTGATGGAGGCGATCTTCTTCCGGCCTTCCTCACCGCCCTCCTTGGCCAGCCGCTCCAGCGCGGGGATGGCCACGGTCAACAGCTGGATGATAATGGAGCTGTTGATATAGGGCTGGATGGACAGGGCAAAGACCGTAGCCATGGAGAAGGCGGAGCCGCTCATGGCGTTCATCAGGCCCAGAATGGTGCCGCTCTGGCTCTCCAGCTGGAGGGCCAGCAGCTCAGAGTTGATATAGGGGACGGGGATGGCGGAACCGAGACGGAAGATCAGCAGCGCGAAGACGGTGAACAGGATCTTCTTGCGCAGCTCGGGCACCGCCCAAGCATTACGGATCGTCTGGATCATCTCAGATCACCTCCGCCTTACCACCTGCAGCTTCGATCTTTTCCTTGGCAGAGGCAGAGAAGGCGGAAGCCTGGACGGTCAGCTTCTTGGAGATGCTGCCGTTGCCCAGGATCTTGACGCCGTACTCGCACTTGGAGAGGATGCCCTTCTCCAGCAGAGCCTTGGCATCGACCACAGCGCCGTCCTCAAACTTCTCGAGGGCGGAGACGTTGACGGCCTCCAGGGGCTTGGCGAAAATGTTGTGGAAACCACGCTTGGGGATACGGCGGGTCAGAGGCATCTGGCCGCCTTCAAAACCGACGCGGACACCGCCGCCGGAACGGGCCCACTGGCCCTTCTGGCCGCGGCCGCCAGTCTTGCCGTTGCCGGAACCATTGCCGCGGCCCTTGCGGTAGGCCTTGGTGTTGGAGCCGGCGGCGGGGGAAAGTTCATGCAGATTCATGTCTCGCGCCTCCTTTTAGTTTTCCTCGGTGACCTGGAGCAGGTACCCGATGTGGGCGATCTTGCCGCGGGTAGCCTCGTTGTCGGGCTGCACGGTGGTGTCGCCGATCTTGCGGAGGCCCAGGGCCTCGGCGGTCGCCTTATGCTTGGCGATACGGCCGTTCAGGCTCTTGACCAGCTTAATGTTCAGATTAGCCATTGTAAAAGCCCTCCTTAACCCACGATCTCTTCCACGCTCTTGCCGCGGATCCGGGCCACTTCCTCGGGGCTGCGCAGGGACTTCAGACCCTCAAAGGCAGCGGAGACCACGTTCTGCGGATTGTTGGAGCGCAGGCACTTGGTACGGATGTCCTTGATGCCGATGGCTTCCATGACGGCACGGACAGGGCCGCCGGCGATAACGCCGGTACCGGGGGCGGCGGGCTTCATCAGCACGCGGCCAGCGCCGAACTCGCCGATCACCTCGTGGGGGATGGTGGTGCCGGACAGGGGCACGGTGATCATGTTCTTCTTGGCGTCCTCGATGCCCTTGCGGATGGCCTCGGGGACCTCAGCGGCCTTGCCCAGGCCGAAGCCCACGCGGCCCTTCTCGTCGCCCACGACCATGAGGGCGGAGAACTTCGCCACGCGGCCGCCCTTGACGGTCTTGGATACACGGTTCAGATATACCAGCTTCTCAACGAACTCGCTGGGCTCTCTCTCAAATCTAGCCATTTGTCGTTTTCCTCCTCCCTTAGAACTGCAGGCCGCCCTCGCGGGCACCCTCGGCCAGAGCCTTGACACGGCCGTGGTAAACATAGCCGCCGCGGTCGAAGACCACGGTCTCAATGCCCTTGGCCTTGGCACGCTCGGCGACATTCATGCCCACCTGCTTGGCGGCGTCGCTCTTGGTGCCCTCACAGGCGAAATCCTTCTCCAGGGAAGAAGCGGAAACCAGAGTCACGCCGTTCACATCGTCGATGATCTGGGCGTAGATGTTGGTCTCGCTGCGGAACACGTTCAGGCGGGGACGCTCGGGCGTGCCGGAAATCTTAGCACGCACGCGCTTGTGGCGCTTGATGCGCTGGGAACGGGTATCGGGTCTGTTGATCATGTTGGCACACCTCCTTTTTACTTCTTGGCGCCGGTCTTACCAGCCTTGCGGCGGATAACTTCATCGACGTACTTGATGCCCTTGCCCTTGTAAGGCTCGGGGGGACGCTTCTCACGCACTTCGGCGGCAAACTGGCCCACCTTCTGCTTGTCGCAGCCGTGGATGATGATCTTGTTGGGGCCGGGGACCTCGATGGTGATGCCATCGGTCTCCTCCACGATGACCTGGTGGGAGAAGCCCAGGTTCATGACCAGCTTGTTGCCCTCCTTGGCCACACGGTAGCCGACGCCGTTGACGTCCAGCTCCTTCTTGTAGCCCTCGGTGACGCCCACCACCATGTTGTGGATCAGGGTGCGGGTCAGACCGTGGAGCGCACGGTTCTCCTTGGCGTCGTTGGGACGGGTGACGTGCAGCTCACCGTTCTCCATGGCGATGGCCATGTTGGGGTTGAACTGCTGGGTCAGGGTGCCCTTGGGGCCCTTGACGGTGACAACGTTGTTGTCCTCTACCTTGATCTCCACTCCGGCGGGAATGGCGATAGGAGCTCTACCAATTCTAGACATTCCTATAACCCTCCTTACCAGACGAATGCCAGGACTTCGCCGCCGACATGGGCCTCGCGGGCCTTCTTGTCGGTCATGATGCCCTTGGAAGTGGAAACAATGGCGATACCCAGGCCGCGGAGGACCTTGGGCAGCTCGTCGGCGCCGGCATAGACGCGCAGACCGGGCTTGGACACGCGGCGCAGACCGGAGATGACCTTCTCCTTGCCGGCGCCATACTTCAGGGAAATGCGGATAACGCCCTGAGTACCGTCGTCGATCAGCTGGAAGTTCTTGATGTAGCCTTCATCCAGCAGGATCTGCGCGATGGACTTCTTCATGTTGGACGCGGGGACGTCCACGGTGTCATGCTTGGCGTTGTTCGCGTTGCGGATGCGGGTCAGCATATCCGCAATGGGGTCGGTGATTTGCATGGACTGTTACCTCCTATTTAGATTACCGGTTTTGCCCGGTACAGACGGTAAGGTATCGGAGAGTAGGTGCTTCTCCGACCTGTTGACCGCCTTTTGCGCCTGGTTGGGGCAGGCGCGTGATTTATCAAAACCGCCTTGGTCGGGGCGGGTTTGACCGGATAGGGATGTCCCTCGATCCGCCGGACGGGGCGCGGGTGACGCGCCGGTCTCCGAACTATAATAATGGATCACAGGACAAAACCCCGCGGCTTCTGAAAAGTACGTTCGACTTCAGCACACGGGTTCGGCACTCCCGACAGCGTTGGGAGTTTATTGCGGTTGCACCTGGACGCGCAATCGACTCATTATAACCCGCTTTTGCGGGAATTACAAGGCTTTTTTGCTCCGCACACACGAACGTGTGGAAAGATTATTCCGGGAAGGGGCTTTTCAGCCCCTCCCCGGGATATTCGATCTGAATTTGATCCGCAGCATGCGGCGCAAATCGGTCTTATGTTCTTCCGCCGAAGCCGCCGCCAGCGGGCGGGGCAGGGGGGAAGATATTGTTCGCTCCGTACCCTCTGTTCAGGCCGGAACGGATCGGCAAAAATCGTTTCGCCGGACCGGGCGTAGCGCCCTATCAGGAAACGGGATTTACCAGGAAGCCTTCTTCACGCCGGGGATCTGGCCCTTGTAAGCCAGCTCGCGGAAGCAGATACGGCAGATGCCGTAGTTCCGGAGGTAGGCGTGGGGACGGCCGCAGATCTTGCAGCGGTTGTAGCGGCGGCTGGAGAACTTAGGCTCAGCCTGCTGCTTCAGGATCATAGATTTCTTAGCCATAATTTCTCCTCCTCCTTAGCGGCCGGCGAAGGGAGCGCCGATCTGCTTGAGCAGCTCGCGGGCCTCTTCGTCAGTCTGGGCAGTGGTGCACATCACGATGTCCATGCCGCGGATCTTGTCGATCTTGTCGTACTCGATCTCGGGGAAGATCAGCTGCTCCTTGATGCCCAGGGCATAGTTGCCGCGGCCGTCAAAGGCGTCAGCGGAGATGCCGCGGAAGTCACGGACACGGGGCAGAGCCACGTTGAACAGACGATCCAGGAACTCCCACATCTTGTCGCCGCGCAGGGTGACCTTAGCGCCGATGGGCATGCCCTCACGGAGCTTGAAGTTAGCCACGGACTTCTTGGCCTTGGTGATGACGGCCTTCTGGCCGGTGATGGTGGTCAGGTCGTTGACCACGGCGTCCAGCACCTTGGCGTTCTCGCGGGCGTCGCTGCAGCCCACGTTGACCACGATTTTCTCCAGACGGGGGATCTGCATGGTGGACTTATAGCCGAACTTCTGCATCAGAGCAGGAGCGACCTCGGCCTGGTACTTGGCCTTCAGGTTAGGCACTTTCTTATCAGCCATTTGTTACTCCTCCTCTCTCAGATTTCAGCGCCGCACTTCTTGCAGACGCAGACCTTCTTGCCGTCAGCCAGCAGCTTGTGGGCGGGACGGGTAGGCTTGTTGCACTTGGGGCAGACCTTCTGCACCTTGCAGGCGTACAGAGGGGCTTCCTTCTGCAGGATGCCGCCCTGGTCGCCCTGCTTGCGGGGCTTGGTGTGGCGGGAGACCATGTTGACCTTCTCCACGATGACCTTGCCCTCGCTGGGCATGACCTGCAGGACCTTGCCCTGCTTGCCCTTGTCCTTGCCGGACAGAACGATCACCAGATCGTCCTTCTTGATGCTCATCTTATTCATGTTCATTGCCCTCCCTTACAGCACTTCGGGAGCCAGGGACAGGATCTTCATGTAATCCTTGTCACGCAGCTCGCGGGCCACCGGGCCAAAGATACGGGTGCCGCGGGGGTTCTTGTCCTCCTTGATGAGGACGGCGGCGTTGTCGTCAAACCGGACGTAGGAACCGTCGGCGCGGCGGACGCCGCGGCTGGTACGGACGATAACGGCCTTGACGACCTCGCCCTTCTTGACGGTGCCGCCGGGAGCGGCCTTCCGGACGGAAGCGACGACCACATCACCGATGTTGCCGAACTTGCGCTTGGAGCCGCCCAGCACACGGATGGTCTTGATCTCCTTGGCGCCGGTGTTGTCGGCAACCTTCAGATAGCTTTCCTGCTGAATCATACCGACACCTCCTTACTTCGCCTTCTCGATGATCTCAACCACGCGCCACCGCTTGTCCTTGGACAGGGGGCGGGTCTCCATGACCTTGACGCGGTCGCCCACGCCACACTGGTTGAGCTCGTCATGAGCCTTCAGCTTATAGGTTCTCTTAACGATCTTCTTGTACAGAGGATGGGCCACACGGTCAGCGATGGCGACCACGACGGTCTTGTCCATCTTGTCAGAGACCACCAGGCCGACTCTGGTCTTACGAGAAGAAGTTCTGTTTTCCATTGTCTATTCCTCCTCTTAGCGGCCGGCGAGCTGCTGCTCGCGGATGATGGTCTTGACCCGGGCGATATCCTTCTTGACCTCAGCGATACGAATGGGGTTATCCAGCTGGTTGGTGGCGTGCTGGAGGCGCAGATTGAACAGGTCCTTCTTCAGGTCCTGCAGCTTGGTCTCCAGCTCGGCGCTGGACATCTTACGGACTTCGTTAGCCTTCATTACGCTTCACCACCCTCCACAACTTCTTCACGCTTCACGATCTTGCACTTGACGGGCAGCTTGTGGCTGGCCAGGCGCAGAGCCTCGCGGGCGACCTCCTCGGAGACGCCGGCGATCTCGAACATCACACGGCCGGGCTTGACCACGGCCACCCAGTACTCGGGGGAACCCTTACCGGAACCCATGCGGGTCTCGGCGGGCTTCTCGGTCACGGGCTTATCGGGGAAGATCTTGATCCAGACCTTGCCGCCACGCTTGGTGTAGCGGGTCATGGCGATACGGGCCGCCTCGATCTGGTTGCTGGTGATCCATGCGGGCTCAGTGGCCTGGAGACCGAACTCACCGTAAGTCACGGTGTTGCCGCGGCTGGCCTTGCCCTTCATACGACCGCGGTGGACGCGGCGGTACTTAACTCTCTTGGGGAGCAGCATTACTGAGCGCCTCCTTCCTTAGGGGTATTGGCCTGACCGGCGGGGCGGGGGCCACGATTGAAGTTGCCCTGGCCGGCGGGCCGGGGACCGCGGTTGAAGCCGCCCTCGCGGCGGTCGCGGTTAAAGCCGCCCTGGCGGCGGTCGCCGTCCCGACGGTCACGGCGGGGACGGTCACGGCGCTCCTGATAGGGCTTGCTGGTATCCAGAGTGCGGGGGGTGGTGCGCAGGGCCTGAGTCAGCACCTCGCCCTTGTAGATCCACACCTTCACGCCGATGCGGCCGTAGGTGGTGGCAGCCTCAGCGAAGCCGTAGTCGATGTCGGCGCGCAGGGTCTGCAGGGGGATGGTGCCGTCATGATAGTGCTCGGTGCGGGCGATCTCAGCGCCGCCCAGACGGCCGGAGCAGGAGGTCTTGATGCCCTTGGCACCGGCGCGCATGGCGCGGCCCATGGCGTTCTTCATGGCGCGGCGGAAACCAATGCGCTTCTCCAGCTGCTGGGCGATGTTCTCGGCCACCAGCTGAGCGTTGGTATCGGTGTCGCGGACTTCCACGATCTTCAGATCCACGGGCTTGCCGGTCAGCTTGACCAGCTGAGCCTCGATCTTCTTGATGTCCTCGCCGCCCTTGCCGATGACCACGCCGGGACGGGCGCAGTGCAGGTAGATGCGGGTCTTGGCATTGTCGCGCTCGATCTCGATCTTGGGGATACCGGCGCCGTAGAGGGTCTTCTTCAGGTAGTCACGGATTTTCTTGTCCTCCACCAGCAGGTCGCCCACCTTCTCGTTGCGGGCATACCAGCGGGAGTCCCAATCCTTGATAACACCCACGCGCAGGCCGTGGGGATTCACTTTCTGTCCCATATTGTTCCTCCTCCCTTAGCGCTCGCTCACGGCGATGGTGACATGAGAAGTGCGCTTGTTGATCCGATAGGCACGACCCTGGGCCCGGGGCATGATGCGCTTGATGATGGGGCCGGGGTTGGCATAGCAGGTGCTGACATACAGCTTCTCAGGGTCCATCTGGTGATTGTTCTCGGCGTTGGCGGCGGCGCTCTTCAGCAGCTTCAGAACGGGCTCAGAAGCGGCCTTGGGGGTCTGCAGCAGGATGGCGGTGGCGGTGCCCACATCCTTGCCCCGGATCAGGTCCAGGACGATCTGCACCTTACGGGGAGAGATCCGCAGATATTTCAGATTCGCAACAGCTTCCATCGTTTCTCTCCTCCTTACTTACCGGTCTTGGCACCCGCGTGGCCCTTGAAGGTGCGGGTGGGCACGAACTCGCCCAGCTTGTGGCCGACCATGTCCTCGGTGACATAGACGGGCACGTGCTTGCGGCCATCGTGCACAGCGAAGGTGTGACCAACGAAAGAGGGGAAGATGGTGGAGCTGCGGCTCCAGGTCTTCAGCACCTTCTTCTCGTTGTTCTGGTTCATTTCATCGACCCGCTTCAGCAGCTCGGGGGCGCAAAAGGGGCCTTTCTTAATGCTTCTGCTCATCTTTTACTGCCTCCTTACTTGGCGTTGCGGTGCTTGACGATGAACTTCTCAGTACGGTTCTTCGTCTTGCGGGTCTTGTAACCCAGAGCGGGCTTGCCCCAGGGAGTGACAGGGCCGGGACGGCCGACAGGGCTCTTGCCCTCGCCGCCGCCGTGGGGGTGGTCATTGGGGTTCATGACGGAGCCGCGGACGGTGGGCCGCCAACCCATGTGACGCTTACGGCCGGCCTTGCCGATCTGGATGTTGGCCCAGTCGGTGTTGCCGACCTGGCCGATGGTGGCCTTGCAGTTCTCGCGGACATAGCGGACCTCGCCGGAAGGCAGACGGACCTGAGCCATGCCGTTCTCCTTGGCCATCAGCTGGGCGGCCACGCCGGCGGCGCGGACCAGCTGAGCGCCCTTGCCGGGGTACAGCTCGATGTTGTGGATCATCTCGCCCACGGGGATGTTGGCGATGGGCAGGCAGTTGCCGGGCAGGATGTCGGCGTCGGGACCGGTCATGATGATGTGGCCGGCCTTCAGGCCGTTGGGGGCCAGAATGTAGCGGCGCTCGCCATCCTCATACTCGATCAGGGCGATGTTGGCGGAGCGGTTGGGGTCGTACTGCAGGTTGACCACAGTGGCCTTGCCCTCTTTGTCCCGCTTGAAGTCGATGATGCGGTACTTCTGCTTGTTGCCGCCGCCGTGGTGGCGGACGGTGATGCGGCCGTAGCTGTTGCGGCCGGCGTTCTTCTTCAGAACCTCAGTCAGGCCGCGCTCGGGCTTGGCCTTCTTGTCGATCCCCTCGAAGGCGGACACAGTCATGTGACGGCGGGAGGGGGTTGTGGGCTTATAAGTCTTGATAGCCATTTCTCATTCTCCTCCTTACACCATGCCCTCGAAGAACTCGATGGACTTGGAATCAGCGGTCAGGGTGACCATGGCCTTCTTCCAGCTGGCGCGGCGGCCGGCGGGGCGGTTGCCCATGCGCTTGGCCTTGCCCTGCATGTTCAGGGTGTTCACCTTGGCGACCTTCACGCCGAAGATCTCCTCGATGGCCTTGGCGATCTCGATCTTGTTGGCGGTCTTGGCGACCTCGAAGGTGTAGCGCTTCATCTCAGTCTGCTCCATGGACTGCTCGGTGATGATGGGGCGCTTGATGATGTCATAAGCAGTGGTAGCCATTACGCATACACCTCCTCGATGATGGCCAGGGCAGCCTTGTCGATGACCAGCTGCTTGGCGTTGACGATGTCATAGACGCTGAGGATCTTGGCGGTGGTGGTGACCACGCCGGGGATGTTCCGGGCGGACTTGATGACGATCTCGTCCTGCTCGGCGGTGATGACCACGGACTTGGTGGCGCCCACAGCGGCCAGGAAGGCCTTCAGGACCTTGGTCTTGATGGACTCCATCTTCAGCTCGTCCACCACCACGATGGCGCCCTCGGCGGCCTTGGCGGACAGAGCGGACTTCAGAGCCAGACGCTTCACCTTCTTGTTGAGGGTGTAGCTGTAGTCGCGGGGCTTGGGGGCGAACACGATGCCGCCGTGGGTCCACTGGGGAGCCCGGGTGGAACCCTGACGGGCGTGACCGGTGCCCTTCTGGCGCCAGGGCTTCTTGCCGCCGCCGGAAACCTCGGCGCGGGTCAGAGCGCTCTGGGTGCCCTGACGGCAGTTGGCCAGGTGGTTCTTGACCACCTCGTGGACCACAGCCTGGTTGGGCTCGATCCCGAAAATGGCCTCGGAGAGCTCGATCTCGCCGACCTGCTGACCGGCCATGTTGAACACGTTAGCTTTAGGCATGACTCAATCTCTCCTTTCCTTACTTGTTGCGGGCGGAAGCCTTCTGCGGGTTGACACGGGCGGAAGCCTTCTGCGGGTTCTTGCTGATGTCGGCACCAGCCTTCTTCTCCACATGGGTCTTGACGGTGTTCTTCACGAACACAACGCCGCCCTTGGGGCCGGGAATGGCGCCGCGCACGGCGATGAGGCCCAGCTCGGTGTCGACCTTGACCACGTCCAGGTTCACCACGGTGACCTGCTCGTTGCCCATCTGGCCGGCGCCGATCTTACCCTTGAAGATACGGCTGGGGTCGGTGCCGGAGCCCATGGAGCCCGCGTGACGGTGAACGGGGCCGGTACCGTGGGTCTCCTTCAGGCGGCTGGCGCCGTGGCGCTTGACAACGCCCTGGTAGCCGTGGCCCTTGCTGATGCCGGTGACGTCCACGAAGTCGCCGGCGGCGAAGACGTCAGCCTTCAGCTCGTCGCCCACTTCGTACTTGGAGCAGTCAGCCAGAGGGAACTCCTTGAGGACCTTCTTCAGCTCCTCCAGGCCGGCCTTCTTCTGATGGCCGATCTCAGGCTTGGTGAGCTTGCGCTCGGGAACGGTCTCAAAACCCAGCTGAATGGCGTTGTAGCCATCCTTCTCGGCGGTCTTCTTCTGCACTACGGTGCAGGGGCCGGCCTGGATCAGGGTGACGGGCACCACGTGGCCGGCTTCATCGAAGATCTGGGTCATGCCGATCTTTTTGCCGATGATCGCTTTCTCCATTTGGATTTCCTCCTATAAAGGTTATTGGTCGTGCGAGTTGGCGTCGGTTCCCATTGGACTGGGACGTTTTGCCATTGCTCGAGCGACTTGACCCGTCCGCCTCAAAACGCGGCGGACAGCGGGTACAACAAATCGGGGGTGGGATTACAGCTTGATCTCGATCTCCACACCGGCGGGCAGCTCCAGGGACATCAGAGCCTCCACGGTCTTGGGGGAGGGCTTGATGACGTCGATGAGGCGCTTGTGGGTGCGGCGCTCAAACTGCTCGCGGCTGTCCTTGTACTTGTGGACGGCGCGCAGGATGGTGACGACTTCCTTCTTGGTGGGCAGGGGGATGGGGCCGGAGACGGTGGCGCCGGTGCGCTTGGCGGTCTCCACGATCTTCTCAGCGGACTGGTCGATCAGCTGATGATCATAGGCCTTCAGGCGGATGCGGATCATTTCTTTCTGAGCTGCCATTGGGTTGTTCCTCCTTAAATACATACGAAAGTTGAATTTGTCCAGCCTTCGTACGGTGAGAGCGGTTCGTGTATCCACGCTTTCGTGCGTATCACTCCTGGTCACGAAAAAACCGGCACTAGACAGGCCGGTTTCCTCCCTGCCCGGCGATATACGCCGTGGCACAGAGCTCTCAGCCGCCCGATCATACGGACATACTCCGTAGAAGTTACCTCGTTTCCGAGCAATCTCCTACATCATCGCAGACTGCGCCCTAACAGGCGCTTGGCTATCATACAACAACACCCCCGTGTGTGTCAAGGCTTTTTTCGAATTTTTTTCGTAATTTTTCACGAAATTTTGGGGGCGATTTTTGGATGCTATATTTTGGGGTCTTTCCCGCTTTTTAAACACAATTCCCTAATTATATAAAGGTAGGGCGGCCAAAGGCCGCCCTACGCAAATGCGCTTCATCACTCCGCCCGGGGAATGGTCCCTACCTGTTCCAACAGGAGGGAGCCGTCCTCCCGGTACAGCCGCAGGGTATAGGGTTGATCCAGGCACCAGCCGATGGCGCGGTCCCCGACGCCCTTCTCCTCAAAGCCTACCAGCCATCTGCCGTCCTCAAGGTCCCAGCCCCTGCCCAGACGAGGCGTTCCCTCCTCGTCGGTAATGGACATCTCTGTTCGGGCGGTCTCCTCCGGAACATCGAACAGCAGCAGAGCGGAGAAATTGTGGTAATCATAGCGGTAGCCGCCGCCTTCCATCGGACTCTCCTCCACCCAGTAGCCGCCGGCGTGATCTCCAACGCCGTCGACGAGGGGCACGAGGGTGGGGCCCGTCTCCGCCAGAGGCACAGTGCTGATACTTTCCCCCACCAGTGCCGCTGTCGCCCGATCCTCCGTCACCCCCACGAACCACCGTCCACGCAGCGTCAGTTCCGTCCCGTCCCGGGCAACGAATGTCCTGTCCTCTTTGGACACGGTCAGGTACGACCGATAGGTGGGCGGAGCAAGCACGATCTCGCTCCGGGGCAGCAGATTGGTCCGCTCCAGCCGCCGGAACTCCAGCTCCGCCGTGGGCAGGGGATAGTCCTCCATCCCCCAGAACCAGAGTAGCAGCAGAGTGCACAGCCCCAGATTCCGCACCAACTTCTGCCCCCGGGTCAACCTGGGCCGTTGGGCCCATATCCGTTTCAGCTTCTCTTTCACTCCATCACCACCTGTTCCATGTGGTCCACCGTCAGGGCAAAGTCTCCCCGGCCGAAGTGGAAGTCCAGAGTCACCCTGTCGTTTTCCTTCCAGTCATGCCCTTCCAGATAAATGGCAAATTCCCGGCTGAACAGGTCCCAGCGGGTCTGCTCTATCCCCACCGTGATCTGGCTCGCACCTGCTTCCAGGTCCATGTTCACGGTCGCTCGGTCCATGGGCTGTCCCACCCCGTCCGGTCCCGTCGCCGTCAGGCCGCTGTAAAGGGCGGCGGGATCGATCCGCTCCCAGAATTTCAGAGAGGACACCCGCACAGTCACCTGATACACATCCTGATATGCCCCGTCCTCGGGGTAGTCCAGAAAGGCAGCTCCCACAATCTGAAAGGTGTATCCCCCCAGCTCCGCTTTCTCACCCCGCACCGTTCCATAGCTGGTCGCCCGCTCACCCCAGAGGGGGTGTCTCGCACTCTGGAAGTGGTCGTTGGTCGCCGCGCATACCACCAAAGCCGCCGCCGCCAGCAGACCCAATGCCCACTTGCTGGCCCGCCACAAATAGCCCAGCCAGGGCTTATGTATCTTCGCCAATTCTTTCCCGATCTCCTCCGGGTCGCCCATGCGGTCCAGGGCCTGTTCCCGGGCCTCTTCCTCGGTCATGCCGGGAAAGATCCGCATCAGGTCCAGGGTCTTGTCCTCAATGTGCTCCCGCAGCTCCTCCTCCACCGCTTGACGGTCCGGCTTGAAACGGATGCCCGACACTGCCGTCTCCAGCCATACGGATACGTTATGGTTTTTCTGAATCATCATTCCCGCCTCCACTCAGCAGGCCCAGAAGCGAAACGAAGTTTCGCCTAAAGCTCTTTTGCTCCTTTCACCCAAGGGCATCTGGGCCCCTAAGTTCACGCTTCGCATTCACTAACGGGCCCATTATCTTTCAAGAAAAGGAGACGGCTCCGCCGGACAGGACGCTGTTCACCCCGTGGTGGAAGGCCTCCCACTCGGCCCGCTTCTCGTCCAGCAGCTTTTTCCCCTTTTTGGTCAGCTTGTAGTATTTCCTCACCCGCCCGGTGGGGGCCTCCTGCTGGTAGGAGGACAGGTACTTGTCCTTCTCCAGCCCGTGCAGGATGGGGTAGAGGGTGCCTTCTTTCATCTGAAACGTGTCGTTGGAGCGGCGGGCCAGCTCCTCGATCATCTGGTAGCCATACATGTCGCTCCCCACCAGCAGGGAGAGCACCAACAGGGTGCCGCTGCCCGCCATCAGTCCCTTGTCAAATTTCATAGTTCTCATCCTTTCCGGGAATATCCCCAACCGCTCCCGAATATAATGCCTCGGTTCTCTAGGTATAATATACCTAGAGATTCAAGGTATGTCAACCGTTTTCTGTTTGTCCGGTCATCCTCCGTCATGGCCCCGTTCGGGCGCGCCGCTGCGGCGGTCATTTTTTACTCCCCGGCAGGTGTGAACGGGAAAGCAGGGAAACTGCTTTTTCCGTCCGCAGGGCCGGGCGGCACGCCCCGGGGCACAAAAATCGGGGACCGCCGGCGCGGTCCCCGATTTTATGCTCTTATTCAGTTGAATTTGTAGATCTTCCGGGCCAGCCGGTACAGCCGCACCGACAGCTTCCGGCCCTGATAGCCGGGGAAGACCGTGAAGGTGGAGACGGCGGCGTACTTCATCCGGTGGTAGATGCCGGAGTCCACCGACCGCAGGTACTCCCACAGCTGGGTCTTCTTGCCCAGGGCCTCCGGGGAGCCGTCGATGGTCAGGAAGATGGAGGAAATGGCCATCATCATGGCCAGGTAGTTGAACATATACCGGCCCAGCTTCCGGGACTTGGCGGACACCTCACGCAGGTTGTGGGAGTCGATCATGTGGTAGGTGACCCGCAGCTGCTGGTCCACCCGGCCCACCATCACCTTCTCGTTGACGGACTGGTCGGCCCGGCCGATGAAGTAGCGGTACAGGTCCACATCCAGATAGTACATGTTCTTCACATAGGGCAGGGGCTGGTAGACAAAAATGTTGTCCACATAGAAGGTGTGCTTGGGCAGCTCCAGCCCGCAGTCCCGGAGCAGCTGGGTCCGGTAGATCACCGAATGCATCAGCAGGTACTGGGAGGGGCGGAACCGGCCGATCTGGTCCCAGCCGAAGACGCGGTTTCTGGGGAACACGTTGCGGTAGTGCATCACCCGCTGGGTGTTGTCCTCCACGTGCTCATAGACAAAGTTGCAGATGAGCAGGTCTACCAGCTTCTGGTCCCGGACGAACTGGCGCAGCTTGTCCAGGGTCTTGTGGAGGGCGGGGACGTCCACCCAGTCGTCGGAATCCACCACCTTATAATAGATGCCCCGGGCGTTGCGGATGCCCTGGTTGACCCCCTCGCCGTGGCCGCCGTTAGGCTGGTGGATGGCCCGGACGATGTCGGGGTACTGCTCCGCGTACCGGTCGCAGATGGCGGGGGTGTCGTCCTTGGTGGAGCCGTCGTCCACCAGGATGATCTCGATGTCGTCGCCGCCCTGGAGCAGGGTGTCCACACAGTGCTCCATATAAGCCGCCGAGTTGTAGCAGGGGACGGCAAAGGTAATGAGCTTGTCCATATATCTTTTCTCTCCTGTCGGTCATATTGGACCCGCGATGGGGCAGGGCGGGGGTTGCCCCGCCGCTCAAACATTTTCTTCCGGCGGGGGCAAGCCCCCGCCCTACACGTGGGTATTATCAAACAAGTTCCTTCGCCAGCTCCAGCGCCCGGGCGGCGATCGCGTCCATGTTGTAATACTTGTACTCCGCCAGCCGGCCCAGCAGATGCAGGTTGTCAAAGCCCTCCGCCAGGGCCTTGTACTGCCCGTACAGGGCGTTGTTTTCCGGATTGATGATAGCGTAGTAGGGGATCTCCCCAAAGATCCCGGCATAGGCCTTGGAGTACTCCTTGACGATGGTGGTCTTTCCGGGGACCTTTTGGCCCGTCAGGTGCTTGAACTCGGTGATCCGGGTGTAGTCCTGGTCCACGGTGTAGTTCACCGTGCCGTAGCCGTTCTGGAAGTCGTCCCGCTCCAGGGTCTCAAACCGGAAGTCCAGGGTGCGGTAGGGGAGGGGGCCGTACTTGAAGCCGAACAGCTCGTCGGCCTGGCCGGTGTAGATCACCGGGCCGTCGAAGGGTTCCCCGTCCACCTGAATCCGGTCCCCGGACAGGTCCAGCCGGTCCAGTGCGTCAGCTCCCAGCTCCACGGTGATGTTGGGGTGGTCCAGCATCTTCTCAAACATGGGGGTATAGCCCTCCAGAGGCATCCCCTGATAGGCGTCCTGGAAGTACCGGTCGTCCCGGGACAGGAACACGGGCACCCGGGCGGTGGTGTTGGGGTCGATGTCCTCGGGCTTCTGGCCCCACTGCTTCATGGTGTAGTGGACAAAGACGTGCTCATACACATAGTCGGCCAGAGCGGCGATCTCGGGGTCCGGGTTCTGCCGCAGCTCCAGGATGGTCACCTTTTTCTCTGCGCCGTAGGCGGCGATGAGCTTGTCACCCAGCCGCTTGCCCTCCTCGGGGCCGAAGGCGGTCTCCAGAGAGGTCAGGTTAAAGGGGACGGGGTAGATCATCCGGCCGCCCTTCTCATCGGGGATGTTGGCCACCACCCGGTGCTGGTAGTCCCGCCACTGGGTGAACCGGGACAGCCAGTCAAAGACTTCCTTGTTGTTGGTGTGGAAGATATGGGGGCCGTACTGGTGGATCAGCACGCCTGCGTCATCCAGCCGGTCGTAAGCGTTGCCGCCGATATGGGGGCGGCGCTCCAGCACCAGCACCCGCTTGCCCTGTTCCGCCAGAGCCCGGGCGGCCACCGCGCCGGCATAGCCCGCGCCCGCCGTCAGGACGTCAAATGTAATGCTCAAAGGCAAATACCACCTTTCAAAAAGGGCCGCCCGCCGGACGGCCCGGGACTTTGTTTTCTGAGAGTGCTATTGAGTATAACACATTTCTCCGGAAAAAGGAATTAAAAATCCTTGAAGATTGGGTAAAATAAGGGCGAGAATCCACACTTTTTCCTTGACAATCCCCGGGCAAGCGGATAAGATAGTAGGGTAATAGAGCAGATGTGCGCGGATGAGGACCAGTAACCGCCCCAGTTTTCCCGCTCAGAGAGCCGCCGTTTGGTGTAAGGCGGACGGGACAGGACGGCGAATATCACCTCGGAGCAGAGGGCTGAACCCCGTTTGGAAAGTAAGCGCCTCCGGCACGCCCCCGTTACCGGGCGGACCTTGAGTGGCCGGCATTTTTCCGGCAAGAAGAGTGGTACCGCAGAGGATGTTTCGCCTTTGTCTCTTACATGAGACAAAGGCGTTTTTCGTTTCCCAAAGGCTCTCCCTTTTCATACCGATGATCCATCAGCAGCCCTTGGAAGGTCAGGCCGGTCTGGGGCCGCCCCCCTGCACAAATCTATTCCCACGTCGCCGCCGTCACAGAAAGGAGTCTGTCTAATGAACTGCCCCTACTGCGGAAAAGAGATGGAATCCGGCTATTTAAGCAGCCGTTCCCCTGTGTTTTGGTCAGAAGACGTGAGCGGACTTCCCATCCCCACCCAACAAACCGATGTTCTGTTGGGAAAAGCCTTGGGGCTGCTCCGGCCCCGTGCTTATTTATGCCGCGTCTGCCGCAAAGTGGTCGTGGACTACTGAACTCAGGCGGGCTTCTGCCCCCGAAAAATTTCTTTCACGTCCCCGCCCTATCAAAATAGAATGACACCATACACATAAAACGGAGGAATCTGAGACATGGACTACAACAAGACCATCAATCTCCCCAAGACCGACTTCCCCATGCGGGCGGGCCTGCCCAACCGGGAGCCGGGGATGCTGGAGAAGTGGAACAAGCTGGACCTGTACAACGAGATGCTGAAGAAGAACGAGGGCAAGCCCCTGTTCTCCCTCCACGACGGCCCTCCCTTCTCCAACGGCAACCTGCACATGGGCCACGCCCTGAACAAGTCCATCAAGGACTTCATCACCCGGATGTACGCCATGCGGGGCTACTACACCCCCTACATCCCCGGCTGGGACAACCACGGCATGCCCATCGAGTCCGCCATCATCAAGGAGCAGAAGCTCAACCGGAAGAACATGTCCGTGCCTGAGTTCCGCACCGCCTGCCACAACTACGCCCAGAAGTATATCGACATCCAGATGGACGGCTTCAAGCGCATGGGCGTGCTGGCCGACTGGGAGCACCCCTACAAGACCATGGACCCCGGCTTTGAGGCCGAGGAGGTCAAGGTCTTTGGCGAGATGTACAAGAAGGGCTACATCTACAAGGGCCTGAAGCCCGTGTACTGGTGCCCCAAGGATGAGACCGCCCTGGCCGAGGCCGAGATCGAGTACCAGGACGACCCCTGTACCACCGTTTATGTCAAGTTCCAGGTGAAGGACGACCTGGGCAAGCTGAGCCAGTACGGCGACATCAGCAAGATGTACTTCCTCATCTGGACCACCACCATCTGGACCCTGCCCGGCAACCTGGCCATCGCTGTCCATCCCCGGGAGAGCTATGTGCTGGTGAAGGCGGACAACGGCGAGATGTATATCATGGCCGAGGCCCTGTGCGCCAAGGTCATGAAGGTGGGCGGCATCGACAGCTACGAGATCGTCAAGCAGTTCCAGGGCCAGGACTTCGAGTATATGCTGGCACAGCACCCCTTCCTGGACAAGACCTCCCAGCTGTGTACCGCCGAGTACGTCACCATGGACTCCGGTACCGGCTGCGTCCACACCGCCCCCGGCTTCGGCGCCGACGACTATGAGACCTGCAAGCGCTACAAGATCGACATGGTGGTGCCTGTGGACGACCGGGGCCGCCACACCGACTACGCCGGCAAGTACGCCGGGATGAAGACCGACGAGTCCAACCCCGTCATTCTGGCCGACATGAAGGAGAGCGGCGCCCTCTTCGCCAGCGAGGAGATCGTCCACTCCTATCCCCACTGCTGGCGCTGCAAGAACCCCATCATCTTCCGTGCCACCCCCCAGTGGTTCTGCTCCGTGGACTCCTTCAAGGACGAGGCCTGCGCCGCCTGCGACAACGTGCGCTGGGTCCCCGGCTGGGGCATCGACCGGATGAAGGCCATGATCCGGGAGCGCGCCGACTGGTGCATCAGCCGCCAGCGCCGCTGGGGCCTGCCCATCCCCGTGTTCTACTGCGCCGACTGCGGCAAGCCCATCTGCACCGACGAGACCATCCAGGCCGTCAGCAAGCTCTTTGCCGAGAAGGGCTCCAACGCTTGGTACGAGATGGACGCCGCCGATATCCTGCCCGACGGTTTTGCCTGCCCCCACTGCGGCTCCAAGGCCAGCTTCACCAAGGAGGAGGACACCCTGGACGGCTGGTTCGACTCCGGCTCCACCCACTACGCCTCCATGAAGAAGGACCAGGGCTTCTGGCCCGCCACCATGTACCTGGAGGGCTTGGACCAGTACCGCGGCTGGTTCCAGTCCAGCCTGCTCACCGCCGTGGGCGCGCTGGGCCAGGGGGCTCCCTTCAAGGAGTGCCTGACCCACGGCTGGACCGTGGACGGCGAGGGCAGGGCCATGCACAAGTCCCTGGGCAACGGCGTGGACCCCGCCGACATCTTCAAGAAGTACGGCGCCGACCTGCTGCGCCTGTGGGCCGGCTCCGCCGACTACCATGTGGACGTGCGCTGCTCCGACGCCATCTTCAAGCAGCTGTCCCAGAACTACCTGAAGTTCCGCAACACGGCCCGGTACTGCCTGGGCAACCTGGACGGCTTCGACCCCAACAGCCTGGTCGCTCCCGCCGATATGGATGAGCTGGACCGCTGGGCCGTCACCAAGCTCAACGAACTCATCGCCAAGTGCTTCGCCGCCTACGACAACTATGAGTTCCATGTGGTGTCCCACGCCATCAACGACTTCTGCGTGGTGGAGCTGTCCTCCTTCTATCTGGACATCATCAAGGACCGGCTGTACTGCGAGGAGAAGGACGGTCTGGCCCGCCGCTCCGCCCAGACCGCCCTGTGGCTCATTCTGGACACCATCACCAAGCTGTTCGCCCCCATCCTGGCCTTTACCTGCGACGAGATCTGGCAGGCCATGCCCCACAAGGAGGGCGACGACGGCCGCAACGTGGTCCTCAACGAGATGAACCAGCCCTTTGCCGACTACGCCCTGGATGAGGCGGCCATGGCCAAGTGGGACAAGATCATCACTGTCCGCACCGCCGTCAACGCCGCTCTGGAGGCCGCCCGCAACGAGAAGAAGATCGGCAAGAGCCTGGAGGCCAAGGTGGCCCTCACCGTTCCCGCCGAGGACGCCTTCCTGGCCGAGCTGGACGCCCAGTTCCTGGCCGACCTGTTCATCGTCTCCCAGGCCAGCGTGACCGTGGGCGGCGAGCTGGCCGTGGCCGTGGCCGAGGCCGAGGGCGAGAAGTGCGCGCGCTGCTGGAAGCACCACCCCCTGGTGGGCTCCAACACCAAGCACCCCACGCTCTGCCCCCGCTGCGCCGATGTCCTCGCCAAGTCCGCTCTCTTCGAAACACCCTGACGGGTATTTCTCATCCCGCTCCCTTGCTCCGCCGCTCCCCCCTTGCGGCCCGCTGCGCTGGGCTCGCCTGGGGGCCCCAAGGCAGCTGCCCTCGAGGTGGAGTAAACGTTCCTGCCCCGGGAACCGGATTTCTCCGGTTCCCGGGGATTTTTTTGCCTTCGCGACCAAGGCTCAAGATATTTCGCACAAAATTTTACGGAACTTTTACGCTTTATTTCACTAATGCACTATTGCATAAATACAGAAAATGCTGTTATACTTTCCAGCAGTACCCCGTTTTCCGGCGGGATGAAAGAAGAAAGATGAAAGAAGGAGCGTCATCATGGAAAACTATTCGATCCTCGTCCCCTCCTACACAGTGGGACCCGAGGCATACAAAAAAATCCCGGACTACTGCGGAGTCTATGGCAGGACCGCCGTGGTCATCGGCGGCGAGAAGGCCATGGCCGCCGCCAAGGACAAGCTGCTGGCCGCCGTCGTGGGCAGCCAGATCACCCTCTCTTCTTTCATCCATTACGGCTCCGACTGTACCTTTGAGACTGCCAAGGCCCTGGAGGCCCTGCCCGCTGTCCAGCAGGCCGATATGATCTTTGCCGTGGGCGGCGGCAAGGCGGTGGACACCGTCAAGCTGGTGGCCCTGGACCTGAAAAAGCCCTATTTTTCCTTCCCGACCATCGCGTCCAACTGCGCGGCCACCTCTTCGCTGGCCATCGTGTACAACGAAGACGGCAGCTTCTGCGATTTTGTCCACTTCCTGGAGTCCGCCAAGCACGTCTTTGTGGACACGGAGATCATCGCCAAAGCCCCCATCCAGTACCTGTGGGCGGGCATCGGCGACACTTACGCCAAGTTCTATGAGGTCAGCGTCTCCGCCAAGGGGGAGCACCTGGAGCACTACAAGGCGGTGGGCGTCAATCTCAGCCGCATGTGCATCGACACCATGATGGACCACGCGGAGCAGGCCCTGAAGGACAACCGGGCGGGGGTCCCCTCCTACGATCTGGAGCAGGTGGCTCTGACCATCATCATCACCACCGGCTGGGTGTCCATGCTGGTGGCCCGGGACCACACCATGGACTATAACGGCGGCGTGGCCCACGCGTTCTTCTACGGCCTGTGCAGCCTGCCCGGCTTTGAGGAGTCCCACCTCCACGGCGTGGTGGTGGCCTTCGGCGTGCTGATGCTGCTGCTCATCGACGGACAGCAGGAGGAATTCCAGGCCCTGCGGGACTTCAACCGGAAGGTGGATCTGCCCACCAAGCTCAGCGACATCGGGGTGACGGTGGCGGATGTGGAAAAAGCCGCCCCCGAGGTGGTCAAGGACGCGGATCTGGAGCACTATCCCTATCGGGTGACCGAGGATATGATCGTGGAGGCCGCCCGCCGGCTGGACACCGCCGAATGACCCTGTTTAGGTAAAATAAGACCGCCCGGCGCGTCAGCACCGGGCGGTCTTATTGTTCTTCCTTTTGGGATTCCAGGTATTCTTCCATGACCTTGAGGATCAGATTGGAGACGCTGCGGCGTTCCTTCCGGGCCTGGGCCTCCAACTTCGCCTTAAATTCACTGGTCACACGAATCCCGATCTGCGCATCCGTTTTCGCCATACAGTGTCCCCCTTTGTTAAACATAATACAACAATATATCTCTCCTCAATTGACAAACATTATTATTCTTTGTTAATATATGTTAAACAATATTGGGAGGGATCATACATGTTGGAGCCAGACAAAGAACGCTATATGCTCACCGCGGAGCAGTACAACGAGCTCTACTGCCGGGCCTTCGCCCGGCTGGACGACATCGCGCGCCAGGCAGCCCAAGCCATGCGGGAGCTGGAGGAGCTGCAGCTGTCCATGGGGGACGGCCCCGACTGAGGCCCGGCCTTGCTTACGACCCGGAAGTATGGTACACTCCTCTTGACCAAACCAGAAAGAGGAGGATATTGTCATGTATGCTTCTGATTTCCGTGCCGCCGCCCGCAGCGCGCTGTCCGGACGGTGGGTCATCGCCGTGGTGGCCGGGCTCATCGCCTCCATTCTGGGCGGCGCCTCCGGGGGCGGCCCAGAGCTTAAGCTCAACCTTGATTCCGCCCAGGGCGCCAGCGTCTCGCTGAAAGGTTTTCTGGGACTGGACATTCCGCTGAGCCCCAGCATCCTCACCGCCTGGCTCACCTCCTTTGTGGTGGCGGCCCTGATCCTGGGCGTCGCCCTGTACATCCTGGGCAGCGTCATCTCCCTGGGCTACACCCAATTCAATCTGGACCTCATTGACGGGAGAGAGCCCCAGCTCAACGCCCTGTTCGCCAACTTCTACCGGTTCAAGACCGCCTTCTTCGCCCGCTTCCTGACGGGCCTCTATATCCTGCTGTGGTCGCTGCTGCTCATTATCCCCGGCATCATGGCGGCCTACAGCTACGCGCTGACCCCCTACATTCTGGTGGAGAACCCGGACATGACAGCCAGTGAGGCCATCGCCCGCTCCAAGGAACTGATGGCGGGCAACCGCTGGCGGCTGTTCTGCCTCCAGATCAGCTTCATCGGCTGGCACATTCTGGCCGCACTCACCCTGGGGATCGGCAACCTCTGGCTCACCCCCTACACCCACGCCGCCGACGCCGCCTTTTACCGGGACCTGGTCCCCGCCCCCGCCTCCGACTCGGATATCCTGCTTTTCTGATCCCGTGACGCCCCCCGCCCCGCGCCTTGGCGTGGGGCGGTTTTTTATGCCGGCCCAACATCTTGTGGGTCGCCGGAAAAGTCAAAAATTTTCCCGTCCGTTCGGGATTTTTTCCTTTACACCGGGAGAAAATTATGATATATTAACTCAGCGCGAAAATGCGCCGACATGCCCACCGGCCTGGTTCCGGGATATGGCCCGCGCGGGTGCGCGGGGATTCACCCGCCCGCTACCCAGCCTTTTGGGCAAGACAACATGAAAGGTGGAATTTCCCATGATCCGCAAGGACGAAAAGACGGCCGTTATCGAGGCCAACCGCACCCACGAGACCGACACCGGTTCTCCCGAGGTCCAGATCGCTATTCTGACCGCCCGCATCAACGAGCTGACCGAGCACCTGAAGGTCCACATCCACGACAACCACAGCCGCCGCGGCCTGTACAAGATGATCGGTAAGCGCCGCAAGCTGCTGGATTATCTGATGGACAAGGACATCGAGCGTTACCGCGCCATTATTGCGAAGCTCGGCATCCGTAAGTAAGTTTGTGGATCATAGGGCAGCGCGTCATGTGCTGCCCTATGTTCGCATATAAACCCGATCTTTGTTTCGGGGCTTTCCCGCTTTTTTAGCAGTTGAATATGGGCCGAAGCGCCGAATTCCCGGGCAGGGGAGCTTGGAGCGAAGCGAGGAATGCAAACCAAGAATCGTTCCGCGATTCTGTTTGTGTTCCGAGTCGGAGCGAAAGCGACCCGGCCGCGCGGGAACCGAGGCGTGACAACACCGAAGCGCCGAACCGTCGTGAGCAGCGTTTCGACCCGGATTCAAGTGCTAAAAGGTAGGTCAAGGCTCCGGAACTCCAAAATCTTTCACAAAGGAGTATCGACATGTCTACTATCATCAAGCACAAGCAGTTCCCCAACAACAAAAAGTGGACCATGGACCTGTGCGGCCGTCCCCTGACCATTGAGATGGGCAAGATGGCCGAGCTGGCCAGCGCCTCCGCCATGGTCACCTACGGCGAGACCTCCGTCCTGGTGGCCGTCACCGTGGCCCCCCGTCCCCGCGACGGCATCGACTTCTTCCCCCTGTCCGTGGACTTTGAGGAGAAGCTGTACGCCGTGGGCCGCATCCCCGGCTCCTTCATGCGCCGGGAGGGCCGTCCCTCTCTGCCCGCCGTTCTGGCTTCCCGCCTGATCGACCGGCCCATGCGCCCCCTGTTCCCCAGCGATTTCCGCAATGACGTGTGCATCCAGTGCACCGTTATGAGCGTGGATTACGACTGCTCTCCCGAGATCGCCGCCATGATCGGCGCCTCCGTCTGCGTCAGCTGCTCCGAGGCCCCCTTCGCCGGCCCCATCGGCGCTCTGGAGGTGGGCTACTGCGACGGCCAGATCGTCCTCAACCCCACCCAGGAGCAGCGCAAGACCTCCCGCATGGACGTGACCGTGGCCGCCACCGCCGGCAAGGTCGTCATGATCGAGGCCGGCGCCGACGAGATCCCCGACGAGATCATGTACGCCGGCATCGTGAAGGCCCATGAGGAGATCAAGAAGCAGGTGGAGTTCATCAACGGCATCGTGGCCGAGGTGGGCAAGCCCAAGATGGAGTACGATCACGCCGCCTTCAACCAGGAGCTGTTCGACGACATCGTGGCCAACTTCATGGACGAGGCCAAGGCCGCCATGGACACCGACGACAAGAACGTCCGGGAAGAGCGCTGGAACGCCATGATTGACCACTGGCACGAGAAGTATCTGGAGCAGTACCCCGACATGGACCAGTACCTGGAGGAGTTCACCTATAAGTTCCAGAAGAAGATCGTCAAGGCCTGGCTGCTGGAGGGCCACCGCGTGGACGGCCGCGCCAAGAACGAGATCCGTCCCCTGGCCGCCGAGGTCGGGGTCCTGCCCCGCGTCCACGGCTCCGGCCTGTTTACCCGCGGCCAGACCCAGGTTCTGTCCGTGGCTACCCTGAATACCCTGGCCGCCAACCAGAAGCTGGACACCATCTGGGAGGAGACCGAGAAGCGGTATATGCACCACTACAACTTCCCCCCCTACTCCGTGGGCGAGGCCAAGCCTCCCCGCTCCACCAACCGGCGTGAGTACGGCCACGGCGCTCTGGCTGAGCGCGCCCTGATCCCCGTGCTGCCCTCCGTGGAGGAGTTCCCCTACGCCATCCGCGTGGTGAGCGAGGTCCTGTCCTCCAACGGCTCCACCTCCCAGGGCTCCATCTGCGGCTCCACCCTGGCTCTGATGGACGCCGGCGTGCCCATCAAGGCCCCCGTGGCCGGCATCTCCTGCGGTCTGATCCAGGACGACGACGGCTCCTTCCAGACCTTCATCGACATCCAGGGCGTGGAGGACTTCCACGGCGAGATGGACTTCAAGGTGGCCGGCACCAAGTCCGGCATCACCGCCATCCAGATGGACCTGAAGAACGACGGTCTGTCCCATGAGATCATCAAGGAGGCTCTGGACATCACCCGTGACGCCCGCTTCGCCATCCTGGACGAGATCATGCTGCCCTGCATCTCCGCTCCCCGGGCCGAGGTCAGCAAGTACGCTCCCAAGATGATCACCATGAAGATCGACCCCGACAAGATCCGCGAGGTCATCGGTAAGGGCGGCTCTGTCATCCAGAAGATCACCGCCGAGTCCGGCGCCACCGTGGACATCGAGGACGACGGCACCATCCACATTGCCTCTCCCAACGCCGAGTGCTGCGACGTGGCCAAGAAGATGATCGACACCATCGTCTTTGTCCCCCAGGTGGGCGAGCTGTACTACGGCAAGGTGGTCCGCATCCTCCAGTTCGGCGCCTTTGTGGAGCTGGCCCCCGGCAAGGACGGCATGGTCCACATCTCCAAGCTGGCCGACCACCGCGTGGACAAGGTGGAGGACGTGGTCAACATTGGCGACATGATTTGGGTCAAGGTCACCGAGATCGACGACAAGGGCCGTGTCAACCTGTCTTACCGCGATGCTCTGAAGGAGATTAAGGCCAAGAAAGAGGCCGGCGAGTCCATCAAGTAATTCCCTTAAACCATAAAAAGCTGGACGGCGTCTGCCGTCCAGCTTTTGTTCTGTCGAATGTGGTCGGAAACGCCGACCCGGTCAACCGCCGCCGCAGGCGGCACCGCAGCACCCAATTCCGGTGCTCACTCCCACCGGACGGCGTTTTTTCCCTTCTTGGCCCGGTAGAGCAGCTCGTCCGCCCGCCGGATCAGGTCCGTCTCCCCGTCCTCGCGGTAGATACCGCCGATGCTGGCCGACAGGCGAAGCTCGGGGCACTCCTCCAGCACGATGCCGCGAATGGCCTGGCGGATGGTTTCCAGCCGGGCGGCAAAAATGTCCCGGGGGATATTCTGGAAAAGGATCAGGAACTCGTCCCCGCCGTACCGGATCACGGCGTCCGTGCTGCGGATGCAGGACAGGGTGGCCTGCACGATGGCCTTCAGCGCCATGTCTCCAACCGGGTGCCCGTATGTATCGTTGATCTGCTTGAAGTCGTCCACGTCCATGATGGCCGCGGCCCGGCTGCTCCCGAGGACCGCCATCTGGTCCTCGTAGTACCGGCGGTTGTAGGCCCCGGTCAGGGGGTCTATGTAGAGCCGCTGGTTGTAGCTGTTGATGGTCTCGGCAAACTCATTCTGCCCGCAAGCGCCGAAAAGGGCGTCGTCGGTGACGCGGGACACCATCTCCAGCACGAAGGGAGCTCCCTCTATCTCAAGATACATGGCCATTACATGGTATATCTCCCGGCCGATAAACTCGAACTTGGTCAGCTTTCCCTTTTGGGCAACGGCCTTGGCGGCAATGCAGTTCTCACACCGGTCCGTCTTGTTCCACACGGCATAGCACCGGTAGGGCTCGGCCTCCAGTTCCCCCCGGTCGTTGAGGGAATACTGGGTGGTCACCGCCGCGTCCACCAGCCGCACAAGATCAAAAACCACCTGCAGGTGACGGATCAGTTCCATCGTCTCCGTTTTCGTCACGTTTTTTCCTCCGTTTCCCTCAATTCGCGGGAATGGACCTTACCATATCATAACCCATTGTCAAATTCAAGGTATTTCCCCCCTTTCCACCGGGTTTTCTTCCGTTTGTTTCCATATTCCCGGCTTTTTCTCCCCCTGGACACCTGTTATTTTGCCCGCCCGCCGGGCGGTTGCCAATTTCCCCCGGATATTCTATAATGATCAATAATATCTGTCGGGCCGGCCCCATCTTCCGGCCCCAAATGCCCGGGGACGGCGTTCGTCCCCGGAGAGGAGGTCCCCATGTGCTACCGTATGCTGAGCAAATACCGCTCTGAGCTGATGGGCGCGGCTATGCTGTGGGTCATGCTGTTCCACGCCTCCGACCTGGACCTGGGCCACCCGCTGCTCAACAGCATCCGGGCGGCGGGCTTTGGCGGGGTGGACATCTTTATCCTGCTGTCCTCCATGGGACTGGCCATGTCCCTGGCCCGCCGGGAACAGGACTACTCCGCCTTTATGGCCCGGCGCGCCGCCCGGATCCTGCCCGCCTATTATCTGGTCATGCTCCCTTACACCCTGTTCCTCATCCTGGCCCAGGGCAAGCACTGGTCGGCCCTGCTGTGGAACAGCACCCTGCTCTACTACTGGATGCGCTCCTCCGGGGCCTTCAACTGGTATGTGGCCGGGGCCATGACCTTCTACGCCGTCACGCCCTTCTGCTTCCGCCGGCTGCGCCGGTCGGCCCACCGGGAGGGGCTGACCGCCCTGGCCGTGCTGGGAGGACTGGCGGTTTGCCAGGTCCTCACCCACGAGGGCTACTGGTACGCCACCGACTTTTTTTACCGGGTCCCCGTCTTTTTTCTGGGGCTTCTGATAGGCTTCTATGTGCTGGAGGACCGGAGGCTGACCGGCCGCTCCCTGGCGTTTTGGGCCGCTGTGCTCGCCGCGGGCCTGTGCTACGGAGGGGTGAGCCTCACCGCCCCCTGGATCGACTGGCCGATCCACTTTCCCCTGTGCCACCTGTTTTTGTTCACCACGGTGCCTATGTGCCTGGTCCTGTCCTTCTGTCTGGAGCGGCTGCCGCTGGGCTGGCTGCGCCGCTTTTTGAGTCTGGTGGGCCGAAACAGTCTGGAGATCTATCTGCTCAACGTCAGCCTCTTTTCCCAGACGGAGCTGCTGCGCAAGCTGGTCTGCTTCGGCCCCAGCAACCGGCTCTATTTTCTGGTCATGTTCGCCGCCAATATCGCCCTGGGCTGCCTACTCCACGCCCTGGTGGAGGGCCTGCGGCAGCGGCGGATGGCTCGCCCGGCGGCGGGAGGCGCTGCATAAGGCAAGAGGGACGGCAAACGTCGTCCCTCTGTTTTTTACTCAGTTGCTTATTTTAGGGGAATCCTTTATAATAATGGGATGTGAAAAGAAACCGCACGGGGACATCCCGCGAGGAGGATATGATCATGCTGCTGAAGATTTTAGCCGTAGGCGACGTGGTAGGGGAGGGGGGGCAGGACATCCTGGCCCGCCGGCTGCCCGGGCTGCGGCAGGAGTTGGGGGTCCACTTTACCGTGGTCAACGGTGAGAACGCCTCGGGCGTGGGCATCACCCCCCGGCAGGCCCGGGGCATCCTGGACGCCGGCGCCGACGTTATCACCCTGGGCAACCACACCTGGAACCGCATCCAGATCGGGGACTTTCTCGACAAGGAGCCGCGCATCCTTCGTCCCGCCAACTACGCCGGCCGGGTGCCGGGTCGGGGCATGGGAGTCTACGCCTGCAAGGGCCTGCGGATAGCCATGCTTAACCTGATGGGCCGGGTGGAGCTCAACCCCAATCTGGACAGCCCCTTCAAGGCGGCCAACGCCCTGCTCCGGGACGGGGGCTATGACCTGGCTCTGGTGGACTTCCACGCTGAGGCCACCAGCGAGAAGGGGGCCATGGCCTGGTATCTGGACGGACGGGTCCAGGCGGTGTGGGGCACCCACACCCATGTGCCCACCGCCGACACCCAGATCCTGCCCAAGGGCACGGGCTTCGTCACCGATCTGGGCATGACCGGCCCCAGCCGGTCGGTGCTGGGCATCAAGCCCGACCACTCCATCAACCTGTTCCTGGGTGGGCTGCCCCGGCGGTATGAGGAGGCCGAGGGCAACTGCAAGCTCAACGCCTGCCTGTTTACCATCGACACGGAGAAAAAGCGCTGCGTGGATGTCTGCCGGGTGGATATCCAGGAATAATTTAAATTTTAGTTTATAGTTTTATGTCCTGATATGATGACTTGGCAAAAGACGATGGCTTGTCAAGCCTGCGGCGCGGTACTTTCCAAAGAAGGAAAGTACCCAAAGTTCTCCGGGGCTTCGGCCCCGGTCCCCATGGGGGAGCCACTAAGCAATAGGCAGGATACTTGTTCGGCGCGGACAAAGGACAGGATACCTTTCTGAACTCCGCCCGCTGCCGCTCTGCGCCTGTAAAATTTGCGCCTGCTTCTACTTGTGAAAGTCGCGCCTCTGCTTCAACAATCGCGGGGTGCCTTCTGAAAGGACTGCGAGCCTGCCGTTCTGCATCAGGTCCCTGGTGATACGAAGCACCTCGGGCGGCCCCGGCGGGCCGGGTGGGTCAGAGGCAGCTGCTGTCAGTCTTTGCCGCCATCGAGGCGGGCTGCATTGCTTATCCCCCGTAAAATCTTCCGCATTTTGCGAAGCAAAAGGCGGTGTGAGCGCTCTCATATTTTGCGATGCACGAACAACGCAAGGCCGCCTGCTCTCCCGTAATAGGGGCCCGGGGAGAGGCGGCACAAAAGCGCAGAAAAAATTTCCGCCGTCGGAAATTTTTTGCGCTTTCCCTGCCGCCGTCCCCGGCGGCGTTTTGGTTCCTTTGCCGCCGCGGGCAAAGGAACTCGCCCAGCAGGGCGACATTTTCCCCAGAATACACCGATAAACTAAAATTTATCTCTCATCTCAACCTCACAGAAAGGCAAGGAACAATCCCTATGCTGAAATTGATCCACGGGGCTGACTTCCATCTGGACAGCCCCTTTTCCGGCCTTACCCCGGAACAGGCCGCCCGGCGCCGGGAGGAGCAGCGGGACCTGCTGGACCGGCTGGCCCGGCTGGCCCGGGAACGGGAAGCCGACCTGGTGCTGCTGTCCGGCGACCTGCTGGACTCCCAGCGCTGTTACCGGGAGACCGCCCAGGCTCTGGCCCGGGTCCTTGGCGACATCCCCTGCCCTGTGTTCATTGCCCCGGGCAACCACGACTTCTACTCCCCCCGGTCGGTGTACGCCACCCTGGAGTGGCCGGGCAACGTACATATCTTCCGGGACGGGGCCATGGAGCGGGTGGACCTGCCCCGGCTGAACTGTACGGTGTACGGCCGGGCCTTCACCGCCCCTCACCAGGAAGACAGCCCTTTGGCCGGCTTCCGGACGGAAGGGGAGAAGGGCGTCCTCCGGCTCATGTGCCTCCACGGGGACACGGCTCCCCAGAGTAATTACGGCCCCATCACCCCGGAGGACATTGCCGCCAGCGGCCCGGATTACCTGGCCCTGGGCCATGTCCACCAGTTCAGCGGTCTGAACCGGGCGGGGGACACCTTCTGGGCCTACCCCGGCTGTCCCGAGGGCCGGGGCTTTGACGAGCTGGGGGAGAAGGGGGTCCTCTATGTGGAGGCGGAGCCGGGAAACATCACCGCCCAATTTGTCCCCCTGTGCCGCCGCCGGTATGAAATTTTGACGGTGGACGTCACCGGAGCGGAGAGCGCCCTGGCCGCCGCAGCCGCCGCCCTGCCCCAAGACACCCAGGAAGACATTTACCGCCTGATCCTCACCGGGGAGGGGGAGGCCCCCGACCTGGCCGCCCTGGAACGGGCCCTGGCCCCCCGGTTCTACGGTCTGACTCTGCTGGACCGGACCCGCCTGCCCCGGGACCTGTGGGCCCGGCGGGAGGAGGACACCCTTACGGGGCTGTTTCTTCAGGCCATGTGGGACAAGTGCCGGGCGGAGCCGGACGACCCTGTCTGCCAGCTGGCGGCCCGGTTCGGTCTGGCCGCTCTGGAGAATGGGGAGGACACGGCCCTATGAAAATCAAATCCATGACCGCCACCTTTGGCAAGCTGGACCGCGCCCGGCTGGAGCTGGGGGCGGGCCTCAATCTGATCCAGGCCCCTAACGAGGGGGGCAAGTCCACCTGGGCCGCCTTCTGGAAGGCGATGCTCTACGGCATCGACACCCGGGACCGGGACCGGAAGGGCTATCTGGCCGACAAGAACCGCTATCAGCCCTGGTCGGGCGCCCCCATGGAGGGGGAGGTCGCCCTGGAGTTCCAGGGCCGGGACATCACCATCCGCCGGGGTCCCAGGGGAAACACCCCCTTCGGCGCCTTCTCCGCCGTCTACACCGGCACGGAGGAGCCCGTCCCCGGCCTTACCGCCGACAACTGCGGCCAGCTGCTCACCGGGGTGGGGCGGGAGGTCTTTGAGCGCTCCGCCTTCATCGGCTCCGGCGGCTCTCTCACCGTCACCGCCGCCCCGGAGCTGGAAAAGCGCATCGCCGCTCTGGTCTCCTCGGGGGAGGAGGACGTATCCTTCTCCCAGACCGAGGCCCGGCTGAAGGAGTGGCTCAACCGCCGGAAGGTGAACCGGAGCGTGGGCCTTATCCCCAAGCTGGAGGAAGAACTGGCCCAGGTCCGGGAGGCTCTGGAACGGCAGGATGAGGTCAGTGGCCGCATCGCCCGGCTGGAGGAGGAGCGGACCGCTCTGGAACGGGAGCGGGACGAGTTGGCCAGCGAGCAGTTTATCCACCGCCGTCTGGCCCAGCGGGAGCTGAACCGCCGCTACGCCCAGGCGGGAGAGGAGCTGAACGCCGCCCGGGCCCAGCTCACCGCCCTGGAGGGGGAGTCGGCCAAGTACGGTGCCATCCCCGACCGGGAGCTGCTGAAAAAGGCCCAGGGTGAGCTGCAATATCTGAAGGTCCTGGACGAGGAGATCAAGCAGGGGGAAGCCGCCCTGAAGGAGGCCGACGAGGCCTATGTCCAGGCCCAGATCGCCGCCCAGGACAAGCACTTCACCGGACTGTCCGGGGAGGAAGCAGCGGAGCAGGTCGCCCGCCAGCTGCGGGCCGCCGAACAGAGCCGTACCCAGGCTGTGACTTGGAAGCGCCGGGGTTGGCTGTCCCTGGTCTTTGCCGCTGCGATTCTTCTGTTTACTCAGTATATTTTTGCCGCATGGGGCGGCTGGCGGCCCGCCGCCTGGTGGTTTTCTCCCGGCCTGCCGCTGCTGGCTGTGGCCCTGTTTCTCCTGGCCGTCTATTCCCTGGTTCGGAGCAAAAAGGCCATACAGGCGGGACAGGCCGTCTTTGCCCGCTACCAGGTCCAGAGCCAAGAGGAGTTAGACGCCCTGGTCCGGGACTACCGCGCCCGCTGCGACGCGGCGGCGGAGGCAGCCCAACATTCCAAGACCGTCCGGGGTACCCTCAACGACCGGAAGGCCCGCCGGGACAACAGCCGCGCCGACCTTTTCCGCTTTGTCCACACCTTCGCTCCCCAGGCTACCGACCTGTTCGGCTGCTCCGCCGCCCTGTCCAGAGCGCTGAATCTGGATCACGAGCTGGCCCTGGCCCGGGACCGGGTGGAGGAGCGCCGCCGCCGCCGGGAGGATCTGGCCGCCCAGGGCGGACGGGACTACGACACCCTGGAAATGCTCTATCCCCCGAAGCGCTCTCCCCAGGAGACGGAAAACGCCCTGGCCGCCGTCTCCGCCCGGCTGGACCAGACGGTCCAGGCACTGAACCAGGCGCTGGGCCGCCGGAAGGCCATGGGAGACCCCGCCGCCCTGTCCGCCCGCCAGGAGGCTCTGGAGACGGAGCTGGCCCGCCGCCGGCAGGAGTACGACGCCCTGGTCCTGGCCATGGACACCCTGAAGCAGGCCAACGCCCGGCTCCAGGAGCGGTTCTCCCCGGAACTGAACAAGCTGGCCGGGGCGTACATGGCCCGGCTCACCGGGGACCGGTACGCCACCGTCACTTTGACCCGGGAGCTGGAGGGGGCTGCCGCCCGTCCCGGCGACGTGCTGCCCCGCAGCGTGCTGTACCTGTCCCGGGGCACCGCCGACCAGCTGTATCTGGCGGTGCGGCTGGCGGTTTGCCGCCTGTGCCTGCCCGACAAGCCCCCCATCCTCCTGGACGACGCCCTGGCCGCCTTCGACGACCAGCGGCTGACTCTGGCGCTGGAGCTGCTGGCGGAGCTGGCCCGGGAGCAGCAGATCCTTCTCTTCACCTGCCAACGGCGGGAGGGGCAGGCCCTGGAGCAGGCCCAAAACGTCACCCGTTTGACCCTGTAACGGTTGCATTTTCCGAAAAAAAGGCATATACTATCTGTCATTGAAGCCGGCCCGAACCGGCCATCCCCATTGGGGGAAGGAGGACATACCCTTGGCGGAAGAATTTGACAAGCCGTCCCCGGACCAGGAGGCACCCGCGGACGCTCCGGTGCAGGAGAAGCCCTCCCGGCAGGACGCCGGCCAGACCGAAGAAGCCCCCCGCCGGCCCGGCGACGACCTGTTTGAGTGGCTCCAGATGATTATGGGCTGCATGCTGGCGGCGGTGGTGCTGTTCAACTGCTTCGCCCGGCTCACCCGGGTGGACGGCAGCTCCATGGATAACACCCTGAAGGACGGGGAGCTGATGTGGGTCTGGTCCCTGGGCTACCACCCGGAGCAGGGAGACATCGTGGTGCTGAACAAAAAGACGGCCCATTTCCTGGGCAACCGGGCCATCGTCAAACGGGTTATCGCCGTGGGCGGCCAGACGGTGGATATCGACTATGTGGCAGGCGCCGTCTATGTGGACGGCGTGCCTCTGGACGAACCTTATATCAAAGAGACCATGTATTACAGCGGCAACCCCTTCATGCAGCAGACCCACTGGGAGGTTCCCGAGGGCTCCGTCTTCGTCATGGGGGACAACCGGAACAATTCCACCGACAGCCGGGACAACCGCCTGGGCCCGGTGGATGAGGACTACATCCTGGGCAAGGTGGTCTTTGCCCTGTGGCCCCCGGCCAAATTCGGTCCGCTCTGACGGCCGCTTTTTGCCCCGACCCTTCGCCGGTCCACGCCGGCGAAGGGTTTTTGTTTTTTTGCAGCCTGCCCTATTCATTTTTATTCCTGCCGCAGTCCATTTTTTCTTTTGTTCTTCGTTCAAAGTGACACTTTTTATTCTTGACTTTCTTTCGTCCATTGTTTATTATATCAATAGGCACTCTGTCAGGGCTGCAAGTTTTATTCTTTTTCCCGGCAAAAGCAGCTCTGGCCAAAATGCAAAACGAAGGAGGATAGGGCCCCGCGGAACGATTTAGGAACGACGGATAAGAAAGGAATGTGAATGATGAAAAAGACCTTGCTGAAACGGCTGCTTAGTCTGTCCCTGGTCCTGGTCATGCTGATCCCTGTCGCCGGCGCCGCCACAAAGGCCAGAAACGCGGCTATCCCCGGCACTCCCGAAAATGTCCCCGAGTCCCTGCAAATCGACTGGAACTACCGTTACACCTTTGCCGAGCTGGAAGAGCAGCTGGCCGCTATGGCTGAGGCCTATCCCAAGCTGACCGACCTGTATTCCATCGGCACCTCCTGGCAGGAGCGTGACCTGTGGTGCCTGGAGATCACTGGCAACACCGGCAAGAAGGAGAACAAGACCGGCATCGGCGTCATCGCCAACATCCACGGCGGCGAGCGCGAGAGCGCTGCCTCCGCCATGTACACCGCCTGGTGGTTCCTCCTCAACTCCAACACCCCCTATGTCAAGAATATTCTGAAGAACTATGTGATTTACATCGTGCCCGTCATGAACCCCGACGGCTATGAGCAGTCCTTCGTGAATAATAACCGTCCCAACCTGCGGCCCACCGACCGCAACGGCAACGGCGTTCCCTTCAGCGACCCCTACACCGATATCGACGGCGATACCTTTATCTCCACCCTGTACCGCGCCAACGCCGACGGCACCATCAACACCAAGGCTAAGTTCGGTATGGAAAGCCCCGACTGGGACAAGAATGGTATCCTGGGCGACGATCCTCGCTCCAGCACCATCGACATGAACCGCACCTTCGACTATCAGTGGAACCGCTACGACATCGAGACCAAGGGCTATGAGAATGGTCAGATCGGCCAGCACGCTTGGTCCTCCGGCGGCGAAGCCCCCGCTACCGAGCCCGAGGTCAAGGCCATCCAGAGCTTCCTGTACAACACCCCCATGCACGCCATGGCCACCCTGCACACCGGCATCCAGTGCGTCCTGTATCCCTGGTGCTACCGCGCTTATGACGAGACCAACCCCAAGGACGCCGACATCCCCTTCATGAAGGAGACCGCCGCTAAGATGTGCGCCGCTTGGGCCGAGGGTGCGGACAGCGATTGCTACACCATGGACTCCTACCACGACTACATCACCTCCGCCGAGATGATCGACTACGCTTACGGCCGTCTGGGCATCCACGCCTACACCATCGAGGTGTATGACGGCAGCAAGTGGGAGGACACCCCCAAGACCAAGGACGTGTTCCACACTTATGAGGAACTGAAGGCCATGGGTCTGGACGTGACCAAGATCACCGACGCCAACGGCGTTGGTCTGGCTGAGGGCGAGGGCCTGTGGTTCCGCACCAGCACCAAGGACCAGATGGTCCATCGTGCTCCTGAGCATCAGGATCAGATGTGCGAAGGCACTCTGCAGTCCATCCTGGTCATGATCGAGAGCGAGCCCCACGGCGACGGCGCTCAGGTGCCCCGCTACGTCCGCTGATCTCTCGCTCAGCTCTTCTTGAATCGCACACACATCTCACGCCCTGCCGTCCAACCCGGACGGCAGGGCGTCTTTTCCCGGCGGTTCCGGTCCCCCTCAGGGCCGATTCGCCCCCTTTTTATTGCAATCTCATGGGCTTTGGTGTAAAATATATTGATTCAAAATTTTGGAACCACTGGTATGGAAAGGAGCGCATCCCTATGGACGACAAGGTAAAGGACCTGCTGGAAAAGATCCGCGGCGCCGCCGACGTGGCCGCCGACGCCTGCGCCGACACCGCCCGGGTGGCGGGACGGAAGGCCGGACAGATGGTGGACGTGGCCAAGCTGAACGTCCAGCTCTTTGACCTGAACGGGGAATTCAACGATATCCTGCGCCAGCTGGGCCAGGTGATGTACAATACCCACCTGGGCCAGGAGGCCGAGGGCGACCCGGTGAGCGGGCTGCTGGCCCGGGCGGACGAGACCGCCGCCAAGGTGGCCGAGGTCAAGGACCGCATCGCCGACCTGCGCCAGTCTCAGACCTGTCCCGCCTGCGGCGCTCCCTGCGGCAGGGAGGACAAATTCTGCCGCCGCTGCGGCGGCGCTCTGTAAGGAGGCCCCTATGACCTATACCATGGAACAGTACCGGGCCAGCGCCGAGGCGGTGCGGGCCCGGCTGGGTACGTTTGTGCCCAAGGTGGCCATGATCCTGGGCTCCGGCCTGGGCTTTTTGGGCGACGAGGTGGAAAACCCCATCGCCGTGGATTACCGGGACATCCCCCATTTCAAGGCCTCCACCGCCCCCGGCCACAAGGGCCGGCTGGTCTTCGGCACCCTGGAGGGGCAGAATGTGGCCGTTATGCAGGGCCGCATGCACCACTATGAGGGCTACTCCTTCGAGGAAGTGTCCTATGCCGTCCGGGTGCTGCGTCTGCTGGGCTGCGACACCCTCATCGTCACCAACGCCGCCGGCTGCGTCCGCACCGACTGGGAGGCCGGCGACCTGATGCTCATCACCGACCAGATCAAAATGTTCTCTGAGTCCCCCCTCCGGGGCGAGAACCTGCCCGAGTTCGGCACCCGCTTCCCCGACGCCTCCCACCTATACACCCCCCGGCTCCGGGAGCTGGCCCGCCGGACCGCCCGGGAGCTGTCCATCCCCCTGCGGGAGGGGGTCTATTTCTACTGCTACGGCCCCCAGTACGAGACCCCCGCCGAGATCCGTGCCGCCCGCATTTTGGGGGGCGACGCGGTGGGCATGTCCACGGCTCCCGAGGTCATCGTCGCCGCCCACTGCGGCATGGAGGTGCTGGGCCTGACCCTGCTCAGCAACATGGCCGCCGGCATCCTGGACCAGCCCCTCAGCGAACAGGAGGTGCTGGACGCCGCCGAGGCCGCCCGGGAGAAGTTCTCCGCCCTGGTCCGGGCCTGCCTGAACCGGATGTAATTGACCCTTTCTCTCCCATCATGGTAGGGCGGCCCCTTGGGGCCGCCGCCAGGATTCCATAGGAGAACCGTTGAACGGCGGGGGGCAAGCCCCCGCCCTGCCACAATTCCTAACTCACAAGGGGGTCTCCCATGTCTACGCTCTTTACCAACGTCACCGCCGTCACCATGGACCCGGCCCAGCCTCTGCTGAAAAACGCCTTTGTGTCCACTGGGGACTCTCATATCTCCTATGTGGGCCAGACGCGCCCCGAGGGCGCCTTTGACCGCGTCATCGACTGCACCGGCAAGGTGATGATGCCCGGCTTTGTCAACACCCACACCCACATCCCCATGACCCTGCTGCGGGGCTACGGCGGCGGGCACAGTCTGCAAAGCTGGCTCAACGACTATATTTTCCCCGCCGAAGCCAAGCTGGACGACCGCTGCATCGCCGCCGGCACCGGCCTGGGACTGGCGGAGATGATCTCCTCCGGCGTCACCTGCATCGCCGACATGTATATGCACACCGGCGTCATCGCCCGGCAGATCGTGGACGCCGGGATCAGCGCAAACCTGTCCTGCGGCGGGGTCTACTTCGGCGCCCCCGAGGACTTTGACCCCCAGCGCTGCGGCGACTGCCGGAACCAGCAGGCCCTCACCCAGGAGTGGCACGGCTATCATGGCGGACAGATCAAGGTGGACGCCTCCATCCACGGAGAGTACACATCCAGCGCCCCCCTGTGGCGCTGGATGGCCGACTACGCCCAGGCCCACGGCCAGCGGATGCACGTCCATGTGTCCGAGACCCAGTCCGAGCACGCCGACAGCCTCGCCCGCCACGGCAAGACCCCCATCCAGATTCTGGACCAGTACGGCGTGTGGGAAAACGGCGGCATCGCCGCCCACTGCGTCTACACCACCCCCGAGGACTGGGCCGTTATGGCCGCCAAGGGAGTCTCCGCCGCCCACAACCCTTACTCCAATCTGAAGCTGGGCTCCGGCATCGCCCCCGTCCCCGCCATGCTGGCCGCCGGAGTCAACGTGTCTCTGGGCACCGACGGGGTCAGCTCCCACAACAGCACCGATATGTTTGCCGATCTGAAGCTGGCCGCCACCCTCCACAACGGCGTTTCCCGGGACCCCATGGCGGTCACCGCCCGCCAGGCGCTGGAAATGGCCACCGTCAACGGGGCCAAGGCTCTGGGCCGGGAGGACACCGGCGTCATCGCTCCGGGCAAGGTGGCCGACCTGATCCTGGTAGACTTTACCGCCCCCAATCTGACCCCCTGCCACGACGTGGAGGAGAATCTGGTCTTCTCCGCCCACGGCAGCAACGTGACCATGAATATGGCCCGGGGCCGCGTCATATATGAAAACGGGACATTCCTCACCCTGGACCTGGAGAAGATCCGCTCCGAGGTGGAGGGCTATGCCCTGCCGCACATGTTTGGAGCCGCGGGAGGCGGACGCTGACTCACTCCCCGCGTCCAATTTTTAAACTTCGAATCGAAAGCCGGAGGTAATTATGGCCCAACGTGACACTGCTCCCCGCCGGATCGACGGTCAAAAACAGAACACCTTCTTCGGCGGCGCGGCCATTCTGGCCGTGGGCATCCTGGTGGTCAAGCTCATCGGGATGTTCTACAAGATCCCCCTGGTCAACATCATCGGAGAGCAGGGGACCGCCGACTTCAACAACGCCTACAACATCTACGCGGTACTGCTGACCATCTCCACCGCCGGCCTGCCGGTGGCGGTGTCCAAGCTGGTGTCCGAGGCCAACGCCCTGAACCGCCGCGCCCAGGTGCGGCGGATCTTCCGCATGGCCCTGCTGCTGTTCCTGGCCCTGGGCGCCCTGTCCTTCCTGGTGATGTTCTTCCGGGCGGACTGGCTGGCCGGCCTGATGCACGACTCCAAGGCCGCCCCCGGCATCCGGGCGCTGGCCCCCGCCGTCATCTGCGTGGGCTGTCTGGCGGCCTTCCGGGGCTATACCCAGGGCCACAGCAACATGACCCCCACCTCCGTCTCCCAGATCATCGAGGCCCTGTGCAAGCTGGTCATCGGTCTGGGACTGGCCTGGTGGCTGGTGAAGGCGGGCCGTCCCGCCGAGGTAGCCGCCGCCGGCGCCATCACCGGCGTCACCGTGGGCACCATCGTGGCCCTGGTCTACATGGTGCTCAGCTTCCTGCTCTCCCGTTCCCGGGAGCCCCGGCTGGCCGGGGACGTGCCCGACAGCGCCGGCTCCATTCTGGGGAACATCTTACGCATCGCCATCCCCATCACCCTCAGCTCCTCCATGGTGGGCATCGTCACCGTCATCGACTCCTCCCTGGTCCAGGGCCAGCTCCAGCGGGTGCTGCTGGAGGACCCCAGCTGCTGGGCCCTCTACGCTGACTTTGTGGACTTCGCCCCCCTGGAGGGGGCCATCGCTGCCTGGAAGGGCACTCTGTCCGCCGGCACGGCGGCCACCATGGCCGCCCTGTCCCAGCAGGTGGAGCCGCTGCTGAATGACTCCCAGGCCGTCCTGTCCACTGGGGACCAGGCCGCCCTGGCCCTGCACACCGCCCTGGAGTCCATCAGCCGCACCCTCTACGGCAACTACGGCGGCGCTTTGAACATCTATAACCTGCCCACCTCTCTCATGGCGGCCATCACCGCCTCCGTCATCCCCGCCGTCTCCGGAGCCCTGGCCCGCCGGGACCGCCGGGGCGCCTCCCGGATCACCGGCTCCGCCCTGCGGATCACCGCCCTGCTGGCCTTCCCCATGGGGGTGGGCCTGTTCGTCCTGGGCACCCCCATCATGCGCCTGCTGTTTCCCAGCCTCACCACCCAGCTGGCCGGTCCCCTGCTGTCCACCCTGGGTCTGGCCACCGTGTTCGTGTGCATGATGCTGGTGTGCAACTCCATTCTCCAGGCCCACGGCTTCGTCAACCTGCCTGTGACGGTCATGGTGCTGGGGGGCGCGGTAAAGATCGTCACCAACTACAACGTGGTGGCCATTCCCAAGGTGGGCATCTTCGGGGTGCCCATGGGCAACGTCCTGTGCTTCGGGCTGTGCCTGGCGCTGGATCTGGTCATCATTTCCCGGGTCATTCCCCAGCGGCCCCGGTACCTGCCCATCTTCTTAAAGCCCCTGGCCGCCTCCGCCCTCATGGGCGGCGCAGCCTGGGCGGTGTACGGGCTGCTGTCCCGGCTGTTCCTGGATGACTCCGGTGTCATCAGCCGCACGGGCAACGCCGCCGCCACGATGGCCGCCATCCTGGTGGCCATGGTCATCTATTTCGTCCTCATCGTCGCCCTGCGGGCCATCTCCCGGGATGATCTTGCGCTGATGCCCAAGGGGGATAAGCTGGCCCGCCTGCTGCGGCTGTGAGCTTCTCCTATTATCTGGAAAAGTCTGGCGCTGCCGCGCTCCAGGCGCTCTGAAACGCCCGAATATCCCAAAAAATATCTTGATAAGGAAGCGAAATTGTGGTAAATTTTCAACGTATGGACCGCTACGGCATGGATGACCTCATCCGCATCATGGAGCTGCTCCGGTCCCCCGAGGGCTGTCCCTGGGACCGGGAACAGACCCACAAGTCCATCCGCCGCAATATGCTGGAGGAGGCCTATGAGGCCGCCGAGGCCATCGACCAGGAGGACCCCGCCCACCTGAAGGAGGAGCTGGGGGACGTGCTGCTCCAGGTGGTGTTCCACGCCCGCATGGCCCAGGAGGCGGGCCAGTTCACCTTTGACGACGTGGTGGACGGCATCTGCAAAAAGCTGGTCTTCCGCCACCCCCACGTCTTCGGCGCTGTGGACGCTCCCGATCCCGACAAGGCGCTTTCCGCCTGGGAAGCCCAAAAGCGGGAGGAAAAGGGACAAAAGACCGCCGCCGACACGCTGGACGCCGTGGCCCGTTCCCTGCCCGCTCTGACCCGGGCGGAGAAGATCCAGGAGAAGGCCCGGAAGGCGGGCTTTGACTGGGACGCCGTGGGTCCGGTGCTGGACAAGATCTCGGAGGAGGCCGCGGAGCTGCGGCAGGCCGTCCGGGACAATACCAACATAGAGGAGGAGCTGGGCGACCTGCTCTTCGTCACCGTCAAGGCGGGGCGTTTTCTGGGGCTGGACAGCGAGCTGGCCCTCCACGCCGCCTGCGAGAAATTTATCCGCCGTTTCCGGAGGGTGGAGGAGCTGGCGGACAAGCCTATGACCCAGCTGGACGTCCCCGCGCTGGAGGCCCTCTGGCGTCAGGCCAAGGCCATGGAACACCAGGCAACTTAAAGTCCCGCATCCGGGATTTAAGTATATTTTTTTGACATGTGCCGCGAAGGCGCTGTCCCATTCACACAGGAGGAAATCGACTATGAATAAAACCGAACTCATTGCCGCCGTCGCCGAGAAGGCGGACCTGTCCAAGAAGGACGCCGAGGCCGCTGTCACCGCCGCTATCGACGCCATCACCGCCGCTCTGAGCCAGCAGGAGAAGGTGCAGCTGGTCGGCTTCGGTTCTTTTGAGGTCAAGGCCCGTGCCGAGCGGGTGGGACGCAACCCCAAGACCGCGGAGGCCATCAAGATCCCTGCCTCCAAGACCCCCGTGTTCAAGGCCGGCAAGGCTCTGAAGGACGCTGTGGCCCAGTAATTTATTGATAAACGCGGGGACGCTGTCATTCAGCGTCCCCTTTTTCATCCTGTATCACAATAAGGAGTTTTTTACCATGCGACTGGACAAGTGGTTGAAGGTATCCCGCCTCATCAAGCGGAGAACAGTGGCCAACGAGGCCTGCGACAACGCCCGGGTCACCGCCAACGGCCGGCCGGTGAAGGCCAGCTACGACGTGAAGGTGGGGGACCTGCTGGAACTGAAATTCGGGGAGCGGACTCTGAAGGTGGAGGTGCTGGTGGTGGCCGACAACGTGGGCAAAAACGACGCCGCCGCCATGTACAAAGAGGTGCTGTAAGATGCCCGCGCTCACAAGGGCCCGCCGACCCCTGGCCCTGGCCCTGGCGGGGGCGCTGCTGTGCGCCCTGCTGACTGGCTGCCAGCAAAAAGACGAAACGCATGAAACCACCATCTTTGCCATGGATACGGTGATAAACCTGACGGTCTGGGGCGGACAGGAGGCCTTGGACGGGGTGGTGGCCGCTATTTACGATTTGGAGCGGCAGTTTTCCGCAACGGATGAGAATAGCCCCATCTACACCCTGAACCACAGCGCTGGAACGGCTGTGGAATTGCCGGAAGCCGCCGCCGGCCTGCTGGACCAGGCGCTGCAGTTGTGCCGGGTCACCGGCGGCGCCCTGGACATTACCGCCTACCCCGCCGTGAAAGCCTGGGGCTTCACCACTGGGGACTACCGGGTACCCAGCCAAACGGAGCTGGACGCGCTGGCCTCCCATATCGACTATTCCACAGTCCGTTTGGAGCCCGGCTCCTCGGTCCTCATTCCCGAGGGAGTGGAAGTGGACCTGGGCGCTGTGGCCAAGGGCTACACCGGGGATGTGCTGGCCGAGGAATTGAAGGCGCAGGACGTCGCTTCCGCCCTGCTGGACCTGGGGCAGAGTTCCATTCTGGCCATCGGGGCCAAGCCCGACGGCTCCCCCTGGCGCATCGGCATCCAGGACCCGGCGGGAGAGGGGTACCTGGGGGTGCTGGAGCTGGAGGACATGGCCATGGGCACCTCCGGGGGCTACCAGCGGTACTTTGAGGAGGATGGGGTGCGCTACTGGCACATCATCGACCCGGACACCGCCGCCCCCGCCCGGTCCGGGCTGGCCTCAGTCACGGTGGTAAGCCCCTCGGGGCTTACCTGCGACGGGTTGTCCACCGCCCTGTTTGTCATGGGGCTGGAGGAGGGGACCGCCTTCTGGCGCGCCCACCGGTCGCTGGACTTCGACGTTATCTTTATCACCGACGACGGTTCTGTTTTCATCACCTCCGGCCTGGAGGAGTCCTTCTCCCTGGCCCAGGGCTATGAGGACCGGGAGGTGACGGTGCTGTCATGAACAAAAGCGCAAAGCTGATCCTGGCCGCCCTGGTCCTTCTGGCCGCCGGCTCCGCCGCCCTGCTTCTGCTCCGCCCGGCGGGGGAGGAACACCCGGTGGCCCGGATCACCCTGGACGGAGCGCTGGTGCGGGAGATCGACCTGACCGGGGTGGAGGAGCCCTTCTCCTTCACCGTGGAGGGACCGGCCGGCCTGACCAACACCATTCTGGTGGAGCCGGGCCGCATCCGGGTGTCCGAGGCCGACTGCCCGGACCAGATCTGCGTTCATCAGGGCTTTATCTCCGATGGCACGACGCCCATCGTGTGTCTGCCCAACAAGCTCATCATTCAGATCACAGGAGGAGGGGAGGCCCTTGACGCCGCAGCCGGTTAAAGGGACCAGGCGCATCACCCTGCTGGCCCTGCTCACCGCCATCGCCCTGACCATCTTTATGATCGAGGCCCAGCTCCCCGTCCTGGTCCCCATTCAGGGGGTCAAGCTGGGTCTGGCCAACATCATCACCGTCTATGCCGTCTTTGTCCTGGGCCCCGGGGACGCCCTGCTGATCCTCTGCGCCCGGGTATTTCTGGGGGCGGTGTTCTCCGGCCAGATGATGACCCTGCTCTACTCCATGGGCGGCGGCCTGCTGGCCTGGCTGTCCATGGTCCTGCTGCGAAAGGCGCTCACCCGGGACCAGATCTGGCTGTGCAGTCCCGCCGCCGCCGTCTTCCACAACCTGGGCCAGTTGCTGGTGGCCGCCGGGGTGATGAAGACCTGGGCCGTCATGGCCTACCTGCCCTACCTGCTCCTGTCCGGCATCATCACCGGCCTGTTTACCGGCCTATGTGCCCAGCTGCTCATCCGCCGCCTGGACCGGCTCCGGCGCTGAGCGCCGTTCCATCACTTCCCAGTGGAATTTCCCCGGCTCCAATTGCATTTCTCTTAGGCGCGTGATACAATGTGCTTGTTTTAAAAAGTAAAGAAGGGACATTATGACGCAGCTGATTTGTTACCTTGTCACATTATTTTCCTGCATCATCGGCACGATCTGCGGCATGGGCGGCGGCATTATCATCAAGCCGGTACTGGACGCCACCGGAGTGATGGCGGTGTCCACCATCACCTTTCTGTCCGGCTGTACCGTCATCGCCATGTCCTGCTGGAACGTAGGCAAGACCGCGCTGAAACGGGAGTCTGTGCTGGACATGCGCAGCACCCCCTATCTGGCCGTAGGCGCCGCCTCGGGCGGGCTGGTGGGCAAGCAGCTGTACACGATGGTAGCCGCGCTTTTCGCCGATCAGAACACGGCGGGCGGGGTCCAGGCCTGTCTGCTTCTGGCCGCCACCTTCGCCACGCTGATCTATACCATCAACAAGGACCGCCTCACCTCCAGACATGTGAACGCTCCCGCGGTGGCTGTGGTCATCGGCCTGCTTCTGGGGATGCTGGGTTCCTTTCTGGGCATCGGCGGCGGACCCTTCAACGTGGCCGTACTGTGCTACTTCTTCTCCATGCCTACCAAGAAAGCCGCCCAGAACAGCCTGTTCATCGTACTTCTCAGCCAGTTGACCAGCACGCTGAAGACCATCCTGTCCTCCGGCGTCCCTCAGCTGGACCTGTCCATTCTCCTGGGCATGATGGTCCTGGCCGTAGTCGGCAGCGAGGTGGGCCGGCGCATCAACAAGAAGATCGACAATCGGCAGGCTGCCCTTTGCCTGGAGGGGGCCATGGTGCTCATCATGGGCATCAGCGTCTATAATATCATTAAGTTTTTACATTAAGTTTGTGTAGGAGGGGAGTCAAATGACACTGAAAGAGAGAGCGGGGTATTACTACGGCACGCTGGACAAGAGCTGTGCCGAGGGCATCCTCTTGGCCGCCAACGAGATCTATGATCTTGGGCTGACCGAAGGAGAGATCAGCCTGTTCGCCGGCTTCCGCACCGGCATGGGCTGCGGCAGCACCTGCGGCGGTCTGGCCGGAGCCATCGGCGTGCTGAGCAAGATGTACGGCCAGCGCGAGGATTTCAAGGAGCTGTGCGGCAAGTTCGTAGCCGCCTTTGAGAAGGAGCTGGACTGCGGCGCCATCGACTGCGCCACCCTGGCCGCCCGGTATAAAACGCCGGAGAAGCGCTGCGTGGCCGCCGTGGAGCTGACTGCCCAGGCTCTGGAGAAGTTCATCGACCAGCTGGAGGGCAAGACCGCGCCCGCCCCGGCAGAGGGCTGCACCCTCCGCCCCGAGGACATCAAGCGGGTGAAGGGCCTGGGCTTCCTCCATCACAAGGGTACCAACAAGTTTAACGGCCGCATCATCACCCGGAACGGCCGCATCACCACCGAAGAGAGCCAGGTCATCACCGAGGCCGCCAAGCTCTACGGCGACGGCCACATGATGTTTACCACCCGCCTGACCGTCGAGGTGTCCGGCATCGACTACAACGACATTGACGCCTTCCGGGCCTATGTGGGCAAGGTGGGCCTGGAGACCGGCGGCACCGGCAGCAAGGTCCGCCCCGTGGTCTCCTGCAAGGGCACCACCTGCCAGTACGGCCTCTACGACACCTATGACCTGAGCAACGAGATCCACGACCGCTTCTACAAGGGCTACCGGGACGTGTCTCTGCCTCACAAGTTCAAGATCGCCGTGGGCGGCTGCCCCAACAACTGCGTCAAGCCCGACCTGAACGACCTGGGCATCGTGGGCGCCCGGGTGCCCGGTTACGATCCCGAGCTGTGCAAGGGCTGCAAGAAGTGTCAGATTGAGGTCTCCTGCCCCATCCACGCCGCCAAGCTGGCAGACGGCAAGCTGGTCATTGACCCCAACCTGTGCAACAACTGCGGCCGCTGCGTGGGCAAGTGCCCCTTCCACTGCAACGACCAGGGTACTTACGGCTGGAAGATCTTTGTGGGCGGCCGCTGGGGCAAGAAGGTGGCCCACGGCCAGATGCTGAACAAGATCTTCACCGACAAGGACGAGGTCATGGCCGTGGTGGAGAAGGCCATCCTCCTGTTCCGGGACCAGGGCAAATCCGGCGAGCGCTTTGCCGACACCATCGACCGCATCGGCTTCGACAAGGCCCAGGAGCTGCTCCTGGGAGATGAGCTGCTGCAGCGGAAGGCCGAGATTTTGGGTCTGAACGTGGTGGGCGGCGCCAGCTGCTGAGAAATAACCATCATAAAGGGACTGTCATTTCTGACAGTCCCTTTTGTGCGGCCACAGATTGCCGATCATTCTGTAAGGTTCATACCCCGGCGGCCGGTTTTTGGCAACCAGCCGCCGGATTCTTTTTGTCAACCTGGGGGTTGCGGTCATTGGGGCGCCAGAAGTTCCGGGTTTTCCACCGGGACAAAACCGTATGCCCAGACGCTGTTGGTCACACACCATTCACGTGCCGTCGCCCCTTGGGGGATCATACGCAACAGGGCCTGTTCCCCCTGCAGTTCCTTCCTCTCATTGACATAGCGCAGATACACGCCCACATTCTCTCGAAAGAGAAACGGCATATCCTCCAGATAAACCTGGGCCGTTCCATCCTTGAATTGGACCTCCGCCTCTCTGCACACATACTCCGTCTCTCCCTCACTGTTCCATTGAGCGGTGTGGACCTCCAGGGTCACATCCCAGCCCTTTAATATTTTTTCCTCCTCCAGGGTCAGCTTGGGGGCAAGGTCAAAGGTCCTGGGGAGGCCGTCATTGCGCTGGATGGCGTACTCCATAGCTGTCACCGGCCTGACGGGCGCCTGGGGCGGGTCCAGAATGTTCATGACCTGGTGGCGGAAGTACAGGGTGCAGCTCAGAGAGACTGCTGAAATGAGGGCAAGGGCCACACACAGAGCGGCCAACAGCCGGACCAGCCTCCGGTCGTGTGCTTGGCTTTGAGCCGGCCCCTCTGCTGTCCTGCCCTCCGGCTCCTCTACCTGGAGCAGGTCGTTCAGGGACACCCCGAACAGCTTGGACAGGGCAATGAGCTTGTCCACCTCCGGGACCGCGCCGTCCATCTCCCACCGGGAGATGGCCTGGCGGGACACTCCCAGTTTTTCCCCCAGGGCCTCCTGGGACAGGCCCTGTTTCTTCCGCAGCTCCTGGATTCGCTGGCCCAGGGTCATACGCTCCGCCTCCTTGTGACTGTGCAAATTTCTACCGCGCTGAACGTGTATAGGCCCGTGAAGCGCCCCTACAGCAACCCCGCTTTGCAGTTCCAGCATAGCAAAAAGGGACAGGTTTTGCAATCGCCTGTCCCTTACAGCTTGTCAATCTGTGGTTGCGTCCCTTGGGGCCCAATGGCTCCCGGCCTCACTTCACCTGGAAGGCCACCCCCGACTGAGGCGGGACCACCAAGGAAGTCCAGCCCTCCTCCACGTCCACATGGGCCCGGCCCAGCAGGGGGGCCAGAGCGCCCGCGTCCCCCAGCTCCAGCCGCTGGGGCTCCTCGCTGTTGTTAAAGGCGCACAATACCTGCTCCTGCTTGTCCCACCGGACAAAGGCCAGCACGGGGCCCTTCCCGGCCACGTACCGGATGTCTCCCCGGCGCAGGGCGGAATGGTCCCGCCGCAGGGCGCCCAGCGCCCGGAACCAGTCTATCAACTCCCGGTCCTCATGGCCCCAGGGGTAGGTCCGGCGGTTGAAGGGGTCCTCAAAGCCCTCCATCCCCGCCTCGTCCCCGTAGTACACCGTGGGGGAGCCGGGGAAGCAGAACAGCAGGAGAGAGGCCGCCCGGAGCAGGTCCTTGCCCCGGCGGCGCTGCTTGGGGGAGAGGTGGAAGCCGGCCCGCCACTCCCTGGACTGGTCCCGGTACTCGCCTCCGGCCCCCAGCAGGGTCAGGATGCGGGGGGTGTCGTGGGTGCCCAGGGAATTCATGGCCGAGTAGAAGGCGAAGGGGGGATAGTTCTCCCGGATGGTCTCCATGGCGGAGACAAAGTCCTCCCCCTGTCCCCCCTGGAAGAAGGTCAGGATGGCATTTCGCAGGGGATAGTTCATCAGCCCGTCGCAGTGGCCCCCCAGGATGTGCTTGCGGCGCACGCCGTAGGCCACCTTGGTGGACCCGTCCTCCCACACCTCGCCGATGACCACCGCGTCGGGCTTCTCCTCCCGGGCGGCCTGGTGGATGCCGTGGACAAAGTCGTCGGGCAGTTCGTCGGCCACATCCAGCCGCCAGCCGTCCGCCCCCGCCCGGAGCCACCGGCGGACCACGCTGTCCTGTCCGGCAAAGATGAAGTCCCGGTAACCGGGGTCATTCTCATTCACGGCGGGGAGGGAATAGATGCCCCACCAGCTCTCATACTTTTTGGGCCACTCGATGAAGCTGAACCAGGTGCGGTAGGGGGAGTCCCAGCTCTGGCTTGCTCCCGCCTCAGGGTAAAACCCGTCCCCGTTAAAGTAACGGCTGACATAACCCGTGTGGTTGAACACTCCGTCCAGCATCACCCGCATCCCCCGCTTGTGGGCCTCGCTGCACAGGTGGGAGAAGTCCTCGTTGGTCCCCAGCATGGGGTCGATGCGGTCATAGTCGGCGGTGCCGTAGCGGTGGTTCTCCGCCGCCTCAAAGATGGGGTTGAAGTAGATGGTATCCACCCCAAGCTCCTTTAGGTAATCCAGCTTCTCGATGACGCCCCGGAAGTCGCCGCCGAAAAAGTCCCGGTTGCGGATCTCTCCCCGCTGGTCGGGACGGTACTCCGGCGGCTCCTCCCAGCTCTGGTGGACCCAGCGGCCCCCCACCATTCCCTCCGGGTTGGGGATACGGGAGCGGCGGAAGCGGTCGGGGAAGATCTGATAGCTCATCCCCTCGCCAAACCAGGAGGGCACCTCCTCCCGCCCGTCGTAGACGGTGAGCTGGTAGGGGCCCAGCTCCTGGCTCCGGCCGTCGATGCCCTCCAGCCGGAAGGAGTACCACACCAGCCCGATGTAGTCCCCCACGTCCAGCTGGGCGTGGAACAGATCCTGGCCCAATTCCATCCCCGCCCAGGGCATGGAGAGGGTAAGCGTCTCGTCGTTCCGGCTCTCAAAGCGGGCCTCCAGGCTGGCCCGGGAAAAGCCCGCCGCCCGGGGCGGGCGGAGGGTAAATTGTACCACGGTCCCCGCGGCCACTGCCCCATAGGGGGTCTTGTAGCGGGCGTCCCGGGAATCGTAGATGGGTTGACAGGTCATTTGGATCACTCCAGGTCTGAGATAAGAGATAAAAGATAAGAGATATTGGACCAGGAGAACCCCAAAATGGGCGGTGGCCAAAGGCCGCCTTATCTTTTATCTCTTATCTGCACCGAGCCTTCAGCTCAGTGATATTTGTAGCTTCCCCCGCCGATGAATTCCCGGATGAGGGAGTCCTTGGCCACTAGGTCGGGGTCGACGGGCTCGAACCATTCGAAGGCCCGGATCAGCTCCAGCAGTTCGTCGTGGCGCTCGTTCTCCTCGGGGACGCTCTGGAGGAGGGGGACGGCGTAGTTGCGCATCACCGACACCTCATAGGGCAGGGAGGAGTCGAAGATGATATCCGCCCGGTTTTTGAAGGGGGAGATATACAGCTTCTCTCCCCGGCGGACGTTGGCCCACATCTCCAGCGTCTCGTCCACGCCGGTGCCCCGGAAGTTATAGTCCCGGACGGCCCGGCGGGTCAGCCGCATCCAGGTGCCCTTGAACCGGAGGACGGAGCCCTCGTTCACGTTGGACCGGGCGGAGATATACAGCTTGGTGGCCTCGGGGTGGCGGCCGGCGATGTCGTCGTTGAGGGCGTGGATGCCCTCAAAGATTGCGATCTCGTTCTTTTCCAGTCTCAGGGGGGTGCCCAGAGAGTCGTTGCGCATCTGGCGGGCGAACTCAAACCTGGGAATCATGATCTCCTCCCCCTTGGACAAAGCGGAGAAGTGGGCGTCCAGCAGGTCCATGTCCATGCACAGCGGTGACTCATAGTCTATGTCCCCCTCGGGCGTCCGGGGCGCGGTGCGGCGGTTCATGGTCTTGAAATAGTTGTCCATGGCCACGGCATGGGAGTTGACGCCCCGGCGCTGAAGCTCCTCGGCGATCTTCATGGCCGTGGTGGTCTTGCCCGAGCCGGAGGGGCCGGACAGCAGCACGATGGGGCTGTGCTCCAGATTGGCCAGGATCTTATCCGCCGCCAGAGACACCCGCTCGGCATAGTTCCGGTCGCACTCGGCCAAAAACTCCCCCACGTCGCTCTGGATGCGCTTGTTGATCTCCTGTAATTGGTAAGCCATAAAATCTCCTTTCCTCGAGGCGGTCAAGGCACTGTGGTGTTTCCGCAGTCCGTCCCTGTCCCGGTCACTTCTGATAAAACGCCGCGATCTCCCCCTTCTGGGCAAGCACCTTGTCCAGCATGGCCAGATAATCGTGGGGATATTTGGGGTTGGGCAGGCGGAGGATCTTCCCCGCCGCCGGGTCCACCAGCTTGGTGACCCCGCCGCCCCCGATGGAGACCACGGTCTGCAGCTCCTCCATCATGATAATGTTGTACAGGCTCTCCTTCCCCGGCTTGGCCCAGCCCACATTTTCCAGCGAGCCGGACATATACTTCTGCCGGTACAGGTAGTAGGGGGCGTAGCCCTCCCTGCGCAGGGTGTCCAGCGAGAAGTCCAGCATCCGGGCCACGTCGTCCCCGGAGGGGAGCAGGTCCCCCCGCTCCATGAGGGTAGAGCCCTTTTTCAGCGCCAGGGTGTGAACGGTGACGTTTTCCGGGTCCATGGCCAGCACCCCCTCCAGAGAGCGGCAAAAGCCGTCGAAGGAGTCCCGGGGCAGGCCAGCGATCAGGTCCATATTGACGTAGTCAAAGCCCACCGACCGGGCCAGGTCACAGGCCGTCCGGATATCCCCGGCGGAGTGCTTCCGGCCGATGGCGGCAAGCACATGGTCCTCCAGGGTCTGGGGGTTGATGGAGATGCGCCCGATCCCGTGGCGGGCCAGGACCTCCAGCTTTTCCCGGGTGATGGTGTCCGGCCGGCCGGCCTCCACGGTGTACTCGGTGCAGCCCTCCAGGGGCAGCGCTTCCTCGCACCGGGCCAGCAGCCGGTCCATCTGGTCCGCCGTCAGGGTGGTGGGGGTGCCGCCCCCCATGTAGAAGGAGCGGACGGTGAGCCCCGCTTCCTTCAGCGCCGCGGCGGTGGCGTCGATCTCCTGAAAGACCGCATCCAGATAGGGCTCCACCAGCTTCAGGGTGCGGCCCACGTCGGCAGAGACAAAGGAGCAGTAGGCGCAGCGGGTGGGACAGAAGGGGACGCCCACATACACCGACACCTCGTTGTCCTTTAACGAGCGGTCCGCCGCCAGGCTGGCTTCGGCGCAGTCGGCGGCCAGCTTGGCCCGGACGGGGGAGACCCGGTACTCCCGCTCCAGCTCCTGCCGGGCCTGTTCCGACGAGGCGCCCCGCTTCATGGCCCGGGTGGGCAGCTTGACGGGCCGCACGCCGGTGAGCGCCCCCCAGGGGGGCTCATAGCCCAGCAGCTCCACGCCCGCCTGGTAAAAGGCCATTTTCAGCGCGTGCTGGACGGTGTGGTACACCGCCTCCGGGGCCTGGTCCAGCTCGCCGGCGGGGAAGGGGAAGGAGGCCTGGGCCTCTTTTCCCTCCCGGACCACCCGGGCGGTGAGGACGGCCTCCTCTCCCTGGCGGCTAAGGGTGAACCCGGCGGCGCTGTCCCCTCCATCCAGTGTACGGAGGGCCTCCCCGGGGTATTCCGGCCTCTCCCCCGGGAAGAGGGTGAGCATCATCTGCTCGGCGGCGTAGTGATACCGCTCCGGCTGCCAGGGGTGATTTGGTTGTGTAAAATAGAGCTTCATGAGGAGATACCCTCCGGTAGGGCGGGGCAGGCCCCCGCCGCAGAGTAAACCCGGGCCGGCGGCGGGGACAAGTCCCCGCCCTACCCGGGATTCCATTCTTTCAGCCGCGCACGCGCCGGCAGTTCATTGGGACGGGGCGCCGAGCCCTTAGTGGGCCATGGCCTCCCGGAGGAAGGGGTTGCTCCGCCGCTCCCGCTCCAACGTGGAGGTAATATCATGGCCGGGGCAGACGTAGAAGTCCCCCTCCAGCTCTCCCAGCCGCTTGAGGGAGTCCATGATCTCCGCGTAGCTGCCCCCCGCAAAATCGGTACGGCCGCAGGACCCGGCAAAGAGGGTATCCCCGCAGAAGAGCACGTCGGCCACCTTCAGAGTGACGGAGCCCTTGGAGTGACCGGGGGTGTGAAGCACCTGGATGGTCAGGGTCCCCAGCTTCAGCTCGTCCCCCTCGTCATAGTACCGCAGGCCCTCCACCTGGCCCGCCAGGGGGAACAGTTGGTTGCCCGCCCCGTTGGCGTCGGCCCGGTGGATATAGATCTTAGCCTGGGGCAGGGCCTTGTGCAGGTCGGGGACGGCGGTGGTGTGGTCATAGTGGCCGTGGGTCAGCAGGATATACTCCACGGTCACGCCATCCTCCCGGAGGGCCTTCAGGATCTTGTCCGCCTCGTCCCCGGGATCAATAACGGCGGCCAGTCCGGTCTCCTCGTCTTCCAGAATATAGCAGTTGGTGCCGATGGGGCCCACACACAGGACTTTGACTTTCATAACATAGTTCCTTTCGTCGGGGCGGCCGGCAGCCGCCCGCTGGGATGGAAGGTGGATGCAGGCGGCCGCAGGCCGCCGTTACAAGCCTCCTTCAGAGTCATATAAAATGGTCACGGGACCGTCGTTGACGGAGGCCACCTGCATATCCGCGCCGAACCGGCCATGCTCCACCCGGAAGCCCCGGGCCCGGCACTGGTCCATAAAGCGCTCATAGAGGGGAACGGCCAGATCGGGCTTGGCGGCGTGGGAGAAACCGGGGCGGCGGGAGGAGGTGTCGGCGTACAGGGTGAACTGGGACACCACCAGCATGGCGCCCCCCACCTGCTCCAGGTTCAGATTCATTTTGCCGTTTTCGTCCTCAAAGACCCGCAGGTTGCAGATCTTCTCGGCCAGCTTGTCGCAGACGGCTTCATTGTCGCTGGGGCCCACCCCCAGCAGGATCAGATATCCCTTGTCGATGGCCCCTTCCACCTGTCCGTCAATGGTCACGGAGGCGGAGGAGACCCGGGTCACGACCGCGCGCATAAATAACTACCTCCACAAAAGAAAGATGGGCGCCCGAACACATCGTATGCGCCCGGGTGCGGCGGAGAACCCGGCGGGGGGCAAGTCCCAGCCCTACAGTAGGACCCGGACGGCCTCTTCGGACGCACACTGTGCGCCCCTATGTGCCTATCCTCCGCGCTTCGCGGTGTCACGCTGCGGATTGGGCGCATGGCCGGGTCGCTTTCACTTCGACTCGGAACACAAACAGCCCCGCTTTGCGGTGCCTGGTTTGTATTCCTCGCTCCGCTCCAAGCTCCCCTATGCGCCTATCCTCCGCGCTTCTTATTTCCCGCTGGCCCGGGCCACATAGTACACGCCCTGGATGTTGTTCAGCTTGTTGATGACAAAGTTCAGCTCGTCCTTGTTCTTGACCTCCGCCACGATATTGATGGCGGCGTGGCCGTCGGGCAGGGAGCGGGCGGACAGGGCGGTGACCTTCACCTTGGCGGCGGACAGGGCCATGGCAATGTCCAGCGTCAGGCCGTCCCGGTCCTTGGCGGACACCTCCACGGCGGTCTTATAGTTGGGCAGGCTGCTGTCCACCCAGGACACCTTGACCCAGCGGTCGGCCTCCTCAGGCTTGCGCTTGTCGGGGGCGGCGTTGGGACAGTCCGCCCGGTGGACGGAGACGCCGTAGCCCCGGGTGATGAAGCCGATGACCGGGTCCCCGGGAACGGGGGTGCAGCACTTGGCGAACTTCACCAGACAGTTGCCCAGACCCTCCACAATGATGCCCGAGTCGTTGTGCTTGTTGGAGCCCTTCAACTGGACGGGGTCCACGGTGGGACTCATGCCGGGGACGATGACGCTCTCCGCCGTGGTTTTGGCGGCGGCGGCGGCCTTCTCCGCCTGGAGCCGGCCCAGACGCAGCAGCTCATCCTTTACCCGGGCCACCGCCTTGGCGGCGGTGGTGCCGCCGTAGCCGATGGCGGCGTACAGCTCGTCCAGGGTGCCCAGACGCACCTTCCGCAGGATGTGGGGCAGCACCTCCTCCGCCGTCACGGCGGACAGGGGGATCTTCACATGCTTCAGCTCCGCCTCGAAGGCGGCCCGGCCGGTGACGATGTTCTCCTCCCGGCGCTCCTTCTTGAACCACTGGCGGATCTTGTTCCGGGCCTCGTTGGACTTGCAGATCTGCAGCCAGTCCCGGCTGGGGCCCTTGGCCGCCTTGGAGGTGATGACCTCCACGATGTCGCCGTTTTGCAGCTGGGTGTCATAGGGGACCATCCGGCCGTTGACCCGGGTGCCCACCATGGTGTTGCCCACGGCGGAATGGATGTTATAGGCAAAGTCGATGGGGGTGGCGCCGGCGGGCAGGTTGACCACGTCGCCGTTGGGGGTAAAGACGAACACCTCGTCGGCGAACATGTCTACCTTCAGGGTGCGGACAAACTCCTCGGCGTCGGTGTCCTGCTGGTTCTCCAGCAGCTTCCGGACCCATTCAAAGTCGGCCTCGGTGCCCAGCTTCTTGTTGGCCAGGCCCTGCTTGTACTTCCAGTGGGCGGCAACGCCGTACTCCGCCGTCTGGTGCATCTCCCAGGTCCGGATCTGCACCTCGAAGGGAATGCCCTCCCGGCCGATGACGGTGGTGTGGAGGGACTGGTACATGTTGGGCTTGGGGGTGCCGATATAGTCCTTGAACCGGCCCAGCACCGGCTTGAACATGTCGTGGATACAGCCCAGCACGTTGTAGCACTCGGGGATGTCATCCACGATGACCCGGAAGGCGTACAGGTCGAAGATCTCGTCCAGGGTCTTGTTCTGGGCGTACATCTTGCGGTAGATGGAGTAGATATGCTTCACCCGGCCGTAGACGGTGCAGTGGATGCCCTCCTGGCTGAGCCGCTGCTGGATGCGGTGCTGGATCGAAGCCAAGAATTCCTCGTGGGCAGAGGACCGATCGGCCAGCTGATCCTCGATCTCCTTGTAGCCCACCGGGTCCAGATACCGCAGAGACAGGTCCTCCAGCTCCCACTTCAGCTTCTGCATACCTAAGCGGTGGGCGATGGGAGCGTAGATCTCCATGGTCTCCAGGGACTTCTCCCGCTGCTTGCGGGGGGACTGGTACTCCATGGTGCGCATGTTGTGCAGCCGGTCGCACACCTTGATGAGGATGACCCGGATGTCCTGGGCCATGGCCATGAACATCTTGCGGAGGTTCTCCGACTGCTCCTCCTCCTTGGAGGTCCACTGCACCCGCGTCAGCTTGGTGACGCCCTCCACCAGGGCGGCCACCGGCTCGCCGAACTTTTTGGCGATGTCCTGGTGGGTGGCCTGGGTGTCCTCGATGCAGTCGTGGAGCAGGGCGGCGATGACGGAGTCCACGTCCAGCTCCAGATCGGCTACGATCTCCGCTACCGCCAGGGGGTGGATGATATAGGGCTCGCCGCTCTTCCGCAACTGGCCCTTGTGGGCGGAGTCCGCGAAGGTGAAGGCGTCAAAAAGCAGCCTGGTGTCCAGATTCGGGGTATAGACCCCCACCTTTTCTTCCAGCGCGTGGTATCGTTCCAAAATAGGGTCCATGGTATCACCTCAAATTGAGATCAGAGATAGGAGACAAAAGATAAGAGATATTGGTGCGGAAGGGGAAACAGGCCTGGCCTATCTCCTATCTTTTATCTCTTATTCTTCCTGCAGGCTCTCCCGCAGCCGCCTGAGCAGCTCGGAGGCCTCCAGATCCACCTTATGCTCCAGCCGGTGGATCACGATCTGGATGCGGTCGGGACGGCGGTTCAGGTCGATGAGTCCCCGCTCCTCCAGCACCTCCAGACACAGCAGGGTCCGGGTAGGCACCTCCCGCTGGCCGCCCTTGCGGGACGCCCCCCGGGCGATGCGGGACAGGGTGTCCTCCACCACGGTGCCGGCGGCGGACTGCCGCTCCAGCCACCGCCACAGGCCCACAAACTCCTCCCGGCTGGGCAGGAGGAATCGGGCCTCCTCCGCCGTCAGAGCCTCGCCCCGGCGGAACCGTTCATAGATGGACCGCTCCATTTGGGCCCGGGAGGGGGCCGGAGCCAGGTCGATGATCTGAATCTGGACGGTCCGCAGCCCCCGGAACTCATTGATCTGGGGGTAGAAGGCCGCGTCCACCCGGCAGCCGGGGGTCAGACCCAGCTCCCCGCCGTCGGCGGAGAAGTAGATGGCGTCCAGGGACGCGCCCCGGGACTCCAGCCGCAGCTTCAGGTGCCGGCCCCGGCCCACCTGGGCCATGGACTGGACCTGGGCCCCCCGGACCACCAGAACGGGGCGGGGGTTGCCGGTGCCGCAGGGCTCCAGCAGGCTCAGGGACTCCACCGCCTCCACCGTCAGCTCGGCGGGGGAGACCACCGCGTCGGCCTCCAGCACCGAGGGCAGGTCCTCCCCCTGGCTGCACCGGGCCACCGCCTGCCGCAGGGCCTGGGCCAGGGCGGGGATATTTTCCTCCCGGACGGTGAAGCCGGCGGCCATGGCGTGGCCCCCGAAGTTTTCCAGCAGGGGGGCGCACTCCCGCAGCAGCTCAAACAGGTTCACACCGCCCCAGGACCGGCAGGAACCTTTGCCCATCCCGTGGTCCAGACAGATCATAAAGGCGGGACAGCCGTATTTTTCCGTCAGGCGGGAGGCCACGATGCCCACCACGCCCTGGTGCCACCCCTCGTCCGCCAGCACGATGGCCCCGGTCTGGGGGGCCAGAGTCAGCCGGTGGACACACTGATGAAAAATGTCGCTCTCCACCGCCTGCCGCTCCCGGTTCAGGGCGCACAGCTCCTGGGCCAGCATCTCCGCCCGCTCCGGGTCCCGGGTCAGCAGCAGCTCCACCGCCACCTCCGCCCGGCCCATGCGGCCCGAGGCGTTGATCCGGGGGGCCAGGGTATAGCCCACCGAGACCGAGGTCACCGGCTTGTCTCCCAGGCCGGCACAGGCGACCAGCTTGGCCAGACCCAGCCGCCGGGGCGGGTTCAGATCCCTCAGTCCCTCACTGACGATGGCCCGGTTCTCTCCCGTCATGGGCATCACGTCGGCCACCGTGCCCACGGCGGCCAGATCCCGGTATTCCCGCAGCACGGCGGGGGCCTGCGCCCGTCCCGCCACCGCCATGGCCAGCTTCAGCGCCACGCCCACACCGGCCAGCCCTTTGAAGGGGTAGGGGCAGTCAGGGCGGTGGGGGTCCACCACCGCCGCGGCGGGCGGCAGTTCCTCCTTACAGGCGTGGTGGTCGGTGACCACCACGTCCACCCCCAGGGACGCGGCATAGCGCACCTCATCCACGGCGGTGATGCCGCAGTCCACTGTGACGATCAGGGTGACTCCCTGCTCCGCCAGGGCGGCCACCGCCTCCCGGTTCAGGCCGTAGCCCTCCTCCAGCCGGCCGGGGATATAGGGGATCACACGGCCCCCCATACGGCCGAGACATTCCGTCAGCAGACAGGTGGAGGTAATGCCATCCACATCGTAGTCGCCGTAGACGGCGATCTTCTCCTCCCGCTCCAGCGCCAGCCGGACCCGGGCCGCCGCCCAGTCCATGTCCTTCAGACCCATGGGGTCCAGCAGAGGTTCCTCTTCCGGGGACAGCAGCCGCCCGGCCTGGTCCCAGGTCCGGACTCCCCGGGCGGACAGCACCGCCGCCAGCAAGGGGGGCACGCCCGCCTCCTCCAGCGCGGCCCGCGCCTCCAGGCAGGGGGGCGCCACTTTCCAGTGTTTGTATTTCACGGACGTCCACCTCCCCAAGTCGGCCCAGCATCCCCTGAAAGGGTATACTGGGGCAGTATCAACTTATCTAGTATACCATAACTGACAGGGCTCCATCAAGACAAAATCCACAACCCGGAGGGTTTCTCCCCCGTTTTTTCGGGCATTCTTCCATTTTCGTGGGGTGGGGACGGACACGGTAAGCCGCGTTTCCGCGCCAAATGAAAAAACGGAGTCCCGGAAAAAACCAACAAAGCGGTTTCGCCGGGGGAGGGGCGGCGCTCTTTCCACACCGGACCGAAGGAGCCGGGACTTGTACCCGGTGGGAAATCGTGATAAAATACCGGGCGATAAATGTCTTTTGATGCAGAGGACGGAGAACCATGAGAACTTACGACGCAGGACAATTTGATATCGCCGTCATCGGCGCGGGCCACTAAGGGACCCGGCGCAGCCGGGACGCGCCTTATGGCGCGTAAAATGGTTTCCGCTGGAAACCATTTTGCCGCAGGCGCAATTCACTTGCGCCGGAGGCTTTTTATCACCTGTGGGACCCCGCGGGGCCCGCGGAGACAGACCAAAAGGACTGGGAACCATGAGAACTTATGACGCAGGACAATTTGATATCGCCGTCATCGGCGCGGGCCACGCGGGCATTGAGGCCGCTCTGGCCGCCGCCCGGATGGGGCTTAAAACCCTGTGCTTCACCGTCAATCTGGACGCGGTGGGCAACATGCCCTGCAATCCCGCCATCGGCGGCACGGGCAAGGGACACCTGGTCCGGGAGCTGGACGCTCTGGGGGGCGAGATGGGCAGGGCCGCCGACAAGGCCTGCATCCAGTACCGCCTGCTGAACCGGGGCAAGGGCCCCGCCGTCTGGTCCCTCCGGGCCCAGGCCGACCGCCGCGCCTACCAGCAGGTGATGAAGCACACCCTGGAAAAGCAGGAAAACCTGTGGGTCAAGCAGACGGAGGTGGTGGAAATCTTGACGGAAAACGGGGCGGTCTCCGGGGTGGTCACCCACACCGGCGCCCGCTACGCCGTCAAGGCCGCCGTGGTAGCCACCGGCACCTACCTGGGGGGGCGCACCATCGTGGGCGAGGTGGTCCGGGACTCGGGCCCCGACGGGCTGGCCGCCGCTCTGCCGTTGACCCGCTGTCTGGTGGACCTGGGGCTGTCCATCCGCCGGTTTAAAACGGGGACGCCCCCCCGGGTCAACGCCCGGAGCGTGGACTTCAGCAAAATGGAGCTTCAGCCCGGGGACGAGGACGGCCTGCGCTTCTCCTTCCAAACCCAGGTGCCCCCGGAAAACCAGGCGGTATGCTGGCTGACCTACACCAACGCCCGGACTCATGAGATCATCCGGGCCAATCTGGACCGCTCCCCCCTGTACGACGGCACCATCGAAGGGGTGGGGCCCCGGTACTGCCCCTCCATCGAGACCAAAATCGTCCGCTTCCCCGACAAGGAGCGGCACCAGCTGTTTATCGAACCCATGGGGCTGAACACCGAGGAGCTGTATATCCAGGGCTTCTCCTCCTCCCTCCCGGAGGAGGTGCAGATTGAAATGCTCCACACCATCCCCGGCCTGGAGCGGGCCGAGATGACCCGGTGCGCTTACGCCATTGAGTACGACTGCGTGGACCCCACCGAGCTGGAGGCCACTCTGGAGACGAAAAAGCTCTCCGGCCTCTATGGAGCGGGCCAGTTCAACGGTTCCTCGGGCTATGAGGAGGCCGCCGTCCAGGGCTTTGTGGCCGGGGTCAACGCGGCTTTAAAAATTCTGGGGAAGCCCCCTCTGGTCCTGCGCCGGGACCAGGGGTACATTGGGGTGCTCATCGACGATCTGGTGACCAAGGGCACCAACGAGCCCTACCGGATGATGACCTCCCGCACCGAGTACCGCCTGCTCCACCGCCAGGACAACGCCGACCAGCGTCTGACCTCCATCGGCTACGAGTTGGGTCTTATTTCCCGGGCACAATATGACCGGGTGCTGGAAAAGTACCAGGCGGTGGACCGGGAAGTGAAGCGTCTGGAGCACGCGGGCACCGCCCCCACGCCGGAGCTGGACAGGCTATTGGCGGAGAAGGGGGAGCCCCCGGTGAAGGACGGCGCCCGGCTGGCCGATCTGATCCGCCGGCCCCGGCTGACTTACGCCGAGCTGGCCCCCTTCGACCCCGGCCGTCCCGACCTGCCCCCGGAGGTGGTGCGGGAGGCGGAGATCACCCTGAAATACGCCGGCTACATCGGCCGCCAGCTGCGGCAGGTGGAGGAGATGAAGCGGCTGGAGGAGCGGGCCCTGCCCGCCGGTCTGGACTACCTGTCCCTCCACGGCATCCGCCTGGAGGCCCGGCAGAAGCTGGACGAGATCCGGCCCCGGAACCTGGGCCAGGCCAGCCGGGTGTCCGGCGTGTCCCCGGCGGACATTGCGGTGCTGATGGTCTATTTAAAACAACAGGAGCAGGGGTAAATTTTAGTTTATCGTTTCATGTAGGGCGAGGGCTTGGTAGGGCGGGGGCTTATCCCTCCCCCTTTTGGCCTTCGGCCATTTCCCCCCGACGGGGGGAATCGGCCCCCGCCGTCCGACAGCTGCCATTTTGGCGGCGGCCCCAAGGGGCCGCCCTACGGGCGGGGCGTCCAGAGGCCGCCCCCTACGAAGCCATATTGTAAACCGTGCGTAGGGGGCGGCGTCCCCGACGCCCCCTAATACA
>Ga0129306_1000160_pt1 | contig 117332 bp, 83 predicted proteins | sample P827metagenome_FD_94438 | JGI IMG/M metagenome (GOLD analysis project Ga0129306, IMG submission 94438) | Capybara group fecal microbial communities from Wisconsin, USA - P827 metagenome | ecosystem: Host-associated > Mammals > Digestive system > Large intestine > Fecal | place: USA: Wisconsin...
AAAGAGAAACTAGGATGGCTGAGTCCTGTTCAATACAGGCTTCGCCTCTTGGCTGCATAAAAAAAGCGTAGCAGCCATAAAACTGCTACGCTTAAAAAGTCTAACTTTTTGGGGTCACATCAATCGTAGAGCCTCCCTTTATAACATATTAATTTATTTCCTACTCTCCATCAGTTGGAGTTGCATCTGCAGCAGTTGCATCATCAAAGGTTTGTGTCACGTCAGTTGAGATGATAGCTCTGTCGATGTTCTTCACATCATCACTTCCAATATAGTAGGAGTCGTCAGAAAGTATAATTCTGACTTTTACAGTTTCTGGCTCGGCATAGTCAATATCACTTACCGCTCCTGCCAGGATTCCAATAATTCCACTTGCGAATTCATATTCATATTCTTCTTTTGTGTAATCGTTGTAATCACCATTTTCTACTGCAGTATTGAAGTTTTTAACATATTCAATAATCTCTGGGTTGGTCTGATTCAGAATATCAATTGGGTAGATAGTAACATCCACATAATTGATATTGTTGTCCTTGTAAGCCTTGCCTACATCAAACTTGGCCTTGCCATAAATCTGCTTTGCAAGATCAACCATGGCTGGGGCAAGCTCCGGATCACCTGAAATTTCAAGTCCATAATAGCTCGACAGATTGTTTGCCAGACGAGTTACATTCTGAAGGTAAATGGCCTCTGCATCCTCTTCATTAGCACCAGTCATCTTAATGTATTCATCTGTGACACCTAGATAATTTGATGAAATTATACTTCTTACATACGCCTGATAATTTGATGCTTTGCCACAAGCTGTTAAGCTAAGCAGCATGCACATGCAAAGTAAAAGGCATAATATTCTTTTAGTCTTCAAATCTATTTTTCCTATTTTCTATATTGATATTTCCAATAATAATTTATATTTCATTAATTAGCTGATCATTGATCCTGCTGGAACATCTTTGTCTGCTGTAAGAAGTGCAAGTCTTCCTTCATCATCTTCTGCACAAAGGAGCATACCTTCTGAAACAACACCGGCAAGCTTAGCAGGCTTGAGGTTTGTTATAACAACAACCTTCTTACCCTTCATATCCTCAGGTGAGTAGTAATTCTTAATACCAGAAACAATCTGAAGAACCTTTCCATCAACCTGAACCTGTGAGCAAAGAAGCTTCTTAGAATTTGGAACTTCCTCACAAGAAATAACTTCACCAATCTGAAGCTGCATCTTATCAAAATCATCGATGCTAAGAAGTGGCTTCTGAATTGCAGCAACCTTTGTAGGTTCCATCTTCTCTTCCTTCGCCTTAACCTCTGCCTTACGTTTCTCCTCTTCAGGATCAATCTCTGGCTCAACTACGCTTGGGAATCTTCTTTCAATCTCATCCAACATTTCCTTAGTATCAATTCTTGCAAAAAGAATCTCAGGAGCATCTGTTACCTTGTTGCCATTTGGATAAAGACCAAAGCTGCCCATCTCAGTTACAGATCTCTTCTCAGTATTAATCTGAGCAAGAATCTTTGCAGATGTTTCAGGCATGAATGGCTCAAGAAGTGATGCGCCAATTGCAATGCCCTCGATCAGGTTGTAGAGAACAGTATTGAGTCTGTCCTGCTTACCCTCTTCCTTAGCAAGTGCCCAAGGCATTGTCTCATCAATATATTTATTACATCTCTTAAAGAGATTCCAAATTTCTGTGATAGCATCTGCCACGCGAAGCTTGTCCATGCAGATGTTAACTCTGAGTCTTGTATCAAGAGCAACTCTCTTAAGGTCGTCATCAACTTCCTCAGAAACGCCTGTGTTAGTTACAACACCGCCGAAATATTTGTTAGACATTGAGATAGTTCTATTAACCAGGTTACCAAGTGTATTTGCAAGGTCTGAGTTAACTCTCTCAATAAGAAGCTCCCATGAAACAACACCATCATTTTCAAATGGCATCTCATGAAGAAGGAAGTATCTAACGGCGTCAACACCGAAGAGATCCACCATATCATCAGCGTAGAGTACATTTCCACGGGACTTACTCATCTTTCCATCACTCTGAAGAAGCCATGGATGTCCAAATACCTGCTTTGGAAGTGGCTCACCAAGTGCCATGAGCATGATTGGCCAGTAAATAGTGTGGAATCTGAGAATATCCTTACCGATCAGATGAAGATCAGCTGGCCAGTACTTCTTGTAAAGCTCGCCATGGTTACCGTCTGCATCATATCCAAGACCAGTGATATAGTTTGAGAGAGCATCTATCCAAACATAAACTACATGCTTCTCGTCGAAGTCAACCGGGATACCCCACTTGAATGAAGTCCTTGATACACAAAGGTCCTGAAGACCTGGCTTAAGGAATGTATTTACCATCTCATTTTTACGGGATTCAGGCTGAATGAATTCAGGATGATCCTCGATATATTTAATAAGCTTTGGAGCATATTTACTCATCTTGAAGAAGTAAGCTTCCTCAGAAGCTTCCTTTACAGGTCTTCCACAGTCTGGGCAGCAGCCATCAACGAGCTGTGACTTAGTCCAGAAGGACTCACATGGTGTACAGTAAAGTCCATCATAAGAACCCTTGTAAATGTCACCCTGCTCATAAAGCTTTTTAAAAATCTTTTGAACCTGTTTCTCATGATCTGGATCAGTTGTTCTGATGAATTTATCATATGAGGTATTCATCAGATCCCAGATACGCTTTATCTCTGCAGCCTTCTCGTCTACAAACTCCTTAGGAGTGTTGAGCTCTTCGAAAGCTTTAGTTTCAATTTTCTGTCCGTGCTCATCGGTTCCTGTCTGGAAACGAACATCGTATCCGATGAATCTCTTGTATCTTGCGATACTGTCTGCCAGAACGATTTCATAGGTATTGCCGATATGAGGCTTACCTGATGCATACGCAATGGCGGTTGTAATGTAATAAGGTTTCTTTGCCATTTTAAAAAATCTCCTCTTTATGTATTCACACTATGTTTCTTAAGCGAATGAAACTTATCGTTACATGGGTTAAGTACATAAAAGCGCTACTCGACATTTTAGCACAAACCAATAGAATTTTAAAGATAATAAAAATGGGCATCCACTTGGATGCCCAAAATAAAATCTTTTATAAATTACTTGCAAGTTCAAGCTTCTTCTTTGTAACTTCCTGCTCGTTCTCTGCAACCTTCATCATTCCACCAAGAGCGCTTACCTTATCGGCAAACTCCTCGTATCCTCTCTTGATGTACTGGATGTTTTCTATATTGCTGACGCCGTTAGCTGCAAGTGCCGCAATAACAAGCGCCGCTCCCGCTCTCAGATCAGTAGCCCTGAGGGTTGCACCATTATATTTCTTAGTACCTGTAATGATAGCTGAATTTCCTTCAACTCTTATCTTCGCACCCATTCGAGCCAGCTCAGAAACATATCTGAATCTGTTCTCGAAAATGCTTTCTGTAACGATACTTGTACCATCTGCAAGTCCCAGGATTGCAGCCATCTGAGCCTGCATATCTGTAGGGAAACCTGGATAAGGAAGAGTTTTGATCTGTGTAGCCTTCAAAACTCCGTCCGCCATAACTCTTACAGAATCATCATACTCAATAACATGAGCGCCCATTTCCACAAGCTTTGAAGAAATAGCCTCCAAATGCTTAGGGATAACATTCTTGATGAGTACATTTCCGCGAGTAGCAACTGTCATCGCCATAAATGTTCCCGCCTCAATCTGATCAGGAATAATGGAATACTCAGCTCCGTGAAGCTTCTCAACACCACGAACGCGGATTACATCTGTACCGGCACCCTTTATATTAGCTCCCATTGTGTTCAGGAAGTTAGCTACGTCAACTATATGTGGTTCCTTAGCTGCATTCTCAATAGTTGTCTTTCCAGGACTGAGAGATGCTGCCATCATAATATTGATAGTCGCACCAACAGATACGGTATCAAGATAGATGTGTGCTCCGTGAAGCTCTTTTGCCTGGGCTACAATGCTACCGCCTGAAACAATCTCAGTCTCAGCACCCAGCTTCTCAAATCCCTTAATGTGAAGATCAATAGGTCTAGAACCAATGTCGCATCCACCAGGAAGAGCAACATTTGCATATTTATGCTTTCCGAGGAGAGCACCGATCAGATAATAGGAAGCTCTGATTCTTCTGATGTATTCATCATCAACAGGCTGTCCTTCTCTGATACCCTTACCACAAATAACTACTGTATGTTTGTCCAGATACTCAACTGTGGCACCGATATTCTCGATAGCCTTAAGAAGTGTTCTTGTATCTGAAACATAAGGTACATTTTCAATTGTAACTTTCTCGTCAGTCATTACTGCTGCTGCAAGGATACCAAGTGCGGCATTCTTTGCACCTGCAATTACGACCTCGCCCTCCAGCGGCTTACCGCCACGGATGACGTACTGTTCTTCAGCAAAACTCATAACTTAAAAGTTAACCTCATAAATTATTTTTGCACGAAAACGATATGGTTCACATAATATCGCACAACATAACTAGTCTATTATATCATATAATCCTTATTTGTAAACATATAATTGTTCCAAAGCTCTTAGCTCATCTTATCCATATTAACCAAAATAGCCCTTTTGCCGACCACAAAGAGCCTTAGGAACACGCCTATCAGCACCGCCAGCATGATAATATAATAAGCCAGAATAGGCAGTTTCAGCAGTTCGTAAAGCACTATTCCAAGTATAACCACCGCAAAGGAAAGCACCATCATTATAGCCATATTGAAGAAGGTATTCAGGTTTCCTCTAAGGGCGCTGTACTCATCATCCCACTCAACATAAGGGGATGAGCTGTCCATCCACATTCCAATTACAATAGAAATAAGATGCGCCATAAGCATTATGATTGCGAAGAAGACGCAGATATAAGCCGGTGCCTTCATATATATACAGATAATAATATCCGTAATTACCAGCATTGGATAAGTAAACATGAAACTGAGAGTTGCCTTCGCATACATCTGGGTCTCATAAGGAACAGGGATAAACTTGATAAGTGCCAGGTGCTGTCCCTCTCTTGTGAAGGCTGTGGATGCAAGGGAATTAAGGGCTGTAGCGATAAATGCTATCGCAATGATCACCATGAGCAGAATCATGCTCGCTCTGTCTCTACCCTCACTATACATCTCAATAAACTGGGCGAAAACTCCCTTATTTCCATTGAAGTGGAAAAGGAGAAATGCGCCAACCGGCCAGAGTACATTTATATAAGCACAGTTTCCGGAAAATGCCTTCGTTCTGAGAATCACTTTCAACTCCTTCTGAAGACTGGCTCTGTATTGAGAAGTCTGCTTAATATCTCCCGCCTTAACCTCAGCCTTCTTGGAGGAACCAAGAGAAGCTGCAGTATAAAGGCCCTTCTGATAAAGAGCTTTTCCAAGGAAGAAGAAAATCGCCAGGAGTCCAAAATTACCTACCACACTGAGCAGCAGCCAGACAATACTTCCCTCGCTGATGGCATTTGATAGCCAAGGAACCGGGAAGAATATGATATTCAGAGTTCTGAGGAGCAAATTGCTTCCACTACCCAAAGACTCCACATAATTTTCCATATTAATTTCGCCAATGCCTTTAAGTGACAGAACGAACAGACCTGCAAACAGCACTAAGAAGATGGTGGAGAGACGATAGAAAATCTTCGTACTCTTAACTCTGCTGAGCGCCGCCATAAGCACAAGGCTGAATATTCCGCAATAAATCATTGGAACAAGCGGAATCAGAAAGATTCCTATAAGAGCCGCAATTATCGAAATAGGATTCAGTGCGGCAAGAACGCCTATATTTCGTCCGATGGCTATGAAATAGCCAATGAAAACAGCAAGGAGAACCATGAATTCCATAATACTCTCTGCCATATAAGCATATGTGAACTTCGCCATCATGAGATGATGGCTAGGAATAGGCAGCGTAACAAAATGCTCTCTATCCGATGAAAAGAACATTACGCTGAATATAACCAGAATTCCAAAAATCATAGAAAAAGCAGAAAGAATCTGCATCTCAAAAAGCATTCCCCCACCAGGATTTTCAACCTCAATCAGAGCTTCCGTCATAACAAAGCTGATAAAACCCACTATAAGTGTACATGGAATCATAATACCGAGAGCCGCAATGAGAGCCAACACCTTATAACCAATGCTGTCCGGCATCTGCATCTCAGTATTCTTACTTAAAATTTTAACAAGAGATCTTATCCCTACTACTTTCATAATCATTCACCGACTAACTTCATGAAGATGGCTTCCAGATCTTCGCCTGGGTGCTGGGACTTTAAGTCGTCTACAGTGCCTTGATACAGGTTCTTGCCGTGATTGATGATCATTATGCGGTCACAAAGCTTTTCTGCAACTTCAAGAACGTGAGTCGAGAAAAGAACCGCATTGCCCTTCTCAGCATGTTCTTTCATCATCTGCTTCAGTTCAAATGCAGCAGTTGGATCAAGACCTGTCATTGGTTCGTCCAGAATCCATGCTGGTGGATTGTGGATAAGAGCCGCAATAACCATTGTCTTCTGGCGCATACCATGTGAATATTCCTTCATAGGTCTTCCAAGAGAATCTTTAATTCCGAATCTCTCAGCCAGTTCGTTAATGCGCTCCTCACGAGTTTCCATAGGAACCTTATAGAGATTTGCTATGTAATTAATATATTCAATTCCTGAAAGCTGCAGAAGTATATCAGGATTATCTGCTATATAAGCAAAGCTCTCCTTTGCTTTAATAGGCTCCTTTACAATATCAAAACCATTGATGATGGCATTTCCTTCTGTAGGCTTCAGGATACCTGTAAGCATTTTTATTGCAGTTGTTTTTCCCGCTCCATTCGGACCAGCAAAGCCAACTATCTCTCCGGGTTTGATTTCAAAGGAAAGATCATCCACCGCCTTGAAATCCTTACCGTATACCATTGATAAATTATTCGCTTTGATCATACTAAAACTCCTTAAGATCTAGCTTTAAAACATCTTATCCTCTAAACTAAGAACGTGCTTTATCTTCACAGTAGATACACCTATAAATCCTCTTCTCCGGATCTGTCAGATTGAAGATGTGAGGGATGTTTGGTTCGATTGCGGTGATACATCTAGGATTCTTGCACTTCTGAATATTGATAAGTTTCTTAGGAAGAGCAACCTTCTTCTTCTCGATTGTCACACCATCCTTGATGATACTTACAGTAACACCCGGATCAATGTATCCGATAACATCCAGATCGATATCGTACTCATCCTTATCGACCTTAATGATATCCTTCTTTCCCATCTTTTCAGATTTAACATTCTGCATCATTGCCACGCTGCAATCCAGCTTATCCAGCCCAAGATCGTAATAAAGCTTCATGGCATTTCCAGCAGTTATATGATCTAAAACTATTCCGTTCTGTATACTATCTATCTTCATATGCCCCTCCCTTACTTAAGTCCTATCAACTTACAGATCAGCGCCATGCGGACAAACTTGCCGTACTTAACCTGACGGAAGTAGCACGCTCTTGGGTCATCGTCAACTGATGGAGAAATCTCATTCACCCTTGGAAGTGGGTGGAGGATAATCATATCTTCCTTGGCAAGCTTCATCTTCTTCTTGTCCAGGATATATGTATCCTTCAGTCTTACATAATCAGCCTCGTTGAAGAAACGCTCTCTCTGAACTCTTGTCATATAGAGAATATCCAGCTGCCCAATGTTATCTTCAAGGGACTCAACCTCTTCATATTCAAGTCCTGCAGGCTCAATGACCTCTGAGATGATATAGTCAGGAACCTTCAGCTCCTTAGGTGAAATAAGCACAAACTTAATTCCTTCATATCTTGAAAGAGCCTTGATAAGACTGTGGACTGTACGACCAAACTTAAGGTCGCCACAGAGACCAACTGTCATATGATCAAGTTTTCCCTTTTCTTTTCTTATTGTAATAAGATCTGTAAGAGTCTGTGTTGGGTGATTGTGTCCACCGTCACCTGCATTTATTACAGGTACTGGTGATGCCATTGAGGCAAGCTTAGGTGCACCCTCATTAGGATGTCTCATGGCAATGACATCTGCAAAACATCCAACTGTTCTTACTGTATCCTCAACGCTTTCGCCCTTGGACACTGAAGAATCCTGTGCAGATGAAAATCCAATCACACTTCCTCCCAGATCCAGCATAGCTGATTCAAAACTGAGTCTTGTTCTTGTTGATGGCTCATAAAACAGAGTTGCAATCTTTTTACCCTTTGCAATGTCTGCGTACTTTTCTGGGTTGTCGTAGATTTCTTCTCCAAGTGCTAATATTTCGTCTAATTCTTCAAGGGTTAAATCCATTGGATCAATTAAATGCTTCATACCCATCTCCTTTTATAAAAATGACGTGTGGCACCACTTGGGTGCTGCACGTCATTTTGAATTAACATTTTTTAATTAAGTAATACATAACAGCCTTCTCAGCATGTCTTCTGTTTTCCGCTTCATCAAGTATTGTTTCGAGATGTTTTTTCTCAACGCTTTCAGAAATCTCAAAACCAACATGCATTGGCATGTCATGAAAAACAAGAGCGTCACTTCCCTCAAGGAAAGCATCATTAATCTGATAAGGCATCATCTTTGCAAGAGTTTCCTCTTTCTGCTGCTGATAAGCAGGATTGTTAAAGAACTCCATATCTACCCATGTATCAGTATAGATGACATTCATCTTCTTTGCATAGTCGTGAGCTTCTTCCATAGACATTGATGGATCAAGCTCAACGTAGTGACCAGTAGCCTTAGCTTCCTCATAGAAGTCATCACCGCAGGCAGTTTTATTAACCAGAGGTGTGAGTCCATAAAGTGTACCCATCTTCATCTTAGCGAAAAACTCCACAAGTGAATTGAATACATTGTTCTTAGCTCCGATGTACATGAAGTTGACATTCAGATTACCAAACTTCTCAACAACTGTAAGTGCATCAGCGAGAATCTGGCAAGGATGGTAAGAACTGTCACAGCCATTGATAAAAGGAACTGTAACATTTTCACCAAACAGCTCAACAGTCTCATTCTTAACAAGACGTGCCATTATAATATCAACATTTCGACATACATACTTAATCTCAGAAACTGGTTCACCCAGAACAAAATTGGAATCTTCCCAAAGCTGATTAAAATAGCTTCCACCCAGCTCAGTAATACCAGTTGCAAAAGAAAGGAATGTTCTGGTAGATGTCTTCTCAAACAGAGAATAAAGCTTCTTTCCCTCAAGTGCATGAGCATATTTATCAGGATCTTTTTTCATATCCTGCGCAATCTCAAGAATCTCCATAAGCTCTTCAGCAGAGAAATTCTTGAAGTTCAGCATATTTTTCATTTTCATTACCTCTTATAAGTAAGATGCAAGCTTTTCAGCCATATCTGTATGCTCCCAAGGAACATCAATATCAGTACGTCCAAAATGTCCATAAGCAGCTGTCTGCTTGTATATTGGACGACGAAGGTCAAGCATTTTGATAATTCCAGCTGGACGGAGATCAAAGTTCTCTCTTACGATCTCAGTAATCTTCTCATCTGAAAGCTTACCTGTTCCAAATGTATCGATCATGATTGATGTAGGTCTTGCAACACCAATAGCATAAGAAAGCTGGATTTCACATTTATCTGCAAGTCCTGCTGCAACAATATTCTTAGCAACATATCTTGCTGCATAAGATGCCGATCTATCTACCTTTGTTGGATCCTTACCTGAGAAAGCTCCGCCACCGTGACGAGCATATCCACCGTAAGTATCAACTATGATCTTACGTCCTGTAAGACCAGAATCTCCGTGAGGACCACCAATAACAAATCTTCCTGTTGGGTTGATGAAGTACTTTGTATCATCATCAATCATATCCTTTGGAAGAACAGGATCAAAAACATACTTCTTAATATCCTCATGAATCTGTTCCTGAGAAACCTGATTACTATGCTGTGTTGAAAGAACTACAGTATCAATTCTTACTGGCTTTCCATTCTCATCATACTCAACTGTAACCTGAGTCTTTCCATCAGGTCTCAGATAACTAAGTGTTCCATTTTTTCTAACCTCTGTCAGCTTAAGCGCAAGCTTATGTGCCATAGCAATAGGATAAGGCATAAGCTCAGGTGTTTCGTTAGTTGCATATCCAAACATAAGTCCCTGATCGCCGGCACCAATTGCCTCAATCTCTTCATCGCTCATCTGATTTTCCTTAGCTTCGAGAGCCTTATCAACCCCAAGAGCGATATCCTGTGACTGCTCATCTATAGCAGTCATAACACCACATGTATCTGCATCGAATCCGTACTTAGCTCTGTCATAACCAATTTCTCTTACTGTATCTCTGACAATCTTCTGAATGTCTACATAAGCATCAGTTGTGATTTCGCCCATTACAAGTACAAGTCCTGTTGTACATGATGTTTCACAAGCCACACGACTGTTAGGATCCTGGCGGATCAGCTCATCCAATATGGCATCAGAAATCTGATCACATATTTTATCAGGATGTCCTTCAGTTACAGACTCTGATGTAAAAAATCTACGTTCCATTGTTTTTATCTCCCTGTGTTTCCAGCGGCTCCATCTACCGCATTATTTACAAAACTTCACAAACCAAGATTATACTAGATAATATAACATTTGTCACGAATAATAATCGCAACAAAAATCTACTTAATCTTACTATAAATATGCTCTCTTACCGTCTTACTCTGACCAGGTGCCAGTTCCTCATAACCTGACTCTTCACCTGGAAGTGGAAGGTTTGGAGCATCAATCATCCATGTTGATGGTTCCGGGCAAAAGTAACCCTTTTCACCACCATCATTCCAGATAACCCAGAACTTGAAGTTATCATCCACCTCGTATCGGATTTCATTTCCAGTCTCAATATCTGTCACAATCGCGCCTCTGAATGGAAGTCCATCCACATCATAAGTCTCACAATTATAAACATCATTATCGATGATGTGTTTAACTGGAATCATAGAACCCGTCAGATACTGTCTGTCATGATTATCCAGTGAAATAAAATCACAGGTAGGCAGATTTCTCTGATTGAGCGGCCACTTATCTCCAATAGTAACAAAAAGTCGCGTATCCAGTGGCTTACCATTTGTAGTAAATGGTCCATTTATAGTTGTATGATTACAAACTCCATATGGCAGCTGCTTGTCAGATGTATTCGTAATTGTAAATTCATAACTCATGCCATTATCAGAAAGGCTGAATGTATACTCCGCCTTAAAGCTGACTGGGAATGTAGAAAAGAAAGGATCCTTCTCATCATAAACATACTCAGTTCTTGCAATGGCTGTATCATCCTTAACTACAGCCTCAACAATAGTATGCTCTCTCTTATGAAGGAAACCATGAAGCGCTGTATTCTCTCCCTTAATAATAACTGGGAAATGATACTCAGCATCACTGGTCTTAAGTATTCCATCCTTAAGTCTGTTAGGATAAAGAAGAGTTGGGAAACCATAAACCTCAGGACTTGCCTGAAGTTCTTCTATACTAAGACTCTCGTCCTTTCTGAAAAAACTGATGTCGTTTTCCACATCAACCATAGATATGATATTGCTCCCTAAAAATGGAGCAATAGTTGCGGTATATCTTCCAGCCTTAAGCTGAATAACATCCTTCTCTTTATATTTTTTTATCTCTGATGTATACGCCATTTTTACATCCTCCGTTCATATTTGAAGCACTAGGCAAGTTTTGCTGCAAGTCTCTTGGCAAGAGCAGCCTGGGCATCCGAATCCGGCTCATTCTGTGGCCATCCTATTTTGAAGTCATCATTATCGTACCTTGGAATAACGTGCACATGAAAATGAAAAACTGTCTGTCCTGCAGCCTCTCCATTATTCTGCACCACGTTTACTCCATCGCAGTCAAACTCTTCCTTAAGTGCAGTTGCCACTCTCTTAGCAAGAGGGAACACCTTAGAGCCTACCTCATCATCTATCTCAAAAAGATTTGCATAGTGCTGCTTTGGAAGTATCAGAGCATGACCTTCATTCGCAGGGCTGGCATCAAGGATCACTGTAAAATCATCATCCTCATATATTTTATTAGTAGGAAAAACTCCATTTGCGAGTTTACAGAAGATACAATCGTCTTTAATCATAGCTTTACCCTTTCATTTATGGTATAAATAATCAAAAACATTTTACGTCAGTAACTTTAATATGTCAAAGTAAAAAAGAACATTAAAAGGGGCTCTGTCTAACTGGCAAAGCCCCTGTGTAAATCTTATTGTAAGCCCTTAGGTTTTCCCTTATTAATATCATCTTTCTGATTAATTTTTTTCTGATTAGCCTTTTTCTCTAATTCTGCTCTTTGTTCATCGAAAGCTTTTATTCTGGCCAGAGCTCTTGCCCTCATTGTCTTAGCAGTTTTTTCTATACCATCAGTACACTTCTTAATATCCTTTATAAGATCCTTTTCTGAACGGCTGGCATCAATCCCTTTGGTAGCCTTTTTAACATATTCGTTCAGACTGTCCATTCCTGCTTTTGTACGAAGCTTTTTGTTTACAGAATATACAGGTTTAGATTCTCTAAAAACCAGCTTCGATTCTAAAATAGGTATATCAAGTGGCCCTAACCCATATTTATCAGGATTTACCATTTTATCGTTGTAATTCTCCGGCTTTCTAAACTCCTTTATTTCTTCGTTATCTTCTACTTGTTCTAGCCGATTCTTATCATGCATAGTAGCTATGAACTCGAACCTGACTATAGCATTGATACACTTCGTTTTTTCTTGCTTAGAGAGATGTATGCCCTCATTTGCTGCTTTCTGAAGCTTTCGTTCAGCATCGTAACACTCATCCATAAACTTCTTAATACGAAGCGAATCCTGTACTTCCAATATAGTCTCTTTACCCAGTTTTTTCTGAACCATATTATCCAGTTCTGGATCTTTGGCAGCAAAATCAAACATTTTTTTCAGCATAGCAGATGAATAGGCGAAGTTTAAACCTTGTGATCTCTTCAGATTTGAAACTCTTATACATTCATTATTGACCTCTTTTATTCCTACCGCAAGTATATCGGCAAGCTTTGTCTTGTCTCCTTTATTATAGGCTTCTATCGCTTCTTTAGCCTTCTCTTTTGCAGGAACCAGAGTCCATGGAAGAAATTTCGAAGCCATACCAGCTCTTGGTACACCATTTTGCTTCGCCATATCAAGGGTGTACATAGTCCTTGCTTCATTCAGTATATCCTCTTTTTTTATTTCAGGACTCTTAGTCTCCCATCTCATTTTTACATAATCGTCACTTATATTATCATGATTTAAAACTGCAGCATATGCTACTGCAGCAAACTCATCACTTGTTACACCTTCAACTTTTATAGGCTTAAAAACAGTCTTAAACTCATCAACGCTATACATTCCCGAAATACCTGGGCGAGAACAGTGTTCTCTTATAAATACTGGATCTGTACCATAATAGTTCGTTATGCAATTTAATCCTACTTCGTATGGACGTTTTACCATAAAGCCAAAATCTTCCATATTGGTGACACTGTAGCCCTCCTGACTCATCTGGGCTTCCATCTGAGCCATGTCATCTCTGAGTTTTTTCTGACTACCAATTCCTGTCTCCATATTCCTGCCAAGTTCGAACAAATTAAGGGCCGACTCAAAACGGGTCTTTCCCATTTTTGTACCTGGTCTCCATGCTTTGATCTTATCAGCCTGATCCTCAGCAAGCTTACGTTGATAAGCAAGGTTTTCACCGTTGATTTTTTCTTGTAACTTAGCAAGCTCTTTCTTGCTAAGCCCCTTTCCTTCTACCTCTAGTCTCTTATTTAGTTCTGCCTGTTTCTTTGTTTTTAACGTTCTGTTTTTTGCCTCTAATTCCCTCTCGTATTCTCCCCTCTTGGCTTTTATATAAGCATCGGCAAGTTCCTTTACCTCCTTAAAAAGAGTTTTAAATCGTTCATCCTCATATATACTAACATCCCTCTTTGTATTAAGGAGTTTTAATACTTCAATTATTTTTTTCTTAAGTAGATCTATCTCATCAGAATCTTTATGTTTTTTGAGACTTCCTCTATGCTGGGCATTAAGATCTGTCAGATAGTCAGATAAACTATTTATCAGATTGGAACGCTCCCTCTCATCAGAATTCATGTGGATGATATCCACATTCTTCCTTCTTAAGGTATCCTCAAGTATCTTTGTCTGACTAACATCCTTCGTTTCTGTTCCAAGTTTGGTTTTTGAATCCTCGATAGATAGATCCTCATACTTTTTGAACAAAGGTCTAACCATATTAATGAGACGCCTTCTATCAATATGTTTGTCGATATGGCTGTTCATGAATTCATTAAATATTGCCTGGTACTCCTTCTGTTCACCCGGTTTAAATCCACTGCCTTTGGCATTCAGTTTTCCCATCACATGCAGTAAACTATCGATAAATGGCAGGTCTTCTGCATTCCATCCATTATCAAGAAGTTTCAGTTTTCTATCTATATCCTTTATAAAAGGATCTGCATGCCTTGCTCCTGCCCAGTTACCCTCGAAAGCCATCTTTGAGTGTGAAAAAGGATATATAGCCGCTGTATCCCCTTCATATTTCAAAGTCTTTAGTTTTTCCAGATTACTTTTCTGCATTAAAAGAGCATCATAGGTTGCTTTTTTAAACTGCTTCTGAGCCAGCTCATCGACTTTCCCTGCATCCTTTGCCTTATAGTAAGGAATCTGGACATTTATCATATAATCTTCATATATCTGATATTGCTCTAAGAACCCTTTACCAGGCATATATTTTTCGTATCTATTAACATCCCACTGATATACATTTTGCTTTTTTCTTCCTTCTAGCTTTTCACCTACCTTAAAACGAGGAGTTGGGTAGTCCAGAAATGTATTTACGGAATATGTTTTAAAAGGTTCAGTTATCCCCTTATCCATGAGATACTGATATGTACCATCCAGCCTGTACCTTATAGAACGCATGAAAGCATCAATAGTTTTTTTGCGAAAGGATTCTTCAGGAAGTTTAAGATCTTTCACCTTCTTTTCCATCTTGTTATAAAAATCTGATACCAGCTTATCGTATGACGGCATATCACTCTCTGGTATAGGTTCAGCATATTTTGTTTTCTTATTGATCTTATTGATGCTATCTAAAAACAGATTAAAATCATTTATTATTTTTTCACTTTCATCAGGGTTTTTTTCATCATTAAAAATGTCACTAAGACTAACTAACTCACCAAAGATTCCCTGAATCTCCTGCTTAGAAATCGGTCTGATCAGTTTATATTTTTCCTTCTGTATATTAGCCTCTTGTTGTAATTCATCATCATTTTCTAGCTCAATCGCAACATCTTCTTTCATGGTTCTACTCCTCTCTTATAATTGTAATCGTCCTTTATCTAAATGTTTCTCCACAGTATTGGGGAAACAATCAGAATCTGATATGTTAGTTTACAGTATAACATTATAATGGCAACAAAAGCGCAACAAATTATAGCTTTAAAAATAACAAATCGTTGTCTTTTAGGTATTTCTATAATATAATTACTTTATCTGTGACGGTTCCTTTTTTTCAAGGTCGAAAACGTTTAGAAACCGTCAAAAATACACTATCAAAAATACAATGAAAGGGAAGGTAAACTAAATGAAATTCGGTTACTTTGATGATGCGCAAAGAGAATATGTCATCACCTCTCCAAGAACTCCTTATCCATGGATTAACTACCTTGGAACTGAAGGATTCTTCTCACTTATTTCAAACACTGCAGGAGGATATCACTTCTACAAAGATGCACGCCTAAGACGTATAACCAGGTATCGTTATAACAACATCCCCGTAGATATGGGTGGTCGTTATTTCTATATAAACGACGATGATACAGTTTGGAACCCGGGTTGGTCACCAGTTAAGACCAATCTTGACTTTTACGAGTGCCGTCACGGTATGGGGTACACAATTATTACTGGTAAGAAAAAAGAGCTGAAGGCTGAGGTTACTTTCTTCGTACCTCAGGGTGAAAATGCCGAGATTCAGAAGGTTGTTCTGAAGAACGAAGGCACATCTCCAAAGAACTTCACACTTTTCTCATTCCTTGAGTGGTGTCTGTGGAACGCTGAGGATGACTCAACAAACTTCCAGAGAAACTTCAATACAGGTGAGGTTGAGGTTGAAGGTTCAACACTCTTCCATAAGACAGAGTACAAAGAGCGTCGTGATCACTTCGCATTCTATACAGTTAATGCTGATATCGATGGTTATGATTGTGATAAAGAAAGCTTCATGGGCCTGTACAATGGATTTGACAGACCTGATGCAGTATTCGCTAATAAGTCAAATAATTCTAAGGCAGATGGTTGGAGTCCTATCGCTTCTCATTCACTTAAGATTTCTCTTGCACCTGGCGAAGAGAAAACTCTCGTATTCATGCTTGGATATGTTGAGAACGGTGCTGACAAGTGGAATGCAGACGGCAGCATGAATAAGTCAAAAGCTTACGCAATGATAGAGAAGTTCAACACAGCTGAAAAGGTAGATGCAGCATTTGAAGAGAACCGCAAGATGTGGGATGAACTGCTTTCAAAATACGCTGTAAAAACTCCAGATGAGAAAGTAGACCGTATGGTTAATATCTGGAATCAGTATCAATGTATGGTTACATTTAACATGTCAAGAAGTGCTTCATACTTTGAATCAGGTATCGGTCGTGGTATGGGCTTCCGTGATAGTAACCAGGATCTTCTAGGATTCGTTCATCAGATTCCTGATAGAGCTCGTGAAAGAATTCTTGATCTTGCTGCTACACAGTTTGAAGATGGTGGATGCTTCCATCAGTATCAGCCACTTACAAAGAAGGGTAATGATACTCTTGGCGGAAACTTCTCTGATGATCCAATGTGGATGATCATGTCAACAGCAGCATACATCAAAGAAACAGGTGACTATTCAATCCTCGATGAGATGGTTCCATATAGAAATGATGAGTCACTGGCTCAGCCAATGATGCATCACCTGAAGCAGTCATTCTATAAGGTAGCTAAAGAAACTGGTCCTCACGGACTTCCACTTTCAATGAGAGCTGACTGGAACGACTGTCTGAACCTTTCATGCTGGTCAGATACACCAGGAGAAAGCTTCCAGACATATACATCACCTAAGTATGGCGATAAGGGCTTCTCAGATGTTGCCGAGTCTATATTCGTTGCAACACTCTTCACTTATGCAGGTCCTGATTATGTAGCACTTTGCAAATACAAGGGCGACGAGGAAGAAGCAGCTAAAGCACAGGCTGAGATCGATAAGATGAAGGATATCATCAAGCAGTACGGATGGGATGGTGACTGGTTCATCAGAGCATATGATGATCTGGGACGTAAGGTTGGTTCTAAGGATTGCGAAGAAGGAAAGATCTTCATCGAGCCACAGGGCTTTGGTATTATGTCCGATATTGGTAAAGAAGAAGGCTGGGCTGAGAAGGTTATCAATTCAGTTGAAGAAAGACTTGGATGCAAGTACGGTCTTGTACTTAATAATCCTGCTTTCACAAAATATTACATAGAATATGGTGAGATATCTACATATCCTGCAGGATATAAGGAGAACGCCGGTGTCTTCTGTCATAACAATGCATGGATGATCTGTGCAGCTGCTTACGCAGGACAGGGTGATAAGGCATTTGACTGGTATTCACGTATTGCACCTGCCTTCCTGGAAGATATATCTGACCTTCACAGAACTGAGCCATATGTATACGCTCAGATGGTTGCAGGTAAAGATGCAGGACGTATGGGAGAAGCAAAGAACTCATGGCTCACAGGAACAGCTGCATGGAACTTTGTAGCTATCAGCCAGTACATCCTGGGTATTACTCCTGACTGGGATGGTCTCAAGGTTGATCCTTCTATTCCAGCTGCATGGGACGGTTTCACAGCTACCCGTCAGTTTAGAGGAGATACATATGAGATCGAAGTAAAGAATCCTAACCACATATGCAAGGGAGTTACATCACTTACAGTTGATGGAAATGCAGTGGATGGAAATGTCATCCCTGTAGCCGGAGATGGTGGTACTCATAAAGTTGTAGTAACACTGGGTTAGTAAACGAAGTACTAAGTTAAAAGAATCACTATTAAAAAACCTTGGGATTTGATTCCCAAGGTTTTTTTTGCTACATCGTTCGTCTTGCAATATTCTTTTCCTGTTTTAATTGATCAGTAGCATTCTGACGAGCATCTGAAACAAGAGTCCTTTTATACTGCTCAGCCTCATCAGAGTACTTCTTCTTGTTGTCATCTACGACAGGATATTCAATATGCATAGAGTACACATTTTCATCATTTGGATTAAGTCTCTGATTATAACTACGTATGATATTCTTAGCTGTTGGTTTCTTAAAGTTCTCCTTATCATAGTTAGTTTCTAATGCAAGTATACAATCTTTAAGAACAGGATTTTTATTAATCTCTCTCTGTATATCATCACGGGAAAGGTCATTAACCCCCAGTCCATCTATTCTTTGCTGGTATTCTGCATCTGATTCATTATTAAATGCCTTAAAGTATGAATCCCCCTTCTGAGTACAAAGTGTAAGTATCCTACTAGCTGCTCTCATATAGTCATTTTTATTCTGTGCATTTGCAAGTGCCTGGGACTCAGCTTCTATCTTCTGGTTGATTCTTTCAATTGCCCTACTCTTATCCAGATCCTCAAATGCACCTAAAAGGAAGTTCAGCTTTTCCAGCTGAGTAATAGCCATATTTATTCTCTTCTGCTCCCTCTTCTCTCTTCCAGGATCATTTCTTCTATTACGGTCACGCTCAAAATCAACACGTTTATGTTCCAGATATTCCTTAGTATACCTGATTGCCTCCCTGATTTTCTCTCTGGTTAGTTTCTGTCTTTCAGCCGCCAAATTATCATATGAGTTATACTTCTTGTCGTCATTAGAATCAATCTGATTCATTGGCCCCTGAGCATATGTCTGAAGTCTGAGAAGAGCCTGTTTCATATAATAAAACGCATCAGATCCTCTGGTTACCATCTCCACTGCATGCATATCCTGAACCATTATATCTATATTTTCTTTTATCTGTTCATTTGAAAGAGCAAGCTTCTTAAAAGGCTGTCTTACAGGCTCCACGTTTTCTGCCACTTCTATATCCGCATGTCCTACAACTATTCTATGATCTGCTCCACCCAGATGAGATGGCATAATACGTCTATTTACAGCTTGTTTATATAGTTTTTGTATTACATCTGAGCCCTGCCAATTAACTGATGTTTTTAGTTCTATAAATCTATTTATAGGTTCTTGAAGGTTATTTAGCATTGCATCTCTCATATCTTCTGATGCAACGATAGACTTTCTAACCCTTTCTAGTGGATTCTTCAGTTTGTCAAGAATTATCTGGGCTTCCTTTTTTGCTGCATTAGTTGCATTATTTGATCCACGAGCGATAGCCTTAAGTTCCTTTTCAACCCGACTCATTTCTACTATAAAAGCCGTATCCTCAACTGGCCATCCATGATCAACCAGGTACAGTTTTCTATTAATCTCCTTTGTTACCACGTCTCCATTTCTTTCTCCAGCGAGATTCTTAGAAAACAGATTGTCAGGATTCTTTGAAAAAGCTTTGAGCGCGCTTATATCAGGATCAGCCTTTGGATCTATACTTTTAAGCTTACTAAAATCATTTTTAATAGAATTTGAAATCTTTATATAATCATCATGGAGATTTCTTATATCCTTGTCTATCTTAAAACCATCATCTATTCTATCAATGATTTGTTCACGACTAGTGAGGAAAGCCTGTCTCACCTGAAGATTCTTAATAAGTGGCAGTCTCTCCATCATAGCGTTATATCTGGCATTATCAGGTGCATATTCACCATTTTCCTGCTTGAAGCTATTATATGGAAATGTTGTAAAGAACGCCTTATATGAATCAAGATATGTGGAATCATACTTTATGCTTTCGCTAAATTTGCTACGATGCATCATATCAAAATTATCATTAATTATTTGACATATATCATTATATGCTTTGTTTTGCATACCAGCCTCTTCATGAGCACTGTTATACTTTTCAATGGTATCACCTATAGTCCTTGCCGTAGCATAAAGATTAAGTGCTGCTTCTGCTACAAATTTATCACCTGATTCAGTCGCATATTCTATGTTTATACCACCTATTAACTTAGTAGATTTAACTAAAGAAGATTCTTTAATTTCCGTATATGCCGCTATCTTTTCATTCAGCACATTTAAATATTCGGCATATTCAGGATAGTTACTTATCAGCTTATGTATACTATCCGCGTATAATGAAATAGCTGTAAGATTTATTCGTACATTGCCACCATAGTCTGATCTATAATCATTTAAGATACTATTTATTTTATTTTCAGATAGATCAACCTTAGGAACAAGCTTTTCTGCAGCCTTACGCCTTTCTTCCTCAAGTCTGTGCTGTTCTTCCTCACGTCTTCTTTGTTCTGCTCTCTCGTTATCCAGACGTTGCTTTTCTCTCTTAAGATCAGCAGCTGCTGATTTTATTTCCTGTTTTGTGTTAGCCTTTTTAACCTTTTGATTTTTAAGCTTATTTGTGAGCTCTGAGAGTTTATTTTCGTCTACCGAAAGAACTGGCTCTTCCTTTATTGGATAGAGACCTTTCATATCAGAAGCCTTAAGCCTTATGTATCGCGGAGCATTTTCTCTATTTGTGAAAGCTTGTTTTGCTTCGGCATTATTTGTGAGAATTACCTTCTCAGTTTCTATAATATGACTCGAATCATTTCCGGCAGGTTGCTTTTCAGGGCCCTGTTCTCCCATACTATAAACGCCAGGAACAAATTTAAGACTTACCTTTTGTCGTCCAATAGCATAGAGATAAAAGGCCTTTGCATACTGACTGAACTTATCTGCAGATATTTCTTCTTTCTTGATACCCTTCTTATCAAGTATCTTCGTAACAACATCCTCAACGCTCTTACCTTTAAGCTGAGTAGCTTCTTCAGGTGTGAGCTCCTTGATGTTCGAACTGATAAACTGTGTATTCTTTAATACAGACTCACTGGACTTATGTCTATTATAAAATGCTTCGATTTCCATAAAAAGACGATCAAAAGCCTGCTCAGAATCACGAAGATCCTTGTCGCTAAGCCTATCAATATCAAAAGAATCATCAGCTGTTTTCTTATATGCTCCCGTCTTAAATACTTCATCCAAAGAGTTGTTCTTTACACTATTCACAGCATCTAAGAGCGCATTATTATATACATTTACCTGATCAGCTGTTTGTACAAAAGGAGCTTTGCCCTTATTTTTTTGCTGTTTAACAAAGTTCTCCCAGTTGGTTCTGTCCTTTTTCTCCAGCTCTTCTCTCTGACTTACCTTATCCAGTTTTTCCCTATTATAGTCGTCAGAAAGCTTCTTCTTATAGTCCTCTTTATATTTCTTTATATACCTTGCCTTTTCCTGCTTACCAGCTTCTTCTGCTATAAACTTAGTTACTTCTATCTCTTCCTGAAGCTTTTTGTTGTAGTCGTTTATAATATCATTAGCCTTTTTTAGTTCTTCAGGTGTAGTTATCTTTACACCCTCTTTAGCCGCATTATAATTCTGCTGCAGAAGACTTAATTCCTGTCTTTTTTTATTGTAATTATTTATTGATTTAAGGAGTTTTCTATCCTTTGTGTCTTGAGGCACCTGAAATTTTTTAGTCTTTGGATTAAAAACATTCTTAGGGAAAGCCTTTTCCATAGTCTGAAGTTCAGCTTGAACCTTCTTTATCTTACCTGGTCCCTCTTGCAGATCTTTTTGAAACTCTTTTGCTATAGCTATTGTTCTCTTAGCTTCCTCTACTTTACTGATTTCAGTCTTATTATCCTTATTGGCCTCATTCATAGCCATTGCTTTTTCATTAGCGACCTTTGTCTTCACATCATTAACAGCTTTTATAAGTGCCGGATCATTATCTTTTATGACTATCTCATCATCAGCAGGAAGAACTGGCATAGCCGACTCATCAAAGTTCTGAAGCGCATCCCAATCCTTATAATCTATCTCTATGTCCTTGATTTCATTATTAATTACTTCATCTCTTTCATTCTGGATTGATATATCACTACTTTCTTTCATATCTGCAACCTCCTATCTTTTGAGTACAATATTCCTTCTGCTCACTAACTTATCTCTTATATCATATACCTCTCTCCAAACAGAAATAGTACTATTCAGTCATTTCCTTCATATCCATAGCTACGCTTTCATCAAGCTGCTTTGCATAGTGTGACTTACCATCTTGATCTACAATAATTCCAGTTGTAGCAGCATCTACATTTCCACTTGCATCCACATCAAAATGGTATCCATATGTCTTGCCCTCGACTGTAATTTTTATATACTCTGTGCCATCATCAAGCTTTGCATCCTCAGTAGTATACTCACCATAGTAGATATTCTCACCTTCTTGGATAATTACTATAGGAGTTCCCGATGATTTGAACAGTGCAATGTTCGCATCACACTCTTCATCAGAAGCATATAGCCCACCCATGTATACAACTTCACTATCTGCTGAATCATCACTTCCTACTGTGAGATCAACAGGATCCCAACCGTAGTCTTTCATCTTTGTAGCAGGAACACTATATGCTGATACAAACTCAGAGATAAACTCGATTCTCTTGCTATTCTTAACCTCATCGTTGCTGTAAGCTTCCATAAATGCATCATATCTCTCGCCAAAGATTTCCTTGGCTGATTCAGTGAAGTTGCTTCCATCTTCTACAACGTCAAAACTCTCTACTTTATAAGCATCTCCATTACTCTTCAGATGCATACATCCCGGATAAGAGCCTCCGGCCTGTGTCTCAAGTGTATCTCCTACCAGCTTATATGTTTCATACCAGAAATCGCCCCAAACCTTGATATCATCCGGATCAGAATCATCACGGCTTACTTCAATAATTGTAGGGATACCAACATCTGATGCTTCGTAATTCTTACCTAGCTCATCACATATATAAGCCGTTATCGCTTCGTACATCTTGTCATCACCTGTGTACGTATAATCTCCATAAGTCCACTGCGCATCTGAGTCAGAAGCATCTGCCACTGTAGCCACAACCTCTTCTTCCTCTGTTACTTCTGCCTCTGTAACAGCTTCTGTAGTAACCTCTTCCTCTGTGGTTGCCTCTTCCTTTGTTCCACAACCAGCCATAAGTGATAGGCTTAAAACCATTGATAAAATAACTGTGAGTTTCTTTTTCATTTTAACTTTCCTCTTTTCCATTTTTTATAGTACTACTTTATTTATTACAAAATGAACTATACTACTAAATGTGCAACAAAAGAGCAACAAAACCATAAACTTTACGCCTTTTTAGATATGAAAGCCTTTTTTATTTTCCATTTCCTGTCTCTGGTTTGCTTTTTCTGTCTTTTTAGTATTTCTCTGATTCCTGCTTCTGTTAGAAATAAGACTCGACTTATAGCTTTTTACTTTATCTTTATTCTTTTCCTTTATAGTCCTTTCATCCTTAGCCAGTCCCTGTTCCTTTTCAATTCGTGCTTTTGTATTATTATAAAGGTCGTGAGCCTCTTTTACATTAAGTCTCTTATGTTTTGGGTTATTAAAGCTGTCCTTTTCAGTCTGCATGATTTCTCTGAAAATAGGGTCCTTCTTCATCATAGCCTCTATCTCAGCTTTACTTATATCTCTGGTACCCAGACCATTAATTCTTGCCTTAAAGTCTTCAAACTTTTCATCTTCCTGAGGCTTAAAAGTAGACTTATCCTCAATCTTAGTGTACATAAGAACTCTTCCAAGACTAAGCAAATAATTATTCTTGCTTACATTCTCGTTTTGCATTACTTCAACACAGCCATTGAGTTTCTCTACCATTCTATTAGTTGCTGCTTCAACATCAAGTTTTAGCTGACCGTGCATATAATCATGCTTAGCACCACGCTCATTTTCGTACCCGTCAATCATATCTACCATAAAGTTTAGTTTATCCAACTGATTAATTGACATATGTATACGTGGTTGTTCTCTTTTCTGCCTCTTTCCAGCCTCTCGTCTGTTTCCATCCTTATCAAACTGAACCTGCTTATGAGCCAGGTATTTCTTAGTCTTCTGTGTTGTATCAAGAAGTCTTTCTTTAAGTTCAGTCAGACTATTTGCATAGGCCACATTATGATCCACTCCTTCCTGGAGATGGCCCATTTGCTCATGTGCATAGGTCTGTAGTTGCTGAAGCGAAATCTTCATCTCCTTAAACTCATCTGATCCTTTGATGGCCATCTCAACAGCATTCAGTTCTTTCATCATAATATCTATGTTCTCTTTGATTGTATCGAAGGATAGTCCTGGAGTGTAGTCCAGGTTCACTTCATCCATACGATGCTCCTTGATTTCCATCTCAACAGGTTTTACTTCACGTAGTCTGGCAGCTTCATATATATCTTTTATAGCCGGAGTACCATATGGAACCTGGGCTTTTCCAATATTAATAGGGAAGCCCTCCATAAGTTCTACATAATCATTTATTGGAGTCTGAAGGCTATCTACTATGTCATCTCTCATTTCAACTGATGTCACGATACCATTTTTTACTTTATTCAGTGGTTCGCTTATTCTTTCAAGGATTTCCTTTGCCCTACGCTGTTGCTGCGCATTAGCATTGTTACCGCCTTCAGCAATAGTTCTGAGAGAAAGTTCTACCCTGTACATCTCAAGAATGAGACCAGTATCTTCTACAGGCCATCCACGGTCTACCGCTGATAACTGCCTATTCACATCCCTAATAACATAGGCCCCATGTCGTCCCTTTTGCCAGTTTTCTCCAAAATTATAGCCTGGGTCATGTTCAAAAGGCTGTAGGGAAGTTATATATGGATCCTTTTTACTATCAACAGCTCTCAGCTTATTATAGTTTTCTCTTGTTTTCTCAAGATTCTGTACAAAATACTTCTTATAATCTCTAATATTATTATCAGATAGATTGCCCCCTTTTCTGGCCATCTGCGCATCTATATAATGCTCCCTGAAATACGTCTGTCTATCCTTTATCACTTTAAGAAATGGGATAAAGGTCATCATTTCAACATATGCCTTATTGTCTGGTTTAAACTCTCCATTTTTTTGCTTAAAGCTGTTATATGGAAAAGTTGTAAATACCGCCTTGTAACTATAATTATATGTCGGATCTATCTTAAGTATATCCTCATAATCATTAGATGAAACAAGCGCATCATGTGACTCTATTATGTCGATAATATCATTATTTACATCTGAATAAGGACCACGGTTCTTTTCATTATACTTCTTGAAATCCTCAAGCAGATCATTTGCCGTCACATATGTTTCTGCAAGTATTTTTATGATATCAGGATTATTTGTATACTCAAATGTAGTTCCAGCCGGTAGATTTTTCCTAGTAAAGGAAGATTGATTCATAGCACATGACGTTTGCATCTGGGCTATTTTTTCAGTTAGACCCTGTATCCGTTCTCCAAAATCTGGATAGTTATTTGCCAGGTCATCTACCCCCTGAACAAAACTAAAAACAGCACTAATATTAAAAGGTTTACCTGCCTGTTCGATATAGTTATTAACCTTTTGATTAAACTCACGTTCTTTCCTTGTGAGTACAGGATTTATAATGATAGAGTCATCATTCAGTTCTTCTATATTTTCCTCATTTTTTACAGGTACTTCTTTATCTTTAGCATTTTTTTCAGGCTCAACTTTTATTTCTTTATTAAGAGATTCCTCAATTTTGTCCTTATTTGGAACCTCCTTATTTTCTTCTTTGTTCTGCTGTTCTTCTGCATTTTCAGAGAGTTTCTCAGGCTCTTCTTTTATCTCAGTCTTAGGATCAAGAACTGGAACTTCGTACTCAGGGAACTTAGCCTGCATCTCTTCGAATTTCAGACGCTTATAAGTACCCAGCTTATTTATGACATCTTCATCAATTTCTATAATAACATGCTCCAATGTTTCCTCAAATACCTTCTGGTTTTGTGGAGCATCCTGTACTAATGTAAATGTACTAAATGTCAGATCATTCTGATTCTCAGCAGGGCTAAGTTCTGCTTTTTCTACATCCTTAAAGTACTTAGGCACAAACTGTAGATCTGCACTCTGGGTAGCAATAGCATGAATAAACAGTGCCTTGGCATACCTTTCCATTTTCTTCTTTGTAAAGTTTTCAATATCATTAACCCCACATTTTTTAAGTACGAATTTCAAGTAGTCATAGATGTTCTTGCCCTTTAATTCATCAGCCTCTGCATCCCTATAATCTCTTGAAACACCATTAAAAACTATGTTATCTAGTATAGATTCTCCAGTGTTATTCTTATGATAAAATGCATTCAGATCCATAAAGAGTGTATCAAACATCTGTTCAGCATCTCGTACATCCTTCTCACTTATTTGCTGTCCAAAAGGATACTCTGGTCCTGTCTTCTTAAAGATTCCCAAAGTAAAAACACTATCAAGAGATAGTTCCTTTATTTTCTTGACTGTTTCCTGAAGCTCTACGTTGTAATTAGTCCTTTGATTCTGGTTATATCTCCTTACGTCCGCTCCTGCCTTCTTTTTCGCGTTCAGGAACTCATACCACAGTCTGTTATCACTTTCTTCCAGTTCATCTCTGGCTAGTATTTTTTTCTCTTTTTCTGACTCGTATTCCTCTCTTAGCTCACTTACTTTGTTACTAACCCATTCAAATTTATAGTCTTCTACAGCCTCTTCTGCGGCTTTTTCGCTATCCCTCTTGATAGTCATCAGGATAACATTCTGCTCGTCTTCATATTCTCTTATGTAATCTTTTGCTCTATTAACATCCTCTATAGATATCTTCTTTAGTTCTTCCTCGGCTTCCTTATCACCTTTTTTCTTTAAAAGTGAATTATAATGATTAACCAGCGCATGAGCCTTATCATTTTCCGCCTTCTTGGCCACGTTATTAAGATTATACTTCTCTGCGATTTCATTAGACTTATTTACACGGGCCTCTGTCATGATTCTTTTATATTCAGGATCATTTTTTACAAGCTCATTTGCCTGATCATAAAAAGGAGGCTCTTCCTGATTATCATCATATGCCTCCAGCTCATCCCAGTTTTTATATATATCATTTTCTATTTGATTCTGTTCTTTTTCCCCGACATTTTCATTTTCTGCTTCAATGTTAATCTCATTCTCTAATTCAAAATCCTTCATTTCTTTACTCCTTTTACTATTAAAAAGCCTCGCAAAGTTACCTATAATTATAAAATATACTGTTTAAAGAATATCATATAAAGCGCAACAAAAGCGCAACATAAAAACGAAGATCATTAATAATCTTCGTTTATATATGCATATCTCAGATGATCGCGGAACTCTCCCGCAATAAGAATACTTTTCTTCTCAAATCCCTCATGAAAGAAACCCAGGCGTTCTAACACATGGATAGACTTTTCATTAGTTGTAAGCACACGTGACTCTATCCTATGTATTCTGGCCAAACCAAGTACATGTTTTATAGATTCTTTGCAGGCTTCTGTACAGTAACCATGTCCCTGATAATCCTCATGAAGATTATATCCAAATATAACACTGGCATAAGGTTCCGGTCTAATTCGCACAAAACTTATGGAACCTATGATCTTCTCAGGATCATCCTTTAGGGAAAAATAGTAATATGCCGAGGACAAAGTCTCCATATTCTTTACTTCTATTTCCATCATCCTGGTTTGAAAATCCAGGGTATAGTATCTATCCAGATGTGTTGGCTCGTACTTATCAAAAAACGCACGATTTTCCGTATAGTATTCAAGCATCTTAGGTGCCAGATCCATATTAGAAGTCTGAAGGACTAATCTATCTGTTTCAAATCTATAAGTCATATCTTTATCCTCTCTTATGCTTTTCCTTCAGTTTATCATTTGAGATTCCGAGCACTACGCAGCCGACAACCGCTATCAGGAAAGAAATAATAGACTTCACTACTATTTCCATGGTAAGTGGACTTATATACCAGTCTGGTCCCGGTTTGTTATAGGTATGCATTATATCAGCTGCAATACCTCCTATCAGACAATGGTATAAAAGGATAACCAATGTATGCCGACCCACCCAGATAAAACATCTCTTTGAATAATCTGATAGGTTGATAAGTCTTGCAAGAGTAAGTAGCACGTATCCTCCGATAAATATCTGAATAATAAACATGAGGTCTGTAACATATCCTTTATCACCTAAAAAGCTTATGTAAATTAGATCTGAACCAAAATAGGTAAAAATAAAGAAATGTAAAACTGCTGCAACTATCATAATGACACAGGACACTGTAAGGCTTTGTTCTTCCATCTTTTCAAGAACATTAAACCTTTTTAATGCCACACCTATCATCATTATTCCCGCATATAGAGGTGCTAACTGCAGACTCCAGGATAGAGGTGGAACCAGCTCCTGAATGATAACTCCGCAAACAAGAAGTATAACAAGGGATACAAGAAGCTTTTTATTACTATCCTGAACAAATCTCATAACCACAAAGAAAACTATAGTTGAACATGTAAGAGTCCAGATAAACCATACGGGTGATAGATTGTTAAATAGCTGATTCCCCGTCATATCAGGCAGGACTACTGACATAATCTCTGGTCTCAGATAGGTATTTAACACATCTGCAAGCCAGGACTTTGTAGTAAATCCGTCATATACCAGCATATAGTATGGTCCAAAAACTATAAGCAATATAGCTATAGATATGAAGGATACTATACTTATATCCCTAATTCTTTTCCCTAAACTTATCCAAAATGTATCTTCATTTTTATCTTTAAAAAAATATCCAGAAAACATAAAGAACAGTGGCATAGACAGATAAATCATCTCTCTGATTATTCTGTCAAACATACTCCCCTGCTGTCTATAAATAAGGTGATATATCATGACTGAAATAATCATGATTGCTTTCATAATGTCTACAATGTTGTTACGTTCTTTTTTCTTTTCCATAATCAATTCTCTTTATCATCACTCCCATAATAATCAAAGATTAACATCGTAACATCATCGAACTGTTCAGCATCACCTACAAAACTGCTCATCTCATTTATCATCGCTGTGAGAAGCGCCTGACCTTTTGCATAAGGATCCTTGTTAAGTACATCCAGCATACGATCTGTTCCGAAAAACTCTTTATCACTATTTCTAGCCTCAGGGAGACCATCCGTATATACAAACACTCTATCTCCAGGCTTTATTTCGATTTCATGTTCCTCAAATGGAACCCCTGGCATCATAGCAACCGCGAGGGAATGTTTATACTTAACCAACTCGAAGCTTCCATCCTTATGACGAATTACCGGATGCTCATGTCCAGCATTTGCCGCCAGACCCTTTCCAGTATTTATATCAATAACAGCCATCCAGACTGTAACAAACATACCTTCTTCATTACCATCCATAAGCTGAGTGTTTACCTTATCCAGAACCTCTGCAGGACTTCCTCCCATTAATGCATAATTCTTTATAAGAGTCTTTGCTACAACCATAAAAAGTGAAGCTGGAACTCCTTTACCTGAAACATCAGCCATTACGAGCGCCACATGGGTCTTATCTACCATAAAGAAGTCATAGAAGTCTCCTCCCACTTCTTTAGCAGGATCCATATTGGCATATATATCAAACTGAGTATTCTCTGGGAATGGTGGAAAGATACTTGGAAGCATATCTGTCTGTATCTTCTGTGCGAGATCAAGCTCAACAGTTATACGCTCATTTTCAGCAGTTACAGTTCTTATCTCATCCAAGTGATCCTCTATTTCACAGACCATTTCATATACACCATCAGAAAGAGAACCTATTTCATTATCCGAATCTACTTTTTCCAGACTCTTCTTGGCACTATCTGCATCCTTAGTTTTAGAATACTCTCTTACATTCTTCTCTATTATTTTTAGTGGTCTGATAAAGTTCCTAAATAAGAGGAATCTGCAAACAAGAACTAGGATGATCTGAAGTATTATGAAAGCGATCAAAAACCTTATAGTATGAACCATAACCGCATGTTGCATATCAGACACATCGAAGGTCATCCCAGTAATAAGATTCATATCATCTATTCTGAACATATACCTGTAACCATCCAGATAATTGTCCAGAAAGATTGAATCAGTACCTTCATCCTTTAATTTCTTAAAGGACTCCATTTGTACATCATTATTAGTTACTTCCACTCCGAAGATATATGCAGTTCCCATCTCGGTTCCCCGAGTCTGATTACCACCATTTGCACTTATTATAAATGTATCTTCTTTATACTCATCATCTGTTGCCAGGATATATAAGAATTCAGCATTATAGGATGTTTTTATATTATTTAATCTGGTTACCCATTGATTATAAACTATTTCTACAAAGGTCTTCTTATCCTCATCAGAAAAACTTTCCAGCTCAGAAGCAGTAACAGACCTGATATTAAGTCCCGGATGCTTTCTGGATAGTTCATCATACTTGAGTAAAGTCTCATCTTCCTTATCATACTCCAAGTCCCAGTCATCATCCTTATGACTGAGCATATAATCTATTACCCACTCATAGGAAGCAGTTTCCTTGATAGACTTATCAACATCTAAGGCTACATTTTGGGATATCTCAACCTTCTCGTTCATTACATTTGTAAGAACCATCCATCTTATAACAAAAAAGGATAGGACATCTGTAATTATAAGGCCAAGAATAAAAAATAAGAATATCTGATAAGCTAGACTTCTTCTCCCTTTTCCTTTCTCCTTCATATTTTCCTCCAAATAAAAGATATGGATGTCATTATAACACATTACTTAATAAAAATGTATTAGCGGAGTATACGAAGCTTGCCCTCTGCTGCAACTGTCTTTTCCGCATCCCTACCGGCCTTTTGTTCATACTTCTGACGTATCTCATTCATTCGGCTTATAGCATCATTTCCATTTAGCTTTTCAAAAAGCTTTTCACCAGTCATTCCGGGAGTACCTATGTACTCTATCATAATTCTCTTAAACTCAGAACTCTTTTTTATCTGTTCCTTTAATTTATTAATACCTATATTATGGAACGCCTTCTTTATACTTTCATTTTCAGATGTGGCAAACTTATATACCAGGACTTTTGCGGCAGAATCAACTAATCTTTCTTTTCCTTTTTTGTCTGTAGGGATATTATTAAGCTTTAGGAGTTCAACTTTCCCAGAATCCTGCGTATACTTCGCAGCTTTTACTCTAAACTCTTCTAATGACTCAGCCTTAAACCTTTCTTTATTTTCGAGTTCTCTATTATGATTAAAGCTCTTAATTATGGTATTTCTTTCAAGCCTTGCCAGCTCTTCTATCTCCTTAGCTCCCTTCAGTCTGTCTTTGCCACCTTCTGTTGAAGGTTTCTTTTTCTTTTCTCCCTGATAGAATCTTGAATCAGCTATTGCCTCATCTAAGGCATTAAAATAATCCACCAGCTGTTCTATATTAAGTCCGTGTATTTTTCCCTCAGAATCCCACTGAATAGGCTTCCTCTTTTTTATAACTTTCTGAACAGAGTTACTGAGTGCCTCATGCTCTGCAGACTGGATTCCAAACTTTATAAAGAAAGACTTACTGGCATTAAATCTTGTAAGAAGAAGATTTAGTTCTGTGTTTCTTTCTCTACTGTTATTTACATTTTCAATATGGAATGCTGGCTCCTTACCCTGCTCTATTAGCAGATTTCTCTGACTATTCCTTTCATATACATTATTAAAGTATTTTGTGACATACTGCGAATCTATAAAACCTTTTTGAGCCCCTTCCCTTACCATATCATACATTTTCTTCATAAAAGTATTTCTCATTTCTTTTCCTGTCAAGCGACTTTTAGATATGGTCATATAAAGTGTATTCATTTTTTCAAGGTATAGACGATGCTCGTCATTCTTAAAATGTGGCTCGTCATATGGTAGAAGCATTTCTGGATTACTATGAAGATCAAAATCACTTTCAATTCTTACTTCATCGAGGCATCTCTTATATGCAGCTAATACTCCTATATCATCTATAGTCCATCCCATCTCCAGACCAACCTTATATGCATCTAGTGAACTCCTTAGATCCCTCATTCCTCTAGCTGCACAGGAGTGAATAAGGACAGGATTACCCTTTATAACTCCATCATTCTGCAACTCTCTATTTATATCTGGATTCGTAGCATTTTTTTCAATAGTGTCACACATATTGATAAGTCTTAAGGTCTGGGCGTAGAGAGTATCACGATAAAGCCTTTCCTTTGCTGGAGTAAGTTTACCCTTTTCTTTTTCAGTCCAGTAATCAGCAAGTGTTTTCAGTTGATTCTCACTCTCTATTCCAAGTGGATATATAGGGAACTTATCTTCCCATTTAACCATATTCTTTTCAAGTGAATGATGCGCTGACTCGGCTTTAATATCTGTACTGATTGATGTAATTATCAGACCTAACGGAGTACGACTGGAGATATAATAATCTGGAAATCCATTCAGACTTCTTTTTATCCCGCTAAGATAAAATGACTTATAATACATAGCCTCATTTACAGTAAGGTCACCACTTTCTACCTTCTTTTCTATTACATCTTCGATATCCTGTACAAGGCTGTTCATTTTATTCTTAAGTCTTTTATATGCAGCCCTGTCTACTACTTTTCTATAGTAATTGTTGTTACTGGTAGTGGAAAAATACTTTCCATATGGTGTATCAAAGTTTATAGCCTCCTCGAAAGCAGCCTCTCTATCATTCCCATTGGTATCAATTATTTCCTGATACCTTGAATCATCTTCTATGGATATATTCTGATCTTTAGAAATGTTTGAAATGATATTATTAAGTCCCGACACAACAGGGTCAACAAAATACTCCTTCATAACCTTATCCTGATCAGCAGGTCTTGGAGCGATATCATTATTTGCATTTACATTTTGGTCTTCTTCTAAATCCTGTTCTAACTCTTGTTCTAAATCCTCAAGATATAACTCATCTTCATCATTTAATGTTTCATTTATATACTCTACTTCGTTATCAATAGCCAGACCACCTATAGAATCACTGGCATCGATATCTCTATCCCATGCATCCCCATTTTCCTTTAAATACTGAAGAAATTCCCTTCCTAATGCCTTTTTTTCTTCGTCAGATAAATTAAGTACTGAGTGGGAGTTATTATACTTCTTTATTCCAAGGGCATATTTAAGAATAGCCCCTGATATTTCGTCTCCACTGGTGCATATAACTCCGGCCTCAGATAACGTTCTTTGTACTTCTTTATCTTCATACTTTATAAAGTACGACACAAATATTCTTCCCATAATGTTCCTCTTTTCTTATACAGCTTTTCTTTATTCATTATATGGATTAGGCTGAAGTACCGGGCCAGACCTCTGAACGACAGGAGGTTTTTTGCTTAGTTCCTTTGCAATCTTCTTATCCATATCCTCCGCTATAAACTTGATGGTCCTTGTTGTAAAGGTACCATCCTTCATATATTTATTGTACGATTTAAGGAAATCGGGATCCTTTGCAATTTCCTTACTCATGGTTTCAAACCTTGTCCTCATAAGATTTTCATAAGTAATAATGCCCGCTCCCCTGCCAGCAGGTTTAGAAAGTGCCTCATAATGACTTCTACCTTCACCCTGTGGCCTGGTTTTCTCTATATCAATAAGCTGTTTTAGAACCATACCAGCGAGATGAAACTTAACCACTTCCTTTTGTTCTGGCGAAATGGTCTTCGTCCTCATAGCCGAATCACGTTCACTATCTCTTATATCCTTAGCTATCTTAAAAGCCTTCATAGCGCATTCAGCCGACCACTCTGAAACCGTCTTAGCAAGGCCTGTCTGCTCAGTTCCTGTTCTTTTAAGATGTTCTATCTTCGACCAGGATTTATATTCATCATCCACAGCCTTCTGCATCTGCTCTCTTGTTATAGAGCCACCCTTAGGAAGCTTCTCACGAACCTTCCACATTTCCATTCTCTCACGAAGCTCCTCATAAATATCCTTAGGAACAAAAGAAAGCATAAGTGAGCCAAATGCCCTCTCCACGTCTCTTTCATATTGGAGATCCTGGATCATCATAACATCCTTATCATGACGAGAATCATATTCTGTCGAAGCACGAGCTCTCTCTCTCATCATTCCAATGAAAAGAGATGCCTTGAAAAGATTTTCAAGACGTCTTCTCTCAGCTTCATCCTTAGCTCTCTGCATTTCAATCTCAACAGTCTTCTTTGTTTCAATTGTATAGTCATACTGCTGAGCCAGATCACGAAGTTCGTTCTTAATCTGCATCTGGGCTACTTCATCATTTTCAAAATTCATTTTCGCTCTAAGATAACCTTGCCTTCTCTCAATGTTATCTATAGTTTCATCCAGCATATCAATTAAGGTTTTCCCCTCAGCCATAATCTATACCTTTCTAGCGTTTCCACGCTCCACTATTATAGAAATCTTCAAGTATTTCGCCATCAATCTTGCCTTCTTCAGCCATTCCCCTAAGAATTTCAAATGCCCTCTCTGATGGAATTGGTGGCTTGTAAGGTCTATCCTCTGCTGTCAATGCATCATAGATATCAATGATAGTGAGAAGTCTGGTCTCCCAGCCAATCTCTTCTCCCTTAAGTCCATTTGGATATCCGGAACCATCTAGATATTCATGATGACCTCCGGCCCAATCAGGAACATTCTTAAATGGTCCTTCAAAATTCATTGACTTCAGAATCTCATAGGTTTCAGAAACATGAGACATAACAACCTTTCTCTCAGCCTCTGTAAGATTACCCTTCTGAACTGTAAGAGCTTCAACATCATAATCATCCAGGAAGTTAACAAACTCCCCATTATATGTACGACACTTTATCTCGGCTATCTCTTCAATACGTTTCTTAGTCGCATCATCTATATAGCCTCTTTCATTAACATCCTCTACGAAACGTAAAGCATTCTCCAACTCTGTAATTCTATTCTGAGCCTCAGCTGCCATTTCACTAAGCTTTTCTGACTTAGCAAGTTTTCTTGCACTCTCCTCCAGATTAATCCACTCTGTAGAATCGGAAATCATGTCCAAAAGGCCGTCTCCATCCTCCTCTGAATCAAGCAGATCATCAGAAACACCTGTGCAGGCCGCAATAGTAACTCTCTCTGACATAATGCTTATCTGGGCTCTATATCTCACATCATCCAGCTTATCTGAAAGACGAGATGGCTTTTCAAGAATATTAAGAGGGATAACCAGCTTTCCAACATCATGCATCCAAACACTGGAAAGAAACGGACCACGCCTATCCTCTTCAAGCCCTCTTCCATCTCTATCCAGATATTCCAAATATCTGGTAGCATATCCAACCATCTTCTTAGTATGATTAGCATTAAAATGCGACCTCTTATCAATAGCGCCAATAAGAACCTGAACAAACCTGTCTAAGAAATCAAGCAGCTTCTTATTAAGCTCTTCATTCTTACGACCAAGATCAGTAAGTTCAGTTACATCACTGAAGGTGACAAGAGCCGCAATGTTCTCTTCTCTATCTCTAAGAGGAGAAACTGAAAGACGAAGAAGTCTTTCTCCATCCTGTCTGAAATAAGGTACAAGATCGTTAATTTTCTCCTTTTTAAACACAGCAAGAGTGATGCACTCAAAGAATGCATCATTCTTGCTGTTTTCACTGATCAAATCTACAATTGTTTTTCCGGCTAATGCTTCATCTCCAAAATCTAGAATATGAGATGCTACATTATTCTCCATCCTTATATGACCATCATATCCCACAAGGAATATTCCATCGGTCAGATTTTCAAGCAACTGTTCGAAAAGCATTTCGAAAGCCGCACCATTAGTTAATTCCATTGTACCCCCTTAATGCATACCAGGAACTGTCGGTCCCGCTGTTGGTTGATCAAGCTGTCTATGATTTTCGCGATGCGGATTCATATTCTGATTTCTCATACGCTGCTGGCGAATTTGATCACCCATTTTCTGTTCATATGCCTTCTGTCCAGCGACAACATCTTCATTTGTAAATGCCTCGCCATTCTTAAGCTTGGTCTCAGCTTTTTGAACAATCTCCTTAAAAAGAGGAGAATCCTTAATGTAATCCAGCGTAATTGCATCTGGTATGATCTGGTTCTCAAGCTTCTTCATAGTTGCACCCAGTGTTCTTCCTGGTTCAAGAGAAAGCCGTTTCTGTTTTCCAAGATCATGCATTCTATTATTGTAATAAAGCGTTCTTGCGATATTATCTTTAAGCTCCACCTGGTCGACCTCTGACAATTCCTTTTTGCCAGCTAGTTTAGCTCTCTCGTCATTAAGCTTTGCTGACTCGTCTGTGCATTTATTCTTCATCTCTTCAACTTTAGCTTTTATTTCTTTTTCGAATACCTTTTCACGAAGCTTTGTAATTCTCTTCTTGATATCTTCTGTTCCTTCAAGAGCAACCTTTTCGGCGTCTTTGATATCATCCACTTCCTTGCCATCACTATTCTTTATCTTCTTACGGTTGGCAATTTTATCCTTAGTCTCCTTCTGGAATTTTTCTGTAGTCTTATAAGCATTTGTTGCAGCCACATCAAAAGCCTCAATTTCATCGGCAGTAAGTCTTGTTCTTCCAGAAAGTTCTCCCATTACTTTATCCAGCTGTTCAAGGCTTTCATTCATCCTCTTAATAGAGGCAGGTCTTCTTCCCAGACTATATTCCTTTTGAAGGACTCTACCATAATATTTTATGGCACGAGTTTCCTTCTTCATTGCAAAGGTATCCTGACTCTTTACTTCTTCCTGGTTTTGATAACCATTCTCCTGAGACTGCTTAATCTGTTTTTCTCTTACTGCATTATCTGCGTCAAAGTTATAGGCCTTATATTTTACACCCTTTTTATCGATGTTGAAGCCCTTCATATCCTTTTCCACATTATCTTCGGCTTCCTTACCCTTCTTGGCATTAAGAGCATCCAATTCTCTCTGAATTCTCTCCTTCTCAGACTGAAGCTTTTGAATTCTCTCCTGATCAGGATTAGGCAATTCAATCCCCAGTTCATTAGCAATACCACATTTTTTCGCAGTATCCTTAACAAAGAAATCAATATATGGCATGCCGTATAAATTAATCTGAGAATTGAAAGTTTTCTTCCAGTCAGGCTCAATAATATTATTAGTCTTTGCTTCTTTATCGGCTATCGCCTTGAATTCCTCAAGTTCATTTTCGATTAAAGGAAGGCCCTTTTTTCTATCCTTCTTTGCGCCTTCATCCAACTTCTTATAAGCCTCATGAAGATTCTTTACAGCCCTAATAAACTCAGGACTTACTTTAACCTGAGCCTGTGGAACATTTGGTTGTTCACCAGTAGTTACATTCTGGTTATTCTGCATTTCCTTGGCATTAGCAGCAGCCATCTCGTTATTAATATTGAGAGTCTCTAAATCCTCATTATCAATATCAAGCGGATTCTGATTCTGATTATTCTGATTACGTCTCGCAGCCTCTTCCCGCTCTCTTTTAATTTGATCTACAGTATGAAATACGCCCCTCTCATCATAATAAGGCATTATATTTTCTTGTTCTTTCATAGGATTTCCCTCTTTATTCTAACAATTAATAGCTTCATTAACACAATTGTACCGCATAAAGCGCAACAAAAGCGTAACAAATACAAGTTTTTTTATAGCTATTTATTCATCTTTTTATTAAATGTGAAGCCCAACATTGTAATATCATCGAATTGTGGCTCGCCACCAACAAAGAATCTAACTGCATCAGCCATAGATGCAATCATTCGTTCATTATTATCTTCCTTATGCTTATTCAGAACAGAAAGCATTCTTTCTATTCCAAAGCGCTCTCCATCACCACGTTTAGCCTCATTAAGACCATCTGTATAAAGGAAGATGCGGTCTCCCGGTTCCATATCAAAGGAGTAACCCTGGAATTTCGCCCCAGGAATAAATCCAATAGGAGGTCCATGGACAGTCTTCTCTATCACAAAGTCATTATCCCCCAGCTTAATAGCAGGATAATCATGACCTGCATTACAAACATCAACATGTCCAGTCACTAAATCAATAATAGCAAACCAGACAGTAACAAACATTCCTTGTTCATTCTTATCGGCAATCATTTTATCGACATATGAAATAATATCTACTGCACTACCGCCAAGTCCGGCACGGGACTTAATCAATGTCTTAGATATTGCCATAAAGAATGCCGCTCCAAATCCCTTATCTGAAACATCTGCCACCTCTACAGCAAGATGTGTATCATCTATCATAAAGAAATCATAGAAATCTCCGGCAACGTCCTTAGCAGGAGTCATTATTGCATGAACATCAAACTCTGACATTTCATTCAAAATCGGATCCCTCTTAGGAAGCATGCCCGCCTGAATTTTAGATGCGAGAGAAATATCAGCACCCACTCTTTCTTTTTCAGTGATCATCTGCTTGATGTTTTCTATGTTATCTATTGTATCCTGCTCCATCTTATCAAGAGCATGGGCAAGATAATAAATTTCCTTAGCTTTATAATTGCTTTCTGTAAGTTCTATTTCTGATTTAATGTTATCCTGAGCAAAACGATTAGCCTCTGCAGAAATATCCTTTATAGGACTGATTACCATGCCACGAAGAATATGAGATTCAACAAAAATAATCAATATAATAACAATAATCTCAATCGCAACAACGCCCTGAATAAAATTCCTTCTGGTATATGTCAATTCTTCTGTATATCTTTGAACACACAAAACACCCTTTACATTTCCCTCTTTATCCTTAACAGGGCTAAGAGCTGTTATATGTGGTTTTGCGCCATGCAAATTATAGAGTCTTTCTACAACCTCCATATTGGAACCGTTGTAAACCTTTTTGTAAGCCTCCAATATGTCCGGCTCTGCTTTTTCTCTATGTCCCAGCTCCCATGGAGTATATCCACTTTCAGAACTTACACAGTTAAATACACTGGTAAAGTTTTGTAAGTCCTCATCCGGTACAATAACATAAACCACCGACATACCCATTGTCTGGCAGATATGATTAAGAGACTCATTAAACATGTGAAAATACGTAGCATTTTCTATCATTTTAAGTTCATCTTTATCTGAGACAATACGCGCATCCTCCGCAGCGCCTTCATAGAGTGTAGTATCAATATCATCTGACTCACCGTATTGAAGGATTAGCTTTCCTGAATTTAACTCTTCAACTGCTTTTTCCAGTTCTTCCTGGTCATAGTTTAAATACACTGTCGGATCAAATGCACCTAACTCATCATGACAAAGATTAGTAGTTCTGATAACAGATGACTTGTACTCTCTTTCAAAGGAACGTGTAAATCCAAAATAACCCACAAGCTGTACAACACTGGCGAATATCAAAAGAACAATTATAACAGTCCCTATTGTCAAAAAATACAGACTAAATTTTCTATTCTTAAATCGTCCCAAAGGAAACCTCCAAGCAAAGAAAACAAGTATATTTAAGCAGAAAAGTCACTGATAAAACATTTAACCCGTAACCCCATTTATGTTTTACCAGTGACACTTCTAAACTATTTATTTCAGATTTTTCTTTATTGTAAGAATGTTCTTTCCATCCTTATATTCGTATTCAACATCATCCATCGTCTTTTTAACAAGATGAATACCGAAGCCACCCGGTTTTTCCAAAAACATAACGCCAGATGTATCAACCTCACCACGAGCCAGAGGGTCAAATTGTTTTCCAGAATCCATAAACTCTATAGTAACTGAGAGTGGATCGTCATCTACTTCACATCGAATTTCAGCCTTTCCAATCTCAGGATGATATGCATAGGAAATGATATTAACAAAAATCTCTTCTACAGCCAGTCTGATCTGTCCAAGAATTTTTGTCTCACATCCATATCCATCCAGTTTTTCCTTAATGAATTTCTGAACTACTTCCATAGCTTCATCGACGGCATCTATTATTATAGATTTTCCATCCTCGCTAACCTTATATTCGAGTTCATCGTCTCCATTATTATCCAAATGAATTAAATCCTTTATATCCATTTGTACCTCCCCCATATTAAGACTCTTCTGTGGTTGACTCCTCATCCTGTGGCATTTCATCCTCAGGGATAAGGTCATCTTCTGTTATTTCATCTTCAGGATTAGACCAATCAATATCGAAAATTGACTCGTAATCGTCATCATCCTTATGTTTCTTTCTTTCCCTTTCAGCCTTACGCTGATAACGAGCTTCCTTCCATTTATCCAGCAGGGTTTCATGATCCCCGTTAGGTCTTACAATTCCTTCTACTGTTCTGGTAAACTTTCTAGCTGCCAGCATCTTTGGAAATGCAGAAAAGATAGCTCTAGGTGTATATGCTGTAAGACAAAGTCCGTCTTCATCATCTTCATAGAATATCAATACAACCGGATAGAAAAGATAAGTCTTTACAAAAACACATGCTGCTTCTCTATTGGCGCTGATATTAATACGCCTTCCCATGTTTGCCATGGCCTTTTCAACCTTGTAGATTGCCTGGGTACTATTCTCATTAGACTCATAATAATAAGTAGTATGTGATAGTCCCAAAAATCTGGTTTTACTTTCGCCATCAGCAGATCCCCATAACTGGAACCTTACTTCATCTGTAGTTTTAAAACGTCCATCCTCATCCAGTTCTATATGATTAAGCAATATCTTTTTTGCTTCTCTGTATAAAGGATCCTTTTTTCTTGCCAATTTGTGTCACCTCATCCTGGTCTAATAAAGCATCATTTCTTTGATGCATCTTCCACTGTAATTGTTCCATCAACCTCAACAGTTACATCAAATGTATAAGACTTTCCAAGACTTGAACTTGATACAGAAAGCTGTGTTGTCTGTCTATCATAAACAGGATTCTCAGCATTAGCTGTCTCATTCTTTACTATCACAAGGGTTGTTCCCTCTTCGCTGGCAGAATCTGCTGTCATAACTATATTATTAGGATCACTTACAGTCCAATCTGACTGACCATTTACAAATGTAATCGTTGGAGCACCCTGATCATTTGTGCCAACCATGAATGGATACTGTGTATCTGAACCATAAGCATCAGAACCAATTATAATCTTAGGTGTATCAACGAAGGTTACATTTAGTGTTCCTCCATTATCAACAACGTAAATTGGAATACTAACTTTTACTACATCATATTTATAACCGTTTGCATCATCACTTCTTATAAATGAAACATTTGAAAGACCAGCGGCCTTAGGCGAAATAATAAATTTCGCCTTACCGCCACTCTCTTTCCCCTTAGCAGTTACGCCTACTATTTCTTCGTTTTCAACTGAAGTTTCCCAAACAAGATCCTTTGTCTTACTTCCATCTAAAGCTATTGTTATATTACCTGATTTTTCTGTCCTATATGAAACAGGATATTCAGAATCAATTTCAGTAAATGACTTTATATAAGATCTATAAGCAAAGAATCCAATAAAACCGCCTATAGTTAATATAAGTACTATGATACATAAAAATATGATTTTTTTATTCATCGTAAGCTCTTCCTAGTTTTTAGTCTGGTTTCTTTTCTTCAGCATCAGTTGAAGTAGCCTTGTCGGCTTCTCCAGTTCCTTCAACCGTAACTTCTATAACATCCACAAGATCAGGAGCATCTGTAGGATAAACCTCAATCCTGTAGATTACATTTTCATTAGTCTCATTCTTTGGAACTGTAAATACAAATCCATCTGTTGTTATATCAGACAATGTAGATGAAACTTCTTCAAGTGCATCGCCTACCTTTCTGTAAGCTCTAACCTTGAATCCGGCATTACGAGCAGAATTTACAGAATCAACTATAAATACAGTACCCTTAATCTTTTCATCTGCCTTAGCAAGTACAGAGAATGTCTGACCAGTTGTTACAGTTGTCTTAGAACCATCATTTACAGAAACATCAAGTATCTGCTTAATATCTGACATTCTAAGAGTATTATTTGTATTCAGACCTGAGAAGGACTGATCTACTGGCTTATCAATAACCTTACCATTAAATCCTACCTTAATCTGTAGGCTTTCAATCTTCCAATAAGCATTTCTGCTTGCAAGAATTTCCTGAGTCAGATCTGCAGAAGCGTTATTATTAAGATCAACGCCCTCTCCATTTCCAGCCTCATCAACAATTGTTTCAGCTGTTGATTTATCTTCCTCAGAATCCGGAAGCTGAATATCCTCATTATCCTCATCCAGTTCAACCCTGGCATTGTAAGGAACTATGTAAAGGGATGTCAGCTGCTGATCTTCAGACATTTCCTTAAGGAAGAACTTAACAGTCTGACCCTCTGAATATTCTGCCGAGAATACCTTTTCACTTCCCTGAATGTACTGAGTAATATCCTCATATGTAACCTCAGGTGATGGGTTTGAACCTCTGCAATCTGGATACTTAACTTTCATCTTAACTGCTGATCTTGTACTACTATCTGAAGTCTTTGAAGCATCTGCAGTCTTAAATGTAAGTGATACTGGTGTAACACTATCTTCACCGTATGGATTCTTAGCTGAAACCTTATGTTCTGTCATAATCTCAGTAAGTGCATATGTATCCTTAAATGATGCATAAGATCTTGGATTATAATTATACTGCGAAGCTGTTCCATCAAGTATCCATTGCTGATTAACCTCTCTCTTGTAAACCTGACAAGCAGCCGCATCTATATTACCGCTAAGCTTTCCATAACCTGCTATAGTATAACTAATAACTTCCTTAACACAAGGAACATTATATTCAATTTCTGCAAACAGACCTTCTGAAATCTGGCTGATTCCAATATCTGTAAGGTAAACATATGGTGACTGGAATACAGTCCTTCCATCATCAATCGTAGATGTATACTGGAAGCCTATAGCCACATCCTTTTTCTCTGGGACAAGGTTCTGGGTCTCAGTTCCTGCACCAAAGGCTATAGCAAACTTCTCACAAGAATCATCTATATGTTTCTTATTATCACTCGGTGTAGCCGTTGGCTTATCCATAGCCCTGGCACCACCAAATTCGTAACAATAGGATTCTATGAGCACTCCTTCTTTGAAGTGCTGAACAATTGCATAAGCTATCTTAAGCTTCTCTGCCGGACAGAATACTGTAAGCTTTCCTGCTCCGGAGAAATCAGCTGCAGAAATGTTTTCCTGATAATAAACCTCATTACCAAGAGCATCATTCTCATGCTTCATTCTGTTACCAGGAGCCTTCTTATAATCTGAGAAAGGCACCTTATATTTGAGTGAGACATCCATCTCAGCACCGTCTGGATTAGTATTTTCATCTGAATACTTAGAAGCTGAAGGGTAAACATAAATGTTTACAACATCATCTGTTGACTCCGGTACTCTTGTTACAGGAGTAGCCCACTCATCAGAACTCCAAACAATCTCATTAGGTGTAAACTCAATTGTATCTATCTGCTTAGCATCGCCAACCTCAAGCTGTTCAATAATAGGCTTGGTGTTATTATTCATACAGAGATACTTCTTAGAAACATCTCTTACATATTCATCGCCATCTGTGAGCTTAAGATCACCATCCTTAGTAACCTGTGAAATAGTAACAGTACCTATATTCCACTCTGAAGTCTCATCTCCGCAATGCTTTGCAGTAAATGTAATACTTCTTATTGTCTTCAAATCTGGAATTGCAGGAATAAAGAATCTATCTGTATGGTTAGGTCTCATCATACATGTAGTATCTGAATAAGTACCTAAACCTTCAGGTGGAACTATCTGAACATTTGTATCCGGATCCGTTGTTGTCTCAACAGATTTAACAGATGTTTCCAGATAATTAGCCATTTCCTGAACCACATCAACTGTAGTCTCATGTTCCTCATTATCCGAGGCAGAAACATATTTTACAACTGCCTTAACAGAACCATGGAACTGATCTACTGAAGAATCTGATAATGGTCCGTATTCAACTTCACAAAGAAGCTTAACATTTCTCTGTTTTCCAGAAACCTTATATACTTTTGACATTTCATCAGCAGTTCTGGCCTTCTGACCATGTGAAGATGCTGATTCAAGTTCATCTCTATAATCAATATCTATCCATCCAACATTAGGAATAAGATATGAAATGTAACTTCCGCCTCTTGTCTTTTCAGATACAGTGATGGAGCTTATATTAAGCTTATCAAACGGGTCTGCATCCTCCGAAAGATCTTCAGGAATGATTCGTACACCGGACAAATCTCCGTAATCCTGATTTATCTTAATGGTAAAGGTCTCCGTTCGACCCGACCGGAATCCATCCGCCGAAAGCTGCTGGTTGGCCAGAACAAATCCACTCTTACCATTCTTAAATATAAGCTGGAAGTAGAAGTAGTTTGTTGAACCAGAGTTACCATTTCCATCATCAAAATTCTTATCAGCTGCTACATCTACAGCAACAGTATAAGCTTTCTTTTCTGTACAAAATCCCCAGTCCATCTGAGTCTGATCATAAGACATTGAGTAACGTACATCTGCGTAAGTTGTTTCTCTTACATCTTCCTGAGTTGTTGAATCAAATGAAATCTTATAAGTTTGTCCATGTTTAAAGATCTGGTTTCCTGAATCCTGTTTTGTCTCTACATCAGAGTAGTCAACCATGATAGGATCACCATTCTCATCGAACTGTGGAACACCATCAACAACCAGCTGAACCTTACCAGATCCATCAACAGACTGTTCACCCACATCATTTGCGCCCTGAATAGAATAATTAGTTCCCTTCAAATTGAAGAATGCAGCCGTGATTGCCTTTCGTCCTATCCAGTAATTTGAATGAACACCTGCAGATTCAACGTCTTTCTTATAAGCAAGACGAGAATCATAATTCTGAATATAGGAAATCTTCAGATTATCCATTACCCAGTTATTATCACCAATTATAGTAATATCCGCACCAGTGAAGTAGTTGAAATCCGGAGCCTCAACTAGGAAGGTTATCTCTCCACCTGCAACCAGACCTGATGTTTCAATAAAGTTATTTCCTTTTACATCCGGCCAAATACCCATATAATCATTAGCGCCTTCTTTGGCCTTATACGCCGGCGTATTTGCCTGTTCACCATCTGTCGTCTGGTAATAAAGTCTAAGTGACAGATCATCAGCTGATGTAGTCTTAGACAGATCAGCTGTACTTAATGTAACAAGGAATTTATTCTTACTCTTCTGAGCAGCAACAATAGGATTACCGCTCTTATAATCTACAACCTTAAACTTTTCAGAACCACCTGGAAGTATCTGACGACCTCTTAACTGATCTGTGGTCTGATACATGAAAGGTTCGCCCTTTTCAAACATGTATTGAAGTGTTGCACCTTCATATGTAGCACCATCATTATCTACACCATCAGCAATGTAAGGCATACACCCGCCCTTATACATTGAAATACCAGCTATTCGAACATCATCACTTCCTGTATCCGAAATACTATCTGACATTGCTGAAGTAGCATTGATAGTCTTTATACCTTTTTCACCAAGCTTGGTTCTTGCAGCATTTCCGAGATAAATAATTGGTTCACCCATTATTTTATCCATATCAGGGAAATAACCCTGGAATGCTATGGTGTCACCACGCTGTCCAAAACCAAGTATAGTTTTATCTCCAAGAGTCTGCATGGCTGTAGCATAAGAACTAAGCACAACTGGGAGAAGAGTTTTTCTTGTCCATCCATGCTTATCTTTATACTGAATTTCAATAGCCATATCCTCAACAATACCATTACCCTTATCACTCATGGTAAGGGCCTTCTCGTTAAGGAATGTTTCAAGACCACCTTCATAATAATCTGAGAAGTCCACTCTTAAAGAATATAAACTCTCTTTTGCTGCAAAGTCTTTTTTACTTGAAATAGTTTTCTTGCTTGAACTACTGTTTTTATTATCAGTAGTACTTGCAAAATCAGTCTTTATATATAGTTCTTTTGTCTGATCTTTTGTAATTCTTGTAACAGCATCTGTACCCTGAGTAGTTGTAGGGATAGTAAGCTGTGCACTTCTGTTTGAATATACATCTGCTAACAGAGTTCCTTCAAAATCAAGGAATGATTCACCAGAAACAACTCCGTAGCTTTCGTAACCCTTATATTTATCAACCTTATAAATGGAAAGACCCTGAATAGTCCATCCACCTACTTCTGTATAAACATCAATATATTCAACAGACTTAATTTCTGCTTCAGTGATAAATGCAATATCCTGAACAGTAAATGCAGCAAGAGCCTTGGTTGCAACTTCATCCTTTGTATAATTCAGTTGCTGAATAATCTTCTTTCCATATGTATCACTGATATCTTTATTATTTGCATAATACTTAAGCAGTCTTTTACTTCTATCAGTTGCATCAAGATGTGGGAAGATGAACTGCATTCTGGAAACGCCGTCCTTATCCTTATACTTAACACCAAAGTAAAGAACCTTATCACCAGCTGTTGCACCAGTTGCAACTGTCATACAATAAGTATTAGCTGGAGCTTCGTACTCTGTACGGTCTCTCCACTCTTCCATGCCATTAAAAGGTTTATAAGTCTCGGTTGTTCCCTTTGAACGGATTTCATAAGCATCTTCTTCTGTTGCAGTCTCTACTGTACTACTTTCCACCTCATAATCACCGCTAACAAGTGGATTGTCTTCATCTTCAACACCTTCTCCAACTCCAACTCCTATGAGTTCACCTGAATCCTCAGTGCCGTTCTGATTTCCAGAACCAGTACTGTCTGAAGGAGAAGCAACACCAGATGCAGCCTCCACACTTGCTAGATTAGCAGGAAAATATGACAGCACAAAACCAGCAACTAAGATAGCTGCCACAACCCTCTTAAAGCTTATATTCGTTTTTTCCTTAAGTAATTCATAAAATACACGAATCATAATTATACCTCTGTAAATGTGATAAACAGCGTAGTTTACCACCTTTTTTTGTTAGTATAAATTATAGAGGACAACAAAAGCGCAACACTATTTTCATTGTTGCAAAAAATTATTGCCTGATATTCAAAAGACCTGCTAGTCCCGTCATTTCAAAAACTTCCATTACATTCTCATTAACATTAGTAATAGCAAGCTTTCCATCCTTTTGATTAAGCTTTATATAAAGATTACGAATAGCACGAAGACCGGCACTGGAAACGTATTCCAGTTCCTTCATATTTAGTGTGATATTTGTAAATCTATCAGCCATCTGATCAAACAAAGCATCTGCATCTCTTGATGTTCTTGTATCAAGATCTCCTGACATAAGGAGTTCTCCATCAGTTCCTCTGTCGACTAATTTAACATCCATTTTGTATCCTCCATCTATCTGGCTTATTATCTAGCTTCTTTTCTGGCTTTCTTAATGTATTCAGCGAGCTCTTCGAGTGTGACATCCATTACTTCCTCGCCAGATTCTTCCATTCTCTCATCTATGCCCATATCAGCATATTCTTCTGCTGCTTCTGCAAGAAGTTCCGCAAACAGGAATGGTGCAGGCTCGTAGTCGTCATCATCGTCATCATCAAACAGACTATCGAACTCATCTTCTTCATCTTCATATGAATCCTCATCTTCATCGTAGGACTCATCATCTGAAGTTTCTCCGAGCTCATCTGAAGATTCTTCTTCATCATCATCTCCAAAGAGAACTGTATCGAAGAGTGAATCACCAAAGTCTTCATCTTCTTCATCTTCAAGACCAGCTGAGAAGTCGAGCTCTTCATCTTCTTCGCCGAATCCAAAGAGATCATCTGTATCCTCAGGTTCTTCATAACCTTCGCCAATATCATCAAGATAGCTTCTATCCTGATCTTCTTCGAATCTCTCTTCTGCCTCTTTCTCTTCAGCTGTGAAGTAATCATCTTCTGTAGTCTCTGCTCTGTAGCTTGGAGTTTCTGCTACAGGCTCATAGCTTGTAGCTTCCTCTTCAGGCTCGTAGCTTGAAGTTTTTGGCATAGCAGCGGCTGTCATTCCAGCAACTGCTGCTCCTGTCATAGAAGTATCGCCTTGTGCTGCATTTGCTCCAAGAGCTATCCACTTAATCTTTTCTTCAAGCTCTTTAGACATCTCAGCCATCATGACATCTCTGAACTGAGTAAGTTTCTCATCCAGCTCTGCCTGAGTATATATATTCTCTCCAGTAGCCCTTGCTCTTGCAACTGCAGGACTTACAGGTGCTGTTACAGGTTCCTCTGCATCATCTGAATAATCTTCAGTATTAACATCTGAATATTCATCTGAGTAGTTATCAGTATATTCCTCAGTAGTATCAGCTGTGTATTCCTCAGCAGTATCCTCAGAATAATTATCTTCATACTCATCTTCAGATACTGTAATATCATCCAGCGAGTCTACTTCCTGAAGATTTATACCACCAAAACGTCCCATGGACATTTCGTATTCTTTACGATTAACAGCTTCTTCTGCAGCGATCATCTTATCAACTGCACTCTGTCTCTCTTCCTTATGCTCTGCTAAAGTCTCTTCTGCCTCCTGAGCAGCAGCAATATCTTCAGCCTCATCTTCACTGATTTCACTAAATGTGAAGTTAGACTTAACCTCTCTTACTGAGCCCTCTTCAGCCTCAAGTCTCTTTCTATCTTCAAGGTTGATATCATGCTCTTCTCTACTATCCTTAACGAAGTCTTCCCAAACCTCAGCACCCTCAGTGCCATAGAAGTAGTTACTCTCAAAGTTCTGACTCTCAAACATATCTACGAAGGAATCTGGAACTTCAATTGCAAATGACGATCTGGAGGTTGGGCTCATGATTGTAAATGCCTGGCCTCGTTTTGCGCCAATGATGTCTTCCTGTTCAGTCTCATTAATTCCACCAGCTTTAGCATACAGTTTACACAGATCATCCATATCATTTGGTGCAAGACCAAATACAAAACTATACTGGCAGGCATTGATAATAGCAGATGACTTTCTTGCTATTTCTTCGCTACCTACGAAGTCCTTAATGTTCTGTGTGATAACGATCTGCATACCGTTATACTTACGGATACGCTTAGCCAACTGGAACATGAAGTCCAGAGCAACTGGGAACTTAGTATCAATGAATACATGTGCCTCATCGATTACTACAACAATCTTACGTTTCAGACCATACTTAATGTTATAGTCTCTGTTCTTGATAATCTCATTATCAATATATTTCAGAACCAGCAGCATCTGTGCATTTGCAATTGTATTATTTCTATTTGCAAGCATAGACTGGAAGTTGAATACTGAGAAGTTCTCATCTGTTGTAATAGTAGATGGACCATTCCAGATGTTCGCATTACGTCCGCCGGTTGCAAACTTGGATATATAGTTAACGAGGGATCTGAGAAGCTGTCTCAGATATTCGTTATTTGTTCTTTCAAACTCTGCCAGGATTACATCGTAAAGATCATCGAAAATAGGATAATCTCCCGCCTTAAACTTGGAGAGATCAGTATCTGGTGTAATACCAAAGTTAAGGTACATTCTCTCAACAAGTGAGTTCAGGTACTCAAGTGAATCCCTGTCAATGTCAGGAAGTATCTGCTTAAAGAACTCCTCCAGGAACTGAAGGTGTGTAGCAAAGCTTCCACCTGGGCCGCCGCCTTCTTCACCTGCCTCATCGTCATCAAGAGCAGTAATGATATGGAAAGGATTCAGCCTACCATACTTAGCATTACCTACGTTAATGATCTTACCGTGAAGTGTATGAGCAAGCTCTGAGTATTCGTTCTCTGGGTCCAGGATAAATATCTTGGCATCCTCAGATGAAAGATTTGTAAGAAGTGACTTTGTAGCATAAGATTTACCAGAACCAGATTTACCAACGATAACCATGTTGGAATTAACTCGTTCTTCGTCACGTCTAAAGAAATCTATGAATACTGGTATTCCATCGCTCCTTCCAAGTTGAATACCACCAACATCTGATATATGCGCAAAAATCCAAGGAAACATTCCGGCAATTGTATTGGACGGAATTCCCCTGGCCTCTTTCTGAAGCGGATCGTAAGCAGAAACCTGTGAACCTATGAAACTCTGAAGCTGCAGGAAGTCCATTCCTGCCAGTTTCATTCCAGCCTCACTCCAGCTTCTCTTAACAGTCTTTTTCATATCAGCGATATAAGGCATAAGTGTTTCAAAATTCTCTGATAACAGAGGATCATTTGCAGTTGCACTTGCATCATATGCTGTAACATATATATTTACTGACATTAATGCTTCGTTATCCTGCTGAAGGGTAACAAGAAGAGTAGACAGTGTATCTATATGTCCCTGTAACTCAATGATCTTTGAGTCAACACTTGTGGACATATACTGTCCTCTAAGTTCTGCCAGTGAACGGTCGATTGCTCTAATCGCCTTTTCCCTATCCATTGGTGTAGCCTTAACTACAACCTTTGTACCTGGGAAGGACATAACTCCTGCAAGCCAGCTGTCTCCAACAACTGTTGGGAAGCTGATAACACGCATGTTGTGAGTTATAATTCCATTAACCTCAATCTTTCTCATTGAGAATTTAAGGTTTTCAGGCATAGCCCAGTTAGCATACTGTTCTTCTGGGATACTATCGATTTCCTTTTCATCAAAGTCCAGACTATTGCTGTATTTAAGGAAAAGTGCAAGTCCTCTATTATCAAGCCTTCTAACAGTAAGCTCACCCTGTTCCAGAAGACTTATCGCCTGTCTGGTATAAAGGTTAAGTCTGTCTCTGTCATTTTCAAAAAGAACCAGATAATAGAAACCATCTATTACCTTTTCCTCAAAACAAAGACGTCTTACCTCGTTGATTCTGTCATACTGAATCTCAACTCTGGCCTGAAGTTCTGCCTCACTGAACATACCACTTTCATAGGATCTTTTCAGAGCATCCAGTTTATCGTACTCGGCTTCCAGGTAATCGTCGTATACGATAGGTCTCTGAATCTTTACTATGTTTGCGCCATATTCACCGGTAAGTCCTCTAAGGATCTGACCAAAGCAATCCTCTATAGATTTATCTCTTCTATGCTGTGAGAAGAATCTAAATTCTACAGGGTCTATCTCAATAACAGCACCAAAATACTCGCCGTTATATTCAATAAAATTTTCAGCAATGCCTGTAAATGGCATTATCTCGCTTACATCTTTGAAGGAAGCATCTGCCTCTGTATTGCCAGCCTTTTCCTTCTTCTTTGCAGCTGATCTCTCAGCTCTTGCAAGCCAAACAGCATCTTTTTCTTCTTTAGTTGCTGTTTTGCTCTTAAGTATTTTATTTTCTTCTTTTAATAATTCTTTAAGCTGTCTTTTCTTTTCTCTTGCCTCTGCTTTTGCATCTTCTATTTCAGATGCCTTCGCTTCAAGCTTAACCTCTTCATCCTCTTCGGTATCACCCGACCCAGCTGTATCCACCGATTCAGTTGTTTCAAGAGGTTCAGGAGTTCCAGGTAGTTCATCATTATAGAATGCATCCAGGGTATCCTGTCTGTCACCAGTTGCATTCCTTATTATTGCCTCATCTGTATAAATCCTCTGGAAACGACGAGGATAAGCCTTGTATCTTAACATATGCCAGATAAAAACGTACATTGATCATCATCAAGTCTGAATAGCAGGAAACCGAAAATAGTCGCTACTACTATGGCTATGATCCATCTGAACTTAAAAGAAGTAACCGTGCAAAGGGTAACTAAAGATAAGCCTACCATTGCAACTGCCACATCTGGTATGGTTATGTTCTTAAAAAGCTCAATCTTAACTTTTGTTTTACCTGGAATTAATCTCATACTAAAAATACACTACCTGATTTATAAATATTAGTTTTGATTATTTTTTTATTACTGTTCTGGTCTTGCTGGAGGTGGGGCCTTAAGTGACTTTGCTTCATTTTCAGCATCCTGCTTAGCATCAGCCTTATCAGCTTTCATATCAATCTCAGCTGACTGCTTAGCTTCCTTAAGACTCATGCCATTGTCATTCATCTTATCGTAAGTACGCTGCATCTTATCTTTCTGCTCAGCACTAACCTTATTACCATTAAGATCTCTACCAGTCTTACCTACATGATCAATGTTAGCTTTAAGATCCTTCATCTGACGCTGTCTTGAACGCTCATCCTTCTGTTTTGTAGCAGCAGTCTTTTCACCACTGTCAAGATCTCTACCAGTAATCGCTGAATAAGCCTTACCAATTGTGGCATCCTTAACAGCCTTACCGGCTGCACCAAGGGCTCTACCACCGGTAACATTCCATGCACCCTTACCTACACTGGCGATTCCGCCACCAATCTTTGAACCGATGTTAGATGCAGAAAGTGAACCAAGAGCTCTACCAGCTGCTGAGTTCTGAACAGAACCTCTCATATCACCGGCTGTGATAGCCTGCCATCCTGCATTATCTGCAAGAATACCAGTAAGAATACCATTAACACGGCTTACCGCTGTAAGTGCACCATATGAAATAATACACTTAATTATTATCGAAAGTATTGTATAACTTGAAACCTTAAGGTCTGGGCTCCAAATAATTGGAAGGAACATAAGGAACAGTCTCATTGCAAGTACCATTCCCACGATTCCAAGAAGCTGTACAAGAAATGCTGTTGTCCACTGCTTCAGCTTTCCACCATCATCCAGTGGCAGCGCCGCAAGTACAAGTGGTGATGCCAGATAAAGTGTGAGCAAACTGAAAATTCTAACTGAACATGTTACTACAATAACCAGCATTTCCTGAAGCATCGCTATACCAGTTGCATAAACCAGTATATAGTTAGTCTTCATAGGTGATGGATCAAATACAGCCTTCACATCATCATAATCATACATATCACTGCCATCTTCTCCATAGTAGAATGGCTGTCTTACTGAGTCATAGAAGCTTGGAGTTTTATTGTATGAAGCTGTTCTGGCAGCGCCCTCGCCATTAAAGTTACCCATGGTTGCTGATACGAAAAGTATCTTATCCATTGGAACCTGTTCCGTATTTGATTCTGTATTTCTCTTATAGCTCTTAAGGACACGGATGTCCGGATTTTTCTTCATTATATCCATGCAATTAAGCATGGCATTTGTAAGACCATCGTTATAGGAATCAAGAGTTGTTTCCTGACTGTAATCATAAGCTCTGGCTAATTGTTCAACCATACTTTGCCAGGTAGGTTCAACTACTCCAGCCTCAATATCATCATTCTTATATGAAATATAATGATAATTAAATACACCCTTGTTACCCAGATACTCTAGGTCACCTCTTATTTCGTTATAGCATGCATTTATGTTATAACGTGATCTGTAGGATGGGTTAAGAGAATAGTTACCAATGGTATTTAGAATTCTACCCATGGCAGCATACTCTTCATCATCAAATTTTATCTCCTCCCTGCCTTTTACAACGTCTCCGCTGTTAGTTACAGCAACGCCAATCTGCTTTATAAGAGTATTCGTTGTTGACAATGCAACAATCATAATAAGGTTCATACTGAAAATAAGTAAAATACTCTTTAAGAGATTACCCAATATAGCTCCCAACGTAACGCCCTGCTGTTTGCCACGAAGGTCAAGTACTTTTCTGATAACCGAGACAATGGCAAAGGCAAAAGCAAATGCAATTCCTATAAGTGCCATTCCTCCATAAATTCCCTTTACATTATCATGAGTAAAGAAAACCATGATTAAGGACTCAGATTTATTATTATACTCAACTGGTACTTCGCCGGTGAAGATCTGCATAATCTCTTCCATCCAGGCAACTACCTTACAAATTCCTACCTCTAAGAGATATAACAGTCTCCAGATAGTATTTTCCAGGAATTTGGTTATCCAGTTGTCTATCATTTCTCCTATATCAAAACTTAATAAGAGCATAGCATTTCTCCTATCGATTTAACGTAACTATCTCACTCTTAGATTCTTTCTAGTGATATATAGTGCAACACCTATAGCAATAAGGATTGCAACAAACGCAAGAATTAAAAATACTGATTTTATATTCATATACATCAATATTTCGAAAGATTTAGTGGTTGTATTACCAGCCTTATCTGTAACCAAAACGTTATAAACGCCGCTTTCATCTAATGTATTATCTCTTCCAAGAGAAGTTTTTCTATTATCTCTGGTAACAGAAATTCTATCTTCGCTTTCCAGTCCTTTTACAGTAACTGGACCTCTTGCTCTATCCTCTTTATCTAATCCCTCAAATGTTACCTGAGGTGGTGTATGATCAACATTTATCTGTAAATTATAATCTATACCTGTTGAACTGCAGGTATATGTAATCTCATAGTAACCTTCCTTTGTAAGATCAACTGAGCCAAAGCCTTTATCAGTTTCTACACCGTCCTTATAAACAGACTTTGCAACAAAGCCATCTGGCATAACATACTGACTAAGTCTGCCAGTTTCCTTTTTAACAATCTGGAATGACATCAACTGTTTTTCGCTATTATCATCCCATGTAAGAACTGTGTAGGAACCATCTTCTGAAACGCTCTTTGGAATTCCATTTAATTTAGCTCCGTCCTTATAGACCGCCACATTAAATTCACCGCTTACAGCAAAGTTTACAGCTCCTGTAGTTACCATCTTGTTGGTAACAGAAGAACTAAAGGTTCCACCAGTTACTGCGAAATTGAACATATGGGATTCCATATTGTATGTAATTCCGTCAGTTACAGAAATCTCTGCACTTTTAATGCTTTCCTCTGATCCTTTTGGAAGTCCTGTGTAAAGATCAATATCGCCCTCGTAATCAAAGTAATCATCATCTTCGTATGTTACGTTTGAGCTATCATCTACCACATAGGTATCATCATCATCTGATGATTCATCTAACCCATCAGCAGCATAAACTATACCGGCAGGCACAGCGCTTCCGAATATTACGAATATAGATAATATTAAAACTAAAGATACAAGGACTTTTTTCATTTTGTTTCCTCTCTGAACGAGCCCGATTAATTATTAATCGAGTGTTCTCAAGCAGTTTCATCCAACTCATCATCATCACCTGAACCAAGAACTATTTCATTTCTCTTGTCCAGGTCATAGTATACTTCGTCAGCTCTAAACATATGACTTCTCAACTCTTCCATATCCATACGTCCAAATTTGTAATATGGGCAAAGATATGAAGGTGTGTACTTCGTCTTGAGTGGGAAGTTACCGAAAGTAACGATAATTGAATTTCCCGTACTCTCTTTGTTGTTGAGCATCTGAAGCTCTGATGGATAAATAAGTGGTCTTACCTGTGTCTGTGATGAAATATTCATCTCACCGGCCTTGGCACCAACATTCGTAGAAGTGGAATTTGTTCGTACTGTCATATTTCCACATAGCTTTGAGAACTCTTCGCATGTTCCGATGTCGTTAGAACCGATGAACATCTTCATACCGCAGTTAGACTTAACGATATCAGCAACCTTCTCACCATATACGTTGTTAAGCTGTGAGTAGGACTGAACCACCATGTTGAACCAGATCTTTCTGGAACGACCTACAGTGATCATCTTATCGAACTTCTCTATCTTTGGCATGTTACCAAACTCATCAAGGATGAAATAAACATTTCTTGGAAGAGAGAGGTCCTCTCTTGCAGAAGCAACCTTAATGAGGGCTTTATACATACAGAGAATGAATACTGCAGCAAGTCCATGCCTTGTATCCTTCTCATCAGGTATCTTCATAAAGAGTGCAGTTGGTTCTTCAGCGAACCTTTCAGCCTGCACATCTGTTGCTGATGTAAGACCGCAAAGTCCACGGTCGTTAAACATATTCAGCTTATCAAATGTAATTGACATATATGAGGAAAGAGTTGTATCTGCAGCAGACATAACCTGACGTGACAGTGTATATGCCTGTGACAGCTTGCTTCTTCCTTCGAAATATTCCTTAAGAGTTGCAAACTCATCTTCGGAATTAGTAAGTGCTTTGTTTATATTAAAGAAGTTGAACTTATCCTTTGTCATGTTAAGGCGTTCATCTTCTGAATCTTCGAGCATTGCTAGACATGTAGACATGATGATTGAACGTGCACCCTTTTCCCAAACAGGATCCTTCTCATTCTCGATAGGACAGATAACGGAAATAAGGTCGTTCAGATCCTCGTACATCTCATCGTAAAACTGCTGGCGGGTTACGGAAACATCATCCTGACAATGACTAAGATCGGCATAAGCCTTTCCACGCCACTCAGCCCATGGCTTGCCAGGCTCTCCTTCGCCATCCATTCTCTTAAGGTCAGGATATTTGGACATATCATCCTTGTGGAACTTAATTCCCTTTCCTGCCTCAACATATTCCTGATACATATCCCAGATGCCATCTAGCGGATTCCAACGGGATGATGAGTAAGTATCACGGAGATCAAGGAGCAGAACCTTGTATCCTCTTGATACCAGGTACTGACTGTGGAGATCAAAAAGCTCTCCCTTAGGGTCAGTCATGATCATTGAGCTTCCTGCTGCTGTAGATGCGAGGAGCTGGATCATAGGATTGATAAATGTTGTGGTCTTACCAGAACCGGTAGCACCGATGATAAGCGAATGCGCTCCCGGCAAAAAGTTGACCTGTAAATGCTTTTTCTTATCGAGGACGGCTCTTACTGGAATACCATCCTTCTTGACTTTGTTCAAATCACTATATAGGTGATGAGGAAAGTATTTATCTCTTTCCTGCTCTGTAAGGAAACGGCTGTTTTCAAGAGAACCCTGAACAACATCAGGCTTACCCTTCTTACTTCCAAGCATGCTTCCACTCTTCTCCATCATGAGAGACTCCAGGTTACTACCTGAAAGAAGCCATATAAGGCCAATTGCAAGAGCTGCAAGACCTCCATAAGCCCAAGTTCTCCACTCCAGAAACAGATGTGGTTCCAGCTTATAACCCTGACCATTAAGAGACCCAGTAAGCATTGGAGTAAATGACCTTACTGCAAAGCCCACTATTCCCGCAAGGATTATAAATATCATGATATTCAGAAGTATTTTATGTCCTGTTTTCATAGACATCTCCCATATCGATTCAAAAAGCGCGTAAAACTACGCCGAAAAAGATACAAATAAAGCTTCTCTTTATAAACACAATTGGGAATATAGCTTCTGGAGCTATATTCCCCTTATGCTTAACATTTTTTTACTACAATTAATTAGTTTCCTGATGAAACTGTTGATGTTGAGTTTGTCTCTCCGATTGAATTGTACATCCAATCTGTAAGAGGTCCGATAGAAAGCTTAAGTGCTACAACAAGAATGAAAATAAGCAGATAACCGATAATGGCTGTCTTAAGCGCCTGCTTTCTCTTCTCCTTCTCCTGTGGCTCCTCAGCAGTTGCGTACTTAATACCTAAGAATACGCAGAAGATTGCTCCACCTGCACTAACAATTGCAAGAATTGGTGTTAACAGACTTGTAAGAAGATCTACGATTGGTGTTGCAACGCTATCAAGATCTGAAGCAAATGCTGTTCCTGTATAGGAAAGTATTGTTACAAGAGATACAAGTGCAACTGCAGCGATTCTGCTAAACATCAGCACCTTTTTACTAGATGCCATTGCCTTAGCTTTAATTAATAATTCTTTCTTCATTTCTCCCATCCTCCTTGGATAATCTAAGTGGTTTTTTGCTCTCAAAGCTATTTTTTGTATCTTATGACTCGATTATATCAGCATAAGCGCAACAAAAGAGCAACACACTCAAAAATATTTTTTTATTTTTTTAAAAATTTAGCGATTTTTGGCTAAATCTAGCGGAATTTTGATGATACTTTCTGTACCATCCGGAGTTTTATTTAATGTATATTCTCCGTTACAAAGAATTTTTAATCGCGTTTTCACATTTTTGGTGCCAACGCTCTTATGTTTTTTCTGAGTAGAGAGTTCTGTTTTCTTCCCTCTGCCATCATCCACAACCTTAATTATAACATATCCGCCCGCTTCCTGTGTGATAATTTTAATCTCATCACCCTCTGAACTCATACCAATTCCGTAGTAGATTGCATTTTCCACAAGCGGCTGGACTGTAAGAGCCGGAATATTAAAATCAGTGGTCTCAAATTCCTTTTTTATAGTGAAATTTCGGGATGGAAGTATCCGGGATAATTTCACATAAGCATCCACATGTTCCATCTCCTGCAAAAACGGTATCATCTTCTCATTTGTAAGCGCTTCAAAGTTCTTCCTTAGATAGGAAGAGAAGTCATAGATTGCAGGCTTAACCGATTCAGGTTCTTCGTCACAAAGCAGTGCGATCTGCTGAAGTGAATTATAAATAAAATGAGGATGAATCTGTTCCATAAGAAGCGAAACTTTATTTTCCGAAAGTTCAACCTGCTTATTTAGCAGATCTCGCTCCATATCCATCTGGTAACCGAAGAAGATTATCAGGAGCATCACTGTTATTCCGAGCCCCATAAAGTGAAGTCTGTCATCGGCCATACCAATGAAGGATGCGATTATCGGGAACATGGTTCCCAGAAGGAAGCCTATACTGGCACCGATCTTCTTTGACGAAAACAGTAGCATTATGATAGCGACAATATACTGAAGGAGGAACGCTCCGTAAATAAAGAATTCATCATTACCAAATATTACAAAGATTAATACCAGCACAGCAAAAAGGGTCTGCACTGTAGTCCAGAAAACACCGTCCCATTTCTGTCCCGCTTCGCGCTCAGTTTCAATAAAGTAAAGCGCAAAGAATGGAGGAAACAGGGCATAGAATACTCTGGAATAGACCAGAGTCGCACTAAGCTGGAACATAAGTCCACCCATAACCAGACAAACAGAAGCAATAAACCACCCCATACGGATGTTGTGAAGCTTCATCTGTATAGCCGTCAGCATAACCACACCTGTCAGGATCATGGAAACGAAAGTACATATCAGGTTTGCTATCGTTATGACATTGTTAAAATCTATGGTATCAAAATCCATACTCTTCTCCTGTCATCCTTAGATAGCATTTTGGTTGTTATAGTTAAACATATAATATTCATAACAGAAGCGCTTCATCTTCTTATATAAATCAAGGCATATAAAGACATATAACAATATAACCGCGCCTAGGATGGACCAGGCAACTGCATAACCTTTCATTCCTTTCAGAAGATAAATTATCGGTGTAAGAATAGCACTCACCAGCATTTGGCTTATTTCCGCAAATATCCAAAGAGGTTTTATTTTCTTTATCCTCTCTGCATTCTTTTCATCGCCCATGAAGATATATAATTCATTCATCCCGTTTATAAGGAATACAATTATCATGACGATAAAGAGACTAGGTATAAAATTAACCAGCATAGCAAGAATGTTTATTACAGGATGGTCACCCAGTGTTGTAGCCAGCCATTTTACGACACGGCTTATAAGCTCTGCAACCATATATAATTCGCACATATAACAGGAAAGGTTAAACCATTTTGAACGGTTAGCCAGCCTATATAGACAAATAAAAACAGATACAATAGCGAGATACCTGAGGAAGTAGCATACAACATATGCTCCATTCATCATTTGATTCAGAGTAACTGTCCCACTTACCAATAGAACAGAATAAGCGGACAGGGATAGCATTATAAACAACGCCGAAAGAAGCATCGCAAATACTGTGTACGGAAATACCATTATTGCATTGTAATCAAACTTTGAATTCATAATACTTCCCTACGCAAAATAAAGACAGCTCTCGCTATAATATCATTCTTTCCAAATGATTATTATAACGAGAGCTGTCCAACAAATGTCCAACAAAAACACAAGATATTGTGTCAAAAACTAGTTTTTTTAGTATTCAGGTACAATTATATCAATAGTTGAATCGTTTACCATATCCATAATATTACCAGTATTCTTCGGATTAAGTGTAACAGCTGTTGATGTTTTTTCTAGTACAACTGTAGGTTTGTTATCATCAACGCCCTCAAGTCCATATCCCTTTTTTAAATAGTTACTTGTATCATGAGAACCACTACTTGCGCCTGTAGCAAAATAGTACATTTCTAGTTCGTCATATCTGTCAACAAGCTCCAACCATTCGTCCAACTTTTCTGCCGGGATATTAATATATTCAAATTTATTATTTGTATAGTAAAGTTTTAAATAATACTTCAAATTCCTAGAATGAACTGAAGTTTCATATTTAGTGTTTTGATAACCACTTCCAAATAATTTCGTATTAACCGCTTCAACATGATATATATTACCCGTAGCAGCTAAGAGATCCACTGATCTGCTAGTATCGCTGGATATCCATTCCAGATTCTCCATATTACTCTTATTAAGTGTACATTTATCAAGGAATACCAGCTCGTCCTTACGATTAACTCCCGCATATATAACCGCTTTGTTACGATTTTCTATTTTACTTCCCTTATCTATGGTAGCTCGGGTTACCGCAAGTCCACCATAATTAATGAGAGTTGATCCTCCGGTAAGTTTAAGCGTCGCAGAATTATTCAAATCCGCCTTATCTGTTAACGAATATATTTTTCCACCTTCCATAATGATAATATTGCCGCCATTACATTCAATATTACCCAATGTATTTTCCATAAACGGAGCGATACATCCACCTGATTTTACAAGGAGAGTACCTCCATTCTTAATAACAATCTTACCATTATTTATAAGATTAGTTCCAACAGTGAGCGTACCACCGTCAATAGTGATAACCTTATCCTTCTGGATGATATAGCCATCTGTCATATCAAGATCGCCGTCCTGTTTATCATTTCCAGAATCATTAGCACTTATAAATGCACCGCCCTTTAAAGCCATAAGCTTTCCATCTTTTATAGTCTGGGTCTTTAGTGCCGTCATCATATGAGGGGTACCTACATACCACTTGAATGTAGATATTCCGGCAGGTCTCTTCCCTCCTGTCATTATCCACTCACAGTCCTTATATGGAGCATATGTCATAACATTCATATCCGTCTGATTACCTGACAAGCTCTTACCACAATCATCATAAGTAAGATCATTATCAATCCTATCATTATACATAACCATCATCCAGATATTTTTATTTTTATCTGAGCTCCATTTTGGTACCGACATATGTATGTAATCATTTACTCCGGCAGGTGCTCCCTTTCGGAAATTTAGAATAGGCTCATAACCATGATCACCCGTTTCCTTAACTACCGCACCATAAAGATAATAACCACCAAAATTCGAAGGATTATAATATGCCGCCTCAGCGTTTGTCACCTGTCTGTTTGGAACGGAAATCTCCACCTCCACATTTTTATTATTGCCTTCAATCTGTCTACTTCTAAAGAAAGGCACGCCCATAGAATCACCAAATGTAAAGAACTTTGAGCGTTTGAAATACGAAGATGGCATACCGGTGGAATAACCCTTTGTATCCTGCTTTACATACATGCTCTTAGCAGCACTGAAATAATATGATAGAGAATGCTGCATATTGTCAAAATCTAATCCATAATAACCTTTTTTATAATAAGCCGAATTCTCTGGATTATAATCAAGCATAGGAAAGTCATCATAGTAACCATAATCAGTTCTAACATTGCCATAGAAAATATGCTTTCTATCGGCGTAAGTAGACCAAACTGCCATTTGATTAGAATATGCACAATATGGAACAAAGTTGTCTACTCCGAATCTACTAGCTGCGTTTACGTTTGCGCAAAGATTATTTTTACCATCCTTCATATTCCAATTATATGTATACGTGCCACCAGGGATAGAACTATCCGAAAAAGTAATTCCTGCAATCGTAGCTTTCGAGCTTATCTCAGGTGAGTTTTCTGCATAACACGGAATAATCATAGAGGCATGAAATTTTTGATCACTCATAAGTGTCCTTATATTATCAGTAGTAACCTCTTCCCACTCCCAAAAACCAATACGAGTAGTATCCGCATCCAATTGATTGCTTGGTTTCTTTTCTTCTTTTTTATCTTCTCCAGTAGTTGTCTCTGTTGTTGTCTCTGTCGTTGTCTCTCCTGCCATTAAAATACTATCCGATTCTTGGGCATTAACAGCATAGGAAGAGCTAATACCAAATACAGATGCCATCATAATAACAGCCGCTGTCGTGGCAAATACCTTATGTTTTTTATTTATTTTAGGAATAATACGGATTTTTCTAAACTTTACCATTTTTATTACTTCCTTTTTTTACGAGAATATCTACACTTGTTTCATTATATTCTCGAGTTTATCACACAAAACGCAACAAAAGCGCAACAAAAGCAAAATTATTTTTCGTCAACTATCGGTTCAAAGAAAATATTTCCATTTCCGTTGAATGTCACATTAAACTTCTTAGTTATTCCTAAGGATTTACTGGACAATGTAAGCACTGCATTTCTGGCGTTATCAGAAGAAGCTGAAGCATTCGTCTCCGTGCCGACATTCTGTTCCTGTCCCTCAGCAGTTGCTTCATCTGAACTGGCTTCTTCTATTTCGTCCTCGTTTTCCACAACAATGCCCATCGATTCTCCAGATGATGTATTTTTGTCATTCGGTCCTATATTGCGATCACTATCATCTGTATCAGCCGGAACTTCCACATCTCCGTTCGAAAGAGTCGTTGAAGCTGCATCTTCACCTTCTGCCTGGCTACGCTGAAGTATTACACAGTACATCTTTTCATGCTCACTTGGAATATAAGAAGCAATTCCAGGATCCAGTGTAACCTCCCAATCATTTACACCATTTAGGAAGTTTAAATTACCAAAAAGATCCGATCTGGCTGTTTCTACTATATCTTCCTCTGAAGAATCCGTTGCAGTAGCATCTGTATCAGTAGCTAAAGAATCATCCTCGTAATTTTTTACCTGAACTCCTATCTCCTCTGAGTTTCCAGTTAATACTATAGGATAATCTGTATCTTCCGCTACAACATCAAATCCGTCCTGCTGATAATGACCATCCAGATACTGTATTTTCATTCCACTATTATTTTCTGACACATAGATAGGAATATGGATTGTAAACAGGTCATACTTTGAACCAAGAACCTCTGTAAACATTACAAAGTCCACATCAGTCTCACCTGCCATCTGAGGTTCAAGGATGAATTTGGCTTTGCCTCTACTCTGCTTTCCATTCAGCGTTGCCTTGACAACCGCCTCATCCTCAATTCTCACTTCCCAGTTTTTGTCTTTATATTCTTTAGACTTTAATGATACAACAAGATTGCCTTTTTTCTCTGTTATAACTACCGGATATTTTGAATCATAATATAAAGTATGTTCCAAAGTACGGGATCTTCTTGCAAACAATATTGCAACTATAGCAATAATAAGAACAAGAGCGGCAACTATCGGAATGATAATTTTTAGCTTGCTCTTTTTATCAGCACTGTCATCGCCACTCTTCTTCTCTTTTTTCTTTTCTTTCTTCTTCTTTTTCTCTTCCAGCTTATCTGCAGTTATTTTTTTTGCCTCATCTGGAGTATCAGGTGTATTTTGGTTCTTATCTTTCTTGCTCATATTTTTCCACTCTTTATTCGTTTACAATTTCTAAACCAACAAAATCTCTATTTATTTCATTATCAATTCACCAAGGGTCATTTCTGCCCAGGAGTATTGAATCATATATTCTCCCATGAAGGAATTGATAGCGTAGCTGTCACCCTTCAGATAGTTAAGATAGTCACAATCAATAAGGGAGCAATCAATGCCATATGCATTCCAACCCTTTACGAATACATTTGCCGCTCCAACCTTCTGAAGGTCATCCCTAAGACTTGATAGGAAAACTCTCAGCTGCTTCTTAAGGGCACGGTCCTCATCTCTATCTTCGAAGAGAACTCCACAGAGCTCGCCAATAGAACAAAGGGCACCGCGTCTGTCTACCATATATTCAAAGAGTTCTTTACTCTTGCTTCTCTTAAATTTAATAGGACGGTCTTCATTATCAAACACTTCAAAATTACCGAAGCACTGAACTCTGATCAGTCCATTTCTTTCTTGTTCAATAGGAGTACGAAGGTTGTCCAGTTCCCTCTGAAGAGCTTCTTTAGTAGCAGGCTTCAGAACGAATCCGCTGGCATGAAGCTGAAAAGCCTGGTAGGTGAATTTCTCATGACCAGTTACAAAGACGATATTTGTCTTAGGAGAACGCTTCTTAACTTTCATAGAAAGCTCAAGACCTGACATTTCTGGCATTTCAATATCCAGCCATGCCACATCCGGCTTTGTTTCCTCAACGAACTGGAGTGCATCTTCTATCTTGGTGAAGGCCTTGTGAGTTCCACTAGGGTCAATCTCACTCATGATCTTTGCTACTTCCTCAGCCACATTTTTCTGATCGTCTATAGAAAATGTAATCATCTGGTACCCCTTTCCTTATCATTACATACTTCCCTTAAACACTACTTGCTAATGATGGGACAGAACCCTCTCAACTTCTTTTCTTAGCATTTCCTGGTTAACAGGCTTCAGCAGAAAGCCATCCGCATGAACGCCGAAGGCATCTACCGCATACTGCTCGTAGGCAGTCACGAAAATAATCCTGATATCGGGATTCGTCTCGCGAAGTTTGTTCACGAGAGTTATACCGTTAATATCAGGCATATTTATATCCAGCATTGCTATATCGACTTGATTATCCTTGCACCACTGAAGCGCCTCACGAGATTTTGTAAAACAATGAATCTCATTCAGCATGGTGATGTTCTTACAAAGAAGCTCCAGATAATCCAATCCTAATTTTTCATCATCTACTAAAACTGCTTTCATAATTCTTCCTTTATAATAACACAAAACGCCTTATTATTCCTCATCTTATTCGTTTTTCTTTTATTAAATGAGCATACGGAGTAAATTATAAAACTTCGTGTCCAACAAATGTCCAACACTAATTAACTTTGTTTGTTATTAGGGCTTCGGTAAGGCCGGCCCAGGAATATTGGTTCATATATTCGCCGCGGTAACGGTTGATCACGGCGATATCGCCCTTTAGGAAGTGATAAAGATCACAATCGAATTTTTCTGTATTTACCCTAAGCATACCCCGTTCGATACTGAGAATTTCTTCTATCCCATATTCTTTCAGGGTTTCGCGGAGGCTTCTGACTATCACATCTATCTGCTTCTGCTTGCTTCTATCATAGGCTTCGTCGCCCCAGAGGACTGAGAATGCAGCAGCTCGTGAAACACTGCCACCCTCGCGGTCAACAAGATATGCCAGAAGTTCTCTTGCCTTAGCACGTTTGAAATTAACAACATTCCCATCTACGAAAACATCGAACTCGCCGAAGGTTCTGATTTCAATATGTGCCGGTTTCTTTTCTTCTATACTCTTTTGTGAGAGTGCATATTCAACCTCTTTCTCAAGTTTTTCTTTATTTATCGGTTTTAACAGATATCCGGAGGCGTGAACACGGAAGGCATCCAGCGCGTACTCGGAGTAGCCTGTCACAAAGACAACAGAAAGGTCCGGCTGGGCATTCTTCATCTCAGCAGCCAGATTAATACCATTCATTTCAGGTATGTCGATATCAAGAAATGCCACGTCCGCATGGTTTTCTTTCACCCAATCCAGTGCCTGAGTTGCACTCTTAAAACCTTTAACCTCGTCCAGCTGTGGCAGACTTTCACACATCTTTACGATCATATATAAAATTAATTCTTCATCGTCTACACAAATTGCTTTCATTTTTTTCCCTTAAACACTAAATTATTTTAACCTCGTCTTCTGGAACACGAATGTAGATCGTAGTTCCCTCCCCTGGCTTACTATTCACAGAGAGAGTTCCGCCGCACATGCTTTCAATACGTTCCCTGACGTTCTGAATCCCAATGTGCTGACCTTCCTGATCATTTAACTCCTTGGTATCAAAGCCCTTACCATTATCCTTAACTATTATCTCGTAATAGAATTCTTCTCTTTCGCCAAAGCGCTTCTTCTTTTCACCGAAAGGCTTCTTGCTGACTATCACGTCTATAACGCCATTTTCTTTGCCGCGAACCCCATGTCGGATTGCATTTTCCACCATTGGCTGAATTGTCAGCGCCGGAATGTTGAAATCACCGTCCCCAAGCTCTTTAACGTTATAATTTACTTCAATAGATGGGAAACGCACTTTCTCAATGTCCGCATAAACCTTCGTATGCTCCAGTTCCTTGGAGAATGGAATCAGGTCTGTCTGGTTCAACGAATCGATATTCTGTCTTAAATACGTTCCGAACTTCTCGGAGATGTCCGCTGCCTTTTCAGGCTCTGTCATGCAGAGCGCCTGAATTGTAGACAAAGTATTGTAAAGAAAATGTGGCTGTATCTGGGACATCATGATCTGAATTCTCTGCTTTGCTTCCAGATCTTCTTCATGCTCCTGAACGTAACCCAGATGGAGCCAAATGTAATAGAAGAGGTTGCAGCTTACAATTGCAGCAGTAAGAAATGCAATCGGCATGCGAGGCGCAAAGATCTTTGAATCAAAGTAAACCGAGAGGATGATCATAATAATGCACCAGACTGGGAAAAATCCTTCAAGTCCACGTCTATAGTTCGCAAAGAACTCAGTAAATTCGTTATTTTTCTGTTGTCTTGTTGAGGCAGAATCTATGTATTTATCAGCTGATAGCCAGAAAAGATAGACCATCAAAATAAAACTGATAACATGGCAGGTATAACCCAGAGGTCCACGCTCGAAGGAATTTGTCTTGGTTATTGTAAAACAAATGTTTGAGAAAAATGCAGTCATGTGGATGAGTGCATTTAGCAACGCCAGCGACCAGGCAATGATCAGCTTCTGATTTTTTCGAACAAGATAAATCCACATTACGATGATAAAAGGTCTCAGCGAATAGCCAATCACACTGGTGATGATCCTGTAATTACGCATAGCCAGATCTTCCGCGAAGCTGGTTTCCAGATAATTCTGAAGGATCAGGATTATAGTGAAGAGTGTATTTATCAGGATGACTCTTCTATGTTTTTTGTTGATATATGGGTCTATAACAACCGCAAAAATTATTCCTGCAATCTGCAGAAACAGCATAAAATATATAATATAATTTAAAACTTGAACTATCATATTCTTTCCCTATTTCAGTACTACTTTCCTTTATTATGTTCCAATGTTATTTCCAATATTAATGGAATACATTTCCTCCGATATTAACTCCCGAGATGCCATGCTCTTCGGCGTACCATGCAGCCTTAAAATAATAGTTAGGCACATTTCGTTTTCCATTTAAGACATCCTGTGCCGCCTGATAGCATGACTCAGCAGGGCCTCTCGCCAGGATGACTGCATAAGTTCCGATGGATACCGGCTCGAACTGATATGGAGAATAGATTACTCCCTCGATAGTATTCGAGAAGTTCGGACTGGCGACCCTGTTCATAACGACGCTTCCTACTGCCACCATTCCTGGATAACTAACGCTTCCCGCCTCAGCCTCGATAATGCCAGCTAGAAGAGTCAGCTCCTCATCAGTATAATTATATGCATCAACATAGTAATAGTCGGTTCCATCGCCGTCATATACCACGTCACTACTTTCACCATTGTAGGTTCTGTTTGAAAGCACCTCGTTCTCGGCCGCCTCCAGTTCCTGAACCTTGACTCGAAGTTCCTCAGCAAGAGCCTCGGCACTTTCCGCCTTTTCCTTCGCCTCTTCCATGAGAGAGCTAAGCTTGCCAATGTATTCACCAAGTTCGGCCTGCTCGGCCTCGTATTCTTCAAGCTGGGTCTGACGGTCGTCCCTGAGACGAAGAAGATCATCGTTTTTGTCGTACTTCTCTTCCTCGGCCAGCTCCAAATCATCAATTTTATCTTCTATATAATTTGTTATATCAGTAACGTACTCATCTCGTCCGAGGAGATCATACATATCCTTAGCCCTGAGCAGAACCGAAAAATCATCCTGCGCCTCAGTTGATTCATAAATGGTACTGAGAACCGCTCCCAGCGCCTGTCTCTTCTCAGAAATCTCATCCTCAACCTCAGCAATATCTTTCTCAGAAAGCTCAATTTCCTTATCCAGCTGCGCGATGGCCTGATTTGAACTCTCGATTAGTTTAGCCTGCTCGGCTATCTCATCATTTACTTCCTTTATATCCTCGACCAGCTGGTCAGCTGTATTCTTATTTGCCTCAGCGGTTTTATTTGCATCTTCATAATCCTTGCCCTCATCACTTAATGTCTGGGCATAGACCTTTGATGCATTATCAAAACCAGGGATGATCGATACATTATTTGAATCCACAAAAATAGCACTAGTAGTCACAAATAACATTGCCATTGCAAGAATGGCACTAATTCGTCTACTTCTAGCGCTTTTTCCTTTTCTTCTATTTAGTTGTGACCCCAACTTGATCAATCCAGCAACCCTCTAATTTATTCCCAAACTCGGCCCATTTGGGCACCATATTCCAAGTTAGTATTATAAACACTTATGGAGCATGTGTCTATGAGAATTTGTTGGACATTTGTTGGACAAAATCCACAAAATAAGTCAGTATTATGTTAACCGGTCGATAGTGATCATGAACATCTTTTCGTATTCAGCTACTGCTGGGAATTTTTGGATCATTGGCTGCTGGACAAGGCGGATTTTGAAGCCGTGCATTTCAACAACTTTCTTGGCGATAGAGAGGCCAAGACCTGAGCCACCCTTGCTGTTACGGGATTCGTCGCCCATAACAAATGGTTCGAAGAGCATATCCGCTTTTTCTTTTGGGATTTTAACGCCATTGTCCGCCACGATAACGCGAAGGGTTTCGTCTTCTTCAAGGAGGTACAGCCCGATGGACGTTCCAGGCTTGTTATGACGGATGGCATTTGTAATTAGATTTGAAATAACGCGGGAGAACTGAACCTTGTCCGCATAAACAAGAATCTTTTCTTCAGGGATTTCCACATCCAGTTCCATTCCTGCATCCTCGATGTCCTGGTACTGAAATGCGGCTGCCTCGCGGATCATTTCGCATATATCTATATTAGTTCTCATAAGCTGGAAGCCTTTGCTATCCAGTCGAACGTAATCAAAAAGAAGGTTGATAAGGTCGTTCATTCTGCCAGTCTTAGCCTGGATTGCATCCAGGTATTCCTGTTTTTTATCCTCTGTTACCATGCCATCTGTAAGAGCTTTGGAGTATCCTGCGATGGTAGTCATTGGAGTTCTGAGATCGTGAGCAATATCGGAAAGCATCAGGTTCTTCTGCTCGGCATACTCACGCTGTTTTTCCTTCTCGTCATCTTCAATTATCCTCATCTCCCGAACAACTATCTGCGAAAAATAGATAGCCGCGATGATATATGGCGCAATGATAAGCGCCAGGAACCCAAAGAGAACGAGCAGCAGCATGATTTCTTTAAGGATACCCAGTTGTTCTATAACATGTTCCTGATTTGCACCAAGGGCATGAAAAACATTATCAGAAAGGGAATTAATAAAGAAAACCAACTGTGCCGGAAGAATCGCATGTAAAATGGTTCCGAAAACGGAAACAAACACAATAAGAAATGCCATCATCATTCCACCGGCAGATAGCATTTCCATATTTGCATCTGGAAAGAAAAAGCGCATGGCGAATGGGAACAGCGAGTTGTTAAGAACTGCTGTGATAGCAAACTCGGCAACGCTGACCAGGATGATGGTCACCATGAATTTTCGTATAAGATAGTTTCGCAATGTGTGATATTTATTCATATGTATTTCCTAAATTGCTTATAAATTTACTCCGTGACAGGTCAGATGGTGTTATTTTTCCAATCGATATCCAAGACCGCGCAAGGTCTTAATGTATTCCGATGGATCATCAGAAAGTTTTGAACGGAGCTTACTGATGCACACCATAATGTTATTATCCGCAATAAAGTAGTCCTCGCCCCAGCCGTTTTCATAAATCTGCTGCTTGGTAAAAACTTTTCCCGGATGTGTCATGAAAAGCTCCATTATCTTATATTCAACGGAGGTAAGTTCAATTGGAACGCCGTTCTTTTTGAGTGTACAGGATTCCTGGTCAAGCTCCAGGTCACGAACCTTAAGACTCTCAAGCTTTACTTCACTTGAGCCAAGAGAATAGAATCTTCTGATATTAGAATTGATACGGGCCACAGCCTCCAATGCATTAAATGGCTTAGCTATATAGTCATCCGCTCCAAGGTTAAGACCCAGAATCTTCTCGGAGTCTGCATCTTTCGCCGAAAGAATAATAACAGGAATATTGTTATCTTCTCTAATCTTTCGAAGCACCTGGTATCCATCCATTCCTGGCATCATGATATCCAGCACGCAAAGATCTGGCTTTTCGCTGGTAACCATTTCCAGCGCCTTAATGCCATCCTCTGCTTCAACGACACTGTAGCCGTCATTCTCCAGATATAATTTCAGAAGACTTCTGATTTCCGCCTCGTCATCTGCAATAAGAATCTTGTATCCCATTTCCAACCTCCACTCGATTTTCACTAATTAATCAACCCACGAAAGATGGCCGAAGCCGAAGCTCCTGCCATCTCCGCGGTTTTATACACTACATTTTACACTCATTTGAGTAATCTAGGCAATTTTATTTTAGAATGCATTTTCCTTTTTATGCTTCCTCTGTACCATACTTAAGAGCTTCGTAAAGAGCCGCATTTGTTGAATACTGATATGGATCTACATAGAAGATTGAAAGGATTCCGCATGTAAGGATTGAAAGTAACTGCCATCCGATGAATGAGAAGTCGAGGACAAATGCCTTCCACTTATTTCCGCTCATAAGTCTCTTAGACTCTGCAAATACCTCTTCTGTTGGCATCTCTGGATTATCTGCAAGAATATAAGGAATCATGCGATACTCATAAGACTTGATGATACCAGGAATAACGAAGAGCAGCGACCATAAAACTATGTAAAGATCTCTTAAGAACATTGTCCTAGCTATATTTTTATAGCTATGATCGAATGCAAAAACTACATTTGAGAACTTTGCATCTTCGTCAAGATTCTTGAAGAAGTATCTCTGGCAACCCAGCTCAAGTGGGTTAAAGATAAATGCGTCCAGCGCAAGGGCAAATGCTACAATTGCGAGTACTATAATTGTTACGATTGCCATGATACTGATAATTGCGCCTGCTGGCATATCTTCTGGACCAACTTCAAAGCTATAATTGTTGGCTGAATCTTCTGATGCAGCATCTTCTTCATTTGCATCTTCCGTGTCATCAGCTTCACCGATCAAAACGCCATCATCGCCTTCAGATGTATCTTCTACTTCTACTTGATGACCTGGGATTGAATTAGTTAATTGGCCAAACGTTCCGCTGGCTCCATTTGATCCGGCTGAGCCTCCGATGATGAATGAAAGGATAAGTGCTATCAGCACGCTCTTCCAATAATTCCTCTTGAAAGCTTTCTTACCTCTTGTTTTAACTTGTTTCCTTGTCCACATAATCATACCTCCTTGCTATGTGTGAGCCAGATCAACTTTTAACCTTCACTATATCCCTAACCAAGTTGTACTGGCTTATCTCTTTGTTATGTACACATCATAGCAGTACAATCTTTCCAGAAAAATCGCTGAACCTTAACGGTTTCTTAACAGTAAATATTTTAACCTTTCCACTAAATATAAGAACCGGACCATCTTGGTCCGGTTCCATAGTTTGAACTAATAATATAATAAATGCAATCTTACTTCTCAATCCACCAGCCGTCAGCGTCGAACTCATACCAGTTTCCACCGATCTTATACCACTTGCCCTTAGCATACCAGCCAGTTGAATCCTTGAACCACCACTTGGTTCCACTAAGTCTCCATACGCCAGGTTCTGAGCCATCCCATGCTCCGTCTTCGCCAACCCACCAGTAACCTTCTGAGTAAGCTGTCCAATTACCTGCGTATTCATTTGAAGCCATATAACCTATATCGTCAAAGTAGTACCAATCACCATCAATCTTCTGCCAACGAGATACTGGGAACCAACCATTCTCATCCTCGTACCACCAGCCGATAGAATTTTTCTTCCAACTACCCTTGTACTTGTAGGATGTCTTTCCATCAGCATCATACCACTGGCCATTAACCCACTCATTCTTATATGACTTCTTTGAGCTATTGTCCTCCTTAGTTGGAGTTATATCTTCAGTTGCTTCTTCAGGAACAGTTTCTTCCTTTTTCTCTGTCGATTTTATAACTATTTCTTTTGGTATATTTCCATCTGCATCCACGATTGCACTACGGCTACTAACATCTCCACTTATTTTTGCTCCTACAGGTTTAATAATTTCGCATTCAGACAGTGTCAACTCACCCGCATCAGAACGTATATTAGAGTTCGAAACATTATTCATTTTTGTTGTTATATTGGACTTAATTATCTTTAAAGAACCGCTTGCAATAATTCCAACACCAATATCCGAAGCGATATTTATTGTGGAATTATTAATTGTGATATTTCCATTTGTATTATGTATTCCGTGGTCTCCTTCAGTATTAATATTTGCCCCATCAATCATTAAGTTTCCTTTCCAGCCCCAAATTGATGGATGTTCACTAGCTCCAGAAAGAGTAAGTACATTACTACCAGAGATAGTAAGACTACCCCCGCCATCTCCAAATATTATTGAATTCAAGGATAAATCTTCATCCATTTTAAGTATACAATCACCTGTCGAAGTAATATGAAGAATATTATCTTTTATAGACCAACCTTCTCCTTCTTTAGTCCCTGCGTTTATAGTTTTTGCGCTAATAGTGATAGTACCTTCAGCAGCCTTTACCTCTGATGCACCTAATTTAGGCATAAAACCTATAACCATCACCACTGAGAGAATCACAGCAATGACTCTTGATATTTTCTTTTTTCTTTCCATAAGCAACCTCCCATCAAACATATAATTTAAAGTTTTTCAACTATGTGATCATTCTAACACAGCCCACCCCCCCTATGTCAAGTTTACATAACACGTTTTGCATTCATTAAAAGAGTGGAATATTTAAGGCTTTATATGATTCAAAAAAGCGCGGTATATAACCGCGCCTTGTAAGATTACAAGTTATTCTACTGACCCATATCCAACCTCAAATCCCGCAAGGTTGATATCTACAGTCTTCGGAGGAACCTTGGACTTGATAACTTCAACCCACTGCTCCTTACTATAGTTCATATGACGTGCAGCCATACCGAGAACGATTGTGTTGAAGACTCTTGTGTTACCCAGCTCTTCAGCCTTAGCCATAGCATCGATTGAGAAAACTCTATACTTCTCACGAAGTCCTTCAAGGATATTTTCTGGATACTCAGCAGCACCTGTGATAACAGGCATTGGGTCGATTCTCTGATCATTAACGATAAGCGCTCCATCCTTCTTAAGGAAGTGTGCGTATCTAAGAGCCTCGAGTCTCTCAAATGCTATCAGAACGTCTGCACATCCTTCTTCAACTATAGGCTCAGTAACAACCTCACCCTCAGTCGCATATCTAACGTAAGTTACAACGGAACCTCCACGCTGAGCCATTCCGTGCACCTCAGAAAGTTTTACATCATATCCTGCACTCTCTGCAAGACCACCAAGTATACGGCTTGTGAGCAGAGTTCCCTGTCCACCAACGCCGACAATCATAATATTTGTAACTGACATAATTCACTCCTATTTTCTTCTATATAATATGTTATCTAAGCTGAATTGCATCGAATGGGCAAAGCTGCTGGCAAAGTCCGCAACCATTACACATTGTTTCATCTATTACAGAGAAGCCTGTTTCCTTATCCTTCTTGATAGCTGGACATCCAGGAACAAGGCACTGTCCGCACTTCATACATTTCTCTGTATCAACGAAGCACTTACCCTTTGGCTGATAACTCTTAAGAAGAGCACAAGGTGACTGTGAAATAATAACTGAAAGCTCATCTCTTGCAACTTCTTCCTTAATTGTCTCTTCAAGTTTCTTCAGGTCGAATGCATCTACTACCTTAACATTCTTGATGCCCATGCCTTCGCAAAGCTTTACAAGGTCGATAGCGAGAGTTTCCTCTCCGTTAAGCATCTTACCTGTTGCTGGGTGATCCTGATGACCAGTCATACCTGTTGTTGAGTTATCAAGAATGATAACTGTTCCAGTTGCCTGGTTGTAAACCATGTTCATAAGTGAATTAACACCTGTGTGAAGGAAGGTTGAATCTCCGATAACTGCAACCCAGTTCTTAATCCAGTCCTTGCCTTTACCCTTCTCCATACCATGAAGCATAGAGATGGAACCGCCCATGCAAAGCGTTGTATCTACAACTGAAAGTGGTGCAGCCACACCAAGTGTGTAGCATCCGATATCACCACTAGCGTGAATCTTAAGCTTCTTCAGAACACTGTATGTTGCTCTATGAGGACATCCAGGACAAAGAATTGGTGGACGTACAGGAACATTTGCTGGATCAGCAAGGTCAAGGTCCTGACCAAGAATCTTCTCACGAAGCATGTTAGCACTGTACTCGCCATCAAGTGGGAATACATCCTTACCCTTGCAGGCAATACCCCAGGCACGAACCTGCTCTTCGATAACTGGCTCAAGTTCCTCAATAATGTAGAGTTCATCTACCTTAGATGCAAACTCCTCGATAAGCTTCTTAGGAAGTGGTGAAACCATACCAAGCTTCAGAACGCTTGCTTCTGGGAAAACTTCCTTTACATATTGATATGGGATACCGCTGGTGATGAAACCAATCTTTGTATCGCCGTAAGTAACCTTATTAATATCTGCAAACTTCTCAGTTGCGCCATCTTCAGCGAGCTTTGCATCTCTCTCGATAACGAACTTATGACGCTTCATAGCATTTGCAGGAACCATAACGTTCTTTGCTGGGTCTCTCTGATATTCCTTATCAGCAACTTCAACTCTGTCTTCTAAGTTTACAACACCCTGTGAATGTGCAATACGTGTTGTAGTTCTAAGAATAACTGGAGTATCATACTCCTCTGAAATTTCAAATGCCTTCTTAGTGAATACTCTTGCTTCCTCAGAATCTGATGGCTCAAGTACTGGAACGTGTGAAGAAATGGCAATTCTTCTTGTATCCTGCTCATTCTGTGAGCTGTAAAGACCTGGATCATCAGCAACAAGGTAAACGAGTCCACCCTTGGCTCCGATATAAGATGCTGTGTACAGTGGGTCAGATGCAACGTTAAGACCAACGCACTTCATAGCACACATTGCTCTAACGCCTGCAATAGAAGCACCCATAGCAACCTCAGCAGCAACCTTCTCATTAGGTGCCCACTCAGCATATACTCCTTCATATTTAACAAGATTTTCGCTCATCTCAGTACTTGGGGTTCCTGGATAAGCAGATGAAACCTTAACACCAGCTTCCCAAGCGCCACGTGCTATAGCTTCATTTCCTAGCATGATCTTCTTTTCCAAAACACTAAACTCCTTCTTGTTTCAAAATTTATTTAATAAAAATCTATTACAAAAACAATAATCTTCAATATTATAGAGCATTCGATGTCAATTTACAACTAAAATACTTGGCTTTTTTATTGCTCAGATGATTGATCTTAGCACTCGATCCATCCCTAGCAATATGCACAAAAAAGATTGTATATATTGCTAGGCGTTTTTATCTATATTTTTATTGCAATTTATATAGTTGCAATCTATAATATGAACGAATTGTAAACAAAATATGAACTGGTTTTAAACCAGATGTAAAGTTTTTATAAATTGAATGTGTTGTTTTTGTGTTTTTGGTCTTTTTGTTGGGAGGGAAAGAAAATGGTCAAAAATAAGAGGGAGCGAAGCAACAAGGGTTTCTCACTAGTTGAGCTAGTGATTATTATTGCCATTATCGCGATACTTGCTGCAGCTATAGGTATTGCTGTTCTTAGGTATATCGAAAAAGGTAGACAGGCAAAGGATCTTTATCATGCAAGTATGATAAAGGATGCCATTCAGGCATATGCTTTTCCAGATGGTTTTCAGGGAAGAAACGTTGAATACGAAGATCCTGTTACTCACGTAAAAGAAAACTATAAAAGAGGATGGATATATGTAGATCAGGAAGAGATAAGATGTTCTGATCAGAGCACCGCTCTTGCACTAATCGAATCCGGATTAGTAAGTGTGAGCGACGAAACATATCAAAAGCTGAGAGAAAACGAAGAAGAGTCAACAAGATGGTTCCCATCAGGTCCTGACGGAGATTATGTTTGCAAGACAGATATCGATGAATATGTTTTCCAGAACAGTCTTGTTGTTATGGCAAGAAACACTTGGAATACATATCAGCTGGATGTATATATAGATGACGGCGGAGAGATTTCACTCGGAGCAAGCGCTTCTAATACTCAGAGATCCGGTGGACATTCGAAGGACGAAAAGGCAGCTTCTACTTTTGCAAAGAAGCTTGGTTTCTCAAATGCTAAGATTACACCTATCGGTGAGCAGCATAGCGGAAGATAATATCTAGCTTTAGAATATAAAAAACTACCTCGGCAAGAGGTAGTTTTTTTGTAGCTTACAAGTTTTAATTAAAACTCCAAACGCCTTTTCGCGAATTCTAATCCTGGAAGAAGTAGCCTACGCCCCACTTAGTGTGGATGAATTCTGGATCAGCAGGTGTAGATTCAATCTTCTCACGAAGACGACGAACGTGCACATCAACTGTACGTGCATCACCTGGATATGTAGCTCCCCAAATCTCATTAAGAAGCTCATCTCTTGAATAAACCTTATTAGGATTTGATACAAGAAGAAGTACCAGATCGTACTCTTTCGCTGTAAGGCTTACCTCATGACCCTTGATAAAGACTCTTCTTGAATCCGTTTCAATCTTAAGTCCCTTCTTCTCGATCACATTTGAAGATGTAATACTCAGGTCATCTCCCTTGTTATTACGACGAAGGATTGCCTTAATTCTCGCCTTAACCTCAAGGATATTGAAAGGCTTTGTTATATAGTCATCAGCTCCGTACTCAAGACCCATAATCTTGTCCATATCATCGCCCTTTGCTGTAAGCATGATGATTGGAACCTCAGAAAATTCTCTGATCATCTGACAAACCTCAAGGCCTGAGAATTTTGGAAGCATGATATCAAGCAAAATGATATCGTAACTGTTTGCTCTCGCTTTATTCACAGCTTCCTCGCCATCGAAGGCTGTATCAACCTCCATGTCGTCCTGCTCCAGTGAGAACTTTAACCCCTTTACAATTAACTTCTCGTCATCTACTACCAATACCTTCTTCATACTTTCTCCTTATAATAAGTTATAAGATTTAATTGACCGTTATATGAGGGCTCAGCTTTTCAAAAGTGCTGTCCCCAATTCCAGTTATATTTTTTAAATCTTCAGTGCTGCTAAATGCACCATGCTCTTCGCGGTATGCAATGATATCTGCAGCCTTCTTCTCTCCTATACCAGGCAGAGTCTGAAGCGTTTCCGAATCCGCAGTATTTATATTTACCAGCGTTTCGTTTGAACCATCTGCAGAAGCACCAGATGCACCACCTGATCCAGATGAATCACCAGAACCACTGGATGAACCATCTCCCTCGAGAATCCCAAGACTCTCAAGCTCCTGTTTATCCGGTATGTAAACCCGCTCACCATCTTCAAGGGGTCGTGCCAGATTAACATATCCATGCAAGGCTTCTTCCGAATAACCACCTGCCTTATCGAGCACATTGCTCACTCTTGAACCTGCCGGAACCTCGTAAACTCCCTCGTTTACAACTGCTCCACATATGTACACACAGATAGTAGAATTCTTTTCGGTCTTTTCCTGCCCTTCATCGTTACCTTTATCTTTGGGATGATTTTCCTCGGAATCGTCAGCGCCCTCGGAATTTTCTCCTTCAGATTTTTTTACATCCCCCTTGGAACCGTCATCCTTCTCAGAATCTTGTCCCTCGGAACTCTTCACCAGCTCTTCTTCGCTGATTTCTTTATCTTTCATTGTTGTTACGTTAATTCCAGATTCACCACAACCTGAAATTCCAAGCAACACCGACGCCACAAGTATTATAATGGCAGCCGCTCCAATAAATAATTTGAATCTCTTTATTCGCATTAACACCAGTCCTTTCTAAAGTCTCAGACCGGCGTAATATTTTTTGACAAACTACTTGGTTTTATATTCTAACAACTTATTAATTATACCATAAATCGATACTCTTTAAAAGTTATCAGCTAGTTCTACCTGCTTGAATTACTCAGCATCTTCCTTAAGAATAGCTGTTCCAATACCCTTCTCAGTATAGAACTCAAGCAGAAGACAATGCTCAAGTCTTCCATCCAGAATATGCACTCTTGAAACACCATTATTCATGGCATCTATACAATTCTGAAGCTTTGGAAGCATTCCGCCACCAACAACACCATCGTCGATCAGTGCCTGTGCTTCATTGATTGTCATTTCAGAGATAAGTGTTTTCTTGTCTGTAGGATCTGTGAAAACACCCTCTATATCTGTCAGGAAAACAAGCTTCTCAGCATTTATAGCAGTTGCAACTGCACAAGCGCAGTCGTCTGCATTTATATTATAATCATGGTCATCATCCTGACCCATTCCAATTGGTGCAACAACCGGGATGAAATCAGCATCCAGAAGAGAATCGATAACGGAGCTGTCCGTCGCTACAACTTCGCCAACGTATCCAATGTCCTTGCCATCAGAAAGCTTCTTCTGAACCTTAAGAAGTCCGGCATCCTTACCGCTGATACCTACAGCGTTAAGTCCAACCTTTGACATAAGTCCTACAAGGCTACGGTTCACGTTATTAAGAACCATCTCTGCAACCTCCAGTGTTGGCTCATCGGTTACTCTGAGTCCATTCTGGAAATGTGTCTCCATGCCAAGTCTGTCTATCCACTTGCTTATCTCCTTGCCACCTCCGTGAACTATGATAGGCTTAAGACCTACCAGCTTAAGGAGTGCAACATCCTGGATGACATTGAACTTAAGGTCCTCATCCAGCATTGCAGAACCGCCGTACTTTACAACGATCTTCTTGCCGCTGAACTTCTGGATATATGGAAGAGCCTCGATTAGGGTTTGCGCCTTCCTCTTAACCTCTTCTATATCATCATTTTTAACCATTTTTATATCCTCTCTGTATATCATAATCTTTCCTCAAAAAAAGTTTTAAGACCTGTAGTCAGCATTTATTGTAACATACTCGTGGGTGAGGTCACAACCCCATGCAACGGCCTCGCAGTCCCCATCGTGAAGATCACATATTGCTGTAATCTCGCTAGGAGAAAGCACCTTCAGAGCCTCTTCCTCAGAGAACTCAGGCAACACTCCATTCTCAATCAGCTTAATGGAGCCCTCATCACTCTCCATGGTGATATCCACCTTCGTAGGGTCGAACTTCGCACCGGAATAACCCATGGCGCAGAAGATTCTTCCGCAGTTGGCATCGCGACCATATATTGCAGCCTTAGAAAGGTTGGATGTTATAACTGACTTAGCCAGTGTCTTTGCAGTCTTATAATCAGGAGCACCAATAACCTTTGCAGTGAAAAGTCTTGTAGCGCCCTCGCCATCAGAAGCCATAAGCTTTGCCAGGTACTCACAAACTGTATAGAGCGCCTCAACAATCTCGCGGAAGTCTGAATTACCAGTTTCTTCCTCATGCTTCTTTGCTACTTCTCTAATATCTGTATCGCCGGTCTCATCTATATCAGCAATGCTGATACCAAGAGAATCGGCAGTAATAATCTCATTTCCAGCCAGGCCATTTGAAAGCCATACAAGAGTATCGTTTGTAGATGTATCCCCATCCACGGATACCATATTAAATGTACGCTCCACAACAGCTCTCAAAATCCTTTGAGCAAGTGTGCGATCAATGCAAAGATCAGAAAGAACGAAGCCCAGCATTGTTCCCATGTTAGGATGTATCATTCCTGAGCCCTTACACATGGCACCTATGGCAACTGTATTTCCGCCAACCTCAAACTCCACAGCCACTTCCTTTGGAACTGTATCCGTAGTCATGATAGCCTTTGCAGCTTCACTGGCCTCCATGAATGCATTTGCCTTGTTCCCATCAAAGTACTGGCGAAGAACAGCCGTACCAGAATAAGGAACGCCAATCAGCTCGCGAGAAAGATCGCGGATGCCCTCTTCAATCTTCTTCATTGGAAGCTGTGGTCCGATAACGCCTGTAGACATTGTAAGAACCTGATGCTTATCAACCTCAAGGAACTTGCCTGCAACCTCAGCCTCACGCTCACAGTTCTTATAGCCCTGCTTGCCAGTAGCCGCATTTGCTATGCCTGTATTTACTACTATGGCGCTCGCAACACCCGCAGATATTACCTGCAGGTCCCACTGAACTGGTGCAGCTTTTACTATATTTCTTGTAAATGTACCAACTACTGTAGCAGGTACATCGCTCTTTATTAATGTTAAATCCCTGTTATCCCCTGTTGGCTTAATTCCAACGCGCTTGCTGGCTACACGATAGCCCTTCGCAGCGAGAATTCCGCCCTCTACCTTCTTTACCATACACATCTCCTTGTCAGTCCTGATCAATGTTTGCCTTAAAATCTGTATAAATACAGTGTCTTTCTATAAGATACTCCCTAAACAAGTGAAAAGCAATAGACAAAGTAACGAAAAACCGCCCCAAATGGGACGGTCTATATATATTAGGATTTTTTTGTGAAAAATGAAGCTCTTATTTAAAGCTCCAACCAATCCTAGTAGAATACGTGATTACCAATCTGTGTGTAGCTTCCACTGTACACTGATGAAGGTGTATTCCATGTTGGTCTGAAGCTTGTATAACCACCGATGTTATTTGCACCGTTCAGGGCATCCTGTGCAGCCTGAAGAGATGTTGAAGAACCACCGGTTGAGAGTGCATTTGTAAATGCGCTCGAATAAATTGCTGTGAACTGATTTGGTGCATATACAACAGCTGAGATTGAAGAACCACCCCAAGCACCGCTGTATACACGGTTAAGTACTACGTTTGCAACTGCAAGCTGTCCATCATATGACTCTCCACCTGCCTCAGCATAAACGATTGCTGCAAGGAGATAAAGGTCTGAAGAAGCAGTAACTGTTGCTGCCTGTGTAGTTGCTTCTGTAGTTGCCTCGGTTGTTGCTTCTGTTGTTGCCTCTGTAGGAGCCTGAGTTGTAGCTTCTGTAGTAGGCTCAGCCTTTGCAACTGTCTCTGTAGTAGCTGTAGTAGGCGCCTCTGTTGTAGTCTGAGTAGTTGCCTCTGTAGTAACACTTGCTACAACAACTTCTTCAACGCCGATTGCATCTCTATAACTAATTCCCTCTTCAGATGCTTTCTTAGCTACCTGAGTAGCAGCATCATCAGTAAGGATGAACTCTGTCTTAACATATCCCTCATTACCTGCAGCAGATACCATTGTCCAATCTCCATCAGATCCAACAACCTCACCACTGTCACCAGTATTGAGTACTGCAAGAATGTTTCCTTCCTCAGAAGCCTCAGCTCTAAGGTTAAGACCCTCAGTATTTACGATGAACTTACCTGTCATATCATATTCTGACTTTGTCAGGTTTGTTGTATCGTTAGATGCTGTAAGCACTCCCTCATCTCCGAGACGAGCATACAGATCATTAACTGAATCATCTTCTATATATGAATCATTTCCAATATAGATAGTCAAACCATCATCTTCATTAACGCTTTCAGCTACAAGACTTGAAACAGTCTTTGTATCATCACTTTTACTTCCTATAATATTAGTAGCTACTGTTGCAGTTCCCACAACTGTTGCTACAGTCATAAGTGCAAGTGTATTTCTTACTACGAAATTACTAGAAAATATATATTTTTTTGCAAAAATCTTAGCGTTTTCAAGTTTTATTTCTGTTCTACGGTTCATTTCTGTCCTCTTACCAAAGTAACAACTCTGTCACTTTTATACAAATTTTCTGCATTTTTCTTGCCGTTATGTAAACAAATGTTACATATTATGTAAACAAATGTTACAATTTAGTTCGAATTGTTACGTTTTTGTTACAAATGTATACTACCACCTCGTAACAAATAAGTCAAGTTTTTTATACTTTCTTAAAAACTATTCTACACTTTCTTAAAAACTCTTAACAAATCCGATATTAAGTTGTCACACTTTGGAAATTATCCCATGAAGACGGGCAAAATATGATTAGTCCTCCAGGGACTGGAAATAATCGTCGATTCCCTTTGCAATGCCACCTGCAACCTTCTTTCTGTACTCTTCAGTACTAAGGGCAATGTCATCGTTTTCGTTAGAAAGGAATCCAACACTAAGAACTGTGGCAGGCATGTCACAGTAATTAAGAGATGTGAGATTATCAGTCTCATAGATACCCATACGTGTAGCGCCTGTGTTCTGGCAGGTCTGTTTCAGAACATCGTAGCACAGCTCGTAGTTCTTCTGATAAAGCTGACCCGTATGGGAATTAGTAGATGTGGCTATGAAGCCAAGAACGCCAGATGCAGTCGGATCGTTTGAAGCTGGCGCCTCTATCTTGATATAAATTTCAGCATCGGCCGCATTTGCCATCTCGGCACGCTTAGCATTGCTAATATCTACATTATTAGTTGTTCGGGACATAAATACAGTGTATCCACGCTTAACCAGTTCGGCATTGAGGTAAGTTGCGATGGAAAGAGTTACATCGTACTCAAATGTGCCTGTGCTCTTTCCCATGGCTCCCTCGCCCATCTTAGCCTTCATTCCGGCCATTGATGCGGACGAAGCTGTAGCGTACTCGCCGTTATCATTAAGGGCAGGAGCATCTACCTCAGGACTGATAGGCTCCAGAGCCTCGTCCTCAGTAATCTGCTTAGCTGGATCTATAAATACAACATGGCTGACCTTGTTGACATCTGTCTCGGTAGCCCATTTAATAGTAGTTTCTTCAAGATACTTTGTCTGGATGTAGAAAACTCCGCCGTTGATAAGAACCTTGGCCCATTCGTCCTTGATACCTGTTCTTGTAAGATTAACGCCCTTATCTAGAGTTATGTAAACTTCACCTTTCTCCTCAGGTGTCTTTCTTACATTAACATTATCCTGGGTGGTCGCAACATAATCCCTTACCGTAAGGAATCCATCCGAATCCACCATGCTGTCCTCATCAGTCGCCTCCACCTCCGTAGTCTTCTCCTGCTTACCAAGAGAACAACCAGACACGCAAATAAGCATAGCTGCAAGCATCATCACAGCTACACAAACTCGAAATCTTCTATTATGGAAGAAACTCATTCTCATACTCACTCCAAATAAGACAAAAAATTAGAACATTGACCTAATTGCTGTAAAGAGGCCGGCGCTGCCGAGGCCCATAATCACTCCGGCGAGGACTACTCCGCTAAGAACAGCGATCACGCTCTTCTTGAAATCAAGGTCAAGAATACTTGCCGCCAGGGTTCCTGTCCATGCACCCGTACCAGGAAGTGGAACTCCTACGAATAGGAACAGTGCAATGTATGTACTGCGTCCAGCCTTGGCTGTCAGCTTCTGTCCGCCCTTCTCACCTTTCTCAAGGCAGAAGTGGAAGAACTTTCCAATCCACTTAAGACCCTTTGGCCACTCTTTCTTATCACCCCAAACCAGAACCTTTCTTGCAAAGAAGAAAATGATTGGAACCGGGATCATATTTCCGATTATTGCTATCACATATGAAAGAGGAATGTTAAGTCCAAGTCCGATTGCATATGGAATCGCAAGCCTCAGCTCAATAAGAGGCACCATCGATATAAAAAACACCAATAAATAGTTTAACATATTTTTCTCCATATCGTGAGTTATACAAAACATCAGAATGACATTATATCATACTTTTTTCATAATATAATAAGAAAGTTATAAATAGATACTTCTTTAAATTCTGGCAGCCAAATGTATTCTAAATCTGGCTGGCCATATATTCGTTGATACGTTCAATAAGAGTATCACCGTAATAATTCTCGTACATTTCCTTACGCATCTTCAGTGGACTGTTAGTAATAATCGAATCCACATTAAGAAGCATCATGCTCTCCAGCGTATTCTTGTCATCTACTGTCCAGGCATAAACCTTCTTGCCTCGCTTATGCGCCTGCTTGATAACATCATTATTAATGTATCTATATTTAATGCTGAACCCATCGGCGTACTCCAGGTCATAAAAATCACCCATAGCAACCGCCATGACATATATCGTCTTAATCTTAGGATCAGCCCTCTTTATCCTCTTAATCGCGCCATAATTCAGAGATGCCACAACGCAGTTGTGGTAATAATCGTACTCTCCCACAATCTCGGCCACCTTTTTCTCGAGATCCTGGTCCGTTCTGGCCGGCTTCAGCTCGATATTCATCTGAGCTCTATCCCCCACCAGCTCTATAGCCTCCCGAAGAGTAGGTATCTTCTCCTCAGCAAACTCTTCCTTATTCGGTCCCGAATACTTCTTCACAGGACTATATTCACGGAGTTCGTCAAATGTAATCTCCCCGACTTTTTTATTCACACCACAAGTCCTTCTCAGACTTTCGTCATGCATGATAACAATCTCGCCATCTTTCGTCTGGCGTACATCTAGCTCAATAACATCTGCGCCGTTCTCAATGGCCTTTTCAAAAGAAGCCAGAGTGTTCTCGGGCGCATTTTCCGAATCCCCACGATGAGCGGTGATAGTAACCTTATCCATGTACTCAACATTGATGGAGATGATATCCATACGCTTGAGCCCATAAAATGCAACGTCCAGGATAATCGCAAGCGAAAGAATAACTGCCAGAATCCTGCGTTCCTTCTTTCTGCTCTTCTTTGCATCGTACTGATCATAATCGTCGATATTAGGCAGACTCTCATCACCAGGAACAATATTATAGTAGGAATTGCAAATAAAGGAATAAACAAGAGGAATTCCAATCAGAACATACATCACGGAAAATACAATCTTGATGGCCTCGTAAACCATGGTCGCAACCTTCTCAGCCGAATTAGATTCCAGTATCATACCAAGGATTGAATCGGTATAAAAATAGGAAACCGAAGCCGGCACACCAACGGTCAGGATAACCCAGAGGATAATACCTCCTACGACCTTGATTCTGCGTCCCTCCAACAGTTCCTTAGAGCGGTCGATAGACCTGCGGAAGCTTACATTTTCCACGTTAAAAACGTGGATAAGAAAAGTATAATGCGTTGAAACCAGCACCATCAGGACAAAAAGCACCACTGCGGCGATGGTAACGTACATATTTATAGAAACAATATCTATGAAATAAGGGATGCGGATATTCAGAAGGCGGTAGTCCAGAAGCACGCTGGTGATGACTGGGAAGTATACCAGAACGAAAGGAACCATCGGCAGATTCCTTGGGCGGAGCATTCTAAATGCGGCCTTCAGGCCCACAAGCAGCATCCTTATCGGAGATGTCTTCTTCAGGTTGTTCGCGCGATGGAAGGCATAGCTGATGCCGGCCACATCTATCATTATGCACATTGCGATGAAGAAAAGCATGATGAAAAGGAAGGCATAGGTCGATGGGGCCTTCATGAAGCGCTTCACCGTTTCCTTTGTGAGATAAGAGATACCCGACAGATTAACCGCCAGATTGATGTACAAGAAATAGAGAGGGATGAACATCACAAAAAATACCATCTTGAGCATAATCTCAAAAATGATATTATATGCCAGGTTAAACCTGAACAACTTGATACTGTCCCTTACGTTCTTCATAAATATATCCTAAATAAGCATCATAGAATCTCCGAATGAGAAAAATCTGTATTTCTCTTCAACAGCTTCCTTGTATGCAGCCATGACGGCTTCACGATTATAGAAAGCAGAAACCAACATGATAAGTGTTGACTCTGGTAAGTGAAAATTGGTAATAAGTGAATCCACTATTTTGAATTCGTATCCTGGATAAATGAATATATTCGTCCAGCCAGAAGATGGCTGGATATCTTTTATTTCCACTGGACCATCACCCTCAGCCCCCGGTTTATGAATATCCTGCAGAGTTCCTACGGTCTCAAGAGTTCTTGTACTGGTGGTTCCAACAGAAATGACACGACCACCGTTCCTTCTTGTTTCATTTATAATGTCCGCCGCTTCCTGAGATAATTCATAATACTCAGTATGCATGTGGTGATCTTCTATTTTTTCAACTTTAACAGGACGGAAGGTTCCAAGCCCAACGTGAAGCGTGAGCCTAGCTATCTTAACACCCTTCTCTTCTATCTGTTTCAGAAGTTCCTCTGTGAAGTGAAGGCCAGCGGTTGGCGCTGCTGCACTTCCCTCATGCTTCGCATAAACCGTTTGATAACGATTCTTATCCTGAAGCTTGTGAGTGATATATGGAGGAAGTGGCATCTCACCTAACTTATCAAGGACCTCTTCCCAAATGCCATCATACTCGAAACGTATGATTCGGTTACCCTCTTCCACAGTGTCGATAACCTCGGCAGTGAGTAGGGCTTCGCCAGTCTCCTCATCCTTACCAAATACAACTCTCGCTCCCGGTTTCATCTTCTTACCCGGCTTGACAAGACACTCCCAAACCCTCGTATTCTTCGAAGAAGTCAAACAGACGGGGCTCGACTCGGTACGAGTCGTGTCGATTCCGTTGGAATCGAGCCCTGGGTCCCGTTGACTTATTTTGTCAGTGCCGTATCTGTCGCTGGCATCTTTAAGCAGGAGTACTTCTATAGCCGCTCCGGTTTCTTCTTTCTCGCCCAGAAGGCGCGCAGGAATAACCTTGGTATCATTGATAACAAGGCAGTCACCCGCATTTAAATATTCAATTACATCATGAAATCTTCTATGTTCAATCTCGCCTGTATCACGGTGAATTACCATAAACCTGGAATTATCGCGCTTCTCCAGTGGGTCCTGCGCAATCAACTCCTCCGGCAAATCATAGTAGAAATCTTTTACTTCCATTTTTTATCCTCTATACTTCAAAATGTGTCAATCCACCCCTAGATGAATTGACACATTCGATTTTAATTATTCAGTTTTATATTCAAGTTGCTCTACCTGAACACCCATAGACTCCAACTTTGCTTTTGTAACCCTCAACTGATAATCTATTTCATTTTTCATATCGTCAGATGCAAGGATTCTTTGGAGTTTAGAATACTCATCTATTAGCAAAGTTATTTGTTCTTTTTCAGTCAAATACTCATCCTCCATGTTAAAATCTCCTTTTTGTTTATTTTTGACGAACTACAGTTATTTTAACATATTTATCAAAAGATAAAAAGCAAATGCTGGCTTATATTCTATTTTTATGCACGGAGCTCGATGTTCTGCTCTTTAAGTGCTGCAAGGATTGCATCTACAGATGCAGTTACCTCGTCGCTTGTCAGGTTGCGGTCTGTAGCACGGAATGTCAGCGAGTAAGCAGCGCTCTTCTTATCAACAGCAAGCTTCTCACCAGTGCTGTCCTCGAATACATCGAACAACTCAAGCTTCTCAAGATAGTCGCCTGCATTTTTCCTGATAATCTTCTCAATGTCACCAACGTAAACATTTCTATCACAAACAAGTGCAATGTCACGGCTTGATGCAGGATACTTCGCAAGCTCAACGAACTTGATATCGAAGTTTGCCATCTCAACAATCTTATCCATGTTCAGAACTGCAACGTAGGCATCGCCCTTAATTCCGTAATTCTCAGCAACCATTGGATGCAGCTGGCCAATGTAACCAACCTCAACCGCATGATCCTTCTTCTTAACAATCTTAGCCTGACGAAGTGTATGAAGGAAAGGATACTCGCTGTGGTCATACTCAGAAGTGGAGATGAATTCTACAGCGTTCTTTGTAGAACCAGCTCCCGCTCCGCTCATATTCAGCTTATCCAGAAGCTCCTCAACAACGCCCTTCATTACGAAGAAATCGCCTTCGCCGTACATACCCATTGCAAGTCTCTGTACCTCATCAAGTGGAAGGTCGCTCTGCTTTCCTTCCTCAGTTGGCTTAGCTGGCCATGTTTCGTGAGGCAGATAAACCGTACCAAGCTCGTACAGACGAACGTTCTTATTACGTCTGCTTGAATTAGTTCCAAGAGATGTCAGCAGGCCGTTCAGCAGCTGAGTTCTCATCACCTTAAAGTCCTCGCCAAGAGGATTGATGATCTGAATTGTCTTTCGGAGTGCATTTCCCTCTGGAATAAGCAGCTTATCGAAAGCCTTCTCACTCTCAAAACTGTAAGTCATACCCTGTGAAAAACCGTTCTCCTCAACGATTCCGCGAGTAATGCGATTGATAGTTTCATTATAGGAAATGCCACCTATTCCGCCATTTGTTGTAGGCACAGTTGATGGAATGTTATCGTAACCATAAATACGCGCAATCTCCTCAGCCAGATCTGCCATACAATGCAGATCCTGACGATATGTAGGAACTGTCAGCATATTTGTAGACTCATCGTATGTAAGGCCGAATCTTCTAAATGTGTCCAGCTGATCTTCTACACTTATATTAAGTCCTAAGAGCGCATTCATCTTCTCTGGCTCAAATGGAAGCTGCCATGGCTCAACTGGTGAAGGATAAACATCAACCTCACCCTCAAGAACCTCGCCACATCCAAGCTCCTGAATCAGCTGCACTGCACGTGTAATTGCAAGTTCAGCAAGATTTGGATCAAGTCCCTTGTTGAACTTAGCTGATGATTCTGTTGAAACGCCGTGGCGACGCTCAGACTTACGAATATTATTACCCTCGAAACAAGCAGACTCGAAAAGAATATAAGGAAGCTCCTTAGTCTCAAGTGGAATCATGGAATTCTTTCCACCCTTAATACCAGCCAGCGCAACAGGCTTTGTAGCGTCGCATATCATCAGAGTCTCATTATCCAGAGTCAGCTCCTCGTCATGAAGAGTTATGAACTTCTCGCCATCTTCAGCACGGCGAACGACGATCTTGCCACCCTCAAGAGTAGAAAGGTCAAATGCATGCATTGGCTGACCCAGCTCTTCCATAACATAATTTGTGATATCAACGATATTATTGATAGAATTTATATCGCGGCTGCGAAGTCTCTTCTGGAGCCACAGTGGTGAAGGGCCAATCTTAACATTACGAACAACCCTTCCGATATATCTCTTACAAAGGTCTGGAGCCTGAATCTCAACAGCAATCTTGTCCGAAGACTTCTCGTCGTGAACCTCAGCAGCCTCAACCTTCGCCTTCATCTTATCCAGATCAAAGTCACCCTCTGGATCGAAAGGAACGCCGTAAGTAGCAGCAGCCTCGCGAGCCATACCGAGAACTGAGAAACAGTCAACACGGTTAGATGTAATCTCATATTCAATGTTTGCATCATTAAGTCCAAGCTTGATAGTTGCATCATCACCTGGCTTAAGATCCATAAGCTGAATCTCGTCATCAGTGAAGATGTAAACTCCATCCTTATCTCCAGGATAAAGATCAGGATTTGCACCAATCTCCTCGATAGCACTCATCATACCAGCTGAAGGAACTCCACGGAGCTTGCCCTTCTTAATCTTACCTTCCTTAGGTGAAAGGTCCTCGCCTGTATGAACATTGAAGACCGCAGTTCCACCATCAAGAACTGTAGGTGTAAAATACTTTCTTGCCTCGCCAGCATACTTGTAAGGGCAAAGCTTAATGATATTTGGCGCGCCAGTAACAATCTGGACAATGCCATTCTCATCCTGACCAGCCTCAACTGTATGACCTACATTTACCTGGCAAACCACAAGTCTGTCTGCATCTGGATGCTTTGCAACCTCCATAACCTGTCCAACTACTACTCGGCTGAGCCTAGCGCCAGTTGGCTTCTTGAAATACTTTGTCACACGCTCAACATGAGAGCCTGAAAGTGTTATCTTGTCGGCGAATTCATCTACCGCCTTATCAAGACCCTCATACTCAAGAGTTGAATTTCCATTTTCATCTATATCAACTTCCGGAAATGGAAGATCCGGAACTATCTGTTTTAACCACATTACTGGTGTATCCATTTTTTTCTCCTTTCAATAAGGTATAAATTAAAACTGCTCTAAAAATCTAATATCGTTTTCATATAACAAACGCATATCTGCAATTTCGTACTTCAGAAGTGCTACACGCTCAAGACCGATACCGAACGCAAAGCCTGTATAAACAGGAGCATCTGGGTCGTTCTTATCGTTGATGCCGCACATCTCGAGGACATCTGGATGAACCATACCGCATCCAAGAATCTCAATCCAGCCTGAACTCTTGCAGGCTGTACATGCACAGTCAACCTCGCGGCGAACCAGCTTGCCGCCCTCTTTAACTTCTTCCATCTTCTTAACGCGGCCTGTGCCGTGACACTTGAAGCAGGTCACATCTACCTCTGCTGAAGGCTCAGTGAATGGGAAGTGGTGTGGACGAAGCTTTGTCTTTGTATCAGGACCGAAGAACTCCTTCGCGAACTGATCAAGTGTGCCCTTCAGGTCAGCCATAGTCACATTCTCGCCGATAACCAATCCCTCAACCTGATGGAAGGATGGGCTGTGAGTCGCATCTACCTCATCAGAACGGAAAACACGTCCAGGAGAAATCAGCTTGATAGGAAGAGTTCTCTCAGGGAAGCCCTTAGAAGTCTCCTTCAACTTTCCGGCAGCTAGCATTACTCTTGCCTGCACAGAAGAAGTCTGGGTACGAAGTACAATGTCATCTTCCGTGGTCTCGCCTTTTGACTCGTCATGGCGCTGTATATAGAATGTATCCTGCTCGTCTTTTGCAGGATGATCTTCTGGAATATTAAGAAGCTTGAAGTTCATGCGGTCATACTCAATCTCTGGACCCTCAACAACCTCGTAGCCCATTCCGATGAATACTCGCTCCAGATCTTCGAGAGCTATCTGGTTTGGATGCTTGTGACCGCGCTGAGTTCTTGTACCAGGACGGGTTACATCTAACCACTCTGTCTCCATCTTCTTTTCGATGACCTTTGACTTAAGGGCTTTCTTCTGCTCGTTCAGAGCTTCCTCAAGAATATCCCTTACAGAGTTGACCATCTGGCCAACCTTAGGTCTGTCTTCAGGAGCTACATCCTTCATACCCTTCAGGATCTGAGTGAGCTCACCCTTCTTACCCAGGACAGAAACCCTAATCTCGTCCAGAGCTTCAGGAGTTGAGGCGATGGCAATCTGCTTCTGCGCCTGCTCCTTTATCTTGTCTAACATTTCCTTCATCTTCAAAATCCTCCTAGATTTATTTACATGTCATTATTTACAATAAAAAACCGGGTGTAGAAAACTACACCCGGGACGATTCATAAACCGCGGTACCACCCGACTTCTATTTATATAGCACTCATTTGACTTAACGCGCCTAACGTCAGAACCTACTTATTTTCAGAACTGCAGCTCCAGTGTGAAGATAACTATCTACATCTATCTGAGAGGCTTCCAGCCGATGGCCTCCTTCTCTGGCGGTATCTCTACCTGCAGACGACTCGTAGTAGCTTTATGCACTATCATAGCCTTTTACGATATTAACATCCGTTATTATAGCATTTAATACGCTCAAGTCAAGATATTAAATAAAATGATAAAACAATTTGACTTTGTATCGCTGTAGCGATACTATGATATTAGAAAATGGCAGGAGGATTACATATGATTATTTATCATGGTTCTGATCATTTAATAAAGAATCCTGAATATGGAAAAGGCGAGCTCAGAAACGACTATGGTAGAGGGTTCTATTGTACAGAAAATATAGAACTTGCAAAGGAGTGGGGCGCTAGTCAAGGTGAAGATGGTTTCGCTAATATATATGAATTTGATAATGCTAAATTAAAGATACTGAATCTTAATTCCGAGGAGTATGATGTGTTAACCTGGCTGGCTGTTCTGGCAAAACATAGGACTTATTGGCAACGACATAGTATTGCAGAAGAAGCAAAGAATTATTTGAATGATTACTTTCTGGTTGATGTAAACAAGTATGATGTAATCATAGGATATCGCGCTGATGATTCATATTTTTCTTTTGCTCAGGATTTTATATCTGGCGCAATTTCACTTCGAAAACTTTGTATGGCTATGAAGTTAGGGAAATTAGGCGAGCAGATAGTATTAAAGTCAAAGCTTTCATTTGAGCGAATAAAGTATATTGGCAATGAAGATGCGCCTGCTAGCATTTATTATGAAAAAAAAGTACAACGAGACAAATTAGCGCGAAAAAAATATAGAGAACATAGAATTACAGATGATTCGATAGATGATATCTATATAATCGATATTATGAGAGAGGGGATGAAACCAGGTGACGAAAGACTTAAATGGAAATGATTCTATAAGAGCTTATTCAGAAATGTACCTAGATACATCAACAAGAATCCTGGGGGATGCATTTGACTATGCTATTAATTCCTTGGGTTATTCTTTGAGTGACTTTGCTGCAATGTTTGCTATGTCTAAATGCGCCTCACAATTTGAGAATGGTAATCCTTCCTTTATAGCGGGAATCAATGGATGTGAGCTAGCAAGAAAAGTAATTAAAGAATGTGAACACATTGACATTGAAGAGGAAGATGCTATGTACCTTGATAAGTCACCAGAATATTGGGTAGGATACATCTCTGCATACTACCAGTGGTTTAGCGATGAGGCGTTCTCGAGATTCTTTAGTGCTGTTTCAACAGAAGAAATGTTGAAAATGTACGATACTCATCATGAAATGGATATAATGCAAATGGTGAAATTCATCTCGAAAAGGGTATGTGAAAAGTATCCGATTACTCGCTTGGCATGGTATAGAAAGAGCTTGGGACTTACACAGAGACAACTTGCGAAAGATGCAAATGTACCTCTTCGTCAGATACAGTTGTTTGAGCAGAGAGAACGTAATATAAATAAAGCTCAGTTTATTACGGTATTTCGACTTAGTAAGGCACTCAATTGTGATATAGAAGATTTGTTTGACCGAGAATATTATAACGAGAAATAAATGTACGAAACAGAACCAAGACGATTCCGTTTCGTACTTAATGTTGTCCTCCATTTGTTCGTCGGTTGACATTCCGGAAAGAACTGTCATAACTCTAGGAATGCCATCCATAAAATAATCCCTACAATGTTTCCATCGTAGGGATTTCATGATTACTATTTAGTAAGGGCTGTACATCAGCTCTTCGATATCACGGTTTCCGTAGTCATACATCTTCTGAAGGATGTAGTTTGTAACTTCCTGTGGAGCGTTGATAACGATTATCTCCATGAAGTTGTTAACGTACTTGCACCACTTCTCGTAAGCTTCCTGCTTATCAGCCTCAGTTGGCTCCTTGGTAGCATTGTCCTTGTTGAAACCAAGGCTCTCATCTGAATGAAGAATTTCCTTCATACCCAGAGACTTAAAGGTAATGCCATATGCAATCCTCTGCAGCTCTTCTGTTCTAACGAATCCGCAGTCATACATCTCTGTAATGAGATCCAGGATAACTTCTTCCGGATGATTGAAGTAATGACTCTTGAAGTAAAGATCCTCTTTACGAGCAAGGCCTTCAACATCCTGCTGATTATACCAGAAGTATCTAGGTGTCTTTCCATCTTCAACTGGCTCGAAGACTGGAGCTTCAACCTCTTTCTTCTTCTTTTTCTTTTTCTTCTTCTTTGCAGGAGCTTCTGGAGCTTCGGCTGGCATTTCAGGTGTGATAACCGGACCTGCCACAGCTGGCTGCTCAGGTGTCATGATTGGAGCAGTCTCCTGTCCACCAAGCATATTTGCATTTGGACCTACAGGCGCATCTGCACCAAGAATAGATTCAGGTGTTGGGTTAGGAATAACCGGCTCAACCTTCTCTTCATAAACTGGCCTGTCAACAAATGCACTATCGAAAGATGCATTGTACTCTGGAGCTTCTGCTCTCTCGCGTGCCATCACGTTAAGATCGTCCTCAGACTCCTTAGCGGCGTTACGCTCTTTCTTCAGCTCATCTCTGATTCTTGTTGTATCAAGTTCATTTGTATCTGCATCATCAGGAGTTGGCTCGTAACCATCATCCTGACTATATTCTTCATCTGACTCTTCGCCTTCTGTTTCTTCGAAGCCGTCCTCATCTGTCTCCTCTTCCTCGGCATCGTCTGTCTCCTCAGAAACGCCACCAACTATTGGACTAGGACCTACTGGAGCTTCCTCAGCCTCTTCTGTCTCACCAGCATTTTCAGCGTGGATAGCATTTGCAATCTCTTCAACCTTAGCTGCAGCAGCCTCACGAGCCTCGTCCTTCTCAGCCTGCTCAGCATTCTCCATCTCACGGGCAATGCGCTCAGCCTCGACCTTAGCCTTGGTCTCATTTACAGATTCAACTGCTTCTCGGACTCTCCTGGACATCTCATCGTCCTCATCTTCGTCCTCGTCGTCTTCATCCTCTTCCTCTTCCTCATCATCGTCGTCGTCATATGAAGACTTCTTGTCATCTGAAACTTCGCCGCCAGACCTGAGAACCCTTATAGTTATAATAATGAGAACCAGTAAAAAGATAAGTAGTAGCGCCGCAAAACCAAGAATAGCAAGCGTTGTTGTATCCATCTCCTTAAGTCCACTAATAATATCACTCATCGAAATAACCCCTTTCGAATCTATCATTCAAATCACTCGTCTAACCACGAGCAAATTATAAACCCAATCCTAGATAGTATAGCATAGAGCAGCCCAAACTACAACACGAGTTTACCTTCAAAAGTTCAATTTAAGATAGCTTCTCAATAGCAGCATCAATACGTTTTAACGACTCCTCTTTACCCAGAATCGACATGAGTTCTGTGGCTCCGCCCGGTGTTGCAGGCTTGCCAGACATAGCCGTTCTGATAGGCCACATAATGAATCCCGTCTTGTACTCCTTCTCAGCACCGAAGGCCTTAAGAAGCTCGAACAAGCTGTCGTTGTCGAATGCATTCGCCTCGGCTAAAACTGGGCGAACCTCCTTAAGAAGCTGCAGGCTATTCTCGGGATTAGTCTTCATCTTCTTGTGTGTATACATCTCAACATCGTACTCAGGCACTTCCTCAAAGAAATCCACCTGGTCAACGATGTCAGGGAAAATCTCAATTCTGGACTGAACCATACCCGCAATATGCTTAAGATCAAGAGGCTTCTTGATAACCTCCTTCAGGATTGGCTCCGCCTTCTCGTAGAATGCATCTGGATCCATCTTCTTAATGTATTCGCCGTTCATCCACTTCAGCTTGGTCATATCCAGAACTGCAGGGGATTTTGAGATCTTGTGATAATCGAACTCTTTAACCAGCTCCTCGAGAGAGAAAATCTCCTCGTTACCCTCAGGGCTCCAGCCAAGAAGTGAAACAAAATTCACGATAGTCTCTGTCAGGAATCCCTGCTCAACAAGATCCTCGAAAGAAGAATGTCCGCTACGCTTTGAAAGCTTTGCATGATTCTCATCAGTGATAAGTGGGCAGTGAATATAAACAGGAACCTCCCAGCCAAATGCCTCGTACAGACGATTGTATTTTGGCGCAGATGAAAGGTACTCATTTCCACGAACTACATGTGTGATGCCCATGAGGTGGTCATCTACAACGTTAGCAAAATTATATGTTGGGAAGCCATCGGACTTGATAAGGATCATGTCATCCAGCTCGATATTCTGAACTGTGATAGTTCCGTAAAGCTCATCCTCGAACTTCGTCTCACCCTCTGTTGGATTGTTCTGGCGGATTACATATGGCACGCCTGCATCCAGCTTTGCCTGAATCTCTTCCTGTGAAAGGCCAAGACAATGCTTGTCATAATGGAAAACTGTCTTCTTCTCGCCATCAATCTCAATCTCCTGATTCAGAGTTGCAAGACGCTCCTCATCACAGAAACAATAATAAGCCTCGCCACGCTCAATCAGCTTCTTAGCATACTCGAGATAAATTCCGTTAGCCATTCTCTCAGACTGAACATAAGGGCCAACGCCGCCGTCCTTGTCCGGACCCTCATCCCAGAGAAGGCCAGTCTCCTTAAGAGTGCGGTAGATGATATCAACCGCGCCCTCCATCTCTCTATTCTGATCCGTATCCTCAATACGGAGTATAAAATCTCCACCCTCATGCTTTGCAATCAGGTACGCATAAAGTGCTGTACGCAGATTACCTACATGCATTCTTCCTGTTGGACTTGGTGCAAACCTTGTTCTAATCTTACTCATATCTTCCTCCTCTTAATAAGTCAATCAAAATCCTCAGGATCTTGTTCTAACAATTTATCCATTTCTTCCTGGGTATATTCACCAAGAAGTTTCTTCCTCTTCTCTGCCTCGGATTCTTCTGACTCCGTCTTACCGCTCTTCAGTTCCGAGGTATCTTCTATCTCGTCATCGTCCCAGACTTCTGTAACGTCGTCCGAGTATTTGCTCAGCTCGTATTCTGCCTCTCTCTTTCTGCAAACGTGCAGGTACTCATTAATCTGCGCGCCCACAAACACGAGGTAGATTACGATATCCAGCCAGAACATCAGCATAATGACCGTGGTAAGTGAGCCATACATATAGCTCTTCGAAGCATAAACATCAATGTAAAGCGAGAATATCTTTGTTACAGTAACCCAGGAAAACGCCGCAAACAACGCACCTGGAACCTGATTTCTAAATTTTAACTTCCTATCCGGCACGATAGTATACATGAGTTCGAACATAACAAACAACAGAACGAATGTGGCCGAGCCACGAAGACTCAGCACAAGCCAGGTCTCATTCGAGTACTCTGGGAATTTGTTCAGTATAAACATGGCAATCTGCGTGCCGAACATATTTAGTGGAATCAGTGCCACCAGCAAAACCAGGAACACAACCGTGTAAACCGCACTGATACTTCTAATAATGAAATAGTTTCGCGTCTGCCTTGAACGATAAACCTCATTCAGACCGTATTTAATCGCCATAATTCCCTTAGCCGCCGACCAGACCGCGATCACCACCGAAATAATTGCCACCGAACCCGAAGAATTCTTGTACATATCCGTAACAATATTGCCCACGTAGGTTTCAAACCTGCTAGGCAGCACAACATAAAGTATTTCCAGCAGTTGATCATCTGTAATTGGCAAATACCTAGGAATATTAATAAGAATATTAACGATTGGGAAAAAAGAAAGGAAAATAAAAAATGCCGATTGTGCGGCGAAAGCGCCCATATGCTCATCGGCTGTACTATTTACAAATCTGATAATGTCTTTAAATCGATTTTTCATATTCTTAAATTATTAAACATCCAAGATGCCGGCTCCTACTTTTTGACTCCTAGCTAAAGCTAGGTGGGTACTTGCACCGAGGCTTCTGACGTCCACCCAAGGAGGCATGTCATCCACCCCAAAATATTAAGTTCCCTATAATAAGATGTAGGTTCAAAATACGCAGGAGTTGTCGGACACCTCAGATATTTAATTCATAATCACTTATGATAAATACATTATAGTCCGAAACCCCTTTTTATGCAAGTAAAATGCACTCTTTCCGAGGCATTTATCCCTCTTCTTTTTTCGTCAGATGAGAGATGTCTCCGTACACCGGAAGACCCTCCGAATAACCAATTACAACCTCGCCCTTAACGAGAGGTTTAATGTATTCTATCATCTTGTCGGTCACATCGTTTCCAAGCTCATTAATCCACTCCCTTGGAACCTTCGACTCCTGATTTGCAATCGTACTAATATCCACATGCTGCAGAATAACTGTATAAGGATTGTTGCTTCCTCTCTTAAGGATAGGCACAACTCCAGTCAGCCCCTGAGCCGCCAGATTTGCCGCCTCCTTACCAAGTTCAACCGCCTCATCCAAATCAGTTTTAGATGCAATATGTGCGGCGCATCTCTGCAGAATACTCAGCTCCACGGAACGACACTTAATACTAAGCTCGTCCTTTACCAGATTCTCCAGATACTTTCCAACTCCGGAAAGCTGCATATGTCCAAACTTATCCTCAGCCTTCATCTTCGCACTAAGATAAAGTCCCTTGTCATCGCGAATGCCCTCTGACACTGCCACAACTACATTGTTAGTTTTTGACAGGCAGTCCTTTACATCCTGAATGAATCTGGACCTGCTAAATGCCACCTCAGGCAGATAGATAAGCTGTGGAGTAGGATTGTAGCTGTTTCTCGCAAGAGCTGCAGAAGCTGTGAGCCAGCCCGCATCTCTACCCATTATCTCTACTATTGTAACGCATGGAGCCTCATAAACAGCTGTATCGTGCGCAATCTCCAGCATCGAAGAAGCTATATATTTGGCAGCTGAACCGTAGCCCGGCGCATGGTCTGTGCAAACAAGATCATTATCAATGGTCTTTGGTACACCAATAAATCTTATATCACTTCCAACCTGCTTACCGTAAGTAGCAAGCTTGGCAATTGTATCCATAGAATCATTTCCGCCGATATAGAAAAATGCAGAAACATCCCATTTAGTCAGGACTTCTAAAACTCTGTCATAGAGTGCATCGTCCTCACCTACAAGCGGCATCTTGTATCTGCAAGAACCAAGATAACTTGATGGTGTTCTGTAGATAAGACTCAGCTCAGCTTCGTCTGTGCTGATTTCTACTATTTTTTCATCCATAACTCCAACAATTCCGTGGAGTCCTCCGAGAACCTTGTCGAACTTTCCACTGGCAACGGCGCCCTTCACAACACCAACCAGAGAAGCATTTATAGCGGTTGTTGGACCGCCTGACTGCGCGACGAGTGCATTTCCCATTATTCGCCAGACTCTCCGGAATCTTCTGCTGTTTCAGGTAATGGAATCGCCCCCACGCTTCCAAATCCTGTTTCGCCTGTCAGCTGTGCGCTGATATTCTGAACCTGTGTAGTTGGCTGATAATTATCAGTACCAAACAGGAACAGCTGCATTGTCTTAACATTCTCGCTCAGGTCCTGTGGTGCAATGCAAGAACCCTTAGCTGAATTTGAATAGAACTCCCATTGAATTGGGAAACCGCATGACTCTTTAAGCTCGTAGCTCATAACGCCCTTTGCAAGGTCGTACATCTGGTCCTCTGTGATAGATGTTCCTATGTAAGGGAACACCTGATCGATAATGGAATTCAGTGTCTTCAGGTCTGACTGCTTAGCCTTCTGAATCATAGCACTGATAACCTCACGCTGACGCTCAGTTCTGGTGATATCACCCTGGTCAGTACTACGGATACGGGAATATGCAGTCGCCTGCGCTCCGTTTAGAGTCACATATCCTGTCTCGTAAACACCATCGGAATTGATGCCATTTACCTCTATCTGTTCAGCCAGAACACCGTTGAGGGTATCCAGCTCGTTTTCCTCTACATGAACTGTAACGCCGCCCAGCGCATCAATGGCACGGGTAAGGCCTTCCCAGTTAACTGTTACGTACTCAGAAATATTGAGGTCCAGGTTCTTGTTCAGAGTCTGGAGTGCCAGCTCTGGACCGCCATAAGCATAGGCCGCATTTACCTTTGTAGTAACTGTGCTGCCGTCCTCTTTTGTAATCTCGAGAAGAGTATCACGATAAACCGAAAGGAGCTTAATCTCCTTAGTATCGTTGTTGATGCTGGCGATGATGATGGCATCGCTTCGGTTACCCTTGCCCAGCGAATTATCACGAGCGTCAATACCGAAGAGGGCAATATTTGTGTAGCCCTGCATATCCTCGTTGGCACCCTCGTTGATCTCCAGCTCCTCTTCCTTCATGTCGTTGACATGATCGAACTTCTGATATTTGTCATGGAGATAAACTCGCACAATGCCATAGCCAAGGCCCATTATGATGATGAGCTCTATGATGAGCGCAATGCCCCACTTAGCATTCGGGTTCCATCTCTTCTTTTTCTTTTTTCTACTACGACGTTCTTCGAACTTGTCCGCTAAATCGTCATCGTAATCATCGTAATCGTACTTACTCATGCTCTACCATCCTCTTCTTTACTACTTACTTTAAGTTTAGATACATACATTCGTATCCTCAGTGAATCTCTCACCATCTCAAAAATACTTGCAAGACTGATTTTCGATCTATCACTCTTGTTCCTTGAGAAGTTCACCACCACTGGCATTTCTTTTATCACAAGTCCCTTCTTTGTTGCAATTGCCAGTAGTTCTATATCAAACGAGAATCTACTCGTTCTCATTACCTTAAGTATCGGCTGAACGCTCGCCGTCCTGAACAGCTTAATACCCGTCTGGGTATCTTTCAGCTTAAGCCCAAACAACGCCTTCAGGAACCAATAATAACCGGTGCTCATCACCTTCCTCATAAATGGGTATTCCACCTGTGAGTCAGGATGCATTTTAGAGCCAATTACTATATCTGCTCCATCTCCCGCTTCCTTCAGGAATCCCTCCAGGAGATGTGGTGGGAGCTCCAGGTCTGCATCGATGAAGGCCACATATTCCGACTTCGCAGATAGCATTCCCCTTCGCACCGCAAAGCCCTTGCCTCGGTTCTGCGGATAGGATATCACACCCACTCGAGAGTCTGCAAGTTTCGCGCGCTGAATTTCCTGCTCCGTATCGTCCGTGCTGCCGTCATTCACCACGATAATTCTAAAGTTATCGCAGAATTTTTCCACCTGGGTCGCAAGCTCTATTATATTTCTGTAAATTCGCGTGCCCTCATTATAACAAGGCATCACAATGGTCAGTTCTGTCATACTCCCTCAGAATTCTCCTTAACGAAAATTATTTTGAATGTGAGGATCAGAAGTTTAATATCCAGCCAGACAGAATAATGCTCAATGTACATCATGTCCAGCTTTAGTTTATTGTAAGATGTGGTCTTATACCTACCATAGACCTGCGCGTAGCCCGTGAGCCCCGCCTTCACCTTAAGTCTGTAATCAAATTCTGGAATCTCATCCTTGTACTGCTCAATGATTTCCGGCCTCTCCGGACGTGGTCCCACGATTGACATTTCGCCCTTCAGCACGTTTATCAGCTGAGGCAGCTCGTCCAAATGCAAGTCTCTGATGAACTTGCCAAATGGAGTAACTCTGTCGTCATCCTTCTGCGCCAGCATAGCGCCGTCCACCTCGGAATCCATCTTCATTGAACGGAACTTGTAAATCTTGAATACCTTGCCATCCTTCGTAACCCTGTCCTGCTTGTAAATCACAGGGCCGCCATCCTGAAGCTTAACTCCTATAGCCACCAGCAGCATAAACGGACTAAGCAGTATCAGCATTAAAATGCCAACTACAATATCCATTGCTCTTTTGAAGAATGCCTCCACCGCCGTAATGCCATGATTATGCGTTACGAAAACTGGCATATCGAACAGATGAGTGTCACCACTGCTCCAGAGCAGAATGTCTGAAATATAAGGCACAACATAGGCGCGGATGTTCTCGCGATAGCACATGTGCAGAATTTCACTTCTTATATCCGGATGCACTCTGTGCAGGATAACTCCATCGTACTTTGTCACCTTTTCCATTATGGCACTAACGCCGCGGCTCTCATGCACACTCTCCGCTATATGGAACTTATCGGTTCTGGTATGAAATGTACTCACCATCTCAACCGGACCTTTATCGCCATAAATCAGAAGAAGATTACGTGGCGGATAAAGACGTATTTCCAAGAAATACATCAAGCCGTTATAAATAAAGATCAGGATTATATCGCCCGCCGTCAAAATAAGAAGCATCCCCGGCGAAACGATTTTTCTGAGCGACAAGCACATAATGAAATAAACTATAGCGTTAGATGCAACAAGTGCAAGCAGCTGCGAGAAGATCAGGTCCATAAGTCTCAGGTGCCCGAACTTGTAGCCACCGTTCAGCCTCGTAATAAAAAACAAGATTGCCACATACAAGATAACAACCAGGTTCTGCGCGCCCTGGAAACTGTCATCCAGTTCCTTGGACGTATCATAGAAGCTGTACCAAATATATCCAAACGCTACGGTTTCGATTGCCAGAATTATCATCATCTGACTAAGAGATATTAATTTTTTATATTCATCTCTCTTCTTATAATCCATAATATGACTTATCTGTCCTTGTACATACCCTCGTAGTATTTCTGGTAATCACCGCTAGTTACGTTCTTCATCCAGTCTTCGTTCTCAAGATACCATTTGATTGTAAGGCGAATACCATCTTTAAACATAGTTTCTGGGAACCAGCCAATCTCTTCCTTAATCTTATCAGGAGCGATTGCATAACGACGGTCATGTCCCTTACGGTCTGTAACATATGTAATGAGATCCTTAGTAACATTAGCCTTGCGAGGATCTGAATCAGGAAGAAGTTCCTGAAGAGTCTCGATGATAATATTGATGATCTCAATATTCTGCTTCTCATTGTGGCCACCGATGTTATATCTCTCACCAAAACGGCCACCCTCAGTTGCCATATCGATTCCCTTAGCGTGATCCATAACATAGAGCCAGTCACGAACGTTCTTTCCATCACCATAAACTGGGAGGTTCTTACCAGCCAGCGCATTGTTGATGATCAGCGGAATGAGCTTCTCTGGGAACTGGTATGGGCCATAGTTATTCGAGCAATTTGTGATAATTGCTGGGAAGTGATATGTATCCACATACGCCTTAACAAGAAGGTCTGAAGATGCCTTACTTGATGAATATGGGCTATGAGGATCGATAGGTGTTGTCTCATAGAAGTATGCATCTGGATCATCAGGAAGTGAGCCATAAACCTCATCTGTTGAAACGTGGAGGAAACGCTTGTCATCCTTGAATGTTCCGTCTTCATTCTCCCAAGCAGCCTTTGCACAGTTAAGCATTACAGCTGTTCCAAGAACGTTTGTCTGAACGAATACTTCAGGGTTCTTGATTGAACGGTCAACATGTGACTCAGCAGCGAAATGCACAACTCTGTCGATGTCATTTTCCTCAAAAATCTTTGAGATTGCATCCTTGTCGCAAATGTCAGCTTTAACAAATGTATAGTTAGCCTTGTCCTCGATATCCTTGAGGTTCTCAAGGTTACCTGCATATGTAAGCTTATCTACGTTGATGATACGGATTTCGTCGCCGTACTTCTTAAACATGTAGTGAATATAATTTGATCCAATGAAACCTGCTCCACCTGTTACTAAATATGTTCTCATTTTTCATCTCCTTTTTTTGAGGCCTCGCGTCTCAACGAACCGCTTGGCGATTTACATTGTCTATATTTGAAATCAATTATAACTTCGCAAGTTCTGCAGAAATTAATTTATTGACCTCGGCAGGATCACACTGACCCTTCATCTCTTTCATTACGAAACCAACGATTGCGCCAACGGCCTTTCCTTTACCATTCTTAATGTCATCTACAGCCTTAGGGTTTGCTTCAATAGCTTTCTTAACAACTGCTTCAAGCTCACCGCTATCTGTCTGGATAACTAGGCCGTTTTCTTCAACATACTTCTCTGGATCAAGGTCGTCGATAAAGATCGCCTTCTCGAATACATCTTTCGCAACAGAACCACTGATTTTCTTTGCATCAACGAGCTTAACGAGTTTAGCCAAGTTCACTGCAGAGAATTTCAGCTGATCTGCATCCAGGTTATGTTCTTTCATGAGACGCATTGTCTCAACCATGAGCCAGTTTGAAACCTTCTTAGGTTCAGCACCTTCTTTAACAGCACCCTCAAAGATTTCGCCAAGCTTCTTGCTGCCAGTAATCTGATCAATATCGTAGTCTGGCAAGCCGTACATTTCCTTGTAACGAACCTTCTTCTCATCCTTGAACTCAGGCTGCTGAGCCTTGATTTCCTCAATCCACTCATCACTTACCATTATAGGCACAAGGTCTGGATCTGGGAAGTATCTATAATCCTGCGCATCCTCTTTCGAACGCATTGGATAGGATTCGCCCTTAAGGTCGTCCCAACGACGAGTTTCCTGAACAACCTTCTCGCCACTCTCGATGATTGCCTTCTGGCGGTTCACCTCATTCTCAATACAATGTCTGATTGCCTTGAAGGAATTGAGGTTCTTTGACTCAGTTCTTGTTCCGAACTCTTCACTGCCCATCTCGCGGATGGAAATGTTAACGTCGGCACGCATGGAGCCTTCGTTCAGCTTGCAGTCAGATGCATCTAAGTACTGGATAGTCTCGCGAAGCTTCTCGAGATATGCAATCACCTCATCAGCACTTCTCATATCCGGCTCAGAAACAATCTCGATAAGAGGTACACCGGAACGGTTGAAATCTACATATGTATCATCTGTCACAGGATCGTGAATCAGCTTGCCCGCATCTTCCTCCATATGGATTTCGTGGATGCGAACATTCTTGCTGCCACCCTTTGCCGCGATGGTCACATATCCATTTCGGCAAATTGGATAATACAGCTGTGAAATCTGATAATTCTGTGGATTATCAGGGTAGAAATAATTCTTACGGTCAAACTTTGAATTACGAGTGATCTCGCAGTTTGTTGCAAGACCAACGCTGATTGCCTTATTAACAACCTCTTTATTCAGCACTGGAAGTGAGCCCGGCATACCGGAGCAGACAGGACACACGTGAGTATTTGGCGCTCCGCCAAACTCTGTGGAGCAACCGCAGAAGATCTTTGTCTTCGTATTCAGCTCAACGTGAACCTCGAGGCCGATTATAACTTCGTATTCCTTACTCATAACTAGGCCTCCTTTCCTGCGCTAAGCGATTTATCGCATTTTAAATTCATATTTGCAAGACGATATTTCTCGTATGCATATGCAACCTGGATAATCTTCTTTTCATCAAATGTCTGTCCCAGGAGCTGAAGTCCAACAGGCATTCCATTTCTGTCTTCACCACAAGGAAGTGAAATTCCCGGAAGTCCAGCTAAGTTAACTGAAACAGTGTAGATGTCTCCCAGGTACATCTTAATCGGATCACTCAGTGACTCACCACATTTAAGCGCTGTGGTTGGAGCAACTGGGCCGAGGATTACATCATATTTTGAGAAAGCCTCGTCAAATGCTTTCTTAATAAGAGCTTTTACTCGTAATGCTTTTACGTAGTATGCATCATAGTATCCAGATGAAAGAACAAATGAACCGAGCATAATACGGCGCTTAACCTCAGCACCGAAGCCTTCAGAACGTGTTTTCTTATACATGTTGTGGAGGTCTGTGTATTCACCAGTTCTGTAACCATATTTAACACCATCGAAACGCTCCAGGTTAGATGATGCCTCAGCACAAGCGATTACATAGTAGGCTGGGATTGCATATTCAACCATTCCAAGGTCAAACTCCTCAACAATTGCGCCCTTAGACTTAAGAACCTCAGCCGCATCCAGCACAGCCTTCTTAACATCCTCATCAATTCCTTCGAGGAAGTAGTCACGAGGCACACCTATTTTCATGCCCTCTACATTATCTACTAATGCAGAAGTAAAGTCTATATTCTCTTTTGCATTTTCCTTATCTGCGGAAGTTGAATCCTTAGGATCATGGCCGGAAATAACTTCGAGCATCGCTGCACAATCCTCAACATTCTTTCCAAGAGGTCCAATCTGATCAAGAGATGAACCATATGCAATGAGTCCATAACGGGAAACACGGCCATAAGTTGGCTTGATTCCTGTAACACCACAGAAAGAAGCAGGCTGACGGATTGATCCACCAGTATCAGATCCAAGTGCTATGGCACACTCATCTGCCGCAACTGCTGCTGCAGAACCACCAGACGAACCACCTGGAACCTTATCGAGATCCCATGGATTCTTGGTTGGTCCATAGTACGAAGTTTCTGAAGTACTTCCCATAGCGAACTCGTCCATGTTTGTATGACCAAGGACAACTGCACCTGCGTCCTTCAGCATCTGTACTGCAGTTGAAGTGTAGGTTGGATAGAAGTTATCCAGAATATGTGATGAGCAGGAAGTTAACATTCCCTCTATACACATATTATCCTTGATAGCAACTGGAACTCCTGCGAACGGACCACTCAGTTCCCCACTCTTTATTTTTGCATCTGCCTCTGCCGCGGCGGCAAGTGCCCCCTCCGTATCGACAGTTACATATGCATTTATTTCTTTATCCTTAGTGCCGATTGCATCCAGGTAAGCCTTGGTTGCTTCGACTGAAGTTATCTCACCTGCGGCTATCTTTTTTCCTAGCTCTACAGCTGATAATGACGGGATTTCTTGCATTGCCGAAATTCTCCTTATTTTTCCTTAAAATTTTGTTTATATTTACATCTATTTTTATAATGAACAGGGTATATAAATTTGATAAAATAGTACCGCTACCACCTCTATACCGGTACGGAAAGGAGGTGCTTATATGAACGTATTACTTTCACTAGTGATCTCTGTCGTTGGCAGTATAATAGCCTATTATATCTGCAAATGGTTGGACAGTGATTGACGGTAGCCAGCCTAAGGGATTAAGCCCACCCTTGTACTAAACTGGGAATAGAAAAAGCCACGAGCTGCAACTCGTGGCTTTTCGTATATGGACTTAACATTACTTTCACTAGTTATGTTTGCCTATTCACACTATAACACCACGCTTGCTCTTTGTAAAGCATTACAACTCATCTTTACATACCCTATTCAATTATAATCTTCAAAATAAGTCAGGAGACCCGGTCCCAGTGACTTATAAATCTGTCCCTACTGACTTATTTTCATTAGAAAGTCTCCGGTACTATGTACGCCTCATCGTTACGTTGAGGAGCATTCTTTAACATATTCTCACGGTCGTCTCCGTTAACCACAACATCTTCTCTCATCACATTCGAAATAGGGAAGGTGTGGCTCATAGGTTCAACGTTTGATGTATCAAGCTCGTTGAGTTTGCCCACATAGTCCAGCATCTCAGTCAGGTCCTTCTTGGACTTTTCTTTTTCCTCATCGGAGAGCTCAAGCTTTCCAAGAATACCAACGTACTCAATCACTTCGTCTGTTATCTGAACAGCACCCGGACCAGCTGCTTCATCCTCCTGAGAGCTTCCATCTGTGCCCTTCGCACCGACTGTCGCCTTAATTCCGTAAGACTCGGCAATGTCATCTGGTGTCAGATGCACATCTCTCAGCTGTTCTTCTGTAACCTCACCAGGAGCGCCGCACATAAGGTCCTGTCCGTTTCCGTTCATTGGGAAGGCGATAACCTCGCGGATATTCTCCTCATTTCTAAGAAGCATTATCATACGGTCAACGCCCGGCGCCATACCTGCATGTGGTGGTGCACCAAACTGGAACGCCGTATAAAGAGCTCCGAATTTCTTCTCTAAAACATCCTTGGAGTAGCCCGCAATCTCAAAGGCCTTCTCCATAATCTGCATATCATGATTTCGAACCGCACCAGAGGAAAGCTCCACGCCGTTACAAACGATATCGTACTGGTAAGCCAGAATGTCCAGCGGATCTTTGTTCATCAGAGCATCCAGACCGCCCTGTGGCATTGAGAATGGATTGTGTGTAAATCCAATCTTCTCTGTCTCTGGATCCAGCTCGTACATTGGGAAGTCATTGATATAGCAGAAGCGATATGCATTCTTTTCGATAAGATCCAGCCTCTCGCCCAACTCAGTTCTAATCTGTCCAGCGTATAGGCTAGCTTGCATTTCCTTATCTGCTATAAAGAAGATGGTATCGCCGATATTAAGCTCTGCCTTCTCCCTCAGCTCATCCTTCATATCCTCTGGGATGAACTTGTCGATTGGTCCCTTGTAGCTTCCGTCGTCCAGAACTTCGAGGTAACCAAGACCGCCCATACCAATGCCCTGCGCATACTTCAGAAGTTTCTCGTGCTGACCCTTTGTGAGTCTCTCGTGAATTACGATGGCACGAACTGTCTGACCATGGAATGGCTTGAAAGTACATCTCTGGAAGAACTCAGATAAATCTATAATTATCAGAGGGTTGCGGAGGTCCGGCTTATCAGAACCGTACTTCAGCATTGCCTCCTTAAAGCTGATTATTGGGTAAGGCGCCTGTGTAACTTCATATCCTGCAGGTGCAAACTTCTGGAATACGTCTGTCAGAACTTCCTCACCAACACGGAATACATCTTCCTGTGTTGCAAAGCTCATCTCGAAATCCAGCTGGTAGAACTCACCCGGAGATCTGTCCGCTCTCGCATCCTCATCACGGAAGCAAGGTGCAATCTGGAAATACTTATCGAAACCAGAAACCATGAGCAGCTGCTTGTACTGCTGTGGCGCCTGTGGAAGTGCGTAGAATTTGCCAGCGAAACGACGAGATGGAACTATGTAATCGCGGGCACCCTCAGGGGATGACGCGCAAAGGATTGGGGTCTGGATCTCGACGAAGCCCATGTCCTCCATCTTGTGTCTTATGTGGCTGATAACCTTTGAACGGAAGAGGATATTATCCTTTACCTTCTCGTTACGCAGGTCCAGATATCTGTACTTCAGACGAACGTCCTCACGTACCTCCTTTGAAGTCATAATCTCAAATGGCACCTGAGAATAAACTCGTCCCAGAATATCAACGCTGTGCGCCTCAAGTTCAATTGTTCCTGTAGGGATCTTTGGATTGTATGTCTCCTCGTCGCGGTGCTCAACCAGTCCCTCAACAGAAATAGCCTGCTCTTTTGTAATGCCATCGAGAAGGGTCGTATCTCTCATAACGACCTGCATCACGCCATACATATCGCGAAGATCGATGAACGAAACTCCACCATGATCACGAATGTTCTCAACCCAACCCGCAAGACGAACATTTGAGCCAACATCGGCCTCAGTCATCTTATCGATTGTTTTGTCTCTGTAGATGTTCTTGAATTCCATACTACTATCCTTTCTTTACAAAAAAAGCCTCGAGGCGTCATAAATAACACCTCGGGGCGATTAGTTCTTCTAACCGCGGTACCACCCGCATTTTCCGTCTTCGCTATAAAGCCATCGCGAACACAGCTCATTCGGCACTTAACGCGTTACCCTACGTAGTCACTCAGAAGTGTTCTCCGTTCAACGAGACATACCAATGCAGTAAAACCATTTGACCCACGGTGGCTCTCAGTCCTCGGCCTCCGCTCCCTGTGATAGCCATGCCCTACGGCACGCTGAACATCGTCTTCCTCAACACGACCATATTAAACACACGTGCATTATAATGTATAAAACCTAATAACGCAATTGTTTTTTCTTACAAAATTCTTTATGGAATTGAGTAAATTATATTCATTAAGTAAGTACCGTAATTCTTATTTGTAGCCCAACCTTTGTGCTGTGGATTTTCCTGCTGTCCAAGGTACTCGATGTACTGAGCACAACCTCTCTCCACATACTTAAATCTTGGGTCCACACAAGCCTGCTTCAGCGCATCCTTTGAGCCATATGCCTTCAGGTGCTGAACCTGAGCTCTTACACCAGTTCTAACATTCGCAAATGTATAACCAGGATTTCCACCGCCTGTAGCACCAAGTCCACAGAAGTTATACTGATTAGCCTTAACATCACCGCCGAACTGCAGCCATCCTGTCTCGTGCATAATCTGAGCAAATACAAGATCTGAGTTTACGCCCTCGGCATTTGCCTCTTCAACCACGATCTTACAGAATGTATTGATATCAGGAGCGCCACCTGCTGCCATTACAGTAGTAGGATAACTCTTACCCTCACGCTTGTATCTGTATACCAGATCAGTTACTGAATGTGAGCTGCCGCCCATTACTGAATGAAGTTTTGTGTTAGTAACCTCACCATTTGAATTTGTATTTACGTTCTGTCCTGTCTGGCTTGTCTGATTTGTTACTGAGTAAGCCAGGTCACCACTCTTATAGAAGTAGTAAGTTTTATTACCGATGATTCGAAGGTTTGTAGCCATCTTTGCATCATCATCGAAGTAGTACCACTTGCCATCTGACTTCAGCCAGTTACCAGCAACCAGGTCACCGTCTGCATTTCCGTAGTACCAGTCTGAACCCCACTTGGTCCATCCAGTCTGCATTTCACCACTAGAAGCCATAAGGTAGTATTTATTTTTAACCTTTGTTACGCCTGTGCACATCTTGCCGTCGCCATCAAAGTAATACCAGTAACCCTTAATCTTCTGCCAGCAATTCTTAGCTATATAACCACTATCGTCAGCATAGTACCAGTTGCTACCCTGCTGCATCCAGCCAGTAAGCATTGCGCCGCTACCCCAGAGGAAAAACTTCTGACCGCTAGATGTAAGCCATCCGGTCTTCATAACTCCCTTATCACCGAAGTAGTACCAATATCCGTTAACCTTCTGCCAGCAATTCACTGCAAGAGCACCACTGCTGGTTGCATAGTACCAGTTATTACCAGACTTTATCCAGCCAGTTGCCATCTCACCACTACCGTAGAAGCAGTAATATGTACCCTTAATTCCAACTGTACCAGTAGCCATCTTTCCGTCACCCTTCAGATAGTACCAATAACCGCTAGAACTCTTTGTCCAAACATTCTTCAGCATAGCACCTGAATCGTTCATGCAATACCAGTTGCCGCCCCACTTCTGCCAGCCAGTCATCATAACACCGTCGCTGTTGAAGAGGTAAGTCTGACCAGAAATATTGTTCACGCCAGTTGCCATCTTACCATCGGACTTAAGATACAGCCACTTGCCAGATGAATTCTTAGTCCAAAGGTTTCTATACATCTTGCCATCGCTGGCAAAGTAATAATAACTTCCATTTATAAGCTGCCATCCGGTAACAATCTCACCGTTTGACTTAGCATAATAACTGAATCCATTTACCGCGAAGAATCCTGTGCAGATATTTCCAAGATCATTGTAGTAAATCCAGCTGCTTCCGCTCTTTTTCCAACCCTTGTTTGTTACATTACCATCAACACGGTTCTGCTGAAGAAGTCCGAGGTTCTCAGCGATACCCTGAGCATCTGCCTTACCAAGTGAGTAAATCTTGTCATCTGATCCAAAGAACTTCTCGCAATCGCCCTGATGATTTATATATGCATGCTCAACGATCATTGCTGGGATGCCATATTCCTTACATCCGCGGATAACTGCGTAGTAGTCTGCGATAGATCCATCAGAATACTTTGTTCCATTCTCAGAACTTCTAGTATATGTAGCACCATTTGCTATACCAAGAGCAGCAAGCTTTTTACCTATTGTTGTACCAACTGTCTTACCAACATTGTAAGCCTGTGAGCTGTAACTGCTATTTGGTACATAAACCTCAGCACCATAACGTGAGTTTGGTGTAACAGTTGAATTACAGTGAAGGCTTACGAAAAGATCTGCACCAACGCTGTGAGCATAGTCGCATCTCCACTGAAGGTCATTTCCAACGCTGCCATGAAGTGATTCAGATGCACTACCACGTGTCAGGTAAACTGTAATTCCAGAAACCTTCTCAAGCTCAGCCTTACATGCATTCGCAATCTTTTGGTTAATATCTCTCTCAACATACTGCTTTCCACCGAAGTTACCAACAGCTCCTGAATCAGAACCGCCGTGGCCAGGGTCAAGCACTACAACTACATTTGCAGGTGCCTTAGAAAATACTAATGTATTTCCCGTTACTGAGAGAAGACTATTTTCATTTATACTCTTTGTAATTCCATCAACTGTAGAATCTACAATCTTCTGTGAATCCTTATCGAGGCTTGCATAATCACTGTTTGAATCATTCCTTGCACTGTCATCGTCTGAAAGATCAACTTTACTATTCTCATCACCTTCAATACCAAGAACAGTTGCATTGTCGAAGTCGCCAGACATATCGATGATCTCGCTCTCAAGCTCAGGATCATATTCCTCAGTCTCTGAAGCAGCAGCCTCATCTTCTTCAACCATGTAGCCATCCGGCTCCTGGTCAATATCTACGTTTACGCCAAATCTTGGAGTCATCTCATCATCTGAGAGTAACTTCTCATATTTAACTCCGTCTATTTCGTATCTAACACTCTCTACAAGATATCTACCTGCATAAGAATCATCTGGGAAGTTAAGATAAAAGAGCATTGATGTATCATTGATTGTATCTGCATCAACAACTGTTTCCATAGCTGTTGTTTCATTAAGAAGAACAACCTGTGCATTCTCGAATGCATTTCCACCTTCACCAAGATCTATAACGAGGTACTTGTCAGTTGCAGGTGTATCAAAACGTCCATCTTCGATAACTGCAAAGTTAACACCCAGCTCGGAAGGAAGAACAACTTCCTCATCCTCAGCTAAATCTTCTTCAGACTCAGCATCTTCTGGAACAGTCTTATCTGAATCCAAGTCTGCCGCATCTGCATCGTCTGCTGCTGCACTACTGCCACTGATATCAGTGTAGCCATCCTTCGCAGCACTAGGCATTGAAGCATCACCTGCTGAAGCAACCTCCTGTGTTTCTTCCGCTGATACATGGTTAAGGCCTTCAACCATGCCGCATGAGAAGATCATTCCCAGCACCAGCAGAGCTATTATTATTCTTTTCTTTGTAGTAGATAGTCTCATTTAAACGTCCTTTCCAATTCTACTTTGAATCTATAATTTATTATTATAAAACTTAATAACTTAGCGCCTCAAAGTGGGAAAATATCCCCTTACCCGAAGACGTGAACCCATTATAAAGGGTTAAAACCATTATGTCAACCCATTTGTTACAAAATTGTTACATTTTTTTTACGAATTATGACATATTTACATTTTTTCACCTGAAATTCATAATTTTTATTCGGTAATCAGAACAGAAAAAGAGTCACCCCTCATCTTCATAGAAAGGGTGACTCCTCTTAATCTTTGGCCTCAAAAGCTTCCAAAAGCCTCAAAATATTACAGCCCATTCGCCACATCAACCAGGTACTGTCCATAATGAGTCTTCATAAGTGGCTCAGCAAGCTTCAGCAGCTGCTCTTTATCAATAAATCCACGGCGGTAAGCAATTTCTTCTATACAAGAAATGTACATTCCCTGTCTCTTCTGAAATGCAGCAACAAAGTCAGCAGCATCAAGAAGCATGTCGTGGTTACCAGTATCAAGCCAGGCAAATCCGCGGCCAAGTGTCTCAACCATCAAGGTTCCGCGATTAAGATACTCGTTATTAATAGAAGTAATCTCAATCTCGCCTCTAGCTGAAGGCTTAACATTCTTCGCAATCTCAACAACATCATTATCATAGAAGTAAAGTCCAGGAACAGCATAGTTTGACTTTGGATTCTCAGGCTTCTCCTCGATTGAAAGAGCCTTACCATTCTCATCAAACTCAACAACGCCGTACTCTCTTGGATCCTTTACATAGTATCCAAAAATTGTAGCGCCCTTCTCTCTCTCAGCGGCAGCCTTAAGAACCTTCGAAAAGCTCTGTCCATAGAAAATGTTATCCCCCAGAACAAGTGCAACTCTGTCATTACCAATGAACTCCTCGCCGATGATAAATGCATCCGCAAGTCCACGTGGTGTTTCCTGAACTGCATAGCTGAATTCCATACCAAGCTGCTCACCAGTTCCGAAGAGCTCTTCAAATACAGGCAGATCTCTTGGTGTAGAGATTATAAGCACCTCACGAATTCCTGCCAACATAAGTGTTGACAGTGGATAATAAATCATAGGCTTGTCATAAACAGGCATTATCTGCTTTGAAACAGCCTTTGTTAATGGATATAGTCTTGTGCCAGATCCTCCGGCGAGTATAATTCCCTTCATATCAGTCCTCCTCTATAACCTTCCTTAATGAGTTACTATAATACAGGTCTCCAGTTTTCGCAACCTCAGGATGCTTGCCCATAAATACACGGAACTCACGTCTCTTCTGAGCAATCGTCTCAAAGCAATCATCCGCATCCTTCGCCCTGCTTGGACGAACCTGGTACTCCGCGTTCGCATCGTAAATAACCTTGCGTCCGTCCTTAGACATCTTATATGTATAATCAATTATCGCATATTCGCCAGCATAGTCCTCATCGAACTGTCCGTACTTCTCAAGATCAGAAAGGCGGAACACCGTAACGCCTCGACGAAGCGCCGAATAAGCACTGTAGTTGAAATACATCTCATCATACTTACTGTGGCGAGTGTACATCCAGCCTTCCAAGCTACCCATGTCGAGGATAACTCCAGCGTGGCTGAGGGTTCCACCTACCGCATAAAGCTTGGCACCAATAGCCGCAACATCCGACTTACCGGAAATGTAACTGAGCATATTGGAAATGCCATCTTCACCCATCATCGTTACACCAGCCTGAATGAACATAATGAACACCTTCGAACTGTCTAAACTCTTTCCACCAGACTTTTCATCATTTTCTCCAGTAGCACCTCGATGAGCCAAATCCTTCTTCACGCTATCCACTACTATATTCATCTTCACAGACAGGCTGCCATTTTCAGAACGGATAAATTCAAGATTCTTGAAATCACTCTTGGATTTTATGGAGTCAACTGTTCTATTGTAAGCATCGTCGTTATCTGCATCCATAACAGCAACAAATACAAGCGCATCCTCTGGAATCTGATAACGTGTGTGATAATAACCCAAGTGGTCGCCTATCTCTGCAGTAGCATTTATGCCCATTCTTTCATAATGCGCCTGGAGAGCTTTAACTCCGGCATCATAAGCATACATCTTAGCTGCAGGGTTGCCAGCTGTAGAAGTATCATTAATTCTCCAGCTGTAAACGATCTTTGTAACATGGTGAATTTTACGAGCCTTCTCAGTACAGCGAAGTATAAAGTCGTAGTCCTGAGCGCCGTTGTATGTATCATCAAAAAGACCAACCTCGTCAACAAGCGACTTACGAACAACAAACATATGAGTAATGTAATTGCAGCTCTCAAGAAGCTCCTGATTAAAATCAGGTTTGATGTTAGGTTCGAATCTCTTACGAGCATTTGCATTTGTCTTATCTTCGTCAGTGTAGATTACATCTATATCTGTATCGCTATCAACCAGACTTTCATTCATTGCCTTCACACTCTCATAGAATGCATTTGGCGTGAAGAGGTCATCATGATCTCCAAGAACTATAAAGTCACCCTTGGCAATAGAGAATGCCTGGTTAGTATTCGAGGAAATGCCAAGTGGACCAGGAAGCTCTGCCACATATCTAACACGCTCGTCCTTCTTGGAATATTTTCCGACTATCTCAGTAAGTCTTGCAGAGTCCTTACTACCATCAGAGAAGCAAATCTCCCAGTTAGGATAGGTCTGCGCCTGAATGGACTTGATCAGTTCATCCAGAAACTTCTCATCTGTTTCATACAGAGGAACCAGAATACTGAGAAGAGGTTTATACTCAAAATCTTCCTGCAGTTTTCTTTGTTCTTCCAACTCTGCCTTATTAGGAGAAATTTTCTGAATCCATTTATTATAATGCTTGTTTAGATTAACGTAGGAAGGTGACAGGCGAACCTTTACCTTCGCCATAGTTTCGCGAACACCATAATTACGGAGATTACGGATTACCTTCTCCGAATAACGGGAGATTACATTTGCCTTTGCAAACTCATCATCACTCTTTCCAACCGGAACTTTCTGAAAGAACTTTCTATCTCCCTCTTCCATAGAAAGCATCAACTTCTTATATTCACCATCAACGGAGAGTTCAAAGCCCAGCTGCGCATCATCAGGACACTCAGGGTACTCCATAAGAACATCGTCGCGAGGTATAAAATCAATACTGTATTTCAGTAAACCATTATTTTCAGAAGCATCTTCGCTTCCCGCGCCTTTGCCTAGACCTTCAATCTCAACAACCGTCGACTTACTTCCAGCCATCCAGCCCTTAACGTAAGTCTTGCCATCCTCAACATAGGCAACATCCACGCTAAAACTGTAGGTATCCATCACCTCGAAGACCTTAGTCATAGGAGCTTTGTAAATACTTATCCTCTCCTTACTGTCATCGAAAGCATCTGGATCATCTGGAGCTGCATCACTCTCGCCAACAACAACCAGCTTGGCAGAAGTTCCGTACTCTGCCACCTTCTTCTCAGGAAGGCCGGACATATCAACATAGATGACCGCCAGGTAAGAAATTGTATCGCCATGGCGGCGGCGCATCTGAATAGGAGGAAGCTTCACCACTTCCATTCGACACTTGAGCGCCTTCACCGCTTTAGAACCCACAAAAATAGCAGCTCGCGGTCTCATGGTATCTAAAAATCCATCCACCGCGTAGCCCTGTACTACAATCTCTCTTTTATTATTTGCCGAGCTTCTTACTCTATCAAAGAAGAAGCTTTGTTTACTGTTTGCCATTACTATTTTCCATTTCAAAGATTTATTCTAAACACAACTCAATTCTAGCAAAAAAGAGGCAGTTACTCAACTACCTCTTTAATAACAACATTACTTTCTAACATCTAAAATCTTCTAAACCTATAGGGTAATACATCATTGTTCCCCCATCCGAATCTTTACCTTCTGTCGGAGAGAAAACCATATCATCTTCAACCTCATTAGCAATTACAACAGGATTACCAGAGGAATCTCGACTTATTGATATTGAATGTGTTCGAAAGTATTCGCGCATTTCTTTTCTGTGCTCTCCTGGTTCTGTTTTTACTTTCAGTGGTCCTTTAACAATAAAAGGTCTATCACTTCTAATTGAATATGCTGCCATCAATAATTCCTCCTTCCTTTAATAATTCGGCGCCAATAACAATGTAACATATTTGTTACTTCGTGTCAACAGTCTTTCTCTCCACAAACTCTATTTTTACATCATACCCCATACTATCCGCAACTTTAACAATCATATCAATTGTAGGGTTGTAGTCTTCACTTTCGAAGCGAGAAATATTAGGACGAGAAACTCCCATTTTATCAGCCAAATCCTTCTGCGTCATCCCAAGAGTTTTTCGATATGTCACAAGTCTATCAATCATCTCCTTACGAACGCGTAACTGCTTACCCTCTATTCCATTAATTAAAACATATTCATTATCATCTGATTTTTTCTTCACCATCTCACCTCAATCAATCACGTCACCGCAATCTTCACGCATTTCAGCCATTCATATCAGCTTGGTCGATTATCTCACCTGCTTCTCAAAATCAGAAGCTGGATGTTTGCACCACGGACATATAAAGTCCTCCGGAAGATCCTCTCCCTCATAAACATATCCGCAAATCTTACAAACCCAAACAACCTGTCCTTCTTTCTCATCCTTCACAAGTGTTCCAACCTCATCACCCTTCTTTATATCCTGAGGCTTTGGTTTGATATTCTCCTGATAGTATTCATAAGTTGCAGACTTAGCATCACTCAGCACTTCCATATCTGTTACATCACAAATGAAAAGAGTATGTGTTCCGAGGTCCAACCTTGCAAACACAGTTCCAGAAATGTAAGCATTAGTGCCTTCCTTCACATATGTCACGCCATTAGCAGCAACATCATACTTTGCGCCCTTCTCATAATCCGCAAACTTATCAACCTCACGTCCACTCTGGAAACCAAATCTCTTAAAAAGATCAAAGCTTGCATCCTCACTCAGAATAGAAAGATTGAAAATCTTAGACTCCATAAGCATATCGTGAGTTAAGTTCATCTTGTTAACAGCAAAAGCTATTCTATTAGGTTCTGAAGTAACCTGAATAGCAGTATTTGTTATACAACCATTGTCCTTATCCCCCTGCTTTGTGGTCAGTACAAACAGACCATA